>LNFM01003724.1_pt1 | contig 29445 bp, 27 predicted proteins | sample 596031 | NCBI WGS metagenome assembly LNFM01 (sample SAMN04254537, study PRJNA301005) | activated carbon metagenome | isolation source: dual media filters at the Ann Arbor, Michigan drinking water treatment plant | place: USA: Ann Arbor
ATGCGCGCAGGACGCCCGAGAGGACCATGTTGAGCGTCGTCTTGCCGACGCCGTTGGAGCCGAGGACGGCGACGGTCTCGGCCTGCGCGACGCTCATCGACAGGCCGCGCAGGATCTCGGTGGCGCCATAGCCGGCGACGAGGCCCTCGACCGATAAGATCGGCTCAGCCATGGGCGGCCCCCTTCTGCAGGCGGCCGGCGGCACCGGGGCCGAGATAGGCCTCCACCACCTGCGGATCGCTCACCACCTCGGCCGGGGTGCCGGCGGCGATCAGCCGGCCGTTGGCGAGGACATGGACCTGTTCGCACAGACTCATCACCGCCTGCATGACGTGCTCGATCATCAGGATCGTGACGCCGCTGTCCCGGATGGCGCGGATGACCGGAATGATGTCGCGGATCTCGGAGGGGTTGAGGCCGGCCAGCACCTCGTCGAGGAGCAGGAGGCGCGGCCCGGTGGCGAGGGCGCGGGCGAGCTCCAGCCGCTTGCGCCCGGCAACCGTGAGCGAGGAGGCGGGCCGGCCGAGATCGGCGAGGCCGACCCTCTCCGCCACGGCTTCCGCATGGGCCATGGCGTCCCGGCGGCCGGGATGGCGCAGATAGGCGCCCACCGCGACGTTCTCCAGCACGGTGAGACCGGCGAAGGGCTGGACGATCTGGAAGGTGCGCGCGATGCCGAGCACCGCGAGGCTCTCGGGCGTACGGCCGGTGACGTCCTCCCCCGCGAAGAGGACCCGCCCGGCGGAGGGCGTCTGGAAGCCGGAGATCAGCGTGAAGAGCGTCGTCTTGCCGGCACCGTTCGGGCCGATGAGCCCGGTGATGGAGCCTTCCGGCACCGTCAGGCTGACGTCGCTGACGGCGACGAGGCCGCCGAAGCGCTTGGACAGTGTCTCGACCGCCAGCATCAGCGCCCTCCCCCGGCCTTGAGGAGACCGATGAGGCCGCGGGGCGCGAAGGCGATGACGACGATCAGCAGGGCGCCGTAGACCACGAGGTCGACGCCGGGGACGGCCGAGCCGAAGGCGGCGTGGATCGCGGTCTTGGCCGCCTCGCCGAGGCCGATCAGCGCCACGGCGCCGATGAGCGGGCCGAAGACGGTGCCGATGCCGCCGACGATGGGGGCGAGCAGCGCCTCCACCGATATCCAGGCCCCATAGGCGATGTTGGCGTCCACATAGAGGAATTTCTGGGTGTAGAGCGCGCCGGCCACCGCCGTGATCGCGGCGGAGAGCGTGATGGCCTTCAGCTTCACCGCCAGCGTGTCGACACCGAGCGCCCGGGCGGCGTCCTCGTTCTCACGCACCGCCACCAGCCAGGCGCCGAAGCGGGAGCGCTCCAGCACCCGGTTGAGGACCAGTACCACCGCGACGAAGGCGAGCGCGAGATAGAAGAAGGCGGCGGGCGCCTCGAACTGCATCTGCCCGAAGCCGATGCGCAGCGGCACAAGCGTGCCGGCGGCGCCGCCGGTGATCGGGGTGGCGTTGGCGAGGATGCGGAAGACCTCGGCGAAGGCGAGGGTGACGAGGGCGAAGTAGGAGCCGCGCAGGCGGGCGCGGAAGGCGAGCAGGCCGATCACCGCGCCGACGAGGCCGCCGAGCGCCATGGCGACCGGCAGCGCCGCCCAGGCGTTGACCCCGTAGCGGGTCTGGAGCACCGCCTGGGCATAGGCGCCGGTGCCGAAGAAGGCGGCGTGGCCGAAGGAGAACTGGCCGCCATAGCCGCCCGCGATGTTCCAGCCCTGCGCCGCCAGCGTGATGATCAGGATGAAGATCATCAGGTTGTAGAAGGTGTTGGCCCCGGCGAAGAGGCCGGCGCCGACGAGCAGCGGCACGGCGAGCGGCAGCGCGGCGAAGGCCGCGACGGCGATCAGGATCGGACGATAGGCGGCGAGGGTGCCGGAGCTCATGGCGTGCCCCCCGCGGATGACGAGGCGCGACCGAGCAGCGAGAGCCCTGGTCTCCTGCGCCCCCCACCCCTGACCCCTCCCCTCCGGAAGCGGGGGGAGGGGAACAGTGCGGCGTGCATGCCGGCGTGAAACAGCCGCCACGTGGGCAGGCGGGCGCGCCTCCCCTCCCCCCGCTTGCGGAGGGGAGGGGTCGGGGGTGGGGGGCAGAGAGACAGCATCGTCATGCCCGCGCTCCGAACAGGCCTGTCGGGCGGAAGAGCAGCACGAGGATGAAGATGAGGAAGATGCCGATCTGGCCGAGGCTCTCGCCGAGATAGAGGCCGGAAAGGCTCTCCACCACGCCGATGACGAGGCCGCCGACGAGGGCGCCGGCAATCGACCCCATGCCGCCGAGCACCACCACCGTGAAGGCGACGAGGACGAAGGCGTTGCCGACGCGCGGATTGACATAGAACGACGGCATCAGCAGGCAGGCGGCGACCGCCAGCGTCGCGGCGCCGAGGCCGAAGGTGACGGCGTAGATGTGGTTGACGTCGATGCCGACGAGGGAGGCGCCGAGCTTCTCCTTCGCGACCGCCCGGATGGCCTTGCCGGTGTCGGTGAGGGCGAGGACGGCCCACAGGCCCGCCGCGACGAGGATGGCGACGCCGAAGCCGATCACCCGCGGCAGCGACAGCAGGGCGAAGCCGAGATCCACCACCGAGAAGGAGTAGTCGAGGGTCAGGGCCCGCGTGTCCGAGCGGAAGACGGCGAGCAGCAGGTTCTCGATGACGATGGAGAGGCCGAGCGTCACCAGGAGGATGGCGCCGTCGTCGTTGCGGCTGGCGGGAGAGATGACGAAGCGCTGCACGCCGTAGCCGAGGGCGAAGAACAGCGGCGTTAGTGGCAGGATGGCGAGATAGGGATCGATGCCGAAGCCGAGATGGGCGACCAGCACGGCGAACATGGCCAGCGTCAGCATGGCGCCGTGGGCGAAATTGATGATGTGGAGGACGCCGTAGACCAGCGTCAGCCCCAGCGCGACGAGGGCATAGACGGCGCCGGTGAGGAGGCCGTTGAGCACGGCCTCGAGCACGATCTGCGGCGGATAGGACCTGAACACGGGAGAGAAACCTCACCGGCATGAAGACCCCGCGGCGGGTGGCCGGCCGCGGGGCATGGGAATGCGGAGCGGCCGGCGTCAGCCGGTCACGGGGAAGACCGGCTTGGCGTCGGCGAAGGTGTCGGGGAAGATCACCTTGATGTCGCCGTTCTGGACCTGGGTGTTGACCGGCGCGGCAGCGGTGTTCTGGCCGTTCTCGAACTTGGTCGCGCCGTAAGGCATGATGTGGTCGGCGAAGGTTGAGGCGGCCATGGCCTCGATGATCTTGACGCGGTCGCGCGAGGCGGCGCGCTCCACCGCATCGGCCACCAGCCGCACCGAGGAATAGTTCAGCGGCACGTTGTAGAGCCAGAAGCGGCCCATGGCCTCGACCTGCCTGCGCAGCTCGGCCGTCTTGGGCTTGCGCGGGTCGGCCCAGTGGTTGCAGTCCATGACGTTGTTGGCGGCGTCCGGGAATTCCTTGACGAAGCGGAAGTTCGACGCCGCGCCGTTGAGCACCGCATAGATGCCCTTCGGCCGGATGCGCTGCTGCTGCATGGTGCGGGCGAGCAGCACGAACTCGCCATAGTAGCTCGACGGGATGACGAGGTCGGGGTTCAGCGCCCGGATGCGCAGGGCGACGTTGGACATGTCGCGGGCCGGCGTCGGGTGCGGGATCGTCTCCAGGATCTGGAAGCCGAGGGCCGAGAGGCGGTCGTTCATCAGCTTGGCGAGGCCGGTGCCGAAGAGGCCGTCCTCGTGCACCAGCACCACCGTCTTCGCCGGCTTGCCGGCGGCGTCGTTGAGCTTGACGAGGTTGTCGATGGCGGCGCGGGTGACGGCGCCGAAGCCGGGGCCGAAGCGGAAGGTGTTCTTCAGGCCGCGCGAGACGATCTGGTCGGAGACGCCGACGTCCACCGCATAGGCGATGTCGTAGCGCGAGGCCGCCTGCGAGGCGGCGAGGCAGATGGGCGAGGCGAAGCCGCCGACGATGGCCGAGACCCCCTCGGCATGCATCTTCTCGACCTCCTGGGTGCCGGCCTCCGGGTTGGAGCGGGCATCGCCGAAGACCATCTCGATCATGGCGCCGCCGAGCGACTTGATGCCGCCGGCCTTGTTGATCTCGTCGATGGCGAGTTGGGCGCCGAGCCGGCCGTACTCGCCGTCCTGGGCGAGCGCGCCGGTGACGGGCTGGAGGATGCCGAGCTTGACCACCGGGGCCTGGGCCCTGACGAGGCCCGGGGCGGCGATGATGGCGGCGCCGGCGGCACCGGTCTTCAGGAGGCTACGTCGCGTCGTTGCAGTCCAGTCGGTCATGGTGGCTGGTCTCCGTCGGTTACACTCTGGAAGCGGCAGGCGTTGATCGCCCGCTCGTAGGGTCTGTCAGGGGCGCGCGAGCGCGCCCTGGTCGTCAGTCGTTGGCGTCCGCTCCGTTGAGGCCGACGCCCATGCGCAGGCGCTCCACCGGCGACCACAGGCGGTCGCCGCCGGAATCGATGCGCACGAGGTCCATCTGGAAGGAATAGCGGTCGGGCCGGTAGAAGGCGGTCAGGTGCTCGATGCCACGGCGCTTGACGTCGAAGACGACGCGGTTGAGGGCGAGGAGCGGCGCGCCGATGTCGACGCTGAGGGCTTCGGCCACGTCGGGTCCCGCGAGGGCGGCGGTGATGGTCTGCGTGGCGCGGTCGACCTTGACGCCGGAGCGCTCGATGAGGGTCAGGAGCGGCTGCACGCCGAGCTCGGCCTCGGTATAGGTCGTGCCGATGCGCTGGGGCACGTGGGTGACGAGGTAGGAGAAGGGCTCGCCGTCGATGATGCGCACCCGGACCGAGCGCTGCACCCGCTCGCCGGCCTCGAGCTTCAGCGCCTCGGCGACGTCGGGATTGGCCTCGACGTAGCCGAACTGCAGCAGGCGGACGTCGGTGGACCGGCCCATCTCCACGAGGTGCGCGAGCGCGTTCGACAGGTCTGCGACGATGGGCCGCTTGATCATCCGGGCGGTGATGAAGGTTCCTGCCCCCGGGCGCCGCGAAATCAGCCCCTCGCGCTCCAGCTCGGCCAGCGCCCGCCGGATGGTCACACGCGACACGTCGTGAAGACCGGCGAGGTCCGGCTCGGACGGCAGCCGCGTGCCCGGTGTCAGCTCGCCGGAGGAGATCCGGTCCCGCAGGGTCAGGTACACGCGTCTCGTCTTGGACGTTTCGATCGCTTCGGACATGACTTCTCTCCCTCTCAGGCCGGGAGTCACACCAGGGCGCATTGGCGCGGGCCCCTTGTTCGGCAGTGTGACGGTTTGCATTTGTCTGCCGGCCTGTTCGACGAATAGAGATAGAGAGATTTCAAGCTTTGTCTATCCTATGATACAATGTTTGTCCGTCAAGCGTCGTCGCGGAGATGAGAGTGGAATTGCCCGCCACCCTGTTCGACAGGCTCTGGGATCGTCACGTGGTGGCGCGCCGTTCCGACGGCCTGTCGCTCCTGTGGATCGACCGTCATTTCGTGCATGAGGGCTCGCATCATGCCTTCGGTCAGATCGCTGCGCGCGGCGCGGCCGTGGCGCGTCCGGACCTGACCTTCGGCGTCGCCGACCACTACGTGCCGACCCGTGGCCGCGGCGGCCCCGTGCCGGATCCCTCCATCGCGCGGATGGTCGAGCAGCTCGGCGCCAACACCGCCGCCCACGGCATCACCCTCTTCGGCCTCGACGACCGCCGCCAAGGCATCGTCCACGTCACCGGCACGGAACAGGGCCTGACCCTCCCCGGCCTCACCGTCGTCTGCGGCGACAGCCACACCTCGACCCACGGCGCTTTCGGCGCCTATGCCTTCGGGATCGGCGCCTCCGAGGTCGCCCATGTGCTGGCGACCCAGACGCTCTGGCAGAAGAAGCCGAAGCGCATGCGGATCACCGTCGAGGGCGCGACGGCGCCGGGGATCACCGCCAAGGACATCATGCTGACGGTGATCGCCACCATCGGCGCCGACGGCGCGGCGGGCCACGCCATCGAATATGCCGGCTCCGCCATCCGCGCCCTGTCGATGGAGGGCCGGATGACCCTGTGCAACATGTCGATCGAGGCCGGCGGGCGCTGCGGCATGGTGGCGCCCGACGCCGTCACCTTCGCCTATCTGAAGGGTCGTCCCTTCGCGCCGGACGGCACCCTTTGGGACCGGGCGATGGCGGACTGGGCCGGTCTCGCGGGCGACGCCGACGCCGTCTTCGACCGCGAGGTGAGCCTCGCCGCGGGCGACATCGCGCCCACCGTCACCTGGGGCACAAGCCCGGAACAGGCGCTGCCGATCGACGCGCGCGTGCCCGATCCCGAGCGCATGGCCGATCCGCTGAAGGCGGCTGCAGCGCGCGACGCGCTCGACTATATGGGTCTCCTCCCGGGACAGGCGCTGCAATCGGTCGCCATCGACCGCGTCTTCATCGGGTCCTGCACCAATGCGCGGATCGAGGACCTGCGCGCCGCGGCGAAGATCCTCGCCGGCCGCAGGGCGGTGGTGCCGGGGCTCGTCTCGCCAGGATCGTCGCTGGTGAAGCAGCAGGCGGAGGAGGAAGGCCTCGCCCGCGTGTTCACCGAGGCCGGACTGGAATGGGTCGCCTCCGGCTGTTCCATGTGTGTCGGCATGAACGGCGACACCGTGCCGGCGGGCGAGCGTTGCGCGTCCACGACCAACCGCAACTTCAAGGGCCGGCAGGGGCCGGGGGCGCGCACCCATCTCATGTCGCCGGCGATGGCCGCGGCTGCCGCCGTCACAGGCACGCTCACCGACGTCAGGCGGTTCGCATGACCCCCTTCTCCCGCGAGACGGCCCCGCTGATGCGGCTGCCGGTGGCCAATGTCGATACGGACCAGTTGATCCCCGCGCGCTTCATGAAGGAGCCGCGCCGGCCCGAGGGCTATGGCCGCTTCCTGCTGCGGGACCTCGTCGCGGAGGGCACGGCCCCTCCCCCCGCTCCCGGCCAGACCATCCTGGTCGCGCGGCGCAATTTCGGCTGCGGCTCGTCGCGCGAGGCGGCGGTCTATGCCCTCGCCGATTTCGGCTTCCGCGTGGTGATCGCCCCGAGCTTCGGCGACATCTTCGCCTCGAACTGCGTGAAGAACGGCGTCGTGCCGGCGACGGTGAGCGAGGAAGACGCCGAGGCGCTGCTGGCCGTTGAGGCCCTGCCGGCGACCGTCGACCTCGCGGCGCAGACCATCGCATGCGGCAATGTCGTCGTGCCCTTCGCCATCGATCCGGTGTGGCGCACCCAGCTCCTCAACGGCTGGGACGACATCGACCTGACGCTGGCGGAAGGCGATGCCATCGCCGCCTTCACGGCGCGGGATGCCGACGCGAGACCCTGGGCGGCACCGCGCCGCGGTTGAGATTGCGTACGTTTTGGCGTACATTCCCGCCATGCGCGTCAAGACCTCGACCGAACTCCGCAAGACCCTCGCCGCCACCCTCGACCAGGTGACGGCGGACCATGCGCCGGTGCTGATCACCCGCGAGGGCGGCAAGCCGCCCGCGGTGCTGATCTCGCTGGAGGACTACACCTCGATGGAGGAGACGACCTATCTGACAAAGAGCCCCGAGAACCGTCGGCGCCTGCTGGAAGCGATCGCCGGGCTCGATGAGGGCAAGGTCGTCATGCGCGATCTCTTGGAATGACCGTCGCGTTCCACCCCCTTGCTTGGGAGGATTACCTGCACTGGCAGGACGCGGATCGGAGGGTTTTGAAGAAGCTGAACGCCTTGATTCGCGAGTGCAGACGCACGCCGTTCACCGGCACCGGCAAGCCGGAGCCGCTCAAGAATGAATTCCAGGGCTGGTGGTCGCGGCGGATCGACCAGGAGCATCGCCTCGTCTACCGCGTGCGCGGCGAGGTGCTCGAGATCGCCCAGTGTCGCTACCACTACTGAGGGATCACTCCCCGGCGAGGGCCGCCTGCACCGCCGGGCGCTCGCCCATGCGCATCAGGTGGTCGGCGACGCGCGGGAACTGCGCGACGTCGACGCCGTCGCCCTCGAGCCAGCGCGTCACCGTGAAGAGATAGGCATCGGCCACCGAATAGGCCTCGCCCATGACCCAGGGGCCGCGGAAGAAGTCGTTCTCGATGAGCCGGAAGCTCGCCGCCATCGTCTCCGGCACCTTGCGGCGCATGTCGAGGAAGGAGCTCTCCTCGGTCGCCCAGCGTGCGCCGCGGTGCTTGTGGGCGTGGTTCACGTGCACCGTGGACGCCAGATAGCTGTTGAAGGCCTGCATCTGCGCGAAGGCGAAGGGATCCTCAAGCGGCGCCAGCTTCTTGTCGGGATGGCTCTGGGCGACGAAGGCGAGGATCGCGACGTTCTCGGTAAGCACGCCGCGGTCGGTGACGAGGGCCGGCACGCGGCCCTTCGGATTGACGGCGAGAAAGGCGGGCTTCGTCTGCTCGCCCGAGGCGAAGTCGACCTTGACGGGCTCGTAGGAGGCGCCCGCCTCCTCCAGCGCGATGCGCGAGGCGAGCGCGCAGGTCTTCGGCCCATAGAAGAACTTCATCGTCATCGTCTCGATCCCCAAACCTGCTCATGCCCCTTCGGACATCTCACCGTCATGCCCGGGCTTGGCCCGGGTATCCACGCCTTGATCTCGGCGCCTCAGGAATTCGTGGATGCCCGGGCCAAGCCCGGGCATGACGAAACCCTAGCCGATTTTGACGAGCACATGCTTCTTGCGGCCGAAGGACAGCTTGGCGACGCCGTCCTTCAGAGCCTCTGCGGTCACCACCGCCTGCGGATCGGTGACCGCCTCGTCGTTGAGCTTCAGGCCGCCGCCGGCGACCTGGCGGCGCGCCTCGCCGTTGGAGGCGACGAGGCCCGCGCGGACGAACAGGCTCAGGACGCCGATGCCGGCGGACAGCTCGGCGGCCGGCACCGTCACCACCGGCAGGTCGTCGCCGAGCGCGCCCTGCTCGAAGGTCTTCTTCGCCGTCTCGGCGGCAGCCTCCGCCGCCTCGCGGCCACGCACCAGCGCCGTCGCCTCGGTGGCGAGCACCTTCTTCGCCTCGTTGATCTCGGCGCCCTGGAGCGCGGCGAGACGGTCGATCTCGGCCATCGGCAGCAGCGTGAACAGCTTGAGGAAGCGGGCGACGTCGCCGTCCTCGGTGTTCCGCCAGAACTGCCAGTAGTCGTAGTTCGACAGCATGTCGGCATTGAGCCAGACGGCGCCGGCGGCGGTCTTGCCCATCTTGGCGCCGGAGGACGTCGTCAGCAGCGGGCAGGTCAGCGCGTAGAGCTGGTGCGTGCCCATGCGGCGGCCGAGATCGACGCCGGTGACGATGTTGCCCCACTGGTCGGAACCGCCCATCTGCAGATTGGTGCCGTAGCGCCGCGCTAGCTCTACGAAGTCGTAGGACTGGAGGATCATGTAGTTGAACTCGATGAACGAGAGCTCCTGCTCGCGCTCCAGCCGCATGCGCACCGAGTCCATGGTCATCATGCGGTTCACCGAGAAATGCCGGCCGATGTCGCGCAGCATCTCGATGTAGTTGAGCTTGGTCAGCCACTCCGCATTGTCGGGCATGATGGCGTCGGTCTTGCCGTCGCCGAAGGTGAGCAGCTTCGCGAACACGCCCTTCAGCGCGTCCTTGTTGGCGTTGATGTCGTCGATCGACAGGATCTTGCGCGTCTCGTCGCGGCCCGAGGGATCGCCGACCCGCGTGGTGCCGCCGCCCATCAGTGTGATCGGCTTGCCGGCGCCGGTCTTCTGCATCCAATGCAGCATCATGATCGACAGGAGGTGCCCGACATGGAGCGAGGGCGCCGTGCAGTCATAGCCCACATAGGCGACGACTTCCCCCTTGGCCGCCAGGGCGTCGAGACCCTGCATGTCGGAACACTGGTGGATGAACCCGCGCTCGGTGAGGATGCGCAGGAAGTCGGACTGAGGGGCGGCCATGATCTTTCCAGTTGGGGCTGAGGGCCGGACACTCGCGCCCGGCGGAGGCGCGGTGTAGCAGAAGCGGGCACCCATTTCACCCTTCGAATCGGCGGGACCCATGCGCGCGATCGGCCTGATGTCGGGAACGTCCCTGGACGGCGTCGACGTGGCGCTCCTCGACACCGACGGCGAGGCCGTCTCCGGTTTCGGCCCGACCGGCTATCGTGCCTACAGCGACGACGAGCGCGCGCTCCTGCGCGCCGCGCTCAAAGAGGGCGCGCAGCTCACCGACCGGACGCAGCGCACGCCCCTCCTCGCCCGGGCCGAGGCCCTCGTCACCCGTGCCCATGCGGAGGCGGTGGAGCTCTTCCTCGAGCAGAACGGCCTGTCGCGCGCCGACATCGGCGTCGTCGGCTTCCACGGGCAGACGGTGCTGCATCGACCGGCGCTGGGCCTCACCGTCCAGATCGGCGACGGCGCGGCGCTGCGCCAGCGGCTCGGCATTCCGGTCGTCTACGACCTCAGGCAGGCCGACGTCGCCGCCGGCGGCCAGGGCGCGCCGCTCGTGCCGGTCTTCCACCGGGCGCTGGCGGCGCAGGCCGCCCTCCCCCGGCCGCTGGCGGTGGTCAACATCGGCGGCGTCGCCAACGTCACGCTGATCGGCGCCGGAGAGGTGCTGCTCGCCTTCGACACCGGCCCCGGCAATGCCTTGGTCGACGACTGGATGGGCGAGCGCACCGGAGAGCGCATGGATGCGGGCGGCAACGCGGCGGCGCGCGGGCGGGCCGACGAAGCCCTCCTCGCCTGGCTCCTGGTCCACCCCTTCTTCGCCAAGCCGCCGCCGAAATCGCTCGACCGCAACGCCTTCGCCTTCTCGATCGTGGGCAATGTCGCCACCGAGGACGGCGCCGCGACCCTCACCGCCTTCACCGCCCGCTCCATCGCCCGCGCCGCCGACTTCGTGCGCGAGCCGCCGGTGCTGTGGATCGTCTGCGGCGGGGGCGCGAAGAACCCGGAGCTCCTTCGCCTCCTCGCCCATGTCACCGGCGCCGAGATCCGCACCGGCGAGGACGTCGGATGGTCCTCGGACTTCCTGGAGGCGCAGGCCTTCGCCTATCTCGCGGTCAGGAGCCTGAAGGGCCTGCCGCTGACCTATCCCTCCACCACGGGCGTGATGGAGCCGCTGACCGGCGGGGTTCTGGTGGACTGAGCCACCGGCGCGCCAGTCCCTCTCCGAAGCGCACACCGTGGCGGAACGGCCCTGTGCAACGCGGCCCGGCCTGCTGCTATGATCCGCCGGAGCCCTGGCCCGGAAGCCGATCATGCCCGTTCACGACCTCACCCCCGACGACGTCGCCCGCGGTCTCGCGGAGGACACCATCCTCCTCGTCGACGTGCGCGAGCCGCACGAGCTCGCCATGGCGCGCATCGCCGATTCGGTGAACGTGCCGCTGTCGCAGTTCGATCCCGCCGCGATTCCGGACCCGGCCGGCCGGCGTGTGGTGTTCCTCTGCGCCGCCGGCGTGCGCTCGATCCATGCGAGCGAAGCCGCGCAGGCGGCGGGCCTGCCCTATGACGCGCATCTCGCCGGCGGCCTGAAGGCCTGGGTCATGGACGGGCAGGAGATCGAACGCGGCTGACGTTCCCGTCAGCGCTGGGCAGCGTCGCCCGGCAGGGGCGGCGGTGCCGATGCGGAACCGCGGAACTCGAACATCTTGCGCAGGAAGCCGGGCGTCACCGCCGAGAGCGGGTTGATGGTGAGACGCGGCGCACTGACGGCGCCGGCGATCTGGTAGGTGATGCCGAAGACGCCCTCGTCGGGCGCGCCGCCGAGGAAGAAGCCGAGCACCGGGATGCGCGCGAAGATGTTGTTGAGCGCATAGGCCGGCACATAGGTGCCGCGCAGCAGCAGGCGGTCGCGGCCGGGGTCGAACTCGCCCTCCACCGTGGCGCCGATCGCCGCGCCCCAGAGCAGGCCGTCGGAGACCGTCACCTTGCTGGCGGCACGGGCGAAGTTGGCCCGCAGCCGGGAAAAGGCGAAGGCGTCGTTCTGCTGCTGTTGCTGCTGGCGCGGCGCGTTGGGAGCGCTGCCGGCAGCGGCAACCATGCCCGAGATCGCCTGGTCGCCGCGGATGCGGAAGTCGGTGATCTCGACGCTGCCGTCGCGGATGTTCCCGTTGGGCTGCGGCGGCGTCATGATCAGCGCCAGCGTGCCACCCTGCAGCGAACGGTAGATGTCGAGGAAGCGCAGCAGCGCGCCGGCATCGCCCGAGCTGACCGCCAGACGCTGGGCATTGCCCTGGCCGCGCTGCTCGATGGCGAAGGGGGCATCGCGGCCGACGCGCCCGCTCGCGGTCAGCGACCGGATGGTCTGGCCCTGGCGCGCCATGCGCATCTCGAACTGGCGGATGACCTCGCCGTTGCCGCCGACCACCGCATTGGCCTTGAAGTCGACGTCGAGTTCCGTCGGGGCCGCGCCGGCCGTGGCGGGCCCGGGCCGCGGCGGTTCCGACAGCGACTTGATGAGGTGGCGGGCGTCGATCATCTCGCCGCGACCAATGACGCGGTGGCCCGCCCCCGCGCGCTCGATGCGGATGTTCATCCGGTCGCCGTCGGAGAGGTTGTAGGCCGGGAAGACACCGGAGACGAGGCCGCCCTTGTCGTCGAAGGTGGCCGAGCCGCGCACCAGCAGGCCGCGGCTCTCGACGACGAGATCCTCGAGCTTCCAGCCGTCGTCGCCCTCGACCGCGACGAAGCGGGCCTTGGCCGCCTGTCCGCGCGGCTTGCTCCAGCCCGGCAGCAGGTCGGAGAGGGTCGCAGGGCCGAGGTCGACCTCGACGTTGTAGCGGCCGGATTCCTCGCCGACCGTCATCACCTTCACGGGCGTCGGTCCGACGATGCGCGTGCCGATGTTCAGGCCGAGGCGCGCGCGGCCGCGATCGTCGAGGGTGGCGGTGAGGCGAATCTCCGGCTTGGCGTCGGGGCGCGGCTTGCGATAGTCGAAATTGGCCTGCGCGCCGCCGAGCACGCCCTGGCCACGCATGGTGAGGCTGCGCGGCGTCGTCAGCACCTTGAAGGCGGCGCGCTCGACGCGCATCTCGCCGAAGGCATTGTCGGCGGAGAAGCCGGTGAAGTCGGCATCGACGGTGTAGTCGATCAGATTGGCCTGGAAGGTCTCGGTGAGCGGCACGTTGACGGTGACCTGCGCCGTCACCATGCCCTCGACCTTGCCCGTGGGCAGGGTCGGCCCGGTCGCGGCGCCCTTGAAGGCCTCCTCGCCGAGGAGCGCGAAGGCCGCCGAGGCGGTGCCCTGCAGGCGGAATTTCGTCACCGACTGGGGTGGCTGGACCCGGTGGTCGAGGATCTCGAACGTGCCCTGGGTGAGGGTCAGGGCCTGTCCCGGCGTCGGCTCGATGCGGCCGCGCTGGACCACCAGGCTCGCCATCTGGCCGTCGACGTCGACGTCGACGTCGGCCTCTTTCAGCGGCGACAGCCCCGGCATGACACGCAGGGACGTGCCGCGCAGCTTGGAGCGCACCGACAGGGCGTCCTTTTCGAGCACCCAGTGCTTCGTCGCCAGCAGCCCCGCCGGCACGGAGACGCGGATGGTCGTGTCTTCGGTGGTGCCGCCCGTCATGTTGTCGGCCACCCAGTCGCGGGCATGGGGATTGGAGGCGCGCGGCCACAGAGCGAGCGCGGTGGCGAGCGGCATCTTGCCGGCGGTGACGTCGAGCTGGATGGCGGGCGACCCCTCGGCGAAGACGACCTTGCCGCCGAGACGAGCCAGGGGCTCGGCGCCCTGGTCGACGGTCACGCCGTCGATGGCAAGGCTGCGGGTGAGTGGATCGAAGGTGAAGCGGGCGCCGCGGACGTTGATCGGCACCGGCGGCTCGTGAGGGTTGAGCACGGAGGTGACCGCCTGCAGCGTCTGCAGCTCGACGACGAAGGGGTCGCCGTGGCGCGCCGGCGGCGTGACGACGCCGTTGAGGGACGCGCGGTTGTGGCCGGCCACCACCTCGACGCGGTCGACGATCAGGCCACGGGCCTGGGTCTGCCAGTGGACGTCGGCGGCGACGCTGTCGATGGCGATGCGCATGGACTCGTCGTTGACGTCGCCGACCTTGCCCGCGCCCATCGTGACGCGGCCGTTGAAGGCGACGGGATCGCCGTCCTCGCCGACGGTCGCCTGCAGCGTGCCGGAAATGGGCGTATCGGCGAAGACGACCTGCGGACCCTGGAGGGCGAGGGACAGGTCGCGTGGCGCCATGTCGCGCATCGACAGGTCGATCTGCCGCCGCCCTGACGCGTCGCGCGGGGTGACGGTGGCGGTGGAGGTCCAGCGGGCGCCGGAGCCGGAGGCGTCGAGTTCGACCGACAGGCCGCCGGTCGCCGGCACGGTGAGGTCGAGGTCGATGCCGGCGAAGACGAAGCGCTTGCCCGAGCGGACGTCGTCGACGATCACGGTGCCGTTGCGCAGCCCGAAGCCGGCGAGGCGGTGGCCGTCGAGGCCGGATTTCTCGATGAGGTCGAGCCAGATGCCGAGCCGGCGGAACGGCGACATTTCCGGCTCGGGGAGGGTCGAGCTCGCCTCGGCGGGCGCGGGCGTGCCCGGTGCGGCGCTGCCGGAGTCCTCGGGAAGCTGGGTGCGGAAGCGGCCGGCCGCGAGGGCGATCTGGCCGTCCTCGCCCACCTTCAGCGCGACGGAGGCGCCGACGAGGTCGATCCGCCGGATCGACGGGCGGCCGAGAATGGGGAGCGAATCGAGACCGAGCGCGACCCGCGGCATGGAGGCGACGCGGCGGCCGTCGGAGTCGTGGACGATGACGTCGCGCGCCTCGACCTCCACCTTGCCGCTGCCGTCGCGGACCATCACGGCGGCGCCGATGGTGACGGTGCGACCGTCACCGAGCTGGTCGGAGAGGGACCGCGCGATCCAGGGCGTGACGATGTCGAGGCCCATGCCGCCGCGCTGGATCTGCCAGGCGAGGAAGAGGATGGGACAGACGACGAGGAGGACGATGCCCGCCAGCCCGCCCATGCAGACCCGCCGGCGCGTCGACCAGCAGGAGGGCGAGCCGCCGGCGATGCGCGCCAGCCAGGCGGGAACCCGGCGGTTGGACCACCACCCGGCGAGGGCCCGGCCCGGCATGCGATGCCAGCCGCGCGTGCGGCCTTCCATCGTCGTCCGGTCGCAGGGAGCCCTGCCCTGGTCGGGGCGCCAATCCATTCCGTCTCCCATCCCGCCGGCCCGGAACCGCCGCGCTGGCCGCGCGACCGTCAATGTGACCCGGTCCGGCTTAACCGAATGTTAGGCACGGTTCCACGGTTTCAGATCGCGCCGCCTAGACAAGTCACCGATTTTCGCCGCCGGGGCGAGCGAAAATCCGTTGATCCTGCGCAAGCGTATGATGGCACTGTATTGCAGCCAAAACCGACGAAAGGATGGCGTCATGGGGCTCAACGTGGGGGATCTGGCACCGGCGGTGGCGATTCCGGGCGGCGGAGGGGCGGGAATCGACCTCGCCGCGCTGAAGGGCCGGAAGGTCGTGATCTATTTCTATCCGAAGGCCGACACGCCCGGCTGCACCCAGGAGGCGAAGGACTTCACCGACCTGAAGGCCGCGTTCGAGGTCGCCGACACCACGGTCATCGGCATCTCTCGCGATCCGGCCAAGGCCCTCGACCGGTTCCAGGCCAAGCACGGCCTCGGCGTCGCCCTCGGTTCGGACGAGGACGGCAAGGTGGTTGATGCCTATGGCGTCTGGGTCGAGAAGAGCATGTACGGCAAGGCCTATATGGGCATCGAGCGCGCCACCTTCCTGATCGACCGGGAGGGCCGGATCGCCCAGATCTGGCCGAAAGTGAAGGTCAAGGGCCATGCCGCCGAGGTGCTGGCGGCGGCCGAGGCGCTCTGAACGGACCGCCGGCCCGCCCTCCCCGACCCCGTTCCTGCCCCAGCGGCAGGAGCGAGCGGGCGGGCACGGTTCGTTAACCTTAATGCGCGGTAATGCGGCGTCACGTTCGCGTATGGATGGACGCCGATGCCGCAGCCCAGCCAGCGATACAATCGCGCCCAGCTCGCCCAGGAGGCCAATCTCCGGGCCCAGGTTCCCTCCGGGGCCCTGACCTTCGCCTGGCGTGGCCGCGGCGGCACCCGCACCCTGTCGCTGTCCTATGCGCTGAGCGGAACGGTGGTCGTCACCGCCTTCGCCCTGTCGCTCTGGGGCGTCGCCGTCACCAGCTACCTCGCCTTCAAGGACGACATCATCGGCGGCGTGATGAGCCGCCAGGCGAGCCTCCAGCACGCCTACGAGGACCGCATCCGCGAGTTGCGCGGCCAGGTCGACAAGCTCACCAGCCGGCACATGGTCGACCAGACCGAGCTCGAGCGGCGCGTCGACCAGGTCGCCCGCCGCCAGGCCCTGCTGGAGACGCGGCAGGCCATCGTCACGTCGCTGAAGGAATCGGCGGGCGACATCCAGGTCCCGGGCCGGCCGGCCCCAGGCGCCACCGGCCGAAGCGCCGCCGCGGCGCCCGCGCCCCGCCCGGCGGTCGCCGGCGACACCGTGCGTCTCACCCCGCCGGCCGAACGCCATTCCAGCCTCGAATCGCGCGCCGTGGTGGCGCAGGTGGCAACGCCCGCAACCTTCGCCCTCGCCGCGTCGCCGACGCGCCTCGACGTGGTCGCCGGCGTCGAGCGTTCGCTGGACCGCGTCGAGCAGAACCAGCAGTTTCTCCTGCAGGGCCTCGAGACGCGGGCCGAGCGCCGTGCCCGCCGCATCCGCGCCATGCTCGCCGAGCTCGGTCTGACCGAGACCCGCCTCGCCCCCTCGGCCCGCGGCGACGGCACATCCGGCACCGGCGGCCCGCACATCCCCCTCCCCGCCCCGACGCCGGACGCCTCGCCCTTCGAGAAGCAGGTGTTCCGCCTGCAGACGGTCATCCGCGACCAGGACCGGCTGAACCGGCTCGTCGCCAGCATCCCGATCGCCCGGCCGCATGCCGGCGAGCTCGAACTCTCCTCCGGGTTCGGCGCCCGCCTCGACCCCTTCCTGCGGACCTGGGCGATGCATTCCGGCATCGATTTCCGCGGCGCCACCGGCGAGCCCGTCTTCGCTGCCGGCAGCGGCCGCGTCACCCACGCCGGGTCCCTCGGCGGCTACGGCCTGCTGGTCGAAGTCGACCACGGCAACGGCATCGCCACCCGCTACGCCCACCTCTCCCGCATCGAGGTGAAGGAGGGCGACCTGGTGGGCGTCGGCCAGCGGGTCGGGCGGATCGGCTCGACCGGCCGCTCCACCGGACCGCACCTCCACTACGAGACCCGCATCAACGGCGAGGCCGTCGATCCCATGCGCTTCGTGCGCGCCGGCGTGAGGCTTGCCTCCGCCGACTGAGGGCCGGCCGCCGACGGCCGCGCCCCTTTAACGTGCATGCCATCTGGTTCTTCCCGCACGGTCACGGCGGGACAACACGGGAGAAGATCCGTGACGGATCTGTTTCTGGCCCATCGGCGCTCCGACAGGAGCCGTGTCGAGGTCGTCCGGCAGGCGCTGGCCGATCTCGGCCTTTCCGTCCATCCGGACATCGAGCCCAAGGGGCGCGGCGCCGCCAAGGCGCTGCGCGAGGCGGCGGCGAACGCGCGCGCCGTGCTCGTCCTCTGGCCGGCGGAGATCCTCGACCCTACGGACAATCATGCCGGGCTCTCGACGCTGGCGCGCAGCGCCCACGACGGCGGCCGTCTGGTCGCGGCACGGCTCGGCCCGGTCGAAACGGCCAAGCTGGAGCCTCCCTTCGACGCCTTTCCCACGCCCGACCTGTCGGCCTGGATCGACGGCACCGACCATCCGGCGGATGACGAGGCCTGGCAGGCCGTCCTGAGGGCGCTGGGCGACAGGCTGGCCCGACCGGGCCTCGCCGAGCTCGTCGGCGCCATGGCCGCCGACCGCGGCACGGAGGGCGTGTCGGCACAGGTCGCCTTCGCCCGCCGCCATCCGGACGACCCCGCAGCAGCCGCGATATGGGCGCGGTTCGACGCGGCCGAACGCGAGCGCTTCGCGACGGAGTTCCGCAAGGCCCACGGCATCCTGCAGGAGCGCAGCGCCGCCGCGCAGGACCGGCTGAAGACGACGCTGGAGGCCTTCACCGCCTATCTGAAGGCGGTCCGGACCAACGCCCTGGCGACACCGCCCGACCCGCGCGAGGCCCTCGCCGACGGCGCCGCGGCGCTGCGCGAGAGCGTCGCGCGCCTGTCCGGCGACAACGAGCGGCTGCGGGCGGCCCTCGACCGCGCCGTCGCCGCGCCGCCGCCCCGGCCGGCCAACGGCAACCTGCCGTTCAAGTGGATCGGCATCTCCGCCGCGGCCTTCCTGGTCGGCAGCATGGCCGCCGCCGGCCTCACCGAGTTCGCAGGTCCGATCCGCGGTGATTCCCATCCCCGCATCGCAGCCCTCGCCCGCAGCGCCGGCGAAAAGGCCGAGGTGGCTTCGGCCGCGGCGGCGGAACTCGCCCGCCTGCGCGACCAGTCCCGCCTCGCCGCGCGGCGTGCCGAAACGGCGGAGGCGAACCTGCGCAATGCGCGCACCCAGCTCGCCCACAGCCAGACCGAGCTGATCCAGCGCCAGAACCAGACCGCGGAGGCGACCGGTCAGGCCCGCCGCAGCCAGACCGACCTGCAGGCGGCCCAGGCGGCCGTCGCCGCCGCCGAGAAGAAGGCGCAGGAGGCGGCGGCGCGGGTCGCCAGCCTCGAGGGTGAACTCCAGACGCTCCGGCAGGCGGCCGCAGCCGCGGCCGACAATGCAGTCATCACGGGCTCGGTGCGCCCGCGCCCGGCCGAGGAGGCCGCCACGCCTCCGGCCCCGGCCGAGCCTCAGGCGGCACCGGTTCCCCAGCCGCGGCCCGAGGGCGAGGTGACCGGCTCCGTGCCGCCGAGCCCCCCTCCCGCGGTGGAAGGGCCCTACCGCCATCGCCGGGACCGCTGGTCCTTCGCCATTCCGCCGGGCTTCCGCCTCGACAGCGACAACGACCTGCCCGGCCCGGTCAATTCCGTGCTGGTCCACGAGCAGAACCGCGACGCCGTCGTGGTGGTGAGCGCCAACAACGCCCGCGGCTCCTGCACGGCGCAGGCCTGGTACTGGGACACGATCGTGGAGGGTCCGCGTCCGCGCCGCGGGGAGATCAGCCAGGACGCGGAACTGCCGCAGGGCCAGGCGGGCTTCCGCGGCTTCGCGGTGCGCGGCCGCGGCGTGCTGCAGGGCGACCGCTTCCGCACCGACCTCGACTACTACGACCTCGTCGCCCAGAAGCGGAACGAGCCGGGCGTCGTCTATCTCGTCCAGGCCCGGTTTCCCCGCGCCATGGCTTCGGAGATGATCCGCTCCGTCAACGCCATGTGGCGCGATTTCGAGATCACCGGTCAGCGCGCCTATCCGACGCGGTGCTGATGGACGACGTCAGGTTTGGGGGCGGCAAATGGCGGCGAAAATCGCCACCAGCCTCTCGGCGTCGCGTTCGCCGGCCCAGTCGCCGTCCGTCGCCAGGGCGAAGCGGGCGACGAGGTATCCCAGGTTGAGGCTGAAGAAGGCTCCAGCCAGGGCATCGGCCGGCTGCTCCGAGGTGACGATCCCGGCTGCCTGCATCGCCTCCAGATGCCCGACGAGTGGCGCGAACACGCGCGCCATCCACTGGCCTCCGTAGCGGTCGCGGAAAGCCGCGTCCCGCAGAAGCTCTTGCAGCATGACACGATAGGTATCCGGCGCGTCGCCGGCCGAGGTGATGCGGTCGACGAGAAAGCTTCGGTGCCAGGCACTGAAATCCGACAGCGACGCAAAGCGGCGAGGCTCGCCGATGGGGGCGAAGGCCGTCTGCCGCATCAGATCGAAGGTCGCGGTCTCGACCACGGCCTGAACCAGGCCCCCCTTGCTGCCGAAATGCTTGAACAGGGTTCGTTCCGTGGTCGCGGCGGCGGCGGCGATGTCGCGCGTCGCGGTGCCGTCGACACCGCGCACCGCGAAAAGGCGAAGCGCCGCCGAGAGGATGGCATCGCGCTTTTCAGGCGATGGCTTGCGGCCCCGGCGGGACGGTGGGTCTGCGAGGTCTCCGTTTCGATCCGATGCGGCGGATCCAGGGTCTTTTGGTATTGCGTTCACTTTACATATTTCCCGGCCTGGGGTATCCGGCCCGATTAAGTGCAGCATTCACTATACACTTTCGGAGCCCGTGACCACCATGACCCTCATTCCCGTCGACGACGATCCCATCGCCTATCCGCCACGTTACGCCGGTCTGCCGGTGCCGCTACCGCTGCCTTTCGCGCTGAAGCCGGTGTCGTCGGCCGACAGCGGCGTCGACCATCTGCCCGACGGCCGGACGCGCTACTGGATTCGCCACGACGTGGTGCGCGGCGTCACTCCGGCGATGCTGGCATGGTGGTTTGCCAATCTGGAGGGAACGATCACCTATGCCGGACGCCACTACAACCGCTACCGCTTCTGGCATCCGGGCGACCATGTCCACGCGAGCTATGCCTCCCGCCGCCCCGACGGCCGCATCGGCCCCGGCGCCTCGATCCGGCTCGTCGAGGTGCTCGGTCGCAATCCCGCCCATGTCGTCGACACGACCACGCACATCGAGCGCCTTGACGAGGGTGGCTACGTCCACAATCCCGCGTTCCACGGCGTCAAGCGTCTCGCCAGGATGGAATATGGCTTCGCGCCAGGACCCGGCGGAACCTACTACGAGAACTGCCTGATCATCGGCGGCTCGGGCCCTCTGACCGGCCTCTTGAGTCCGTTGATCACCCGATTCGCCTTCACCCCCGACAAAGGACAGGCCTGGTTGCGGCACAATATCGAGGAGGTCGGCATGTTCGAAAACTTCCTGCCGCGCCTCTATCACGAGGAAACCGGCCGTACGGCCTGATGCCCTCGGCAGAGGCCGGACGGTCGGCACCTCCGAGCCCCCCGAATGCGAGGCCGCCCGGTCGGCGGCCGTTCCCGCTGGCGGCGGAGGGGCGCGGTCAGGAACAGACGACCGTGGGCCGCGACTTCGGATTCGGCCGGCAGCGGCCTGCCCGACGCGGCGCTGCGGACCATGACGCTTGAGGCCGACCCGAGACGCGGCATCTTGGTTCGACTTCTACGGTGCACTAGGATGTGGTGTCGCCGCACGATGGCGAAACGCTGTCCCGGAGACGAAGACGATGAGATCCGCCGTTGCCGCTGCCACCTTGCTGGCGGCGCTGGCCTTCGCGGTGCCGGCCGCGGCCCAGAGCCCGGATCCCGGCAGCTACTACAAGCTGACGACCCAGTTCCGCGGCACCGGCATGCCGATGGACGTGTTCAACGGCGGGCCGCGCAACAACCAGGCCCGCCTGGACCGCGACCAGAACGTCTCCGGCCAGAACTGGCGCTTCATCCCCACGGGTGACGGCTCGTGGCGGCTCACCACCGAGTTCCGCGGATCGCGGATGTGCCTCGACATCAATCCGCCGACCAACCGTCCGGAACTGAGGCCCTGCGGCAACTTCACCGGCCAGTTCTGGCAGATCGTGCCAGCGGGAAACTGGGTTCGCCTCACCACGACGTTCCGCGGGCCGGGGACGTGCCTCGACATCGACCCCACCAGCGACCAGCCTGAACTCAGGCCCTGCGGCAACTATTCGGGTCAGTTCTGGCGGCTCGGCCGGACGGGCCGGCGCGTGCAGTAGCCATCGGCGCGCTGGCGACACGCAAAAAGGCCGCCCTCGCGGGCGGCCTTTCGCGATCCAGCAGGACGACCGCGATCAGTAGCGGGCGACCACGGCCGAGGGGCCGGTGGAGAAGAGGTAGGTCACGCCGAGACGCACCGCGTGCGAGCGCGGGTTGTGGCGGTAGGTGAAGCCCGGGAAGGCCACGGCGCTGGCGTTCGACACGCGGCCGTAGTCCGAGTAGCGATACTCGAGGCGGGCGGTCCAGTTCTGCGAGAAGGCGTACTCGACACCGGCGCCGACCGTCCAGCCGGCCTGGGTGCGGCTGAAGTTCTCGATGACGGCGGGCGAGAAGTAGCCGTAGCGCATCTGGGCGACGGCGAGACCGCCGGTCACGTAGAACAGTGCGCGGTCGACCGCGACGCCGGCGCGCAGACGCAGCGAGCCCTGGAAGTTCGACCGGAAGCGCGTGCCGTTGCCGTTGAGCAGCGTGTAGCCGCCATTGACGCCGGAGGCTTCGATGTCGCCCTCGAGGCCGAGCACGAAGTTGTTGACCTGGTAGTTCACGCCGGCGTGGATACCGCCGGTGATGCCGCCGGTGTTGAAGCCCTGGCTGAAGCCCGAGGCGACGCCGGTCGCGGTGATGAACTCACGGGTGCGGTCGTTGTACCAGACGCCGCCGACCTGGCCGCCGATGTAGAAACCGCTCCAGCTGAAGGCCGGGGCCACGACCACGCCGGCCACCGGGCCGCGGGGAACGCCGAGATCGGCAGCCTGAGCGCCCACCGCCGAGGCGGCGAGGAGGGCGGATGCGATAATGAGCTTCTTCATGATTCTTCATCCGGTCGGGGTGAAACTGACGCTACGTTGGTCACCATGTGTTTCTGAATTGTGGCATGTCGCCACAATCTGCAGCATCGCCATGCAGGTGTTGCGGCAAAGTCACAGACCGGAGTACCGGCCTTTCCCTGCCCGCCATGAAAAAGGCCGCCCGGGGGCGGCCTTTCCGAGGGGCTTCGACGCGCGCGTCATTCCACGTCGTCGGTGTCGCCCGCCTTGGTGCCGTAGGCGCGCATGGCGAGCGTCGCCTCCATGAAGCCGTCGAGATCGCCGTCGAGCACTTCGGACGGCACGCCGGAGGTCTTGCCGGTGCGCAGGTCCTTCACGAGCTGATAGGGCTGCAGCACGTAGGAGCGGATCTGGTGGCCCCAGCCGATGTCGGTCTTGGCGGCGAACTCGGCCGCCGCGGCCTCCTCGCGGATCTTCAGCTCGCGCTCGTAGAGCTTGGCGCGCAGCATCTGCCAGGCGACCGCCCGGTTGGCGTGCTGGGAGCGCGACCCTTCCGACACGACCATGACGCCGGTCGGATTGTGGACGAGGCGGACGGCCGATTCGGTCTTGTTGACGTGCTGGCCGCCGGCGCCGCCGGAGCGCATGGTGTCGACGCGCACGTCGCTCTCGTTGATCTGGATGTCGATCTTGTCGTCCACCACGGGGTAGACGGTCGCCGAGGCGAACGAGGTGTGGCGGCGGGCGTTCGAATCGAAGGGCGAGATGCGCACCAGGCGATGCACGCCGGCTTCCGTCTTCAGCCAGCCATAGGCGTTGTGGCCCTTGATCAGCAGGGTCGTCGACTTGATGCCGGCCTCTTCGCCGGCGCTCTCCTCGACCACCTCGACCTTGAACCCGCGGCGCTCGGCCCAGCGCGTGTACATGCGCATGAGCATGAGGGCCCAGTCCTGGCTCTCGGTGCCGCCGGCGCCGGCGTGGACCTCGAGATAGGTGTCGTTGCTGTCCGCCTCGCCGGAGAGAAGGGCCTCGAGCTGCAGGCGCTCGGCCCGCTTGCGGGCCTCGACGAGCGCCTTGGCGGCCTCGTCCAGGGTCGCCGAATCACCCTCGTCCTCGGCCATTTCGGCGAGTTCGAGATTGTCGTTGAGCTCGCGGCTGATCTCCGTCAGCGCGTTCATGCGGCTGTCGAGCGCGTTGCGCTCCTGCATGACCTTCTGCGCCTTGTCCGGATCGTTCCAGAGGTCGTTGGACTCGGCGAGGGCGTTCAGTTCGGCGAGGCGCTTGACCGAGACATCCCAGTCAAAGATGCCTCCTCAGGAGCCCGACCGACTCCTTGATGGCCTCGGCGGTGGCGACGATGTCGGCACGCATGGGGCACTTCCCTTCGGGGTGGACGAAAAAAGAGGGCGCACCCTAGTCACGTGCGCCCTCGTGTCAATGCGGCCCCCGGTCCGGCGCCGGCCGCGCCCGGGCTCAGGCGCGGCGGCGTTCCGGCCCGCCATAGCCCGCCTGGCGCAGCTTCCGGCGGTCCAGCGGGCCGCTGCGCAGGGCGATGATGAACTGCTTCACCTCGTCCGAGAGGCGGCGGGCCTGGCCTGCCAGTTCCTGCGAGCGGGTGCTGACCGAGGCGGCCGTTTCGGAGGTGCGGGCGATGACGCCGATCACCGCCTCGACGCTGCCGGTGAGCGTGCCGGTGCCGGTGGCGGCGCGCTGGGCGCTGTCGGAGATCTCCTGCGTCGCCTGCGACTGGGCGTCAACCGAAGCGACGACCATGCGGGTGATGGCCTCCACCTCCGACATGGTCTCGGCGATGGAGCCGATGGTGGCGGCGGCGCGCTCGGTGGAGTCCTGGATGCCGGTGACCTGGTGGGCGATCTCGGCGGTGGCCTTCGCCGTCTGGCCGGCGAGCTGCTTGACCTCGGAGGCGACGACCGCGAAGCCGCGGCCCGCCTCCCCTGCCCGCGCGGCCTCGATGGTGGCGTTGAGGGCGAGGAGGTTGGTCTGGGCGGCGATGGCCTCGATGAGGCCGACGACGTCGCCGATCCGGCGGCCGGCTTCGGCAAGGGAGCCGATCTGGCGCACCGACTCGGCCGTCACCTCGCGGGCGCGGCCGACCACGTCGGTGGCGCTGCCGACCTTGGTGGAGATGTCGACGATGGAGGTGGCGAGCTCCTCGGAGGCCGCCGCGACGTTCTGGATGCTCTGCGAGGTGTGCACCGAGGCGTTCTGCGCCTCGCCGGAGCGGCCGGCGGCTTCGTCGGCCATGGCGGTGAGGTGCGAGGAGGCGCCGTCCAGGCTGGTGACCGTCGCGCTGGTGGTCGTCAGCACGCCCTCGACCGACGACTTGAAAGCGTCGAGCATGTCGCTCAGCTTCGCGGTATAGGCGAGCTTGGCCTCCTCCTCGCGGATCGCCTGCTCCTCGAGCCGCGCGCGCTCGACGGCGTTGACCTTGAAGACCTCCACCGCGCGGGCCATGGCGCCAATCTCGTCGCGGCGGGCGAGGCCGGGGACGTCGACCGAGAGATCGCCTTCGGCGAGGGCGTTCATCGTGCCGGTCATGCTGGTGATCGAGGAGGACACGGCGCTCGCCATGCGCCAGAAGATGACGGACGCGAAAGCGGCGATGGCGAGGACGACGAGGACACTCGTCCGCACCGCGGTCCAGATCGCGGCCTCGAGGTCGTCGATGTAGACGCCCGTGCCGATGACCCAGCCCCAGGGGGCGAAACCGGCGACGTGGGAGAGCTTCGGCTGCGGTTTCTCGGCGCCGGGCTTCGGCCACATGTAGGCGACGATGCCGCCGCCCTCCCGGCCGAGGCGGGCGAATTCCACGAAAATGCGCTTGCCGGTCGGGTCCTCGAAGGCGGAGAGGTCCTGGCCGTTCAGCCGCGGATTGGTCGGATGCATGATCATCCGCGCCTGCTGGTCGTTGATCCAGAAATAGTCGCCCTGGCCGTAGCGCAGCTCGCCGATGCGCCGGGCGGCGTCCGAGCGGGCGGCCGCATCGGCCTTCGCGCCGCTGCCGGCGGCGGCCTGCTCCTCGCGGGCGATGGAGAGCGCCGTCTCGACGAGATGGCGCAGCTCGGTTTCCTTCTGCGCGACGAGCCCGCTGCGCAGGGCATGGAGATTGTAGGCGGCGACGGCGATGATCGAGACGACGAAGAGGGCCAGCAACAGATAGAGCCTGGCGGCCAGGCTGTTGCCTGGCAGGAAGCGCGGCATGTCGGAAACTCCGGGAGAGAGGCCGCTCCCCAGCGGCCCGCGCCGAATGTCGGAGGGCCATGCTTAACGCAGCGTTACCTGCGCCCAAAAAGTGGGCACAGGGCAGTCATCCCAAAGTTGAACGCATGCCAGATGCGTCGTGAGCCCAGATCTGGCGACCGAAGAGACTGGCGACGAGGTCGACCAGGAGCAGCGCCGTCCGTCCGCGTTCGTCGAGGAAGGGATTGAGCTCGACCACGTCGACCGAGCCGACGAGGCCGCTCTCGTGGAGCAGTTCCATGACGAGGTGCGCCTCGCGGTAGGTGGCGCCGCCGGCGACGGGCGTTCCGGCACCCGGGGCGATGGCGGGATCGAGCACGTCGACGTCCAGGCTGACGTGGAGGTGCCCGCCGGCGGCGGCAACCTCCTCGATGACGCGGCGGGTGAGCACCGCCGCGCCGAACTCGTCGATGAGGCGCATGTCGACGACGGAAATGCCGCGGGCGGCGAGGAGCGCCCGCTCCTCCGCGTCGATGGAGCGGATGCCGAAGAGGGTGAGGCGGCGCGGATCGACGGTGGTGCGATCGGCACCCAGCACCCCGTCGAGCCCGGCTTCGCCGGCGATCAGGGCCGCCGCCATGCCGTGGAGATTGCCCGAGGGCGAGGTCTCAGGCGTGTTGAAGTCGGCATGGGCGTCGAGCCAGAGGACGAAGAGCGGCCGGCCCGCGCCGGCGCAGTGGTCGGTTACCGCCGTCACCGATCCCATGGCGAGCGAATGGTCGCCGCCGAGGACGACGGGAACGCGCCCCGCCGCCAGCGCCTCGGCCGTGGCGGCCCGGGTGGCGCGGGCGAAGCCGGCGACGACGGGCAGGTTGCGCGCCTCCGCCGTCGCCGCGAGGTCTACGGCCGGGTCAGGCGCGAGGTCGCCGGCATCCGCCACGGCATGGCCGAGGTTCTCCAGCGCGCGAACCAGACCTGCCGTGCGCAGGGCCCGCGGGCCCATGGCGCAGCCGAGCGTGCCGGCGCCCTCCTCCACCGGCACGCCGATGAGGGTGATGTCGCGGGACGGCGGCAGGACGGGCATGGGCTTTCCTCTACGCGGCCGGGGGCCGTCTGCTGACAATCCGCGGCCTGGGCCTTATGCCATGGTGGCAACCGCCGGTGCAGGTCCCGTGACGACGACCGCCGCCGAGCCCGGGAGGGATGCCTTGACGACCGCCGCCTTCGCCACGGGCTTCCTCGCCATCATCGCCACGGCGACCGTGGCGGGCCTGTTCTTCGGCTACTGGTGCTCGGTCATGCCGGCCCTCGACCAGATGCCGGCGAGGACGGCCATCGCCGTCATGCGGCGGATCAACGTCGTCATCGTCAACCCACCCTTCCTCGCGGCCTTCCTCGGCGCCGCGGCGCTGCTGCCCGCCGCGGCCGTGCTCGCCTGGTGGACGGGTGCGGGCGCCGCCGCCGGCTGGTTCGCCGCCGCCGCGGGCCTCTACGGCATCGGCACGTTCGGCGTCACGGTCGCCTCGAACGTCCCGCTCAACGACGCGCTGGAGCGGCTCGGCGACGAACCCGCCGCGCCGGAAGAGGAGTGGCCGGCCTTCGCCGGGCCGTGGAACCGCTGGCACGCCTTGCGCACCGCCGCGTCCGTTCTCGCCCTCGCCTGCTCGGGTCTCGGCCTCGCCGCCTTGCCCTGAGCCGCGCATTTCCGGTGGATGACGGGCTTGCGGCCTGTAGCCACCACGCGTTCGGGCATAATGTCGCGGTTCCAGCCGAAACCGGCACGAGACCGGGCGGCGCATTGACGGGGGCCGATCATGGCTGAAGGCTATTTTCCCAGGTGGACCGAGAAGAGCGGCGGCATCGTCATGCCGGACGAGCGGCTGCCGCTCGGCCAGACCGTCGTCGTCGGCCTCCAGCACGTCGTCGCCATGTTCGGCGCCACCGTCCTGGCGCCCATCCTCATGGGCTTCGACCCGAACGTCGCCATTCTCTTCTCCGGCATCGCGACGCTCATCTTCTTCGTCGTCACCGGTGGCCGGGTGCCGAGCTATCTCGGCTCGTCCTTCGCCTTCATCGGCCCGGTGCTCGCGGCGGTGGCCGCCGGCACGGCGGCGGGCGGCGCGCCCAATATCGGCCTCGCCCTCGGCGGCATCATCGCTGCGGGCGCGCTCTACACGGTCATCGGCCTCGTCGTCATGGCGATCGGCCACGGCTGGGTGGAGAAGGTCATGCCGCCGGTGGTGACCGGCGCCATCGTCGCCGCCATCGGCCTCGTGCTGGCGCCCATCGCCATCGGCATGGCGTCGGGCACCGGCCCGGGCAATGCCGAGGGCGCGGCCTTCCCGCGCTGGATCGCCCTGTTCACGGTGGTCGCGGTCGGCGTCTTCGCGGTCTATGCGCCGGGCCTCTGGCGGCGCCTGCCGATCCTGCTCGGCGCCCTCGCCGGCTACGTCCTCTACCTCGTCCTCGCCAATGGCCTCGGTCTTGGCGCGCCCATCGACTTCTCGAAGGTCGCGGCCGCACCGCTCTTCGGCCTGCCGAACTTCACCGCGCCCGTCTTCGACGCCCGCGCCATGGTGCTGATCGCGCCGGTGGCGATCATCCTGGTCGCGGAGAACCTCGGACACCTCAAGGGCATCGCGGCGATGACCGGCCGCAATCTCGACCCCTATATCGGCCGCGCCTTCGTCGGCGACGGCATCGCCACCATGCTCTCGGGCTCGGCCGGCGGCACGGGCGTCACCACCTATGCCGAGAACATGGGCGTGATGGCGGTGACCCGCATCTATTCGACGCTGATGTTCGTCGCCGCGGCGCTGATCGCCATCCTGCTCGGCTTCTCGCCGAAGTTCGGCGCGCTGATCCTCACCATTCCCGTGCCGGTCCTGGGCGGCCTCGCCATCGTCGTCTTCGGCCTCATCGCCGCGACCGCGGGGCGCATCTGGGTGGAGAACAAGGTCGACTTCTCCAACCCGCGCAACCTCATCACGGTGGCGGTGGCGCTGGTGCTGGGCGCCGGCAACTTCAAGCTGACCATGGCCGGCTTCACGCTGGACGGCATCGGCACCGCCACCTTCGGCGCCATCATCCTCTACCACCTGCTGCGCGACCCGCAGCCGGAGGCCTGAGGCCATGACGACGACCGCCTACCGGCCGGTGCCCCTTCCCGACCACCTCGCCCGGCCGGAGGCGGAGATGCAGGCGCGGGCGGACGCCTTTCTCGCCGACATCCGCCGCCGCCATACGGTGCGCGACTTCTCCGACCGGCCGGTGCCGCGCGCGCTGATCGAGACCTGCATCAGGGCCGCCGGCACCGCGCCGAACGGGGCCAACCACCAGCCCTGGCACTTCTGCGTCATCGGCGATCCCGCCGTGAAGCGTCGCATTCGCGAGGCGGCAGAGGCGGAGGAGCGGGAATTCTATGCGGGCAAGGCGGGCGAGGAGTGGCTGAAGGCGCTGGCGCCGCTCGGCACCGACCCGGACAAGCCCTTCCTCGAGACTGCGCCCTGGCTGATCGCGGTGTTCGGAGCGCGGCGGTCGGCGAGTGCCGACGGCGTCATGCGCAAGAACTACTACGTCCCCGAATCGGTCTCCATCGCGGTCGGCTTCCTCATCGTCGCGCTGCACCAGGCGGGGCTCGTCAGCCTCACCCACACGCCGGCGCCGATGGGATTCCTCAACGCCATCTGCGGGCGGCCGGCGGACGAGAAGCCCTATATCCTCATGGTGGTGGGCCATCCGGCGGAGGGTGCCACCATCCCCGTCCATGCGCTGGAGAAGAAGCCGCTGAAGGCCATCGCCAGCTTCCTGTGAGCGTGGCGGTTCAGCGGTAGGCGACCGCCTTCAGCGTCCATGTCCAGCGCCGCAGCGGCA
>LNFM01003727.1_pt1 | contig 29441 bp, 28 predicted proteins | sample 596031 | NCBI WGS metagenome assembly LNFM01 (sample SAMN04254537, study PRJNA301005) | activated carbon metagenome | isolation source: dual media filters at the Ann Arbor, Michigan drinking water treatment plant | place: USA: Ann Arbor
CGGTGTCGTCGATGCGCGAGGAATTCCAGCGCAAGGTGCGCATCGCCTGCCAGGCCTTCAACGTCAACCGCCTGCTGTGGCCGCGGCTGAAGCAACTGCCGGCACTGTCGCTGTACAAGTACGTGTCGCACAAGCTGCTGCGCTGGTTCACGATCTACCTGCTGGCACTGGCCTACGTGGCCTTCACCGCGGCGGCCCTGCTCGCCGGCCTGCCGCTGCTGGCCGCCGGCCTGGTGCTGCTGCTGGCGGCGCTGTGGCTGCTGGGCCACCTGTGGCCTGTGCAGCCGGTGGCGCAGCTCTTCGACATCCTCAGCGCCATGGCCGGCGCGGGTGTGGGCGTGTGGCGTTCGGTGGCTGGTGAAAAGTTCCAGACATGGCAGCCGGCAGCGTCGATACGCAAGCCCTGAGCGGCCAGACCGGCGGCTTCAACACCAACGTCAACGGGCTGCGTGGCCTGTGCGTGGCGCTGGTGTTCGTCTTCCATGTCGCCGCATCGGGGCTGCCGCCTGCCCCTGCGGCCGACTCGGCCTGGCAACTGCTGCTGGCCTACGCCGTGGGCAGCATGGCCCACGGCGTGGAGATCTTCTTCATGATCAGCGGCTACGTCATCGTGCTCAGCCTGCGCCGCCATGCCAGCCTGAGCGGTTTCCTGGTCGACCGCTGCCTGCGCATCTTCCCGCTGTGGATGCCGATGGCACTGCTGATCGGCGTGCTGTGGCCCTGGCTCGGCGGGCAGGCGCTGCCGCAGCCGGGCGCCTTGGGCTGGCTCACCGTCGTGGCCGCCAACTTGCTGCTGCTGCCGCCCCTGGTGCCCCTTCCGATGCTGCATCCGGCGTCCTGGACCTTGAGTCTGGAGTGGCTGTTCTACCTGGCGGCCACGGGCGTGGCGGCACTCTCGCAGTGGGGCCGCCTGCCGGATGCCTTGCGCTGGTCCACCGTGGCCCTGGCAGCGGCCTGGGCCTTCTGGCAACTGCCGGTAGCGCTGTGTTTCCTGATCGGCGTGGCCGTGGCGCTGGCTCCGCGGTGGCTGACGCCGCCCCGGCGGTGGCAGGGCCTGGCGGCGCCGGCGATGGTGCTCTTCCTGCTGTTGTGGCGCAGCGTGGATGCGGCGGCCCTCAGCACCGGTTCCAGCCTGGGCGCACTGTGGCACGGCCAGGCCGCGGCGCTGCTGGGCGCGTTGTTCGCAGGCACGGTGGGCCTGGCCTGCCTGACGATGCCGGGGTCGAGCGCGATGCCGATGCTGCGCACGGCCTTGCTGCAGCGCCTGGGCACCCTCAGCTACAGCTTCTACCTCTGGCACCTGCTGGTGATGTTCGGTGCCAAGCGCGCCGTGCTGCGTCTCTGGCCCGAAGGTCAGGGCAGCTGGACGGCAACGCTGGTATTCGCTGCCGTTTCGCTGGGCCTGTCGTGGGCGCTGTCGTCGCTGAGCTGGCGCTGGCTAGAGCAGGCCTTCGGCCGCGCCCTGCGTCGGCGTCTGGGTCTGGTCAGGCCAGCACCTCGGGCACTGGCCGTGTAGCGCCGCGGATGCGGTGCCTTTGGCGCGCCACGTCCACGACGGCGTCGCGCAGCGCCAGGCCGCGGTCGGGCCAGTGGAAGAGCTGGGACGCCGCGGCATGGGCCTCGCGTTGCAGGCGGTCGAGCGCGGGCAGGTCGTCGATGCGGGCCGCCACGGTGGCCACCAGTGCAGGCAGGTCGGCACAACCGAGCATGGCGCGGCGCACGGCCTCGGGCAGGCCCGCCGCGGCGCCGTCCAGCGTGACCACGGGCATGCGGCCGAAGATGTAATCCAGGAACTTGAGCTTGAAGCCACCGCCGATGAGCTCGGGCACGATGGCCAGCCGCGCGCGCCTGAACAGCGGCGCGATGTCGTCGACGAAACCGTGCAGCGTGACACTCGGATAGCCGGCAAGTTCGGCGCGCAGCGCGTCCGGCACGTCGCCGATCACGTCCAGGCCGATGCCGCGGTCACAGAACACGCGGTCGGCCTGCTGCACCAATGCCTTCAGGTTTTCCTGCTTCACCACCCAGCGGAAGGACCCCACCATGACGACACGCCGTGGTGTCTCGGGGGTGAGCGTGCGGTCGGGCATCTGCAGGCCGTTGAAGCCTGGCGTCAGCACCAGCGTGCGGCTGGCGCCATTGCCTTGGCGGAAGGCCTGCGCGTCTTCGGCGGTGATGCAGCACAGCAGGTCGGCGCCCGTGGCGAGCTGCTGCTCGACGCGCTCGGTCTTGCGCATGTTCTGCCACAGGCCGAAGCGCCGCAAGGGCGAGCCGGTGAACAACCTGACCATGTCGCGCCAGAGCGTGCTTTCATGGTTGTGCGCCACGTGCACCAGCACCGGCGGCCGCGCCTGCCGGCGTGCGCTGCGCTGCACGGCGGGCAGGGCCCAGGCCATGCCGTAGTGGTCCAGCACCACGACGTCCCAGGTCTGTGCCAGCAGCGCCGCCAGCCGCTGACGGTAGGCCGGCGTGGCGTGGATCGCGCCGTTCAACGGCTGCAGGCTCAGCAGGCCGCGCCACGTGGGCTGGGCGCCACCGTCGACGGCGTCCCAGGTCAGGCCCGGCTGGGCCGGCGGCATGTCGGCCGGCTTGGCTGACAGGCCTACGAAGTGCACCTGGCAGCCGGCGTCGGCCATCGAGCCTGCCAGGCGTGCCGAGTAGATGCGGTCGCCACTGTCCAGCGGGAAGGGCAGCGCGCGCGCCAGCCAGAGGCAACGCAGAGCGGGTGTGGTGGTCATGGTGGGGCCTCCTTCAGGTGTGGCGTCGTCACGGGGCGGCGAGCAGCCCGGTGGATGTTCATGAGGATTCGGCGCGCGCGTTCGCCAGCTGACGTCGGCTTGCGGCGAGGTGCAGCGTGCCCTGCAGAAGGGCAGAAAACAGCGCGTAGAGCAGCACACCTGCAATGCCACCCACCAGCATCGTGCTCAACGGCGCCCATGGCAGCCCGTCGAGCCAGGGCAGGCCCGCATGCACCAGGGCACCCATCGAGGTGGCGGCAGCAAACGGTGCACCGGCCGCCAGCACCAGCGCGCGCAGGCTGATGCCGAACTGGCGCTGCAGCAGCAGCCACAGCACCGGCACCGCGATCAACAGCCGCGCCGCCCAGGCCAGCGGGCCTTGAATCCACAGCATCATCAGCGCCAGGCTGCCCAGTTCCGTCAGGCTCACCGCCAGGCTCACTCGCGGCCGGCCCAGCGCCAGGAAGAGCGTGCCCGCCAGGAAGGTGGGGCTGCGCAGCGCCTGCGCCGCCGCGAACCACATCACCAGGCTGGCGGCCTGGCCCCAGCCACCCTGGCCGATGAACAGCACCAGCGGGTCGGCCAGCACGGCCATCAGCACCAGCACAGGGACCATCACGAAACACAAGCGGCGCGTGGTGCTGATGAACACGGCCGCCACTTCGCCGCCGCCATGGGCTGCCGCAGCCAGCCGCGAAAGCGTCACCCTCGACACTCCGGTGACCAGCACCGATACCAGCATGTCCACGATACGCAGGGCCAGCGACAGCTGCCCCACCACGGCGGCGGGCAGGATGAAGCCGCAGGCCACCTGGAAGAAGCGGCTCATGTTGGCGTTGAGCAGGCCCGAGACCGAGTTCCAGGCCGCATAACCCGCCAACTGCGCGGCGGCCGACAGATCGCGCGTGAGCTGCGCCTTCGGTGCGCGCACCAGCAGCAGCAAGAGCACCAGCGCGAGCGCGGCAAGGTTCTGGTTGAGCATCATCGCCCACACCCCCATGCCCTGCCACAGGCCGATGATGGCCGCCACGCCGGCCAGCAGACGGCTGCCGGCCATGGCGATGGCGAGTTGACGCATGGCAAGCTGCCGCCTCAGTTGCGCCACCGACATCGCCGACCATGCCGAGAGCAGCACCGAAGGCGACATCCACATCAACAGTTCGGCCACCCCAGACCCGGTGCCGCCCTGCGGCGGTGCCAGCCAGCCGAAGAGCACGAAGCCGCCGGTCAGCAGCAGCGCCATCAGCAGACCGCTGGTGTGGGCGGCATTCACTTCCGCGGGCTGCAGGCCCTTGCGCTGCACCACGGCGTCGTGAAAGAAGCTCTCGACGAAGGAACAGGCGATCTGCACGGCACCCAGGGCCAGCGCGGCGCGGCCGAAGGTCTCGGCATCCAGGTAGCGCGCCAGCATCGCCAGCATCACGAAGGACACGCCGGCCATGCTCACCGCTTCCAGGCTCGACCACAGCATGGGCCGGTGCGTCGCTGCAGACGGTGCCGTCATCTCACAAGCTTCCCGCCACGGAACCGGCTCCGCCGGGCCGCAGGCGGACGGCCCCCCTGGGGGGTAGCGAGCGCCAGCGAGCTTGGGGGCTGCACTCACTCACGGGTATAGGCCCGGATGTGGTCGATGGCGAACCGCCCCGGCCAGGGTGTGCTGGCGTCGGGGTCGGGCACCCAGCTGGCGTCGTGGCTGCCCACCGCCAGGTTGGCCAGCAGGTACATCGGCTCGTGCATCTGGTGCGGGCCGCTGCGAAAGTGCAACTGGCCGTCGATGAAGAAGGCCACGTCGTCGGCCGTCCATTCGGCGGCGTAAGTGTGGAAGCCGTCGGTGGTGTCGATGACATCGTCCACCCAGCGCCCACCCGGTCGCACGGGCTTGCGGTCCTTGTCGATCACACCCACGTGCACGCCACGCGGCCGCGCGCCGGAGGCCTCGACGATGTCGATCTCCGGCGGCCAGGCCACGCGCTTGGGCAGCAGCCAGAACGCCGGCCAGAAGCCGCGCCCGGCGGGCATGCGCGCGCGCATCTCGAAGTAGCCGTACTGCTGCCAGTGCGTCAGCTCGGTGGTGATGCAACCCGACACGTAGCGCTGGCCGCCCAGCAGCGGCACGTGGTGTTCGTCCAGCCGATCGGCGCTGATGGTCAGCACACCACCGCTGATGGCAAAGGGCTGCAGGCCGAGCGCACGCCCGCCACTGCCGGCGTAGGCCACGTCGACATAGACCTGCTTTTCTTTGTTGATGACGGTGTGGCGGTCGTGGCGGTAGCGGCTGCGCCAGGCCGGTGCGCCCGGCCTGCCGCCGCTGGCGGTTTCGTTGATACGGGCGGTGTCGGTGGCATCGAACTCGTCACTGAAACTCAGGCGGTAGCCTGGCGGCACGAAATGCTCGCCGGCGGCACGCGCAGGGGCGGCCCGGGCCAGCGCGGGCAGCAGGCCCGCGGAGGCGAGTGCGGCCCGCGACAGGAATCCTCGACGGCTGGCCACCATGCCGCTGCTTCAGGCCGCCACGGCGTCGCGCCGCGCACGGCGACGCAGCACCGCCATCGCCATCGCATGCAGTGGCGGGCGCAGCAGTTCGCGGTAGACGCTGAAGACCGCAAAGGCTGCCACCGCCAGCAGGCGCGGCGTGCGCAAGCCCAGGCGCGCGGCATAGGCCGCGTAGTACTTGCCGTAGAAGTAGTGGGTGTAGTAGATCGACCAGTAGATGCGGCGCCAGGTCTGCGTGCGCTGTCCGCCCGTGCGCACCTGCGACATCGGCAGGTGCAGGCTGTGGCAGTCGTTGGTGACCCAGATGTCGTGCCCGTGCACGAAGAGGTTCATCTGGTAGTCGCTCTCTTCACGGTAGCCATTGCCCCGAGCGTACTCGCCGTCGAAGGGGTACTGCAGCAGCAGTTCGCGCCGTGTCAGGATGATGGCGTTGGTGATCGGCTGGCGTCGGTCGCCGGCGAAGCGTGCGCCGTTGACGTATTCGCACAGCACGGGTCGGAAGGGCGTCGTGTCGCGCAGACCGAAGCCGAAGCGGCGCAGCGCGTCGGCGGTGGTCTCGCCCACCTCCATGTAGACACGCCGCCCCGACACCGCCCCGGCGTGCAGCCGCTCGAGCTTGTCCAGGCAAGTTCGTGCGTAGCCGGCCTCGAGGAACTCGTCGTCGTCGCAGAACAGCACGAAGGCATTGCTGCAGGCTTGCACGCCCACGTTGCGCGACTGCGATGCGCCCAGCCGCTTCGGGTTGCGCAGGAACTGCATGCGCACACCGGGGTGCGCAGCGGCCATCGGCATGAGCACGGCTTCGGTGTCGTCGTCGCCTTCGTCGCTGACGAACACGATCTCGGTGACGCCGTCCTGGTTGAAGTAGCTGGGAGCCACCAGGCGCAGCGTGTGTGCCCGGTTGCGCGTGGGGATCACCATGCTGATCAAGGAAGCTCCCCCACGCCGAAGCCTTCCTGCCGAACGAGCACGGGCCTGGCCGGCGGCACCGGTGCGGTGGCGGGTTCTGGTGCGGGCGAGACGGCGTCGTAGGCCGCGAACAGCGTGTGCTCGAAACGGGCCTGATCGAAGCGTTCACGGGCCAGGGCGCGGCCGGCGCGACCCATGCGTTCACGCAGGCTGGGGGTGTCCGCCAGCTGGGCGATGCGGTCGATCACCTCGGCCTGGCTGCGGCACAGGTAGCCGGTGTCGCCGTGACGCACCAGGCTGCGGTGCGCCGGCGTGTCCAGGGCCACGCAGGGCAGCCCGGTGGCCATGGCTTCGGCCAGGCACAGCGGGAAGCCTGTCTTGCCGGCCAGGCCGACGAACACCCACGCCGCCGCCAGGCGGTCGGCACGCTCGTCGTGCCGCGCCGAGTCGAACACGCCGACGCCGGCCGCCTTCAGCCGTGTCGCGGACACCGCATCCACCGGCCCGATCCAGTTGAAGCCCAGGCCGAGCGCGTCGCCGCCCAGCAGCACGGCCAGCTGGTCGAAGGCTTCGGCGCTGCGCACGTCGCCCGCTCGGCTGGCGGACACGATCAGCGGCTGTCGCGCCGCGTGCTGGGTGACATCGAAGTAGGCACGGTCCACCGGCCCTTCGACGACGGCCACCGCCTGGTGCCCCAGGCCTTCGAGCCACTCGGCCTCGGCCGTGCCATGCGCGATGGCCCGGGCCGTCGCCGAGCCACCGCCGCTGCGGCCCAGCAGTCGCGCGATGGCGGCCAGCGGCCTCAGCGTCCCGCGCACGCCGCCGGCGTGCGGCGAATAGAGCATGGGCGACGTGGATTCCAGCCCGGCCATCACACGCTCGCCCAGCACCCCGGCGATGAGGCCGTGCAGATGCACGGCATCGGGCCGCTGCGACAGCACGGCGCGGGCGAAGGCGGCGCTCAAGGCACGCCACTGCGTCACCGGGTTGCGTTGCAGCGGCACCAGCACGATGTCGGCGTTGTCGGCAAAGCCCGTCAGCAGGCTACGGCCGTCGGCGTGGTCGATGAGCACGACCGTCTGCTCGTTGCCTGACCGCGCCAGGGCCTCGGCTGCAGGACCGAGGAACTCCAGCACGCCGCGGTCCAGGTGCGTGGCCAGATGCACCACGTGCCCGTCGCGGGACGGCAACGCGTCGGGCACGGGCCGTGGCCAACGGGCATCGAGCTGCTGGTGGGCCAGTGGCGGCCTCATTCAGCATGCACCGTCACGCACCAGCACGACGCGTACGGTCTTGAACAGGATGCGCGCGTCGAACCAGGTCGAACGCTTTTCGACGTAGTGCTTGTCGAAGGCCACCCGTTGTGCGTAGGTCGTGTTGTTGCGGCCGCTCACCTGCCACAGACCGGTCATGCCGGGGCGCACGCTGAGGTAGTGCCAGCGCACCTGGCCATAACGCGTCAGCTCGCCCACGGTGATGGGCCGTGGGCCGACCAGGCTCATTTCGCCGCGCAGCACGTTGAAGAGCTGGGGCAGCTCATCCAGGCTGGTGCGGCGCAGGAAATTGCCCACGGGCGTGATCCGTGGGTCGTTCGACAGCTTCTGGTCGCGCTGCCACTCGGCACGCGCTTGTGCGCTGCTGGCCAGCAGCGCGGCGAGCACCGGCTCGGCGTCGCGCAGCATGGTGCGGAACTTCAGGCAGCGGAACATCTTGCCGTCGTGTCCCACGCGGTAGTGTGCGAAGAAGATCGGCGCGCCGTCGCGGCGCCAGATCAGGAAGGCCACCACGAGCATCACCGGGGACAGCAGGATCAGCAGAAGCAAGGCCAGCGCCTGGTTCAGGATCAGGTTGTCCGGATTCACGAGCGTGCCCAGGGCACCCCGGCTGGGGCGAACCGAGGACGCCCCCGCCAGGTAGGCTTCGGCCTTCATCACAGCCTGTCCGCTCGCGTTCGGCGTAGGCCGGTCGCGCGGTTCTGATTTCGGGCCGGGCTGGAAGTCACAACATGCTGCATGGCGGGTCTCGCGGTTTCGGACAGACAACACCGGGACCCGATGTCGTTCTTCGTCTGAACCAAGACTACGTTTCAGCCGTCCGGCGGGTCCGTACGCTGCCGTACGCTGCAGTGCAGCATTCCAACGCGACCTGCGGAGGCGCCTCGCTGGCGGCGCACCTGTCGGTTGTGTCTGCCCTTGATGTATGCCAGAATCGCGCGCTCAAAATTCGTCTAACTATTTGATCTATATATAGTTTTTCGGATTCTTCGGAAGTCTCTCCGCTTCTGCCCACCAACAAGAAAATTGGCCGTACCGGTCACTTCGATCGAGAGGGAGCACCATGAGCGGTTTGCCCGTGTTGGCGGTGTTCGGCGGCGCCGGTTGTGGTGCGCTGCTGCGCTGGTGGCTGGGCAACCAGTTGAATTCGGTCTTCACCACCCTGCCCCTGGGCACGCTGGCGGCCAACCTGATCGGCGGGCTGCTCGTCGGGCTGGCCAGTGTCTGGCTCACCCATCACGGCAACCTGCCGCCCGAACTTCGGCTGCTGCTGATCACCGGTTTCCTGGGCGGGCTGACCACCTTCTCGACCTTTTCGGTCGAGGTCGTGACACTGATCGGGCGCCAGGAGTACGCCTGGGCCCTGGGCACGGCCAGCCTGCACCTGGTGGGCTCGCTGGCGCTGACGGCGCTGGGCATCCTGGTCGCCAATGCGCTGTGGGTCCGGGCCTGAACACGGCGGTACGCATTCAGCGCCATCGTCGGCTACGACCGCGTATGGCCGGCCCGTACCGACGCCCGGGCGTCGGCTTTGGCGACGATGCGGTCGCCGGCCAGGCTGCGGGCTACACCGCGCAGTAGCGCTCCTGGATCTCGCGGTCGGCCAGCAGCTCGGCCCCCGTGCCGGTGTGCACGATGCGGCCCTGGTCGAGAGTGTAGGCACGGTCGCTCAGGGCCAGCGCGCGCTCGACGTTCTGTTCCACCCGCAGGATGGTCGTGCCCTCGTCCTTCAGCCGCCTGAACAGCGCGAACATCTCGTCGACCAGCACCGGCGCGGTCGGACAGTTCGCGCATCGCCGCGCGCGGGCGCAGCAGTTCGTAATGGGCGTGGCGCATCTGCACTGCGCGTGAGCGTGGTCACCACGTCTTCCAGCGTCAGGAAGACCGCGGCGCCGACGAAGGGGCCGAAGAAGGTGCCCATTGATGCCCTATCACGCGCTGGCGGTGAACATCCTCATCTTCGGGCTCTTCGCGGTGGGCTTCACGCGGCGCCATCGTGCAGGGCATCGGCGGCGCGCTGTTCGAGGAGTGCCTCTACGACACCGACGGCACGCTGCGCAACGGCAACACGGCCGGCGCGCCAGGGGCGGTGATGAACGCCATCAACGACGCGCTCGCGCCCTTCGGCGTGCGCTTGGCCTCGCAGCCGATCACACCCGAGACGATCCTGCGCGCGCTGGGCAGGATCTAGACGCGCGCAGGCAGCCCGAGGCGCCGCCGTCGGAAGTTGCATCATCGGCGGGCCCCGGCTTGCGGATCGAGCCCGGGTGTACAGCGCCACGCTGAAGACATTGCATCCCACGCCCACACCCAGGAGCCGCACCCCATGGACACCGACTTCCACCGCATGCCGGAACTGTTCGCCCAACTCGGACTGCCCGACAACGACGCGTCGATACGCAGTTTCATCGCCGCGCACGCGCCGTTGGCCGGCGAAGTGCGCATCGCCGACGCGCCGTTCTGGACCGACGCCCAGGCGCGGTTGCTGCGCGAGAGCCTGTGCGCAGACGCCGACTGGTCGCAGGTGGTCGACCGCCTGGATGTGGCGCTGCGCCGCAGCTGAACGCGGCCGGGCGCAGCCGGGTCAGGCGCCCGGCGGATCGTCCACCGCCGCCGCGAAGCTGAACATGCCGCGGCGCGCCAGCCGCGTGAACTCGGCCTCGATGATTTCCTTCAGCGCCAACTGCGATGCGTTGTCGCGGCGCTCGATGCGCATCGCCAGCACCAGCAGCCGGTTGAGCTGCACGCCGGTGATCTCGGAGATGACCACGCTGCGCGCCGCCGAAGGATCCTTGAAGACCGAGATCGGCATCACCGTGGCCCAAGGGCCGTGCAGCACCAGTTCCCGTATCGAGTCAACCGAGTCGATCTCGGCGCGCACGTTCAGCCGCCCACCCAGCGGCAGCAGCTGGCGCTCGACCAGGCCACGGTGCAGGCTGGTCACCAGCAGCGGCACCGCCGACAGCTGGCGGATGGACACCACCGGGTCGATGTGCAGCGACGGGTGCGAGACGAGCGCAAAGGGTTCGCCCAGCAGCGGGAACAGCGACAGTGGCCGCCCGGCGTCGGGATTGGTGACGATGGCCATGTCGACCATGCCGCGCTCCAGCCAGTCCAGCAGCGCCGGCGTGAAGGCCTCGCGCGCCCGCAACTGGATGCCGGCCACGCCGCGCTGGCAGCTTTCGAACAACCCGGGCAGCAACACCCGCGCGAGCGTCGGCGACGCGCCCAGCACCACCGCGGCCTGGCCATCGGCCTGCCGGCTGGCGAGCAGCTGGCGCACGCGCGCCGCCTCGGCCAGCATGCGCTGCGCCGATTCGTAGAGCGTCACGCCGGCCGGCGTCAACCGCACGCCGCGCGGCTGGCGCAGCAGCAGTTGCACGCCCAGGTCCGCTTCCAGCTCACGCAGCTGGCGTGTCAGCGCGGGCTGAGCGACGGCAACGGCAGCCGCTGCGGCCGTGAGGCTGCCAGCATCGGCGATGGCCACGAAGTAGCGCAGGGCGCGCAGGTTCATCAGGGTTTCCGAGCACACTTGCGATAGCAGGATGATATGGCGAGTGACGGCATCGGCATTGGACGACCCCTGCCTGCGTTCCTAAACTTCGACCCTCTGGCCTGCAAGACAGCCGAACCCGCACGCCCGATGGCAACAGATAGCAAACAGGTATTGATCCCCGTCGAACGCCTGCAGGCCCACATCGCCGCCACGCTGCAGCACGTGGGCCTGCCCGAAGCCGATGCGCAGAAGGTCGGCCACCTGATGGCGCAGGCCGACCTGCAAGGCAGCGACGGCCACGGCGTCATCCGGCTGCCGATGTACGTCAAGCGCATCCGTGCCGGCGGCTTGAACGTGCAACCGAACATCACCGTGGTGCACGAGAAACCCGCGATGGCGGTGCTGGACGGCGACAACGGCATGGGCCACCTGGTGGTGTCGCGCGCCGTCGAACTGGCCATCGAGAAGGCCCGCACGGCGGGCGTGGCCTGGGTGGGCGTGCGCTCGAGCAACCACGCCGGGCCGGCTTCGCTTTACGCGCGCATGCCCATCGCGCACGACATGATCGGCCTGTACTTCGCGGTCGGCAACGCCAACCACCTTCCGCCCTGGGGCGGCATGGAAATGCTGCTGTCGACCAACCCGATCGCGGTGGGCGTGCCCACGCTGGACGAACCGCCGGTGGTGCTGGACATGGCCACCACCGTGGCTGCCTACGGCAAGGTCAAGGCCAAGGCCAAGGCTGGCGAAATGATGCCCGAGGGTTGGATGATCGACCGCAAGGGCCAGCCGCTGCTCGACCCCAAACGTGCCGACGAAGGTTTCCTGCTGCCCATCGGCGGCCACAAGGGTTATGGCCTCGCGCTCATCGTCGGCCTGCTGGCCGGCACGCTGCAGGGCGCGGCGATGGGGCGCGAGGTGGTCGACTTCAACAGGGACCACGTCAGCAAGACCAACACCGGCCAGGCCATCCTGGTCATCGACCTGAAGGCCTTCGGCGACCCGGCGGCCTTCAAGGCCCAGGTCGACACGCTGGTGCGCGACATCCGCAACAGCGACAGGCTGGACGGCGTCAAGCGCATCTGGCTGCCGGGGGAACAGAGCCACCAGCGGCGCTTGCAGTACGGCGCCGAAGGCATCCCGATTTCGGCCGGCGTCATCGCCGACCTGGCCGCGCTGTCGGCCGAACTCGGCCTGCCGCCGTTGATCTGAACGCGCACCCTGCAGCCTCCCGACGAATATCCAGACGAAAGCCCCGATGATCCGTTCCCTCAACCCGGCCAGCGGCGAAACGCTGGCCAGCTTCGACGCCCACGACGCCTTCACGGTCGACCGCCGGCTCACCGCGGCCGTCGCCGCACAGCGCGCCTGGCGCCAGCGGCCGGTGACCGAGCGCACGCCGCTGCTGCAGGCCGTGGCGCGGGTGCTGCGCAAGAACGCCGAGCGCTACGCGACGCTGATCACGCTGGAGATGGGCAAGCCGCTGGCCGAGGCGCGCGGCGAGATCGAGAAGTGCGCGATGACCTGCGACTTCTACGCCGAGCACGCCGCGGCCTTCCTCAACGACGAACCGGTGACCAGTGCCGCCAGCGACAGCCGCGTCGTCTACGACCCCCTGGGCGTGCTGCTGGCGGTGATGCCCTGGAACTACCCCTTCTGGCAGGCCATCCGCGCCATCGCGCCAGCGCTGGCCGCCGGCAACGCCGTGGTGCTGAAACACGCCAGCAACGTGCCGCAGTGCGCGCTGGCGCTCGACGCGGTGTTCGAGGAAGCCGGCGCACCGGCCGGCCTCTTTGCCACGCTGCTGGTCGAATCCCCCGCGGTGCGCGGCCTGATCGAAGACGGCCGCATCGCCTGCGTGACCTTCACCGGCTCGACGCCGGCCGGCCGCGCCATCGCGTCGGCGGCCGGCCACGCGATGAAGAAGCAGGTGCTGGAACTCGGCGGCTCCGACCCCTTCATCGTGCTCGCCGATGCCGACATCCCGGCCGCCGCGCAGGCCGCACTGAAGGCGCGTTTCCAGAACACCGGGCAGAGTTGCATCGCGGCCAAGCGTTTCATCGTCGAGCACGGCGTGGCCGATGCCTTCGCCGGTCTGCTGAGTGAACTCGCGGCCAAGCTGGTCGTGGGCGACCCGATGGCCGCCGGCACGCAGATCGGCCCCATGGCACGTGCCAACCTGCGCGACGAACTGCACGCCCAGGTGCAGGCCACGGTGGCGCAGGGCGCGAAGCTGCGCACGGGCGGCAAGCCACTCGACGGGCCGGGCAGCTTCTACGCGCCCACGGTGCTCGACCACGTCGCCCCGCACATGACCGCTGCGCGCGAAGAGACCTTCGGCCCGGCAGCGGCCATCGTCCGCGTGGCCAACGCCAAGGAAGCGGTGAACGTGGCCAACGCCACCGAGTTCGGCCTCGGCGCGGCGCTGTGGACAGGCGACCTGGCCCGTGCGCGCGTGCTGTCGCGGCAGATCGACGCTGGCGCCGTGTTCGTCAACGCCGTCGTCGCTTCCGACCCGCGGCTGCCCTTCGGCGGCGTCAAGCAGTCGGGCTATGGTCGCGAACTCGGCGTGCACGGCCTGCGCGAGTTCACGAACGTCAAGACCGTCTGGACGGGCTGAAATGGAGCCCCCAAGCTCGCTGGTGCTCCACGCAACGCCAGAGGCGTTGCTTGCTTGGCCGTCCAAGTCCGCGCAGGCGGACTTGGAGCCGCGGCCTACGTCCCCCCGAGGGGGCCGTCCGTCTGCGGCCCGGCAAAGCCGGTTCCGCGGCGGGAAGCTTGATCCTGCACTTTGACGCTCACCGGAGACCTGCCTTGAACCAACCCACCAAAGCCCGAGAGCCGCAACTGCTGCGGCCTTCCGAACTCAAGAGCCATGACCGCGGCGGCGGCGCGCGCACCACGCCGCTGGTGTCACCGGCCATCGGCGCCACGGGATTCATCAACGGCATCACCGAGTTCGGACCGGGTGTCGCCATCCCCTTCCACAGCCACAACTGCGAAGAGAGCGTGATGCTGCTCGAGGGCGAGGCGGTGATGGACATCGGCGGCAAGGAATACCCGGTGCAGGTCTTCGACACCACCTGGATCCCGCCCAACGTCTCGCACCGCTTCCGCAACGTTTCGGCTACCAAGCCGATGAAGATCCTGTGGACCTACGCCTCGTCGCAGGCCACGCGCACGCTCACCGAAACCGGCGAAACCCGCCCGGTGTCGGCCGAGCACGCACGCTGAACGCACTCACCCAGAACAACCCAAGGAGACAAGCCCATGAACCTCGCCAAGACCCCCCTCCGCGCCTGGGCCTGCGCGCTGGTGCTGCCCCTGCTGCTGCCGGCGGCCGCCACCGCGCAGACCGGCGCCTACCCGAACAAGGCCGTGCGCCTGATCGTGCCGGCTGCACCGGGCGGCGGCGCCGACTTCCTGGCGCGCATCGTCAGCACCCGGCTGCAGGAGCAGACCGGCCAGAGCTTCGTCGTCGACAACCGCGCTGGCGCCTCGGGCACCATCGCCGCCGACCTGACGGCCAAGTCGCCGGCCGACGGCTACACGCTGCTGCTGGGGCAGTCCACCAGCATGGCCATCGCGCCGCACCTCTATGCCAAGCTGCCCTACGACACCCTGCGCGACCTGCGCGCGGTGACGCTGGTGGCCGAGGTGCCCAACATGCTGGTGGTGCACCCCAGCGTGCCGGCGAACTCCGTGAAGGAACTCATCGCGCTGGCCAAGGCACAGCCCGAGCTGCTGAACTTCGGCTCGGCCGGCAACGGCGCGCCCAGCCACCTGGCCGGCGAGATGTTCAAGACCGCTGCCGGCGTCAAGCTGACGCACGTGCCCTACAAGGGCGCGGGGCCGGCCGTCAACGACCTCGTCGCTGGGCAGATCCAGGTCATGTTCGCGCCCATGGTGGCGGTGCTGCCGCAGGTGAAGGCCGGGCGCCTGAAGGCGCTGGCAGTGACCTCGGGCAAGCGTTCGCCCGCGATCCCCGAAATGCCCACGCTGATCGAGTCGGGCCTCGACGGCCTGGCCATCGTGTCTTGGTTCGGCTTCTTCGTGCCCGCGGCCACACCGCAGCCGGTGGTCGACAGGCTGTACCAGGAAACCGTCAAGGCCCTGAAATCTGCCGACACCATCGAGCGCTTCGCCAAGGAAGGCGCAGAACCTTCGGGCATGAGCCCGGCCGACTTCGCGACCTACGTGGCGCAGGAATCGGCGCGCTACGCCAAGGTGCTGAAGGACAACGCCATCAAGCTGGATTGACCGACAGCCCCCAAGCTCGCTAGCGCTCGCTACCCCCCAGGGGGGCCGTCCGCCAACGGCCCGGCAAAGCCGGTTCCGTGGCGGGAAGCTTGATCTCTGAGTTCGGCCCTATCGCTGACCACCGCACCAGGACTTACTGCCGATGACTTCCCCACTGCAAGCCCCCCGCGCCCGCGCCGACCAACCGATGGCGCACAACATGAAGCTGCTCTCGCACAACGAGCTGCAGGGCTTCGGCGGCATGGGCGAAGGCATCGCGATGCAGATCGCCGACGACGGCCGCCGCATCCTGTGGATGGCGCACGAGTCGGCGCCGAAGAACTTCACCGGCGTCGACGTCAGCGACCCGAAGAACCCGCGTGTCATCGTGCAGACCGAGCTGCCGCACATGAAGATGCGCTCGAACTCGCTCGACGTGGTGGGCAACCTGATGGTGGTGGCCAACCAGGTGAAGGAACTGGGCGCCAAACCCGCGGGTTTCAACGTCTACGACATCAGCAAACCCGAGGCGCCGCGGCTGATCTCGCACTTCGACTGCTCGGGCCCCTGGTCGCGCGGCGTGCACGCGGTGTGGTTCGTGGACGGCAAGACCGTGCACATGGCCTCGGGCGCGCCCGACTTCCAGCCGCACGACCCGAAGGACGACCAGATCTACCGCATCGTCGACATCTCCGACCCGACGAACCCGCGCGAGACGGGCCGCTGGTGGTACCCCGGCACGCGCGTCGGCGACAGTGCGCCGCCGCCGAAGCGCCTGCCCGGCATCTTCGACACGGGCTTTCGCGCCCACAACACCAACGTCTTTCCGCAGCGACCCGACCGCGCCTACGTCGGCTACATCGACGGCGGCGCGGTGGTGCTGGACATCTCGAACCCGGGCGACATCCAGGTCGCCTCGCAGTGGAACCACTCACCGCCCTTCAATGGCTTCACGCACACCGTGCTGCCGCTGTTCGAGCGCGGGCTGTGGATCGTCAGCGACGAATGCGTGAAGGACGACGGCGCCGACTGGCCCAAGCTGGTGTGGGTGGTCGACGCGCGTTCCGACGCCAACCCGGTGCCCATCGCCACCTTCCCGGCACCGCCCTACGACACCTTCGCCAAACGCGGCGGCCGCTTCGGCGCGCACAACCTGCACGAGAACCTGCCGGTGCCGTGCTCGTTCCAGTCGGACACGCTCTTCATCGGCACCTTCTTCAACGCCGGCGTGCGCGTCTACGACACGACGAATCCTTATCAGGTCGAGGAGGTGGCGTACTACGTGCCGGCCACGCCGGCGCTGTCGCCGCGCGGCGCGGTGCAGTTGAACGACGTCTACGTCGACGAGAACCGCATCGTCTACACCGTCGACCGCTTCACCGGCGGTCTCTACATCCTCGAGATGAATGTCTGATCGATCGACGACCGCGACCGGGCGTGACCCGCTGGCCGGCAAGATCCCGGTCACGCTGATCACGGGCTTTCTCGGCGCCGGCAAGACGACGCTGATCGGCCGTCTGCTGCGCCACCCGGACATGGACCGCGTGGCCGTGGTCATCAACGAGATCGGCGAGGTCGGCATCGACAACGACCTCGTCAAGATGTCGTCCGAGAATGTCAGCCTGCTGGCCAACGGCTGCCTGTGCTGCAGCGTGCGCACCGACCTGCAGGAAACGCTGCGTGAACTCTTCGGCGAGCGCCGCGCCGGCCTGATCCCCGACTTCGACCGCGTCTTCATCGAGACCACCGGCCTGGCCGACCCGGCGCCGGTGATCCAGACCCTCGCCACCGACGGCATGCTCGGCGCGCAGTACCGCCTCGACGGCGTGGTGACGCTGGTCGACGCCGTCAACGCGCTGCACCAGCTGGAGACTTCGCCCGAGCCGGAGCGTCAGATCGCGCTCGCCGACCGCATCTTCATCACCAAGTGCGACCTCGCCGACGAAGCCGGGCTGGCGCAGCTGCAGGCCGCCGTGCGCGTGATCAACGCGCAGGCCGAGATCCGCCGCTGTGCGATGGGCGAGATGCACCCGAGCGAGCTGATCGGCATCGGCCTGGCCAGCGCACGCGCGGACGACCGCACGCTGCGTTTCCTGGGCGAGCTGAAAACCCCGGCCGAGGCCGATGCTGCAACCAGCGATGCCTACCTGGCGCAACGCCTGCCGGCGCGCCACGACCCGGCCGTCAAGACGCTGGCGCTGCGCTTCGAGCAGCCCTTCACCTGGAGCGCCTTCTCGTCGGCGATGGAGATGCTGATCGCGCTGCGCGGCAAGGACCTGCTGCGCGTGAAGGGCATCGTCAACGTCGACGGCCAGCCGGTGGTGGTGCAGGGTGTCGGCCACGTCTTCCACCCGCCGGTGACGCTGGACCGCTGGCCCAGCGACGACCACGGCTCGCGCATCGTCTTCATCACGCGCCACATCGAGGCGCCGGTGCTGCGCGCGCTTTTCGGCGCTGTCGGTGCGCTGCAGGCCGAAGGCGCCGCGCCCAGGCCCGGCGCCGAGGCCCGTCCTTGAACTGCACCCTGCCTTCCACCATGTCCGCCCCCGGCCCTGCCCCCACCCCCGCTGCGGCCGTGCGCGGCTTCGTCATCGACCGCAGCAACGGCCAGCCGCAGCTGCCCGGCAGCCTGCACACCAACCGCCGGCTGGGGCAGTGGCTCAGCGTGGCCGAGCCTGGTGTGGTGCAGGTCTACACCGGCAAGGTCGAGCTGGGCCAGGGCGTCCTGACGGCGCTGCAACTCATCGTCGCCGAGGAACTGGACGTGCCGCTGCAGGCAGTGCAGCTGCACAGCGCCACCACGGCCCACGGGCCCGACGAGGGCATGACCTCGGGCAGCCTGTCGGTGCAGGACAGCGGCGGCGCCCTGCGCCACGCCTGCGCCGAGGTGCGCGGCATGGCACTGCGGCGCGCGGCGGAACGCGCTGGCCTGGCGGTGGCGGAGATTCACGTGCAAGACGGACAATTCTTCGGTCCGCAAGGCGAGCGCCTGGGCAACTACGCCTCACTGCTGAGCAACGCCGACCTCGACGTCGAATATCCCGGCCTTTGCGCGCCCAAGCCCGCGGCGCAGCGCCGGCTGCTGGGCCGCGCCGACACGCCGCGCATCGACCTCGCGGACAAGGTTTTCGGCCACGCCCGCTTCATCCAGGACTTGCGGCTGCCTGGCATGTGGCACGGCCGCGTGCTGCGCGCGCCGACACTGCTGGCGCGGCTGGCGAGGTCACCGGACACGCTGACTTCATCGTTGCCTGCCGGCGTGAAGGCCTGGACCGACGGCAACTTCGTCGCCGTGGTGGCCCCCACCGAACACCAGGCGGAAGCCGCCGCCGAAGGCCTGCGGTCGACGCTGGCCTGGACACCCGGCCCGCCGCTGCCCGACGAACATGCCCTGCCGGCCTTCCTGCGCAGCGCGGAGCACAGCACGACGGTGCCGGTCGAGCGTGGTGACGCCGCCTGGCCAGCCGAAGGCACGCGACACCGCGCCGTGTACTTCAAGCCCTACCTGGCCCACGCCTCGATAGGCCCTTCCTGCGCCGTGGCGCGCTGGGACGGCCGGCAGCTCGAGGTCTGGACACACAGCCAGGGCATCCACAACCTGCGCGACGACATCGTGCTGGCGCTGGCCCAAGGGCCGACGCCCGTGCCGAAGGCAGACATCGTCATCCACCACGTCGAGGGTTCGGGCTGCTACGGCCACAACGGTGCCGACGACGTGGCCTTCGACGCCGTGCTGATGGCTCTGGCCTGTCCCGGCCACCCGGTACGCGTGCTGTGGAGCCGCGCCGACGAGCTGTCGCACAGCCCGCTGGGCGCCGCACACCTGGTCGAACTGCAGGCACGGGTGGACGCCGACGGGCAGCTCACGCACTGGCAGCACGAACTCTGGGCCAACGGCTACAGCTCGCGGCCGGGCCGGTCGACCACACCGGCGCTGCTGGCGGCCAGCCAGCGTGCAGGCGGCGTGGCACTGCCGCTGGCCATCAACCCGCCGCTGGCCGCCGGCGGCGGTGCCGACCGCAACGCCGTGCCGGCCTACACGATCCCGAACCTGAAGGTCGTCAACCACCGGCTGCTGACGATGCCCCTGCGCACCTCGGCCATGCGCGCGCTGGGCGCCTACGCCAACGTGTTTGCCATCGAGTCCTTCGTCGACGAGATCGCGCAGGCCCGCGGCGAAAGCCCGCTGGCTTTCCGCCGCCGCCACCTGCACGACGCGCGCAGCCTGGCCGTGCTGGACGCCGTGGTGGCAACTTCGTCCTGGTGGGCCGGCCGCGCGGGCGAGGCCGACGACATCGGCCACGGCCTGGCTTGGGCGCGCTACAAGAACAGCGGCGCGTGGTGCGCGGTGCTGGCGCGTGTGCAGGTCGGCCAGACGGTGCGCGTGCTGAACCTCGACCTGGCGGTGGACGTGGGCATGGTGGTCGACCTCGACGGCGTCATCAACCAGATCGAAGGCGGCGCCATCCAGAGCGTGAGCTGGACGCTGAAGGAGCAGGTGCGTTTCGACGCCCAGGGCGTCACCAGCGCCGACTGGCCGGGCTACCCCGTGCTGCGTTTTTCCGAGGTGCCCGAGGTGCGCGTGCACGTCATCGACCGCCCCGACGAGCCGCCACTGGGTGCCGGCGAAGCCGCGCAGGGCCCGGTGGCTGCCGCGCTGGGCAATGCCGTCTTCGACGCGCTGGGCGTGCGCATCCGAAGCCTGCCGCTGAGCGCCGACAACATCCTCCAGGCCATCCACGCCGACGGCACGGCTGACTGAAACACGAGGCACGCCGACCATGTTCGAAATCAACGGACAGCCCTGCACGCAGGCCCTCGACGGCAAGCGCACGCTGCTGTCGGTGCTGCGTGACGAACTGGGCCTCAGCGGCCCCAAGTTCGGTTGCGGTCAGGGCGAGTGCGGTGCGTGCATGGTGCTGGTCGACGGCCAGCCGCAGACGGCATGCAACCTGCCGCTGTGGGCTGTCGAAGGCAAATCCGTGGTCACGCTCGAAGGCCTGGGCACGCCGGCATCTCCGCACCCGCTGCAGACGGCCTTCATCGAGCAACGCGCCGGGCAGTGCGGCTATTGCGTCGCGGGCATCGTCACCTCGGCGGCGGCGCTGCTGGCGAAACAGCCGCGGCCCAGCCGCGAAGACATCGTTCAGGCGCTGGACAAGCACCTGTGCCGCTGCGGCGCCCAGCAGCGCATGGTGCGGGCGATCCAATGCGCGGCCGAACGCGCCGCACCGACGGCCTGAACCCCGGCCGCCAAACCCACCCTCCGCACTGGACAGCTCCGCATGGCATTGAACTGGTTGTTTCCCTCGGCCCACGGCGGCCACCGCCTGGGCGGGCTGCGCTTCTGCGGCTGCGCGCTGTCGCCCGTGATGCCCGAGGGCGGTGGTGCCGCAGCGTCGCCCCGGCGCCCGCCCGTCATCCTGAAAGGCCAGCGCGCCCGCACGGTGGACGTGCACGCCCATTGCTACTTCCAGAAGGCGCTCGACCTGATGGGTGCCGACGCCAGGGCCGTGCTGCCGCCGGTGAAGGGCGTGCCCGAGCACTTCATCCAGATCGAAGAGCGCCTGGCCGCGATGGACCGCATGGGCATCGACATGCAGGTGCTCAGCATCAACCCCTACTGGTACAAGCAGGACCGCGACACCGCCGCGGCCATCTGCCAGATCCACAACGAGAGCCTGGCCGAGCTGTGTGCGCTGCAGCCCCGGCGTTTCGCGGCCTTTGCCTCGCTGACGATGCAGGACCCCGAGCTGGCGGTGCAGCAGCTGGACGAAGCCGTGAAGAAGTTCGGCCTCAAGGGTGCGGCCATCGGCGGCAGTGTGGCCGGCGACGACTTCGCCCACCCGCGTTATCACCCGGTGCTGGCCAAGGCGCAGGAACTGGGCGTGATGCTCTTCGTGCACCCGCAGAGCACGCCCGAACTGGCGGCGCGCTTCAAGGGCAACGGCTGGCTGTCCAACGTCATCGGCAACCCGCTGGACACCACCATCGCGTTGCAGAAGCTGATCTTCGAAGGCGTGTTCGACAAGTACCCCGAGCTGAAGGTGCTGGGCGCGCACGGCGGCGGCTTCCTGGGCTCTTATGCACCGCGCATGGACCGCAGCTGCTTCGTCTCGCCGCAGAACTGCAACCCGGCCATCCAGCTGAAGAAGAAGCCCACCGAGTACATCCGCCAGATCTATTTCGACTCGCTGGTCTTCACCGGCGAGGCGCTGCGCCATCTGGCGGCCGAGGTGGGCACGGGCCAGATCATGATCGGCACCGACCACCCCATCCCCTGGGAGGACGACCCCGTCGGCCACGTCATGGGCACTCCCGAACTCAGCGACGAAGACCGCATCGCCATCCTCGGCGAAAACGCCATCCGTGTGCTGGGCCTCAGCGTCTGAACCCGTTCCCCGCGCACGTCCGCATCCACCCTCAAGGAGACAACATGAAGACCTTCACCCCCACCCGCATGCTGCGCCGTGCCGTGCTCGGCCTCGCCGCCCTCACGGCGCTGGGGATCGCGACCCAGGCGCAGGCTCAGGCCGGCTACCCCAACAAGCCCATCCGCATGATCGTGCCGCTGGCGGCCGGCAGCGCGGTCGACGTGGCTGCGCGACTGCTGGCACAGAAGATGTCGGTGAACATGGGCCAGCCCTTCGTGATCGAGAACATCACGGGCGCGGCGGGCATCATCGGTGCCGACAAACTGGCCAAGTCGGCACCCGACGGCTACACCATCGGCGGCTTCAACGACAGCGTCATCACGATGGTGCCGAACCTGAACCCGAACACGCCCTTCGACCCGCTGACCGACTTCAGCTACATCTCGCGCGTGGCCATCATCGAGTTCAGCGCCGCGGTGCCCACGGACTCGCCCTACAAGACGATTGCCGACCTGGTGAAGGCCGCCAAGGCGTCGCCGGGCAACATCACCTACGCCTCGGGCGGCAACGGCAGCCCGCAGCACCTGGGCGGCGCGATGTTCGCGGCGCACACGGGTATCGAAATGCGCCACGTGCCCTACCGCGGCGCCAGCCAGGCGGCGCTGGACGTGGCCGGGGGCCAGGTCAACGTCACCTTCCAGGGCATCGCGACGGTGGCCTCGCTGGTGAAGGCCGGCAAGCTGCGGCTGATCGGGGTCACGGCGCAGAAGCGCCACCCCGAGTACCCCACCGTGCCGACCTTCGAGGAAGTGGGCATCGCGCCCGGCTTCAACTACAGCACCTGGTTTGCGCTGACGGCACCCAAGGGCACGCCCAAGGACATCGTCGACCGCCTCCAGCGCGAAGTGGTCAAGGCGCTGGCCGACCCCGAGATCAAGGACCGCTTCAATGCGCTGGGCCTCGTGCCCGACGGCAATACGCCCGAACAGCTGCTGGCACTGACGCGTGACCAGCTGACACGCTACGGCAAGGTGATCCGCGACAACAACATCAAGGCCGAGTGAAGGTCGACCGGCCATGACGGACGGCCCGCAGACGCGGGCCGTTTTCACTTCTGGCCGCAGCGCGCTCAGCCGGCGACGATCAGGTACACACCCAGACCCACCATCACCACGCCGCTGAGCAGCTTCAGCCAGCGCCCTTCCTTGTCCTGCAGCCGCCGGTGCGACAGCGTGGTGACGCCGATGGCCAGCACGACGACGTCGTCGAACATGTAGGCCAGGTTGTAGAGCAGCAGGTAGCCGTAGTAGCTGGCGGTGTCGAGCTCGCGCAGCGTGAGGATGCGCGTGAACAGCGCCGGGAAACCCGAAGTGCAGAGGAACTCGACCACCTGCACCAGCAGCCCCAGGATGATCACGCCGACGATGGCCGCCGGCAGGCTCTTGGCACGCAGGATGTCGCGCATGCGGGCGTAGATGCCGGGCTTGGACTTGTCGGATATCGACAGCGACGGCCCGCGGCCCGGCATCACGAAGTCCTTCATGTTGATCAGGCCGGCCACGATGGCGACGGCCGCGATGACCAGCTGCGAAGCACGCGACAGGCCGATGAGCAGGAAAAGGTTCAGCCACGCCGTCATGAAGACGAAATAGGCCACGCCTTCCACCAGTACGAAGGTGCCGGCGATGATCAGCATGCGCTTGCGGTCGTTCAGCGTCGACAGCAGCGAGATCATCAGGATCAGCACCCACATGGAGCACGGGTTCAGGCCGTCGAGCAGGCCCATGGCGATGGTGAAGGCCGGCAGGCCGACGTCGTCGAGCGAGACGGTCTTGCCGAACATCGTGACCTCGAAGCCGCCGTTGTCCGCCACGTCGGGCGGCACTTCGGCCTTGCAGGTGGAGTCTTCCTGTGCGGCACAGCTCGAGCCCGCGGCCGATGCGGCGCCAGCCGGCGGCTTCACGCCGCGCAAGGCTCCGAGCACCAGCTTGTCGGTCGAGGCCTCCGGTGAGAAACCGAGAATGAGCTGCCCGCCGACGAAGAAGGCCGGCACGACCGCCGCGCCACCGTGCTCGCGCGCGATGTCCTGCAGCCGCTGCATCGCCGCCGGCTCCTTGGAGACATCGCGGATCACGATGCGCAGTTCGGGCCGCTCCTTGCCCAGCGCTTCGAGAAAGACCTCGGCCTTGGCGCAATGCGGGCAGCCTTCGCGCACGAAGACCTCGACGAGGGTGCGCGAGGCCTCGGCGGCCGAGGCCGCCACGGTGGGTGAGGCCGCATCCGACACGGCAGCCGCCGGCGTGGCAGCACCGAACAGCAGGCCCAGCAGCAACGCACACAGCGCCCAGCCCGCGCTGGCGCGGCGAAACAGTTTCTTCATCACGGACTTCCAGTCGGGGACGGCGGCCGAGTGCGGAGCCGCCCTCTCAAGCCGCCTGATGGCGATCGCAGGCATCATCAATAGGCCCGCTGCAGCGCGTCGTTGATCAGCGCCTGCAGTTGCTGGCGGCCGAAGCTGGCCATCTGGCGGCCGTTGACGAAGTATTCCGGCGTCTTGGTGACCTGCAGCGCCGCGGCGTCACGGCTGTCCTGCGCCATGCGCTGGTCGACTTCCGGCGCGCGCATGTCGGCCGCCAGGCGTGCCAGATCCAGGCCCACGTCGACGCCGGAGATGGCCTGCAGTGCCAGCGTCGGCTGCACGACGTGGTTGATGGCCCATTGCGCCTGCGAGGCCAGCAGTGTTTCCAGCACGGGCCAGTAACGGTCCTGCTTGCGGCTGGCCTCGAGCATGCGCACCACGTCCTCCGACCCGCGGTGGAAGGGCACGTGACGCAGCGACAGGCGGATCTTGTCGGGGTTGTCGGCCACGATGCGCTTGACCAGCGGGTAGAACACGGCGCAGGTCTCGCAGGCCGGATCGAGGAACTCGACGATGTGCACCCTGGCCGTGGCCGGGCCCAGCGTGGGCGCGTGGGCGCTCAACAGTTCTGGCCGGGTCTCGGCCTCGCTGCGGCCGCCGAAGGCGAACCAGGCGCCGGCACCGGCTGCCGCCACCACCGCAGCACCTGCGGCCACGATCAGGCCGCGCCGGCTGGCCTGGCCGCCCTGCCCTGGCGCCGCGGCAAGGGTGGTGGGCTGCGGTTGCGGGGCCGGGTGCGACGCGGCCGGATGGTTCTTCTGGGACTTGCGACTCATGAGGATGCTCCTGCGGGCGGCCACGGCATGCGGGCCGCCGGATGGGGTGAACTGGGGGCGGGCGGGCGTGGCACTCGCGCTGGGGCGCAGGCCACTGCCGGGCCGTCACGAAGGACGCTGGGGGCCCGATCGGGCGCCGAAAGGCGGCTCAGACGGGCGCTTCAGGCGGGGCTGGGCAGCGGTGGCCTGAGCGGGTGCTCGGGGATGTGGTCTGGCGCGCCACGGGCGCAGCATGCGAGCACGCCACCCCCGGCACCGGCGCCGCCGAGAGCGACCGGCAGGCTGACCATGGCCACCAGCACGTGGCCGTGACAGTGGCTGCAGCTGCCGTCGCAAGGGGACTCGGCGGGCATGCCGCCGTCGCAGTCGCTCATGGCGCCGGGTGCATCGGCAGAGGCATCGATGGCGCCACCGTGGCCGCCGAGCAGCGCCGCTTGCTGCGACATCGCACAAGGCGTGTCGAGCGCGGCAATGCCGGCCACCGCCGACCAGACACCCTGGAGCGGCAGCATCACCAGCAGGCAGATCATGAGCAGGCGGCGCATGGCCCGCAGTGTAGGCAGCCCCGCTGCCGTCGCCTTGCCCTGGATCAACGCCCGCAGCGGTCGCGCCTCATCGACGTGCCGGCCGCAACTGCCGGTGTCTCACCACGGCCAGGATGCCGCGCAGGATGTCCAGCGGCGGCGGCGGGCAACCGGGAATGACGGCATCGACCGGGATCACGTGGGCCACGCGGCCGCAGCTTGCGTAGCCCTCGCCGAAGATGCCGCCGTCGCGGCCGCAGTCACCCACCGCCACCACCAGCCGCGGTTCGGGCGTGGCCTCCCAGGTGCGGCGCAGCGCCTCTTCCATGTGGCGCGACACCGGCCCGGTGACCAGCAGCAGATCGGCATGGCGCGGGCTGGCGACGAACTTGATGCCCAGGCCTTCGAGGTTGTAGTAGGGGTTGTTCAGCGCGTGGATCTCGAGCTCGCAGCCGTTGCACGAGCCCGCGTCGACCTGGCGTATGGCCAGCGCCTGGCCCAGGATGTCGAGGATGTCGGCCTGGATGCGACCCGCCACCGCGGCCACGTCGGTGGCGCCGGTGGCGTCGGCGACGGTGGCTTCCGGTGGCGGCTCGGTGACGATGCCGGTGCGGACGAGCTGGCGCAGGACGTGCCACATCTAGAGGTCGTGCCCCGAATAGCTGAGGTTGAAGGACTTGTTGATGAGCGGGAAGTCGGGAACGATGTTGCCCATGATGGCGTGTTCCAGCACGGGCCAGTTCTGCCACGACGGGTCGTGCGCATGGCAGCGCAGGATGCGGCCGTCGGCGGTGGTCTCCAGCGCCACCAGCACCTCGCCGCGCCAGCCTTCGACCCAGCCCGCACCGATCGCGCCATGGGCCGGCGGCGTCACTGCGGTGCACCACGGCCCGGGTGGCAGGCCGTTGCACAGCGCGCGGATCAGCCGCAGCGATTCGAAGACCTCGTCGAAGCGCACGGCCACGCGCGCGGCGACGTCGCCGCCGTCGCTGCCGGCCTTGCCGACCCGCAGCGTGTCGTAGGGCGCCCAGGGCTGGTCGCAGCGCAGGTCGAAGGCCTGCCCGCTGGCGCGGCCGGCCAGGCCGGTCAAGCCCAGTTGCGCGGCCAGTTCAGGGGTCACGCGGCCGGTGGTCATGAAACGGTCCTGCAGGCCGGCGTGTTCGTCGTAGACCTGCCGCAGCCGCCGCACGTCGGCCTCGACCATGTCGCACTGCGCCCGCATGGCGTCGCACTGCGGCGGCGACAGGTCAACCGCGACGCCACCCGGCACGACGGCGTCCATCATGAAGCGGTGGCCGAAGGCCGGCCCGGACAGGCGCTGCCAGTCCTCGCGCAGCCGCGAGAACTGCGCCAGGCCGAAGGCCAGCGCGGCGTCGTTGCCCAGCGCGCCCAGGTCACCCAGGTGGTTGGCCACACGCTCGCGTTCCAGCATCAGCGCGCGCAGCCACAGCGCACGCTCGGGCGGGTCCACGGCCCAGGCCGATTCCAGCGCCATGCAGTAGGCCCAGGCGCAGGCCACCGTGCTGTCGCCGGACACGCGCCCGGCCAGCCGGTGCGCCTGCAAGGGCGCCAGTTCGGTGAAGCGGCGCTCGATGCCCTTGTGCACGTAGCCCAGGTGCTGCTCCAGCTTTAGCACCTTTTCGCCGACGACCGAGAAGCGGAAGTGCCCCGGCTCGATGATGCCGGCGTGCACCGGGCCGACGGCGATCTCGTGCACGCCCTCGCCTTCGACACGCACGAAAGGATAGTCCGCCGGCAGCGTGCCGGTGGGCGTGGGTGCAGCGCCCTGCTGCAGCGGCAGGCTGCCGGCCCACAGGCCGTGCTGCAGCCAGGCGCGGTGGTCGGCCGCGCCGTGGGCGCGCAGGCCGGACAGGTCGGCCATCGCGCGCTGCATGCGTGCCGCCGCCGGGAAGTGGTTCGCGAGGTCGGGAAAGGATGGCGGCTCGCCCTGCAGCGGCAGTTCCAGCCACAGCAGGCCCTCGGCCAGCGCGTAGGCCACGCAGGCCACGTGGCCCGTGCCCTCGGCGTGGCGGTCGACGCCCCACATCGACACCAGGCGTGGCGGGCGCAGGCTGCCCGCTTCGGCCAGCGCGCGCGCCACGTGGGCCCAGCCCAGCGCGTCGGTGCGCGCATGCCACACCGGCAGCGGTGCGGGCAGACGCTGCAGGCTCAGGCCCAGGGTGTGCAGCAGGTGGGGTGCGTCCATGGCGCCTCAGTTCACCAGCATGGCCGCGGCCTGGCGGTACCACGCATCGAGGTAGGGCGGGATGTACAGGCCCAGCATCAGCCCCAGTGCCAGGTGGGCAAACACTGGCAGCAGCGCCGGCGGATGCAACAGCGGCTTGACGTTGGTCTCGCCGAAGACCATGGGCTGCACACGCGCGAAGACCGAGGCGAAAGCCACGCCCAGCGCCAGCAGCAGGAAGGGCGTGGCCCAGGGGTGGTCGCGCATCGCGGTGGTGACGATGAGGAACTCGCTGGCGAAGACACCGAAGGGCGGCATGCCCAGGATGGCCAGCGTGCCCAGCATCAACCCCCAGCCCACCGTGGGGCTGACCTTCATCAGACCGCGTATGCCTTCCATCATCTGCGTGCCCGCCTTCTGCGTGGCGTGGCCGACGGCGAAGAAGATGGCCGACTTGACGAGCGAGTGCACCGTCATGTGCAGCAGCCCGGCGTAGGTGGCGATGGGCCCGCCCATGCCGAAGGCAAAGGTCATCATGCCCATGTGCTCGATGGACGAGTAGGCGAACATGCGCTTCACGTCCTTCTGGCGGATCAGGAAGAACACGGCCGCCACCACGCTGAGCAGGCCGAAGCCCATCATCAGGCGGCCCGAGAGTTCGGCGCTGCCCAGGGCGCCGTCGGTCAGCACCTTGCAGCGCAGCACGGCGTAGAGCGCCACGTTCAGCAGCAGGCCCGAGAGCACGGCCGACACGGGCGTGGGCCCTTCGGCATGCGCGTCGGGCAGCCAGTTGTGCACGGGCACCAGGCCCACCTTGGTGCCGTAGCCGATGAAGAGGAAGGCGAAGGCCAGCGTGATGATGTGGGGGTCGAGCTGGCCCTTGACGGCGTCGAGGTGGGTCCACAGCAAGGCGCCGCCGTCTGCACCCAGCACACGTTCGGCCGCCATGTAGAGCAACACGGTGCCGAACAGCGCCTGGGCGATGCCCACGCCGCAGAGGATGAAGTACTTCCAGGCAGCCTCCAGGCTGGCCGCCGTGCGGTAGACGCTGACCAGCAGCACCGTGCTCAGCGTGGCGGCCTCCATCGCCACCCAGACGATGCCGAGGTTGTTGGTCGTCAGCGCCAACAGCATCGTGAAGCTGAACAGCTGGTACATGCTGTGGTACAGCCGCATGCGCGGTGGCGTCATCTTGCCGTGGTCACGCTCGACCTGCATGTAGGGGCGCGAGAACACGGCCGTGGTCAGCCCGACGAAGGCCGTCAGCGTGACGAGGAAGACGTTGAGCGCGTCGATGTAGAACTCTTCGTTCCACATCAGCTGCGGGCCGCTGGCGACGATGTCGGCGGTCAACACACAGGCGGCGATGAAGGTGCCCAGGCTGAACGCGACGTTGAGATCGCGGGCGTTGTCCTTGTGGCCGAACAGCGCCAGCACCAACCCGCCGGCCAGCGGGCAGCCGAGCAGGAAGGCGAGCGTGTTGAGTTCGATGACTGGCAACTCAAAGGCTCCGGTACGCGTCGCGCGTGGGTGGTGGCGCGGGACATGCGGATGCAGGGGCTGCCTTCGGGCCGTTGCCGTCGTTCGGTGGCGTGCGGCGTGCTTGCGTTCGTGGCTGCAGGGCGGCGGCGTCACCTGCGTGCTCCGACCCACCGCGCGGTCGACCACTGTGGCGGTTCCGCCGGCCTGCCATGAAGACCGCCATCTCTGATCCACCCGACGGGCGACCCCGCATGGGGTCTGCGCCCGCAGGTGCCACCGCCACCCTGCGCGTCTGCCGGTGGCGTGTGCCGAAAGCCCACGGCGGTGGCGCACCTGCGCACGCCACGCTGGTGCTTGAGCGGCAGGCGGTGCCCGGCGGTGGCGCCGTGTGTGGCGCCGAGCAGCGCAGCCTTGAGGGGGGCGAGCGCAGCGAGCTTCGTGAACTGACTTGCCGCATCCTGTTTGAGCGTAGCGAACGAAGTGAGCGCAGCGAGTTATGCGGCACCCCCTCGAGGCGAGCAGCGCAGGGCAG
>LNFM01003728.1_pt1 | contig 29438 bp, 42 predicted proteins | sample 596031 | NCBI WGS metagenome assembly LNFM01 (sample SAMN04254537, study PRJNA301005) | activated carbon metagenome | isolation source: dual media filters at the Ann Arbor, Michigan drinking water treatment plant | place: USA: Ann Arbor
TGATACAACGTTCCCATGCCAGATCCCGCATGATTAGTGATACCCGCTTCCGTCAGAGCAATGCCCGTAAGGCTGTCCGCCGCACCGCCGAACGTAGCTACCGCCGAGAACACGTTGTTAGACGCCGAGCCGTACGACAGCACCTTACGCAACACCTCCCCAGTGACCAGCGTGTCGGTTAACGTGGCCGCCGTTGTTACGGTCCCAACTACCATGTAGTTCATAGCAGACGCAACAGTGTCGCCACTCCTGATACGCTGAGCCAAGTAAGCCCGGCCCGTCGCTACTATTAAATCGCCTACGCACAGAACGTCACTAGGTTCCTCAGGGTAGCCTCCGCCCGGTAAGGGGCGGAAGACTTCGGCCTTTACGACCTCCTTCAAAACCAGCGCGTCAGGCGAAGCATTGGTGAAAATATGCTTCGTCATATAGTCTCCTTACCAAGCCGCGCCGGATTTGGTGTTGATGTAGTGACCAAGATCAGAGGCCAGAACTTTTTCATCCTGGAAGTATTGGCTCTCCAACACCTCGATGTTCTCCGTACCAGCCCCCGCGAACACTTGACGCGTCACCGCCATGGGGGCGGAGAACCCGGCCGGAGTCCAGCGGAAACTGGCGCCGAACGTAGCCACTTTAAGGCCGCGAACCGGATTGATGTAGCACACAAGTGCCGTCGGCCCCCAGATACTACGACGAGCAGCGGTCGCTCCCTCGGTAGCCGAGTTATAAATCGCCTTGGAAAGAAAGATGTTATCTACACCCCACAACGATTTCAACTGCGTATCGCTGAGGAAGCCGCCCTCTACGTATTTGAACCGTTCGAACGCCCGCTCATTTTGACGCGCATACTCATACGACTGATAATCCAGCACGATGGAGTTAGGAGTGAGTCCGGTACGATTAAAAATACCGAGCTTAGCATCGCGCACCTGACCAACGATGTCCGCGGAACTAACAGCGTCCCACGCATTGGCGCCGGTAAGACGCTGAACAGACGACGCACCGTTAATAGCTTTGGTAGCGCACCGCAGCTCGTAGTCTTTCAGCAGACCGTCCACCACCTGCTCCACGCCGGTCTCACGCAGCATGATAGCGGTGTCGGCGTTGTCGAGGTCTTCAAGGGCGTTGTCGGCACCGAGCGCGTAGTTCTTGGCGAAGTACGAATCGGAGCTGACCTTGAACTCGATGCGGCGAGCCTTCGACTTGGGCGCGCGGACGGTGTTATGCACCCGCATCCAAGTGTCTTTATCCAGCGTGTAATACAAGTCACTCTGTTTACCAACAGAAACGATAGGGAACACCTGCTGACCAACGTACACGCCGGAGCGGGCAAAGGCCGCCACGGACAAGTTGGACAGCGGGGTATCAATGTGTAGTTCGCGACCGACAGGCATTTCGTTACTCCTTTATTTAAACGGCGACGCGGCCAGAGACGGGGAAGATGAACGCCGATACAATCTCACCATCGGCCGCCGCAGCTTCCAGCGCTCTACCGAGGATAACATTGCCAGACGCGGCAGGAGTGCCACGGCCAGACGTCGTAGTAGTGATGAGTGCATTGGCGCCGCACGAGTTACCCATCGTCAGCTTAACCGCACCGAACCCAGCGACGGACGCATGCTCTCCGTTCTTGGGAGCGTTCTGCAACACACCGCAGTTGAGCGTATCGGCCGCGGAGTTAGCCACCATGATAACGTTCGCCGCCAGGTACTTCACGAAGTGATTACGGCAACCACTAAGATCGCCGGACGCTACCGAAGCGGGTAACGGGATTTGATCACCATATTCAGCCATTCCTAATACTCCTCTTAGTTAACCGCATTGTAACGCGCGGCAAGTTCTTTGTCCGAAATCAGAACACTCCGCAACGCAGCGCTGTACGAAGTCTCGTTGTTCTTAGCCATGAACTCTTTAGCCCGACGATCTACCTCCTCGCCAGGGTTGTCCAGTTCATCGCCTTCCTTACGCTTCACGTCGACCGTAGCATCTTCAGAAAACAGCTTGGCGGCCTTCGCATTGATCTCATTGATCAAGGAGTCGACGACCTCCACGGCCGCCACCTTCTTATCACCAATAGAGAACACACGCTCACTAACAGTTTCCGTCATCGCCAGCTCGTACACATGCGTCAGCGCCTCGCGGAACGCCGGGATACTACACTTAGTAACGCGCTCGGCGATGCTGCGGGTGCGATCCTTGGCGGCCAGCTCCTTGACCTGTTTCTCCAACGACTCGGCGCGCGCCTTGTTGGCGTTAGACTCATCCTGAAACTTCTTAAGATCCGCAGCGGTTTTCTCAGCCGCCGCTTGCTGCGCTTCTAACTCCTTCTGCATTTCCTCAACAGTTTTGCTCATATCACTATCCTCATTAAAGTTGAACTCATAAGCCTTTACATCGGCCTCCCCGCTATGTTTGAGTAAAGAACTCAACGGAGCAAGTCCCCACACTCCCGGAACCTCGGCCCCCAACAACGACACCGCCTTCAGTGCCAGACGGAACTTCTTCCCGCCACGCTCTAGATTTACCCATATCTCCGACGAAACCCTGTTATACGATTTACGCTTTATTGCATTATAGACTACCGTCGGCATATTAACGAAGTCAGCGACAAGGCGTGAACCTACGCGCCGCACGTTGTCTACATATCCCAGCGCCGGATCACCGGGCTGCTCTTTGCGATGTCCCTGCTTAAGGGCGGGGGCGAAGTCCAGCTCTTTAAACGCAGCGGCGATGTCGTCCAGATCCTTCGCGGTGAACTCCTCACCGTTGTGCTTGCCTACTGCGAATATCGGCACGTCTTTGATGGAGTGCATCTCATCGTTGACCCCATCAGCGAGCGCTTTGTACATACCCTCGCGACCGGCATGCAGTTCACCATCTTCGCTCCACTGCCACCACTCTTTCCCGTCTATCGTTTTCTTAACTAGCATGTATTATCCCTCGATGATAAGACTGCACGACTCACACGCCTTGTGAGGAGCGGTGCGTAGTGTGCCAGGGGTGCGCACAGTAACGGCACTTAAGATTGCACCGCGAGGTTATTTCGATCTGATGAATGTTTGTTACTTTCATTAGTGACACCACCGTCTTGAGCATGAAAGACTGTCCCGCATGCTAAGAGAAACGCGCTGCTTACCAACTACCAGATGCACACAGTCCTCTTCAGCATCGTTGCACTCTATGTCTTCTAGTCTTATCGGATATCCGTCTATCTCAAACGTTTCCCCAATGGAAACGCAGTACTCCACGTGTCCTCCCCCGCAGTCACAGAACACCACGACGTCTTCATATAGCATCTTAATGGTTATCTCGTGCTTAGCTTTCATCGCCAAACCCCCCCACGTACCACATCGCGGTTATGATCACTACGGCCAGCAGTATGAAGGCTACGATCTTCACTTGATCACCGCGTATTCATTGTAGCCCCTTTTTATATCGCCGCCCGTGTCTAGGTATATAGAACCGTTTATCGGCAGACTCTCCCCCGCCAAGCAGGTCACCCGATCATCGTTGTACACCTCGACGTCTACGGTGTTGATTCCGGTCCTGTGAATACACACCACCACCTCGCTCCGTAGCTTACACCACATCCAAAGCGCAAGCGCAAACAACAACAGATTCATCATAACTACAAAGGATAATAAGATCATGCGAAGTCTCCTGCTAACTCTAAGGCCGTAGCCTTCTCCACTGGGGTGATGAACTCTTCTGGCATTTCATCGATCATCACAGGAACCAGCACACTACGACAGTTGAAGTGATTGGGGGGCGTTAGCCTGTCTAAGTCAGGATCGTTGGGTTTAAACACCAACGTGTCAAGATGCTCACAGACTGGGCTGGTGCGCTCATCCATGATCGCGCTGTACGCTACGCCAGCGATGTAGTCCGCCACATCTGGATCTCTCATGGCGGTTATGCGTCCCTGATTGTATGAGTCCAGCAGGTTGGTCCGCACTACCGTCTCCACGTATCCGCTGCCCATCTCGTCGAGGTAGCCTGCCATGACAACCTTGATATCGTCCATCACTTCGCCGGTGGTCTTCTGACCGCGTGCGGCATTCAGTAAATTCTGTTTAACTTTGCTGAGTAGCTTTTCATTTGCCGTGGTCGCCGAGGTAATTGATTTCTTTTTGAGATACTCCACTGCTTGTTTGGGTGCGAACCCCGAGATCGGCCGCTTCTTACTGGCGAATGTTTTCGGTAGGTCACTAATAACCTGCGAACCGCCTCTATCATATGCAGCCCTCATCATGCTTAGAATCGCGGCGTTAATTTCCTTTTCTCCACGCAGCTTGATATCATCCACCAACCCGGCGCCGCGTGATTCATAGCCAGAGCGGATCTGAGCTACGAGGCCGTCGTACATCTTGCGATAGGCACTCTTCAGCTCTGCCACGGCTTGCTCTTCTAACTCAGTAAGATCACCCTTGATCTGTGCGAAGTTAATCTGTCGTTCAAACTTAGTCTTCTGGCGGAACAGCTTGACGGTGTTTTCCTTCACCTCAGCCGCGCTAGATGTGGAGACCACGAGCCCAGCCAGCAGCGGGCCGAAGGGCGCTCCACGCTGACGGTCATCACGTCGCGTCTTGCGCGCCATCCAACTCCGTGTAGTTTCAGATACCGCAGCACGCACCGAGCCCCCGCCTTCAATCCTTCCTTGTACCTCATCACCAAAGTGACGCCCATAGCCGCTGTCCAAGAAAGAGCGCGCGGCCTCCGGGGGCTGGTTAGTCGCGTCTGACACAGCCCTCACAGCCAACGGCCAAGCCTCCTCAGCACGATCACCCATCGTACCGAAGAACCCGTTACCTAGCTCTTTATTCTGTGATTCCGGCACCGCGCCCTTCATTGAGCCACCACGACCGCCACCCCCGCCTTCGCCAAATCTACCATTCTCATCTCGTGGTTGGTCCGGGTTGTAGGCGTTTTCCTTCACATCAGGCTTCTTGCCCTCATCCTCATCGCCCTTCTTATCCTCATCATCCTCAGGATCACTCTTACTATCACCTTCAGGATCATTATTCTTATCGCCGCCCCCATCACCATCCTCCTCCGCCTCTTCACCTTGCGCCTCGGGGAACTCCAACAACTCGCGTATGAACGCTTCATCCTCCGGCCCTTTGCTTACAATAGCCTTCGCCGCCAAAGCCGCCCACGTCGTCATGAGCGCTTGGATGTCCTTGGTTTCTCGCGGCATGAACTTGAATACTGGATAGATGCCGTTGGTGTTGAAGTTTATATCGACGAGCATCTTGATGATTCGCTCTTGGGCTATCGACTCAGCCAGCTCGTTTCGTTGTGACTCAGTCATGAGCATGAATGAATCCCAATGAGTTTGCGAGCGCGCGAAGGAGCCCACTGAATCATCGCTTGTGCCGCCAACCAGCGAGGGCAGTAAAATCGCCTTAGCTATCTCGCGATCCATCAGCTCGATGGAAGGAATGAACACCGAGGAAGCCTGTCCGGCTATTTCTGGAGACCAGAACTCAATATCTGTCGATTCCTTGCCGCGAGGAATCACGCCAACTGTACCGGCTTGCATATCCTTCAGTATCTGCTGAAGTTTGAGCTTGTCCGCGTCCTTCGTAAACACATCCGCGTTATACGACAGGAAGATGGGCGGGATACCTAGCTTCTCCAGCATCACCGCTAAGAATTTATGAGCGTTGTCCTTAACCCACCACGCACGATACGCGGCCTCTAAGACACTGTGACCATAAGGATTATCAAAGTCTTCGTCGTACGTGTGGACGATGAACTTGTTGGGAGGTAAACGCACGTTATTCTGAACCACGTACTCTAGATTTCCATGGGGGTCCAGCTCAAACATAAAGTCGTGAGGTCTGCGAGTCTTCAGATCCTTGAGCCCGACCAAGCCGTCTTCGCGTTTGTGGAACACCATCTCGGTAATGGAGAACCCATAGTCCATCGCCGATAGCATGCGATACAACCTACGCGTGAACGTGCCCTTCATCTTACTCAGTTCTTCATTGACGAACTTAGTAACTTCCCACTCCGGATCCATCCCGTCTGGCGACTCAACACTCCAGCCGGTAGAGAGGATAGCGTGCTTACGAAAGTTAAGCGCGATCTTAACCTGCTCATCACGCCGTATCTCGTCAAATATCTCCAACCCCTTGCGCGTGACTAACTTGGAGGGGTTGTATACGGTGATGGGAACCTTACCTGTGCCAAACAACAGCCCGTTGATGTTAGCGTATGTGATCTCGTTAAAAATCTTCTCTACCGGGAGAGGCTTCTCCTCGGTCGCGAACACCTTTGCTATGCGTGAAAATATACTCATTCCAGGTATCCTCTGTGCGCCACCAGCTCCACGCCAAACGCGGCCATTGACAAATCAACGACGGCTGTCTCAAATAGTTCAGTGAGCCCCCACACCAGCGCATCCATGCGATCGGGGGACTTTTCACCCGGAACCCAGGTGGTCATCTGATCTTCTAGCTCAGTAAAGACGCCGACATGGTGTATAAGACCACGCTCGTAAAGAGCAGAAATAGGCTCAGCGCGAGTAGACTTACCCCGAGAAGCATGCACGGCACTATAGCTAACAGAAGAATCAACGTTACGAAGAACCGCTTCAACCATCTCACCGCCATTGTTTGTCTCCGCTATGATTCTGTCTGCTGAGAATTCATTGTATGCGCGAATGGCCACACCCGCCCACGCGCTGGGGCTTCCTTGTGTAGAACGATCACCAAACACAAACCCGTGACGTACACCGCCGATGACTTTACTGGCGCAGATCACTATCCCCGCCTCAGCAGCGCTCTCGCCAGAAGATACGGAGGGGTCTATGGCAACCACCACGCGATCCATGTGTTCTATGCTGGCGGTAAGATCTCTCGTCTCTTCAATAACCGACAGAGTCCACAACGCTCCCGGCGTGTCTTCAAGTATCTCGGCGTGTAGCTCTTGGCGACCTAAGCGCGTTCCCTCGTATCGCTTTACAATGTTCTTGTAGGCCGAAGACAGATTCCCCATATTGTGATACGTACTGCCGAACGTATGCACAAACGACGGATCCTTCCGCATGGACTTAATGAGCTTGGTCGGTCTGGGGGTGGTTGTTATACAAACGCGAGGATGACTGCCAAGTCGTAAGCCGAACATCAAGTTGTCCCATGTAACATCTTGATTGGGGAACTTGGCTAGCTCGTCAATCCACGCTAAATCGTGTTGAGGACCGCGGAGTGTCTCGGGATCTTTGTCCGCAAACACTAGAGCCTTAGCCCCGTTAGGCCACTCAACTTTCTTCTTGGACGGAGTATACTTCGGCTTGAACCATGGCGGGCTCTTGGAGAGAATGCCCGACTCACCTTCTATCATCACATCTCGCACGTCGCCGGCGTCTTCGCCAACCAGTGCAACTCGCCCGGCCTTGCCGCTCTCTACGTTCTCACGTATCCACTCGGCTCCGGTGCGAGTCTTACCAAACCCTCGTCCGGCAAGAATGAGCCACCCAAGCCAGTCTCCGGGGGGCTCAGTCTGCTCAGGACGAGCATCCAGCCTCCAATCATACAGGAGAGCGAGACACTCGTCGTCAGTTAGGTTTTGAACTAGCTGCGCCGTTGCTACCATTGAGTCTCTTCTCTAGCTTAGCCAGCAGTTGTCTCCTCACGTCCGTAGTGTCCGTGGGCGGCTTCTTCCCGTCACCAAGGTCAGGCTCAGTGGGACGCAGCAGATCTATCAACTTCTCAATAGCGACCGTCTTCTTAATCAGTCGGAACTGCACGATCTTGCCGGTACGTTGATCACACACCAGTTCTTCAAGAGCCATGATAGTTTCAACAGACAAATCTTTTCGCGTCTTCAGCATCCCTCGCTCGTTGTACATGTCAGCGGGAGACGCGTTGATTATCGCGAAGAGAACACTGAGAACTTGAGAGAGATCTTGAGATTCGCTGGTGGTAGATTCCCCCTTCCCCACTCGGGCGGTCTTTTTCGTCTTTCGTTTTTCCGTAGCCATGCTGCTCGCCTCCTGCGGCTGGGGCGTGTGCCGCAGTTTATGGATACATCATACGCGCACGCGTGTTGATCCGCTACATTTAAGTTCCAAATACACAATTTTGTTAACTGGCTCAAGGGGTTGCGGAAATGTGTTTCATTGTGTATCGGAGTAAAAGAGGAAGAGTGTAGTCTAATATTCTTATTTTGATACACAATACTAAAAATATATAAACTAAGAGGGGGATAGTAATAGATAACCTACCCTTAAAAGGTTTGGCTAAAATTGTGTATCTGTATCATCAGTCACGATGGTGTCTACAAAAATCGATTTTATTGTATATATATCAATAATTTAAACAGCTTGCCGCCCCGCCAGCGTTACGATACACTAATACACATTTTATGTATTATGGGGTCCGTTTTCACCACAGTTTTTCTCATCCAGCGATTTTGGACAAAACAGAAAAGACGCACGCTGGATAAAATTGTGTTTCATTGTCACGGCAGTTTTAAAGAATTACAACAGTAAAGGAGTATCCATGGTAGCACGCTCTGAATTCATAGATAAGTTGGCGGGGTCGGGGTTAACAAAGCGTCACGCGGCACAGTTAAAGATCACAGAATACACTACAGTCACAGCAAGGAAGCTACCCATAAGGTATGCCCGCGAGGGATTTAAGATTCCTTATTTCTCAGCGGCGGGCAAGCCCACTCAATTCTTCCGCTATCGTTATCTATGTGATCCGCGCCCAAAGCTGGAACGTATCACCGACACAAAGCCGCTGCGCTACGTGCAACCCCCGGACACGCTTCCTGAGGTGTACATGCCCCCGATGATAGACTGGCGCAAGGTACTTAAGGATCCGTCTGAAATACTGCTTATCACAGAGGGGGAGCTCAAGGCCGCATGTGCGTGTATTCATACCGATCATCCTACTGTTGGTCTCGGTGGTGTGTGGTCGTGGCGTAGCGCGAAGCATCAGATGGATATGATTCCATGGTTCACCGAAGTAACGTGGAAAGAGAGAACAGTCTACATAGTGTTTGATTCCGATGCAGCCACGAACCCTAACGTCCTACAGGCTGAAGGCATGCTGGCGCAAAGGCTGCTAAGACTGGGGGCCGTGCTTTATATAGTAAGACTACCCGCCAGAGAAGACGGAGAGAAGCAGGGATTAGACGACTATATAGTAGCCAAGGGAGCGGACACACTAACCGAGCTACTGGAGGGAACAGAGCCTTACATAGCGAGTCTAGAACTGCACCGCTTAAACACCGAAGTAGTGTACGTTCGCAACCCAGGGATCATTTACAGGTTTGACAACAAGCAGCGCATATCAGTCCCTGACTACATCAATCACGCCTACGCCACCCGCACCTACATGGAATACAGCGTGAACAAGAAGACCGGGGCCACGCTGGCAACTGAGAAGAGCGCGCCGCGTGAATGGATAAAGTGGAGAGGACGCAGCGAAGTAGAGCGCCTAGACTACCTACCGGGCAAAGAGCTTGTCTCTGACAACGTACTGAACGTGTGGCCGGGGTGGGGGTGCGAGCCCAAAGAGTCTTCGGTCTCATTGTGGAATAGGCTGCTGGATCATTTATTCACCGGCTCCCCTAAGCAGGACCGAGTATGGTTTGAACAGTGGCTCGCCTATCCCATACAATATCCAGGCACGAAGCTCTTCACCTCGGCGGTGTTGTGGGGTCTCAAACATGGTACGGGTAAATCGCTGGTCGGGTATACCATGTTCAAGATCTATGGTAAGAACGCCGTGGAGCTGGAGGAGTCGCACCTTAAGCAGAGCTTCAATGAATGGGCGGAGAACATACAGTTCGCCATGGGTGAAGAAATAACAGGTGGCGACAAGCGTGGCATGGCCGACTCAATTAAGCATATGATCTCCAGACGCCAGCTTAGGTTGAATCCAAAGTACATTCCGTCCTACACCACACAGGACATCATCAACTACATATTCACCAGTAACCACCCCGACTCATTCTTTATTGAAGACAACGACCGCCGCTACTTTGTGCATGAAGTAACCGTTGATCCACTACCTACCGAGTTCTACACTGAGTACGACGCATGGCTGCATGGCGGAGAGGCCGGACCAGCTATCTTTGATCACCTGCTTAACATAGATCTCTCAGGGTTCAACCCGCTGGGGGCTGCGCCGATGACGGCCAGTAAACAACAGATGATCGTATCCGGTAAGAGCGATCTTGGCGACTGGATAAGCATGCTCAAGCAGCATCCGGATTCTGTGCTGCGCGTGGGTAACGTCATACTTCCATACACGTTGTGGAGGAATCAAGATCTACTGCGGATCTACGACCCCGAGGGTAAGCGGGGTGTGACGGCGAACGGGCTAGGTCGCGAGCTGAAGCGGGCAGGGTTTATACAGGTATGTGGAGGGCGTCCGGTGAGAACTGAGTCGGTAGGTATGGCGCGCCTGTGGGTGGTGCGCGATCCGGGTGGTAAGCTGGTAAAGGAAACGTCCGGGCCAAGGCTGGCCACCCTATACGACCGCGAGCGGGCCGACGCGGGGCGCAAAAAGGGTAAGCTGTGACTGTATAAAAATACCTCAGTTGTCATAAGTGACTGTTTTTCAACTAAAGATAGTTGTACGTTGTCACTTGTATAGTGGTAATATATGTCCATGCCCTGGTTCATGGCCAGGGCGTCCCCCAAGGGGAATTTGGGACCAAGGTAGCGTAAAAGGTCCGGCCGCGCAGCCGGTAGCAACCAACGAAACCCAAAGGCAACCAAGGGGCGGCAGAAGTAAGCTGGTGTAGTAACGGTCACGTGGAGTAACGGACCGCCCATGGCAACACAGCCGGGGACCAGACGAAAGCCGGTAGCGAACCGACCGCTAGTAATACGCCGGGGCACACGCAGAAAGTCAGGTCAGGAAGGGCGGACAGGAGCGTGTGGTGGTTGTGGCTGGAGTTACGCCCAGCCTACAACGCATAAGCGGCTATCCACGTAGTCGTTTATGTTTTGTAGACAAACAAACTAGGAGAAAGACCATGAGCATCCCTGCATCCTTAAATGAATCCAACGGTTTTTACGGCACGATGGGCGGTCTCGCGTCAGTAGCGTGGCCGCTTGCTATGCAGAGCATAGCCGACGCCACCCGCCAGCCGATGGAATCGGTGCGTGCGTTTCTTGATAGCGTCTCTGGTCGCCACTTTGGCGATACAGTGCAGAACGCGCTGTGCTACGGACACCCGCTGGATACCGCCGTGATAATCGCGGTGGGCGATTGGATAGAGCGCCCGGTTAGGCACGCCGACCGTGTTCGCTTCGGTATTCAGCGCGGCGAGTGCTTGCTGACTGGACTTGTTATTCACAGTTATCGGTTCCGCTAAGGAGAACGACCATGCGCTTGAACTACAACGATTTCGAAGTGTGGAGTAAAGCTGCTAAGGAAGACGGTCTTCGTATTAAGAAAGTCACTGTCTCTAACACCAACACCTACTATCAGGCGATTCACAGAGAAGACGGCATACGCGGCTTCTTTAATACGTGCGTCGGCAAGGTGGGCGATCATGAGCACCACACACCACACGGCCAGCTAACCCGCGAGGATAAGTGAGATGACAGTATACGTTGATTGCATGCGCCAACCCCACCAGCGAATGATCATGTGTCACATGGTTGCCGACACCACCGAAGAACTGCTGGCCATGGCCAAGAAGATCGGGGTTGACGGCAAACACATACAGCGCGCCGGAACAGAGTACGAACACTTTGACATCTGCAAGTCCAAGCGCGCCAAGGCCATTGACACCGGAGCGGTGGAGGTGTCGCCGCGAGACGTAGTGCGCTTGATACGACACAAACGAATGAACAAGGAGAACTTCCCATGAAAAAGTTTGATCCAACGAAGCCGTTCACTACTACGCTCAACCGTATCCGTGAGCATGACCCCTGTGCCGAGGGTTGGGAGAAACTGCTTACGCATCTCGGCAAAGCGCGGGCGGATGACGAGCCGCTACCTTACTCAGTGATAGTCGAAAGCAACGGGCTTGACGACGCGCTTTGGTGCTGCAGAGCGGAACCGCAGTATGCGCGGCAGTGGCGCGAATTCGCGCTCTGGTGTGCCGAGCAAGTGCGTCACCTCATGACAGACGAGCGATCTATCAACGCTCTCAGCGTTGTGAGACGACACATAGACGGCGATGCGACAGATGATGAGCTGGCCGCCGCGAGGGACACCGCGAGGGACGCCGCAAGGGACACCGCAAGGGACGCCGCAAGGGACACCGCAAGGGACACCGCAAGGGACGCCCAGGTGAAGAAGTTTTTGGAGATAGTTGACGAGAAACTGCTATGAAAGCTCTCTTTAAAGACGCGAAGGACATCATCATCAACGCCGTGCTGCTGTCCTGCATCCTCGGCGCAGTTGCCTACGGATACTTCACTCTCTAAGGAACGACCATGAAGAAACAAACATACAGTAGCTTGGAAAGCTGGAAGAATGATATTCGAGACCGAGGCGGTGAAGTAAAGCCCGCCCCCATGCCATTCTTCACTTCAACCGCCGTGGCGACGTTGGACATAGATGGCAGTTCAGAGATATTCGGCGAGTGGAGCTATGTCAAAGAAAGCGGCTGGCTATTCACCACGGACCCCGAACCTTCGTCAAACATAGCGTCTAAGTTTAGTGAGAACCTGACCGATGTGCAGGGTAGAGTCGCTCCCCAGTTCGCTAGTCCTGTAATGCTCGGTGGTCAACGAGACGCGCTCCCACTTAACTATACTGAGCGACGTTATCTAGTCTCTGATGAAGAGGTCGTGTTCCCTCCTGTACACGAGAATTTTAAGTTTAGTGTAGAGCCCGTAGATGAACCGCCTAGCGTGTACGTCCTTAATGGGTATACCAGTCGCAAACACTATCTATCTAGCTTGGCAGAGGAGCACGAAACAGATCTAGAGCTGGTGTACATGCTGGCCGACGTATTTGGTCAGGAAGAAGATTTTGATGGGTTGGTGGAGGCGCTAAAGGATCTCAACGGCGGGGTGTAGCATGAGCGAAGCGGTTAAACTCACAGTGACGTATGATAAGGTAGAGGACTGCTCTGCGGTTACCTACTATATATTTGAACTCGGTGTACATGGTTGGGCGCGCACCAGAGCGGAAGCGGAAGCATTGATAGAAAAGTACAAGCGCAGACAGGATCTAGGCGTGCGTCTATCAATGATGCGGGCAAGACTATGAAGCTCTCCGTCTGCTATCAACAGGTTGTGGGGTGGCCAAAGCCCCCTCTGATCGTAGAGGTGGAGCAGGACTTTGGTAGAGCTCGTATATGTTCGGTTCCATTTACGCAAGTAGAGTCTAAGCGGTTGAGTTCAAACGTTTTATCAGACGTATTTGATTCTCTTGCATTGCTGATTCACTATGTGGTAAATTTGAATATACGATCCGTAGATGCAAAGCGGATTGTCGAAATAGGTAAGCGATTCTTTAAACAACACACTAGGAGACACAACATGAGCAAGAAAAAATCATTCCCCGCTGTAGAAGCCGCCGCTCGCGACGGCCACGCCGCTGTTTCGTCCTCCTCCAACCCCTTCAAACGTGGTAGGAAAGCTGCGAAGGTAGAGGACCTGGAAGAGGAAGAGGAAGAGGAAGAGGAAGAGGAAGAGGAGGAAGAGACTCCTAAGGCCAAAGGTAAAACGCGTCTTAGCAAGTCTCAGAAAGCCACCTATGACGAGGACGTGGCTAGGGTGGCCGCGCACAAGGGTAAGGGCAAGGCGCCCGCAGCGGCCAAGGGTAAGCCAGCAACCAAGGGCAAGCCCACGACCAAAGCGAAAGGTCCGGCCAAGAAGAGCGCCGACGCCGACGAAGCCAAGCGTGGTCTTGATGAAAAGCTGCGCATCAAGGTACTACCCGCCGCTAAGGAAGTCGTGTTTCGCGGTGGTCGTGCGGAGCGGTTTGATATCATCCGTGGATGCAAGACTGTAGGCGACGCCTACGCCAAAGGCTTGGCCACGAAGAACATCAAGTTCTATGAAGAGCAGGGTGTTATTGAACTGACCTAACAAGTCATCTACACCTACATAATTGAAGGGGGCTCGCAAGGCCCCCTTTTTATTTTTGAGATGGAGGCGATGTAGATGAGAAAAGAGTACGAGGTGGAGAAGACCACTGGATATTCTTCACGCATATTGAAGATGGGGATAAATAAACTTGCCGTGCCGAAGAGTCGGCTTCTGCTAGTGACAGGATCTGGCAGGTGCGGCACTACATTCCTCGCCAGTGTTCTACGAAAGACAGGACTGGATATAGGTCATGAGATAACACTTCGTGATGGTGTGGTGAGTCATTTCTTCACTGCGCCAGATCACGACTGGTATCCATGGCGCCCATGGTTTAAGAGCGGCAAGGCTCATAGAGGAGAGCGTAGATCCGACTATGAGTTTAAGGTGGTGGCGCACCTGATACGAGATCCACGCGCATGCATCCCCAGCATGTCTAAGATTTATTCAAACATAGACTTTGAATTCTATCACGAGACCTACGGAATTTCTAAGCTGACGCGCGGTAACAGGTTGGAGGTGTGCGCTGAGCTATGGTTGGCGTCTAACGTGGCGGCGCGCAAGCAGTCTAGTGTCACTGTTCGTATAGAACACATTAAGTCTGACTGGCCGAAGCTCATGCACAAGTTGGGTCGTGATGACGAACTACCATCCGCCAGAGCTATGAATAAAGGTTCTGGATATCGCAAGAGTCAACCTCTTTCTGATCTAGACGTGTTCGGCGCGCTGGGTGATAAGATAAAAAAGGAGGCGCTGCGATACGGGTACACATTTGATAAATAACCGTGGAGAAAATAAAATGAACCATGAAGTGAAACAATCAGAATCAAAGCGTGTTCTATTTACCACGGCGGTTGCCGGGGCGTCATCATGAAGCTACATCAAATACTTTTGTTGGAAGACGCGGTGGAAGATTCCATGCTGCTCACTGATGTGTCTGTCGATGACGCAGAAGCAGCCTTCAAAGAACTACTCACCATTCTACACGCTCACCCAGAGCACACTGAAGGCTTCACCGTGCAGCTTGTAGAGGAAGACACGTTCATAATCGTGGCGAACGAAGGGAGACAGAACCTATGAGTAAGCCACTACCCAAGAGTCTGGCGTCTTGTGCAGACGAGGCGCTAAAGCTGGATGAAGAAATTAAGGATCTCAACAAAGTCATCGGGCTGAAGGAGGAGAGACTAAATCAACTTAAAAATCACATCATAGATAACCTACCCAAGTCGCAGGCTACCGGAGTATCTGGCAAAGCTGCGCGCGCTCAGATAGAGCGGGAAGACATACCGACCCCGAAGAACTGGGGTGCGATTCAGAAGTACATCAAAAAGAACGACGCGTTCGATTTGATACAACGGCGTCTGAGCACCAAAGCCGTCAAGCAAAGATGGGAGAGTGGCAAGAAGATCCCTGGTGTGGAAGTGTTCACACGAGTCTACGTTAAACTTTCAAAACTGAAGGGTAAGGAGAAAGCTAATGGCAAGAGTATCAAAGCGAAACGATGACATGGCCGACGAGTTAGCTCGCGAAGCTGACGCGGTACTGTCTAAGGAGAAAGCACGACGCGGGGGTGGTGGTACGTCGATCTCAACGAAGGGAGGCGTGCTGACGGTAGGTGGTAAGGAAGTCAAGGGCAATGTTCTAACGTGTGTGGTTGTTGACTACGCATTTGAGAACACCTACTACGCAGAAAAGTACGACCAAGCCAACCCACTTCCGCCGACATGCTACGCGCTGGGGCGTGACGAAGATGTGTTGGAGCCGTCTGAGAAATCGGAAGAAGCACAGAGTGAAGACTGCGCGTCATGTCCGATGAACGAGTTCGGCTCTGCTGAGACCGGCCGTGGTAAGGCGTGTAAGAATTCGCGACGCCTTGTGGTGTGGGTCCCTGATGAAGAAGACGAAGAAAGTGAACCGTCGCTTGGCGTACTCAAGGTCCCCGTGACGTCCGTGAAAAACTTCACTGAGTTTGCGCGCAGTGTAGCGGAGGATCTGCGGAAGCCGTACTGGGCGGTCGTTGTTTCCATTTCCACGAAGCCCAATCGCAATTCTCAGTATGAGGTGACGTTCACCGTTGAAGATGCTCTAGATAAAGATATGCTGAAGATGGTTAAAGATCTGCGAGAAAATAAAACTGAGGAGATCGCATTCCAGGAATATCCTACCAAAGAAGAGATGATGGAGCGCAGCTCACGGCGGCAGGAAGAAGAGTCGCGCAGTAAGAGCAAGTTGAAGAAGCGGACCCCCGGCAAGAAAGCAACACGGGCTAGGAAATTTTAACTTGGCGACTGCCAGCTGATTTCTCCTAGGCTGGTGGTAGTGGACCGCGTGGCCTCGTCCGCGGGCTGAGAAGACGAGGCACTATTACACACTAAGGAGGCTTCAATGGGATTCTACATCAATCCGAAAGACATGAGTAAAGAAGAATGGTTGTCGGATAACTGCGTACACACTAACGGACGCACTCCACCTAAGTCTCACCTGGAAACCAGCGAGGATAGTATCGACTGCATCTGGGTGTGTATGATTGACAATCTAATGTTCACAGCGGCGGGCATCTGCGTTAACGCTAGCGAGCTACATGCGTTCTCTCAGAGAGATGGGCGACTCAAGACGTGGTTCTTGGTTCCACTAGAAAAACTTATCGGTGAGGGATTTATCAAGTTGGAGGATATCACACCATGAACCATATAATGATAGATCTAGAAACGATGGGAGCCTGCTCGGACGCCGCTATCGTAGCGATAGGCGCGGTGGCATTTGATCCGCTAGCGAAAGAGCTAGGCGGCGAGTTCTACCGGCACATTGATCTTAATTCATCCATGAAGAATGGCGGTAAGGTTGAGGCGGGAACTATTATATGGTGGCTTAGGCAGTCGGAGTCGGCGCGCGCTGAGCTCACTGGTGGCGGGGGTCTGCGTATAGTAGACGCGTTGGAGGAGCTGCATAGTTGGATAACTTCCATCTCCAATCAAGATACTGTTCGGGTGTGGGGTAATGGTGCGTCGTTTGATAATGTGATACTTCGTAGCGCGTTTGAACGTGCGTTCTCGCACGCCCCCTGGAAGTTCTATAACGATCGCTGCTACCGCACGTTGAAAAATCTGTACCCCAACGTAGCGTTTGATAGATCCGGCGTACACCACCACGCACTACATGACGCCATTTCGCAAGCGCGACACCTGTTGGCTATCGTAGAAAAGGGTGCGGTTATAGAGTGAGGCGATAGCCATGTTTGTCATAGACTTCGAAACCGAAGAAATACAGCCGCGCCCATACTACCCGCCTACTCCGGTGGGTGTCGCCATAGTAGATACGACCAAGCCCCGTTCATCGCGATACTATGCGTGGGGTCACCCCGTCGGTAACAACTGCTCCAAGCTAGAAGCCACCAGAGCATTGAAATCTATCTGGGGTGTGCGGCCTATGATATTTCATAACAGCAAGTTTGACGTTGACGTGGCTGAGGTGCATCTAGGTCTCCGTCGCTTATCGTGGGAGATGTATCATGATACCATGTTCCTACTGTTCCTTGATGATCCGCACTCTCGTTCGTTGGAGTTGAAGCCCGCCGCTGAGCGTTTGCTTAATATGCCACCAGAAGAACGAGACGCGGTAAGACGGTGGCTTGTGGAGCATAAGATCTGTCGCTCTAACGACAGGAAGTGGGGGCGGTTCATTTCTAAGGCGCCCGGTGATCTGGTGGGTAAGTATGCGGTCGGCGATATAGTTCGGACGCACCGTCTATTCAAGCTACTTCACAAAACTATCTTGAAGCGCGGAATGGGTAAGGCGTACGATCGTGAGCGACGCATCATGCCCATGCTGCTAGACAATGAACGCGAGGGGATACTGGTTGACGACAAACGCTTGGAGACTGACATTGAGATCTATGAGTCGTCGTTTGCCAAGGCTGATCAGTGGATCCGTAAGCGGTTAAAGAGCAGCGATCTTAACGTGGATAGCGATGTAGACTTGGCCGAGGCTTTGAATAAGAGTCGCATTGTAACTGAGTGGAAGGAGACCGACACAGGTAAGCGCAGTACAAGTAAGAAGACGATGACACCCGACAAGTTCAGCGATAAGCGTGTCTATCAGGTGTTGGCGTATCGTTCTCGGCTGGCCACTTGCCTGTCAACGTTTCTGCGGCCGTGGCTGCTACAGGCTAGGGAGGGGGATGGGCGGATACACACGTCATGGAATCAAGTGCGCAACGCAGAGGCGGGGTATAGTGGTACGCGAACGGGTAGACCAAGCAGTAAGGCGCCGAACTTCTTAAACGTACCGAAGAGCTTTGAGGGTAAGGACGATGGATATGAACACCCCACCTTCTTAAACATGCCGGAGCTTCCGCTGACTCGCATCTACTTGTTACCGGATAAGGGAGATGTGTGGCTTCATCGTGACTACAACCAACAGGAGATTCGCATTCTAGCTCACTTTGAAAACGGGCTATTGATGGATAAGTACAACGAAGAGCCAAGGATGGACGTTCATGAGTTTGTTCGGCAGGTGATCAAGGAGATCAGCGGCATTGAGCTGCACCGACGAGAAACCAAGATCGTAAACTTTGGCATGATCTATGGTATGGGTATAGAAGGTCTGTGTCAGAAACTTAACTGCTCTCCTGAGTACGCTAAGAACATCAAGCGTCTGCAACTGACCGCCATGCCAGGACTGAAAGAACTGAGTAGAGACATCAAAGATCTGGCCAAGAGCGGCGCCCCCATAACCACCTGGGGCGGTAGACAGTACTATCCAGAGCCAGCTCGCGAGATAAACGGAGAGGTGCGGGAGTTCATATACAAGTTGCTGAACTACCTCATTCAAGGATCGGCGGCCGATGTAACTAAACAGGCTCTCATAAACTACAGCGAGATCCAGCGTGACGGACGGTTCTTGGTGACGGTGTATGACGAGAACAATATCAGCACGCCAAGGGGGGCGGCCAAGCGAGAGATGCAACTGCTACGCGAAGCGATGGAAGGGGTGGAGATGGACGTACCCATGCTGAGTGACGGCAAGTGGGGGCGGAGCTGGGGTGAGTTGGAAAAGTTTAAAGAGAGGTGATAAATGTCTAAGGTTATTGCGTGGTCGTACTCACGATGGTCAACGTGGAAACAGTGTGCTCGCAAGTATAAATACAAGGTGATAGACAAGATCCCCGAAGTGCAAGGACCCCACGCGGCGCGAGGGGACATGATCCACAAGAACGCCGAGCAGTATGTCAAGCGGGAGATACCCAACCTAGCACCAGAGCTTAAGCTGTTTAGAAAGGAACTCACCACGCTGCGAAAGCGGGGCGACGTGGTGTGTGAGCTACCTATTGCCGTCACCGAGAACTTTTCAGGATACACAGACTGGTTCGCAAGCACCGCTTGGCTTCGTCTTAAGATAGACGCCTACCACTGGACGGATGAGAGAACACTGCGCGTCATTGACTATAAGACCGGTAAGATGTATCCAGATCATTGGATGCAGATGGAGCTGTACGGATTGGTCGGGCTGTTGGGTGGCGCAGATATTGTAGAGACAGAAATATTCTACGTAGACCTGGGTCCAGAGCATAACAAACTTGAAAAGTTCGGTGACTTTAGTAAGGATAGAACATATAAGAAGCTAGCAGAACGGTGGACGCAGCGCATAGAGCCAATGTTCGAAGAGAAGCAGTTCAAGGCTTCCCCCGGCTTTCTGTGCGGCTACTGCTCATACAGTAAGAAAAAGGGGGGTCCGTGCGAAAACTAATACGTGAATACCGGCCGATGAGTCATCAGGTGGAGGCTAGTCGCTTTCTACTGGACAATAGATGCGGTGGTGTGGTCATGGACATTGGGTGGGGTAAGACAGCCGCAGCGTTAGACGCTATCGTACGTCTTATGAAGGCGAAGTCTATATCGCGAACGCTACTGGTGGCGCCGAAGAGAGTGTGCGAGCTGACGTGGCCGCTGGAGATAGTAGAGTGGGCTCAGTTCCGTCATCTACGGACGGTGTTCTTGCACGGTAAGGATAAAGACAAGCTCGTGAGTGTGTCGGCGGATATCTACCTCATCAACCCGGAGGGGCTGGAGTGGCTGCTAAAGTCTCGCGCTATATCTAAGATAAAGCCCGATCTACTGTTGGTGGATGAGTCTACCATGTTTAAGAACACCACGACGAAGAGGTTCAAGCTGCTTAAGGTCGCGCTGAAGTACTTCAAGCGACGGTGGGCCATGACCGGGGAGCCCGCCCCTAAAGGGTTGCTTGATTTGTTTGGGCAGGTTTACATAGTAGACATGGGTAACGCGCTCGGGCAGTATGTTACTCAGTATCGTTATAAGTACTTTCAACCGACCGGGTTCAAAGGCTATGACTGGAGATTACAGCCAGGGGCAGACAAGCTCATATATGAAAGACTACGCGGGGTTATATGTAGGCCTCAGCCTGATCCGCGATTAAAGAGACCCAAGGAGCTTCCCAATCCTATCTATTTTAATCTAAGCGATGGGGCGCGTAGGGTGTACCGCGAAATAGAAGACGAAATGTTCTCAGTGTTTAGAGGACAGGAGATCAAGGTGGCTAACGCGGCCGTCGCTATGCAGAAGTGTAGACAGGTGACAAGCGGGGCGTTGTATAAGTCTGAGCGGGTAAGCAATACTGAGTGGATATCTATTCACGACGATAAACTTGTGGCGCTGGAGGAGCTTGTTGAATCACTACAAGGAAAGCCGCTGTTTCTACTGTATGAGTTTGATCACGAACGACAGCGGATACTGAAGCGGTTTAAGAACGCCGTGGTGTTAGAAGGCAAGGTGAAAGAGCTGGAGAGCATAGAACGACGGTGGAACAGCGGCAAGATAGAGCTGCTGCTGGCACAGCCTCAGTCTTCCGGCCGTGGTCTTAATCTACAGAAGGCGTGTAGTCACGTGTGTTGGTTCACCCTGCCATGGGATCTAGAGATGTTCAAGCAGGGTACCGGACGTATCGCACGACAGGGGGCGGCTAGTAAGATTGTGAGCGTTCATTACCTTATTGCTAAGGATACCGTAGATGAATATGTAATGAGTGTATTGCGTAGGAAGAATCGCACGCAGAATGATTTTAAATTGGCTTTGCAAGAACTATACAACGACAGGAGGACAGGAACATGAAGTATGAACAGCACCCGCCGTTTGCCATACAAGTTGAGTTGACAGAAGGATGTAATCTTTACTGCGATTTTTGTGGATTAAGGGGGATACGTGGCGGCCCTGGACAAAATTTTAAATTTATGACTATAAAGATAGCGGAGAACGCCGCGCGGCAAATAGCAGAGGCGGGGTGGCGTAGCCGAATAGAGCTTGCCATGCACGGCGAGCCGACCATGAACCCATCTATGCTTGACATAGTTTCTACATTTAGAAAACACTTACCAAAGAATCACATAATGATGACATCAAACGGCGGGGGGTTGTTAAAGGACGCCACCACCAGGATCCCAAACTTATTCAAGGCTGGACTGAACGTGCTGGCGTTAGATAACTATGAAGGCGTTAAGATCGTAGATAAAATCGTTGATGCGTTACGCCGCGACAACGTAGAGGGGTTTGAGATGTACGACTACCCTTCTTGCGGCCCCGTTGGTAATCCACACATTCGGCGTCCGTTGAGTTCGCGCGTGCTGATTGTGGTGCAGGACATACGCACCGCTTCCAAAGGCACCCACGCAAAACTTAATAATCATTGTGGCGCGGCCGCGCCACCTAACAACGAACAAGTGGGTAAGCGGTGCGCCAAGCCATTTAGAGAGCTCAGCATAAGGTACGACGGCCGGATCGCCGGATGCTGCAACGACTGGCGCGGTGTTTTAAAGGTGGGTAACATTAACGAAACGAACATAGAGGAACTATGGCTCGGCGACGTTATGTATGCTATGCGCCGAAAGTTGTTTCACGGTATGCGGGACTTCGGGGCGTGCAAAGGCTGCGATCACATAACGTTCCGCAACGGACTACTTCCAGACAACTCCGGACGCGCAAAATTACCAAAGCCAAGCGCGAAAGATTTAGAGGTACTAGATAAAGCGTGTAAGGGTAAGTCGTACGCCGTGCCTGTGTGGAGAGACTGGGAACGCAAGAAATGAGGGGGTTTATATGCTGAAGATATTCATACCTAGCTGGAGACGCAGCGACTGCATGATGACTCCAAAGCTGTTGGACGAATGTGGGGTGCGAAACTATAAAGTTATAGTGAGAGAGTATGAGTACTCGGAATACGCGAAGACTACTCGGCGCAAGAACCTTGTTGTTATAGGAGACGAAGATGGGGTGAACGTGGCGCGCGAAGCTGCGCGCGGCTATTTAAAGAAGGGCGAGTGGTGTCTACAGTTGGATGACAACGTTCGCGGGTTCATAATGCCGAAGTTGAAGTTCTATAAGAACAATAGCGAGATCAAGTTGAAGCCCGGAGAGAATATGGCCACCCGTGCAGCGTGGCAAAGTACGCTGAGCGTTCGCGTATCGTTCAGTGAGTTCTATAAGCACATAGTAGAAGATTCTATAGAAGAGGCAGAAGAGCGTGACTCGTTCATCGTTGGGTTTAGCAATCACGAAAACCCAGCGTTTCGCGCTAAGAAGTTTTCAGACGTTGGATATGTGTGTGGTAAGGTGCAAGCTATAAAGAACCAGAAGCTCGCGTGGAATCAAAGTAACGAATCTGCGTGCGAGGACTACGCACTGACGGCGGCGCATCTGTTCGTCAATGGTAGAGTGCTGATCAACAAGTGGGGCCACCCACTTCGAACACACTACCAGAAAGGCGGTAATGGTCCGTACGAGGAAAGACTACCCGCCATGCTAAGAGCGCAGGGCGAGCTGATTGAAAGGTTCGACGGTTTGTTTGCCGTCAAAAAATCCAAGACAAGAGAGGGCGAACTTAGGTTAAGATTCTATAGTATGGAGCAGGTAGAAAAATGGCGTGCGTCATTCAAAGATAGTCCGGTCTGGTGAGGAGAGCGACTAAAAACAGAGGAGTCGGGTATGAACAAGACTCGCGTGAAAGATTTAATGCGATTCATGATATCACGACACGACATATACGTTAGTAAGATTAGCGGCGAGCCTAAACCGTGGACCAGAGATCCTATACTTCAGCAGTATCGGTTCTGCAATGTGTATCGTGAGCTAGACACCGTGACTAAGTGGATAGCGGATAACTGGAGGAAGCCGCACGACGACAACAGAGATCTATGGTTCGCCATGGTGGTGGCGCGTCTTATAAATCTACCCGACTCACTGTCGGAGCTATCGTTCCCCCTACCATGGAGACCCGATAGGTTTCTAGTGCCTATGCGCCAGAGAGAGTCAGACGGCCTCAACGTGTTTAATGCGGCGTACATTGTCAGCACCAATGGTCGCAAGATGGATAAGCTCAGTTACATAGTATACGAAGTGTTGGATCCGCTGTGGAAGGACAGAGCCAGTATACGACCAAGGCTGAATGAGTCTCTCAGCGGATTCTGTGAGCGGCTAACTTCGTACCAGGGCATCGGTACTTTCATGGCGGGGCAGATAATAGCCGACATCAAATACGCCACCGTACTACGCGGCGCGCCTGACTGGTACACGTTCGCCGTTGATGGCCCCGGTAGTCGTCGCGGCATGAATCGCATGCTGGAGCGTGGAATTGACACACCCTTTAAGAAAGGAGAGTGGGGAGAGTGTCATGCAGAACTACACGCCAAGATCAAACCGCTGGTGAGTGCGGCGAACATGCCGAAGCTCCACGCTCAAGATCTACAGAATTGTCTGTGCGAGTTTGATAAGTACGAACGAGCTAGACTTGGAGAAGGTAGACCCAAACAAAGATACGAAGGGAGAACTAAATGATAGTAATAAATGCGACGAACGTGAACAATGCTTTCGCTCAAGCGATGGAGATGTTAGATGAACGCAGAAACAGCCCCAATGAACTGCGCAGCAAGACGTCTCGTGTCGGTGCGGTGTTGGCGTTTCCAGAGCCAGTGACCACCGTGTACAGCCGACCACTAGAGCGCGTGCTGTTCTCCCCCATGCGAAACGCTAATCCATTCTTTCACTTCATGGAGTCGTTGTGGATGATTTACGGCGGCCAGGATTTAGAGTTTCCGCTACTCTTTAATAAGCGATTCCATGAATACAGTCGCCCAGGTAGCGGTGTCATTCACGGCGCCTATGGTCACAGGTGGCGAAATCATTTTTGTCGTGATCAGATCAGGTTTGTTATAGACGAGCTTATACGGAACCCCAACTCACGTCGCGCAGTGATATCGATGTGGGACCCAATTGTAGACATACCGGAAGTCGTAGGTGGTGGTCCGGACGTGCCGTGTAACACACACATCTACTTTTCAACGTTCGGGGATGTGTTGGATATGACCGTGTGCTGTCGCTCTAACGACATAGTGTGGGGGTGTTACGGCGCGAACGCTGTTCACTTTAGCATTCTACATGAGTATGTCGCACGAGCTGGCGCATTCTCAGTCGGCACGTACACTCATGTCAGTAATGATCTACACATATACACTGATATCTATAAGCCGGATTCATTCGGTGCGCTGGCTTCCGACGCGCGTAACTGGGATCTCTACACCATGGGCGTGGAGGCTAGTGGCGCGCCGATATACGATACGGATCTGGTGAAGTTCTTCACCTCAGATCATCCGGCGAGAGAGGGGGTGTACACTACACACATGTTCTTGTCTACCGCTCAGCCCATGTATGAATCTTGGACGTTGTACAAGAGCGGCATGATAGACGACGCTCTAGACATCGCGTGTAGCATACAGGCTGATGACTGGCGCGCGGCGTGTATCGCGTGGCTGCTGCGAGTACAGGAGAAGCGCAATGCTCCGAAACAGGCTTAATCTATATCAGCGTGGATCGTTGGTAAAACGGTATCACACATGCAACACCATCATCACCGATACAGTAGGGCGTCACTCGGCGGGGGTGGCATTTCTATGCTGGGAGCTGACTGGGGGTAGGTGTGGTGCGAGTCTATTGGCGGCGGCGTTAATCCACGATACCGCTGAGGCAGAGCTTGGAGATCTACCGGCCCCCACCAAACGAAAGATAAACAACCTACACGATATTGAACTTGACATTTTATCTAAGGCTGGGTTTTCAGATATTGATCTTACTGAAGATGAGCGGCGCATTCTTAAGCTGGCCGACTGCATAGAAGGGATGCTGTTTTGTCACACAGAGATAAACATGGGGAATAGATCTATGTGTGGCGTCTATGCGAACTACTGCGCCTACGCTGGCGACATGCTAAGAACGGCCGAGGAGCGGAACGTATACTACGTGGTCCGCGATATGGTAGAGACATCGATACACACGCGATAAGAATGGAGAATTGACATGTCAGCGAACGATAAGCAGATGGGCGGCAACCACTACAAGAGCGCGTTTCAGCATTGGGATCTTTCACTGATGCTGGATCTAGACGGCATAGTACACACCGCGACCAAGTACGTGTCGCGAGAAAAGGAAGGTGTTCTTGATTTAGAGAAGGCTCTACACTGCGTTGAGAAGTTGTTGGAGACCCGCGGTAGGGGCGGTACGACGTACACTATACGAGTCGGATCTATGGAGATGACCATCGACAACACCCCTCCAGAAATATCAGACGAAGTGAGATCTAACATACTGTTGGTAATTCTACCGGAGTACTACAAAGCCAACAATCTTTCTAAGTCTCGTCGTTCAGCGGTAGAAGCGATGATCAAATGGCACATGACTCACATCGCGGCGTATCTAGTTATCGCCAAGGCGCACATCAAGGAACTCATCGCAGAGTGCAAAGCAGCGGAGCCCTCTAACCAATACGTGGAGCAGTAAATGACTGATAACAATCCTATCCGTACATGGGAGAATAACACGACCCGCCCGTGGGATGAAGATGAACTTATGAAGTTCAACGGATGGAGTGTGGTTTATTCTCACTGTCCTGTAACCGACGAAGTGTTTGTTCATCTGCCGGGTATGTATCGTAAGAGCCCGCGAGCACTACCGCTTAAGCGGGCTAGGAGCCTAGGGATCGTTGAAATGCCCAAGCGCGTTCGCCGAGAAACATTGGTGGAGAGGAAGAATAATGGGAAAGCACGAGGACGGTCTTTGGAGTAAGGTGAAGGCTGGACTCAGCCCCTACTTAATCTTACGCAGAGTTGAGAATAGAGTGGGCGATGGAGACCCAGACATATACTACGCAGACAGACGTATATGGGCGAACGATGGGTGGATAGAGCTAAAGCAGGAGGAGGAAGTAAAGCGCCCCACCAGCCGCATGTTTCGCAAGCATGGGATGCGTCCATCTCAAGTAAACTGGTTCCGTGACTACACCAGCGTCGGCGTACAGTGTTGGATCATGGTCGGTGTCGGCGAGGTGGTGTATTTATTTCCTGGATCTTTATTTGCAGCTCTGAATGATTTTACGTTGGAGGACGCCAATAGAATGGCCGCGCACTATGGCGAGGTGGACGCTGAGCTCTGGCGTAGCTTTTATTTAATAATGAAAGGAGACAAACGATGAACAAGTACGCGATAGTTATTGGGATGCTGGCGTTCTGCGACGCGTCGGCGGTGGATCTTGGCGCTAAGGTTTCCGGCGACTACTTCATCAGCGCTGACGCGCCGTCAGGGTGGATGGCCTATAGGGGCGATCCGCCGGTATACAGTTTAGATCTGTCGGTGTATGTGTCTCATAAGTCTGTGATGGCACAGGTCGCGCCGTACTACGAGGGTACGGCGGACGTACCCACCAAAGCAGGTCTCCGCGTTGGTGTAGGGGTCAGTGCGTGGGGAGCTACGTGGTCTCTATATCATCACAGCTGTCATAACCTTGATAGAGGCGCCGACTGGGTTCCCGCGTGCGACTACAACGTGGCGCGTGTGTCTATACCGCTTGGCACAACGTTTGAAAATCTTTGGTAGAGGAGGTGTGACGATGAAAATGATTTGGAAGTTTCCGCTGGCGACGGTTGAAGATCAGATTGTAAACATGCCTGTCGGAGCAGTAGTACTAACCATTCAGCTGCAAAATGGGGCGCCGTGTCTATGGGTGTGGGTTGACCCATGCGCTAAAAAGGTGCCCCGTCGAATAATCACGCACGGTACCGGGCGGCGTGTGGCCGAGACGCCCGATGAATACATCGGCACTTATCAGCTAGGCGGCGGGGCGTTGGTGTTTCATGTATTTGAGGCTGCGCTATGACACGCGAAGTTGTTTAGACTCTATCACTAGGCGTACTGATATGAAGGAATTGATCTTAAAGTACATCAAGAAGTTTATACGGAAGCTGTCCGTACCACACTGTGAGGACTGCACACACTTGAGACGTGGATATCTTTGCGTATCAAAGAATTCGCTACGCAATATTTTCGCCGACACATGTCGCAAGAATGAACATCTGTGCGGCAAGCGTGGCCGCTGGTTTGAAGCGAAGGAGAAGACATGAGTACTATCAAAGTCCACGTTATCTGCTGCAACGACTACCCCGAGTTCGCTTTCGTGGGTAACCTCAACTCGGCTTATGAGAAGATGGAAAAACTTAGAGAAGTCTACTACGAGGCGAACAAGATGTCGTTTAACTGTAGTTATGAAGCGTATAAGAGGAGATGCTACTGGTACATCCGAACTGTCGACGGTGTGATAGAGAAGGAGCCCGCCGCGCAACTGGAGATGCGACACGACGAAACGATCAACAGTGAGTCTGAAGGCATGACGATTAAGGACGACCCACAGTTTCGTGATGACTTGCGGAAGATGATGGTCGAGCAACGAAGCAAGCGCGGACCTGTTCCGCACGCATAGGCGGCGCCTGACAATACTATAGGAGAACGATGATGAGTGAACTGGAACAGTTGAAAAAGCGAATTGACGACTCAGGGGTGTGTGGGGTCGAGACGGCACATATCAGAGATGACTACGAGCCAATCGGTGCGATGATGATTCGCGACATCTGTGCTAGCGGTGAGTATGTTCAACGAAAAGTGCCTCTCGGCGGGTATGACCAGAAGTGGAAGGTCTTCAAGAAAGGTAACGAGCCCACCTACCCGGAGAACGATTATGACAATTCCTGAACTTCTTACCGCCCGCTTCGAGGCGATGGCGGATGCGAGAGAGACACACGCCGCAGGTTTGCGCATTCTTAACTTCAACTACGCTGTCATCGCCGGGCTTGAGTCTGCGGCGACTGCATATCGTCGTTGCGCCGACGAGGTGCGTCGGGCGGCGAACGGAGAGACACCCCCACCTCCAGGCGAGGTGTGGGACGAACCACCGAAGAACGGAGAACAGTCATGAAGTTTAGAGTCATGCTAAGACGACACCTGGAGGTTAAGCCAGAGGCCGAACAGTTAGATGGTAAGGAGTTCAATTTCTACTATGGCTGGGAGCTGGGGGACGACCACGACAGATACCCAGGGGAATCGGCGTGGGTGGCCGATGACGATTCTTGGCCTGAAAACGCTCCCGTGTGGATAGCGGACGGCGATCTCTACCAGCCCCCAAAGCCTCTGTTTGATTTAATAAAGGACAGCACTCTCATATCGGAGGTATGGTACATGTCGGGCGATCATAGTGTCGGGGTGGGTGGGGCTGGTGTGATGTATAAACGAGAAACGATAGTAACAGAGGATTTAGAAATGCCGTCGCTCATCAAACAGGTGTTAAGCATCAGCAAAGAAGGCGTTCACTTTAAGTTGGCTGAGAAGGTGTCGTTCGACGGTGGAGATCCTGCCGATAATTGGTGGATAAGCTGGGAGAGCATAGGGACCGCCCTGTTTGAAAGCGCCCCCACAGACACGGAAGAACTTGACAGTACTTCTCAGCTGGTGAAGATAAGGGAGCTCAGCGACGCGCTTAATGATGCGAACGATGTCTGTCGTTCAGCGTACCAAGTGGCTGAGCGTGGCGGCGTCAACACTGACTGGCCGGCGTTACAAGCGAGGATTGCTGAGTCGCTACTGCGTCAGCATAAGGTGATGTATCCACATGGAGACGCGATATGAGTACAGACATACAAGCGGGTAGACTTACCATGCGATGTGAGGGCGATAATTGGAACGCCTACTACGCGCCGCCGCACGATATGAAGTGCGCGATCTTTCTTGGTTCCATACGACTCAGCGTAGTTGTGAGGAGTGGTGTTCGTATGCGTGCCCATGCGGCAGTGATGAGCAGCCTACAGCCTTTCGAAGTAGTGTTTGGACCGGGGGCTTGTAGGTAGGCCGCCTACCACAAAACGCACCGCCAGCGCAAGTAGGTAAAAACCCTAACCCAGCCCAAGCCCCCAGCGGACCAGCCACGCCACGCGGCACCCCACCCTATAGGGTAGTATGGGTCCTGCCCTGGTGGCTGGCTGGCCCTGGTGGCTGGCTGGCCCTGGTGGCTGGCTGGCCCTGGTGGCTGGCTGGCCCTGGTG
>LNFM01003730.1_pt1 | contig 29430 bp, 28 predicted proteins | sample 596031 | NCBI WGS metagenome assembly LNFM01 (sample SAMN04254537, study PRJNA301005) | activated carbon metagenome | isolation source: dual media filters at the Ann Arbor, Michigan drinking water treatment plant | place: USA: Ann Arbor
GCGACAGCGGCTTGGCCGCCGCCGCCGATCTTCTGACCCGTGAATTGGTGGTCGGCGCCACCCTGCCGCAGGATGAATCGGCGCGTTTGCCGCGCGCGCTCAACAGCGTGCTCGGCAGCAAGTTCCGCGTCATCGGCGGCTATCGCGGCATCGCCGCCTTGCACCAGGCGCTCGAACGCGGCGAAATTTCCGGCTATGTCGCCGGCCATGCCGACGAAGCGAAAGCGTCGCTGATCGCCTGGTTGCAATCGGGCATCGCCTTTCCGATCCTGCAACTCGGTCCGCGCCCGCTGCCCTGGCTGGCCGATGTGCCGCTGGCCGCAGCGCTCGCAGCGGATGCGGCACAAGCGGCGGCGCTCGAACGGATGTTCGCGGTGCAACGCATCGGCATGGCCTATGTGACGCCGGCCGGCGTGCCGGCGGACCGGCTCGCCGCGCTGCGCGCCGCTTTCGACGCCATGGCGCGGGACGCCGGCTTTCTCAAAGACGCCGCGGCGGTCGGCATCGCCAGCGAGACCATCGACGGCGCCGCGCTCGCGGCCTTGATCGGCGAGATCGCGGCGGCGCGCTAGCCGCCGGGTCGATCAGCCCGGCCGGCGGGCGCGGCCGAGCTTCTCGCGGCCTTGCGGCGTCATGCCGGTCGCAGCGTCGCGATAGACGCGATGGAGCGCCGCATCGAGCCGCGCGCGGGCCTGGCGCGCTTCGGTCGCCTTGGCGTCGAAATCGGCCGGATTGAAATCGTTCTGGCGCAGCGCGCGGCTCATGGCGTTGCGCGAACTGCGTAGGCCCTCCGCCAATTTGGCGATCTCCATACGACGCGACTCGAAGGTCTTTTCGAGAAGATGGCGGTCGTCTTCCGGCAACTCGCGCAAGGCGCCGCGCATCATTTGCGGAATCGGCGGTCCCGGCGGCGGACCGCCGAACAAAATGCGACCCTGCCATGCGACGATCAGGCCGATGAAAAACAGGTTGAGCGCGATGGATGCGACGATGGCAACGCGCTTCCAATCCCAACCGCGCCGCCAGCGCCGCGGCCCGTCGTCCCTGCCGATGATTTCCTCGTCGCTCATGGCGCGCTGTCCCCGTTGTCCTGGCCGAACGCCGCGAAGCCGGCGTCGGCATTCTGCGATACCGTATAGTCGCTGCCGTCGCCGCTCGAATAGGCTGGATCGACGGTAAAGCCGACGAACAGACCAAGCGCCGCCATCGTCGCGCCGACGGCCGCGGCGGGCTTGAAGATCATCTGCAACATCGCGAAGAGATCGAACCGGCTGTCATGGCGGATTTGCGCCGGCGGGAAGGCCACCGCGGCGGTCAACCGCGCCATCGCAGCGTCGGGCACCGGCGCGACCAGACCCGTCAGAGCGCCGTCGAGCGCTTCCGCTTCATCCAGGGCCGCCTGCAGCATGGCGCGATCGGCTTCGCTGCCCGTCGCCAGGGTGCGCGCGAGCAAGGCTTGCGCGCCCGCACGTTCGCCCTCGGGCCAGCGGGCGGGCGCCGCGCCATAGGCGGCGACGATTTGCATCAAGCGCTCGATCTTCATGTTCGCGTTCGGCGTCATGGCACCTCCTTGGCCCCGGTTTCGACACCGCGGCTCTGCAATTCCTGGCGCAACGCGCGGCGCGCGCGCACCAACAGTGATTCCAACGCGGAGACCGACAGCTCCAAAGCGCCCGCCGCCTCCACGTTGCTCAAACCCTCGAAATAACTCAGCACCAAGGCCGCGCGTTGACGCTCCGGCAGGGCCTGCAGGGCGGCCGACACATGGCGGTCCTGCTGCGATTTCGCCAGCGTCGCTTCCGCGTCGGGCCGGCTGTCCGCGGGATCGCCCGCCGCCTCGATCGGCGCCATCGTCGGACGGCGCTTGCGGTCGAGGCAAAGATTCACCACCACGCGGTAAAGCCAGGTGGTGAAGCGCGCGCCGCGCGGCTGCCATTCGCCGGCCTTCTGCCAGACGCGCAGGAACGCGTCCTGCGACACATCCTCCGCCTCCGCGAGATTGCGCATCATGCGGCGCGCCAAACCGAGCACGCGGCGGCCGTGACGCTCGACCAAGACATGATAAGCGCGGCGATCCCCACCACCAATCAGCGCCACCAATTCTTCGTCGCTCGCGTCTTGCATCCGCCCCGTCGGCCGTTCAACGACCTGGGACGTCCGCCCGCCGGCACGTGCGGCTCGCAGCATCCTTGGTCCTTTCCGTTTAGCCTTTCAGCGATGGGCCGGCGGTCCATCGGCCGCGCCGGAGTAAGTCCGACGCGGCCGACCGGACAGCCAAGCCCGGGGGGAGCTTAGCCCCGATGATGGCGGCCAGACAGCAGATCGTCGGCGATCTTCTTCTGGTCGGGGCTCATCGTGTTGTAGAGCGTCGTGAAGGCGGCGGTGAACTCGCGCTGGCTATTGAGGCGGGTTTCCATCGCCTTGTTGCGCTCGGTCATGTGTTCCGGCGTGGTCAGCGCCTTCGGCGTCTCGCCGGCGGCGCGCTTCTGCCACATGTCGGCCATGGTGGACGCGAAGGCGCGCTGCTGCTTCTGCATGACGCCGACCAGCGCGTCCCACTGCGGCTTCTGCGCGTCGGTGATCTGCAGGCGCGTCTTCATGCGCTCGGCGCGCTCTTCGATGCTGGCGCCGCGCTGGGCGCCGTGATCGCGGTCCTGACGATGCATGCCGGGACGGTGCTCGGCGCCGTCACGGCCGCCGTGACGCGGACCGGCGCCCTCGCCGCGCATTTGGCCGCCCATATGGCCGCTCATGGGTCCGCCCATCGGGCCGCCTTCGGGGCCGAACGCGGCATGGTCGAAGCCGGCCCCCATCATGGCGGAATGCGGCGCGGGCGGCGCCGGCGGGAAGGCCAGGGCGGTGCCGGCGGCGATGCCCCCGGCGAGGGCGACGGCGGCAAAGGTCGCGGGAATAAACTTTTTCATCGGGATCTCCTAAAGCCGCCCGGCGGCGAGCCGGCCGTTCGGGCGATGGGGGGCGGCGGGATCATCATCCGCGCCGGGGCTTCAGAGAGATAAACGGACGACCGGGGGATTCCCTGCGCTCCGCCGGCCTTTTTTTACGTCAGGGGGAATCATAATATTCAACATGCTACGTGATACTGTCGCGTCGTCGCTGCTCAAAACAGGAATTTGGATGACTGAGCCTGACAAAAGCCAGACTATGGCAACGATTCGCAGAACAGTCCCCATCTGGCTGCTGTTGCTGGCCGGATTGACGCTGACCGCCATCGTCGGCGACCGCAGCAGACGCGCCATCGAGCAGCACGCGGACCATGAAATCGCCGCCTCGGCTGACCAACTAACCTTGCTGATCCGCGAGCGCTTGCACGCCTACGCGCTCATCCTGCGGGGCGGCGCCGGCCTGCTCAGCCAACCCGACGAGGTCAACCGCCAAGATTGGCACGATTATGTCGCGACGCTGCGCGCCGGCGACGGCGTACCCGGCGTCCAGGGCATCGGCTTTGCCCGCCTCATCCCGGCCGGTCAGCTCCAGGACCATGTCTTGAACGTACGCGCCGAAGGCTTTCCGCAATACACGGTCTGGCCCGAAGGCGAGCGCGACGCCTATAGCGCCATCGTCTTTCTCGAACCGTTCAGCGACCGCAACATGAGGGCCTTCGGCTACGACATGTTCAGCGAGAGCGTGCGGCGCGAGGCGATGGAGCGCGCCCGCGACAGCGGCGCGGCGACGCTGTCCGGCATGGTCGAGTTGGTGCAGGAAACCGGCGTCGCCGATCAGCCTGGTACTTTGATGTATGTGCCGGTTTATCGCCGCGGTCTGTCGATCGACAGCGTCGAAGCGCGCCGCGCCGCCCTCGTCGGCTGGGCCTACAGCCCCTATCGCATGACCGATCTGATGACCGGCATCATCGGTCGATGGCGCGACGGCGAACGCGATCCATTCGAATTCGACATCTATGACGGCGGCGAAGCGGTAAGCGACCAGTTGCTATTTTCTAGTGACGGCCGTGCAGGGGCTGGCGCCGACGCGATCCGCAGTCTCCAGTTCAACGGGCGCGACTGGCTTGTGACCCTTCGCCGCGCCCAGCCCAGCTCGGCCATCGGCCATCTCCCCGTTTGGTTCGTTTTAATCGCGGGCAGCGCCATCAGCCTTCTCGTATTCCTGCTGCTCCTGAGCCTGTCGAGCAGGCAAGAACGGGCGCGCCGTCTCGCCCTGCGGCTCACCGTGGACATCCGACAGCGCGAAGAGGCGCTGCGCGAGCATGAGAGCCGCTGGCGCGCGGCGCTCGAGGGCTCCGGCCTGGGCGTGTGGGATTGGCGTATTCCCGACAACAGGGTGATCTTCTCCAAAGTCTGGAAGGAGATGCTCGGCTACGCCGATCACGAGATCGGCAACGATCTGAGCGAATGGGAAAAGCGCATCCACCCAGACGACAAGTCGCACACCGAAGCCGCGGTGCAGGACTACCTCGATGGCAAGACGCCATATTACGTCAGCGAACATCGCGTGCGCTGCAAGGACGGCACTTACAAATGGATCCTCGATCGCGGCATGATTTTCGAACGCGACGATGATGGCAAGCCGCTCCGCATAGTGGGCACCCACAGCGACATCACTGAAAGCCGCGACTTGCGCGATTCGCTGCGCCAAACCAGTCGAGAACTGCTCGAGGCGCAGCGCATCGCCAAGGTCGGCAGCTGGCGCGCCGATCTTGCAACCAACCGCATCGCCTGGACGGAAGAGACCTTCCGGATTTTCCGTATGGAGCCGGCGGCGCGGGCGCCCGACTGTCTTGAACAAGAGAAGTTTTTCGCCCCGGAGGCCTGGCGCGACATCCGGGCGGCGGCCGACAAGACGATCGCCGACGGCGAACCGTTTAAGATCGAGAGCCAATTCAGCGGCGCCGACGGCAGCCGCGGCTGGATCGTCACCTATGGCGAAGCCGAGCGCGACGAGCACGGCAAGGTCGTCGCGCTACGCGGCGCGGTGGCCGACATCACCGGGCGCAAGCAAGCCGAACTGCGCAGCCAAAAGATTGGCCGGCTCTATGCCGCGCTCAGCATGAGCAACGCCGCCATCCTCCATGGCGGTACGGCCGAGGAAGTGTTCGATAACATCTGTCGGGTCATCGTGGAATATGGCGGCATGAAGCTCGCCTGGATCGGCGAGACCGACCGAGCCGCCGGAAAAATCTCGCCGATCAGCTCTTACGGCGATGGTCGCGAATATCTCGACGGAATCGAGATTTCGCTATCGGCCGACGATCCGCGCGGGCGCGGCGCGACCGGCACGGCCGGGCGCGAGAACCGGGCGGTCTGGATCGATGATTTCGCGCATGACCCACGCACGGTTCCCTGGCGCGAGCGCGCCGCAAGCCATGGCTGGCGCTCATCGGCGGCCCTGCCGCTGACGCGGGCGGGGGCGCCCTGCGCGGTGCTGACGTTTTATGCCGGCGAGCCGGACATGTTCGACGACGAGACATGTGCGCTTTTCGACGAAATGGCCGCGCAGATTTCCTTCGCCCTCGACAAGATCGATGGCGAAACGGAACGTGGTCGCATGAGCAAGGTTCTCGCGGAGCAAGAAGCGCGGTTCCGCGCCATGGCCGAACAATCGACCGTCGGCATCTACACGGTCGATCAGCGGAAATTCGCCTACATCAATCCGCATGGCGCCTCGATCTTCGGCTATTCGGTGAACGAGCTCATCGGCCAGCCGCCGGAGCTCGTCGTGAGCGAAGACTCGCGCGCGCTGGCGATGGAGAACATTCGTCGGCGCGAGGCCGGGGAGATAAAACATCTGCGCTACAGCCTCATGGGCCGGCGCAAGGACGGTTCGACGGTGCCGCTCAGCATCGATTCGACCACGGTCGTCCTTGACGGTCGCAACGTCATTATGGGCGTACTGCAGGACATCAGCGAGCAGGTGGAGGCGGACCGGCAAATCCGCGATTACGTCGCGCGTATCGAGACCATGATTGACGGCACGGTGCGCGCTATCTCGACGATGGTCGAACTGCGCGACCCCTACACCTCAGGCCATGAGCAGCGCGTTGGCGAGCTTGCCGCCGCCATCGCTGCGGAAATAGGACTCAGCTCGCATATCCAGCATGGGCTGCGCTTGGCCGGGGCGGTCCATGACGTCGGCAAGCTGGCGGTGCCGGCCGAAATCCTTTCCAAGCCCGGTAAACTGACGCGGCCGGAATTCGAGTTGGTCAAGGCCCATGCCGCGCAGGGTTACGAAATGCTCAAGGGCATCGATTCGCCCTGGCCGTTGGCCGATGTCGCCCACCAACATCACGAACGGATCGACGGCAGCGGCTATCCGCGCGGCCTGAAGGGCGACGCGATCTGCCTGGAAGCGCGCATTCTCGCCGTCGCCGACGTGGTCGAATCCATGTCGTCCCACCGCCCCTACCGTCCGCAGCTCGGCATCGAGCGGGCTTTGGAGGAAATTCAACAGGGCCGCGGCACGGCCTACGACGCGGCCGCGACCGACGCCTGCCTGCGCCTGTTTCGCGACAAGGGCTACGAACTGGCCTAATGAAAGCTGGCAAACCACCCCGCGCCCATCGCGTCGCCGGCGCCAAGCCGGCGGCGAAAACGGGCCGAGAGGACGGATCCAATGCCGGCGGTCGGCAAAAGCCGACAATTTTAGAAAAATCGTAGGGGAATGGCGCGCTCGGAAGGATTCGAACCTCCGACCCTCAGATTCGTAGTCTGATGCTCTATCCAGCTGAGCTACGAGCGCACGAGAGGCCTGCCGAGACACCGGCGGGCCGTTTGGAAGGGCCGGACACTACTCAACCGCATCCGCCTTGGCAAGGCGCATCGCCAAGTGGCGCGGATCGCCCTATCTCCTGGGCAAATCAGCCCATTTCGTCCGCCCGTGGCCGGACGGAGGGGCTCCGGGGGGCCTGGCCAGTCACCATCCGGCAACACCCGGGCGCCAATGCCACAGCTCTCTACCGCAATGCAGGGATCGCCCTTGTGAGACGGAACGCGGTTCAGTAGAATTTCAGGGATATTAAGGGGTTGTGAAAAGTTTGCTGCTCTCATAGAACCGTGCGGTTCGAGAGGCGCTTGTCACAGTTAGCGTGCGCCACGCCGAGATATAGGGGTATTTGTCGACATGGCCCGATTGACCAACTGCGCCGCAGCGTTCACGGCGGCGATGATTCTCGCGGGCTGCGCGGCCGTTTCCGACACGTTGTTCCCGCCGATGGCCGGCGAAAGCAGCCGTCCGACGGCGCCGCAACGCGTTGATATTCCGCCGGGCCCGAACGAAATCGGCGCCATGCCGCAGCTCGGCACGTCGACCTTCGAGCCGTCCGGCGTCACGCCGGGCCAGTCGACCGGCACCGACGTCGGCCGCAAGATCCAGGCGATGCGCAGCGATCTCAGCCGCCTGCAGGCTTCGGTCAGCACCTATAACAGCCAGTTGCAGTCGATCCGCGGCGTGACCGTGGCGAACGCGCAGCGCTATCATTCCAGCATCGCGACGATCAATTCGCGCCTGCAGGTCGGCACGACCCCGGGCAACCCGATCCTCGTGCAGCAGTGGAATACGGCGCAGCAGCAGCTCGACAGCATCTCGAGCGATGTCGCCAAGATGAACACCCTGGCCAACCAGGTGGCGAGCGACTCCTCGACCGCCGCCTACCTGCTCGAGACCACCCGCGCCACCTACGGCCTGTCGGGCGCCGTCGACGAAGACCATCGCCAGCTCGCCGTGCTCGAAGACGACGTCAACCGCTCGGTCGTGCTGGTCGATCGCCTGCTCAACGAGCTCAACGACGACGTGACGCGCCAGATGAACTATCTGGCCAACGAGCGCCGCAACCTCTCCACCATGTCGCTGGCGATCAAGAACGGCGAATTGCTCGGCACCAGCCTGGCCAACCGCGCCTATGACGTGAACACGCCGGTCAGCGGCGGCCGCGCCGCCTCGGGCGTCAGCAGCCCGGCCGATCTCGCCGCGCGCCGACCGCTCGTCGTCATCCGCTTCGACCGCCAGGACGTCGATTACCAGCAGGCGCTCTACACCGCCGTCAACCGCGCCCTCGAGCGCCGCCCGCAGGCGATGTTCGACCTGGTCGCCGTCGCGCCGAACCGCGGCACCGCCGCCCAGGCCGCCGCCAGCACGACGACGGCGCGTCGCAACGCCGAGAACGTCATGCGCTCGCTGACCGGCATGGGCCTGCCGGCCAGCCGGCTCAGCCTGTCCTCGACCTCGAATGCCGAGGCGCAGAGCAGCGAAGTCCACATCTACGTGCGCTAAACGCTCTATACCGAATCGCAAAGGGCCGTTCAGCAGAGCGGCCCTTTTCGTTTGCGCGGCTCGCATCACGCGCTTCACAATAGGCGCGAACAACGAGCCTAGGAGATGACCCCATGCTGCGCGCCGATCATTGCTGGGACGACGTGATCGATCCCGACGACAAGGCGGTTTACGCCGAGTTCTTCAACCGCAGCGAGCGCGTCATCGGTCCCAAGCCGGCGCTGCTCGCCATCGATCTTTACGAGAAGGTCTATGCCGGCGGGCCCAAGCCGGTCATCGAAGTGAACAAGGACCATCCCGGCTCCTGCGGCATCCACGCCTGGACCGCCATCGAGCCGACGAAAAAATTGTTCGCCGCGGCGCGCGCCGCCGGCATCCCGGTGATCTACACCACGGCCAATCCCAACCCGCGCGTCGTCGCCACCAATCGCCAGCGCAAGGTCGAGACCGCCGAGGGATATCGCATCTGGCCGGACTTCGCGCCGCAGCCGGGCGATCTGGTGATCAAGAAAGAGCGCGCCTCCGGCTTCTTCGGCACGCCGCTCACCGCCCATCTGCAGATGCTCGGCGTGCGCAGCATCATCATGTGCGGCGAAAGCACCTCGGGCTGCCTGCGCGCCAGCACGGTCGAAGGCTTCTCGAACGGCTTTCACATGAGCGTGGCCGAGGAATGCTGCTACGACCGCTCGCTGCTGTCGCACAAGCTCTCGCTGTTCGACCTGCATCACAAATATGCCGACGTGATGCATGTCGAGGAAATCGTCGCCCAGCTCGGCGAGATCACGCTGAAAAAGGCGGGCTGACGACGGCAGGCTACAGCGTCACCAAAACAACCGTCATGCCCGTCTAAGACGCAGGCACCGCCACGTTATCCAAGAGCCGCGTCGTGCCGAGGCGGGCGGCCGCGAGCAGGCGGGCTGGACGCTTGGCCGCCGATAGCGGCGTCAACGTATCGGCATCGCACAGTTCGACATAATCGACGGCATCGAACCCGGCCTTGAGAATCGCCGCGCGGGCGGCCTCCAGCGTCGGCGGCACCGCTGCGCCATTCGTCAAGGCTGCGGCGGCCTCGGCCAGAGCGCGCTGCAGGGCCGGCGCGATCTTGCGCTGCGCCGGCGTCAGATAGGCGTTGCGCGACGACAGCGCCAGGCCGTCGGCCTCGCGCACGGTGGGCACGCCATGAATGCGCGTGGCGATGTCGAGATCGACAGCCAGGCGGCGGATCACCGCGAGCTGCTGATAATCCTTTTCGCCGAAATAAGCGTCGTCGGCGCCGGCCTGATTGAGCAGCTTGGCGACCACCGTAGCAACGCCGGCAAAATGGCCGGGGCGCACCGCCCCTTCCATGCTCTCGGTGAGGCCGGCCACCGTCACAGTGGTGGCGAAGCCGTCCGCGTACATCGTCGCCACGTCGGGCGCGTAGAGCAGATCGGCTCCCGCCGCGGCGAGCTTGGCCGCGTCCGCCGCCTCGTCGCGCGGATAGCGCGCGAAATCCTCATGGGGCCCGAACTGCTTGGGATTGACGAACAGGGTGACGACGGCGCGGTCGCACTCGCCGAGCGCGCGGGCCACCAGGCTCAGGTGGCCGTCATGCAGGGCGCCCATGGTCGGCACCAGGCCGACGCGCTCGCCGCCCGCGCGCCAGATGCGCACCCGCGCGCGCAGCTCTGCGACCGTGCGAACGATGGCAAGAGAGCCGGCGAGCGGCGCGGCGGAATCCATGCCGGAAAAGGTCAGGCGCGCTTGGGCGACTTGCCGGTGGGCAACGTGCCGCCCGGCAACTGAACCGACGGGCCGCCGCCGAACAGATGCTCGTCCGACGGAAAGGCGCGGCTGCGCACGTCGCTGGCATAGGCCTTCACGGCGGCCTCGATCTCGCTGCCGAGATCGGCATAGCGCTTGACGAATTTCGGCGTGAAATCGGTGAAGACGCCGAGCATGTCATCGACCACCAGCACCTGGCCGTCGCAGGCGGCCGAGGCGCCGATGCCGATGGTCGGCACTTTGAGGCGGCGCGTCAGTTCGCGCGCCACCGGCTCGACGGTGCCTTCGACGACGACGCCGAAAGCGCCGGCGGTGGCAATGGCTTCGCCGTCGGCCAACACCTGTTCGGCGTCCTTTTCGCTGCGGCCGCGAATTTTATAGCCGCCGGACGCGCGCACCGATTGCGGCATCAAGCCGACATGGCCGAGCACCGGAATGTCGCGCGCGGCGAGGAAGGCCACCGTCTCGGCCATCTCGACGCCGCCTTCAAGCTTCACCGCGTCGGCGCCGGTCTCGGCGATGACGCGCGCGGCGGCGCGATAGGCGTCGGCCGGCGAGGCCTGATAGCTGGCGAAGGGCAGATCGACGACGACGCAGGCATGCGAGGTGCCGCGGGCCACGGCGGCGCCGTGGGCGATCATCATGTCGAGGGTGACGGGCAAGGTGCTGTCGAAGCCATAGACCACCATGCCGAGCGAATCGCCGACCAGCAGCAGATCGACATGCGGGTCGAGATGGCGCGCCATCGGCGTGGTGTAAGCGGTCAGGCAGACAATCGGCGTGCCGCCCTTGCGCGCGCGCAAGTCGGGAACGGTGACGGGCTTGGCCGGAACGGACGTGACGGTCGACATAAACACCTCCCCGAAAACGGGCTGGCCGAAGGCGGTCTGGCGCAGAAAGCCAGATATGGGCGCGCGCGGCGGGTTTTACGCCCTTTATGCCGCGCCGCAAAATGGATTTCCCCAAGCCATTGAAACTATGGGGATTTCTCTCCCTATCGAACGGCGACGATAAAAATTCGGCGGAACGGCAGCAGCGTCGTGCCGTCCGCCCGCCTGGGGTAGGCCGCCTGCATCTTGTCGCTGTAGGCCTGATAGAACGCCGCCGCCTCGTCCGGGTTCAAGGCGCCGAGCACTGGGCCGAGCGCCGAGCCGCGCGACCATTCGGCCACCGCATTGTCGCCGCTCAGCACATGGAGATATTCCGTCTCCCAGATGTCGAGGCCGCGCGATTCCTTGACCAGCCAGTCGTGATAGACGCCGGGCGGCGCCACCTCGGGAAACAGATGCGGCGTCACGCGGGCCTTCCAGCGCGGATCCTGGGCGATCTCGACCAGCGCGTCGATGCGCGGGCTGCCGTGGCCGCGCGGCATCTGCACGGCGAGCACGCCATGCGCCATCAAGGAGCGCATCAATTTGGGAAACAGCCGCTCATGGCCGCCGAGCCAGTGGAAGGCGGCGTTGGAATAGAGGACGTCCACCGGATCGCCGGCCATCCAGGTGGCGAGATCGGCCTGCACATATTCGAGCGGATAGCGCACGGTCGGGCCCGCCGCCTGCACCCCGCGCGCCTCTTGCAGCATCTCGGCCGAGGAATCAACGCCGGTGATGCGGGCGCGCGGCCAGCGCTGCTGCAGCAAGCGCGTGGTGTTGCCGCTGCCGCAGCCGAGATCGTAGACGCGGCCGGGATTGCCGCTCGGCACCCGCGCCAGCAAATCGAGCGCCGGGCGTTCGCGCGGCGCGGCGAATTTCAGATATTGCGACGGATCCCAGGGCACCGCGGACTCTCGCTCATTCGGCGGGGTGAGGACTGGCGCCGGCGCCGCGCAGGGCGCGGGCGCGGCGCGCCGTCGGTTGCGGCAACGTCAGGCGAAAGGCCGTGCCGGTTTCGCTGCTGGAGATCAAGGCGATGTCGCCGCCATGGGCGCGCGCCAGATCGCGCACGATGGCGAGGCCGAGGCCGGTGCTGCCGTCGCGCGGCGAGCCGGCAAAGGGCTGAAACAGATGCTGGCGGACATTCTCCGGCAGGCCCGGCCCGTTGTCGGCGACGTCGAGCACCACGCTCGGCATCTCGCCGGCCTTGTCGCTGCGGGCGCCGACGGCGATGCGCGTCGCGCCCGCCGTGCCAGCGTTGCGCAGAAGATTACTCAAGGCGCGCGCCAATTGATCGCGGTCGGCATAGATCGTGAAGTCCGCCGGCACGCTGTTGACAATCTCGGTCTTGTCGCCGAGCGTCGGCGACAACCAGGTGCTGATGTCGCTCACCAGATCGCGCAGCGGAAAGGCGCTCGGAATGATCTCGGGGCGCGGCTTGGCGAAGTCCATGGTGCGGACACAGAGATTGATCGCCCGGTCGATCGCCTTCATCAGCATCGGCGACGTGCGTTTGACCTGCGGATCGTTGCTCATGGCGAGCCGGTCGGACATCAGTTGCGCCGTCGACAGGATGTTGCGCAGGTCGTGATTGATCTTCGTCACCGCCTCGCCGAGCGCGGCAAGGCGCGAGCGATGGCCGAGCGCGGCGCGCAGGCGCTGCTGCAGCGTGGCCAGTTCCACTTCGGCGAGGCCGATCTCGTCCGTGCGTTTGCTCGGAATGATGACGCGGCTCGGATCGTCGGGGTTCTCGCGAAAAGCCATCATGCTTTCGGTCAGGCGCCGCATCGGCCGCACCATGAGCCAGCGCAAGGAGAGATAGACCAGCACGGCGGTGACCAGCGACACGATGGCCGAGACGAAAAGAATGCGTTCGGTGAAATCCCACATGGCGGCGCGCAGCGGCCGCTCGTCCATCACCAGCTCGACCGTCATGGCGCGGTCCTGCGGCGACGGTCCGCGCACGCGCAGGATGCGATTGCCCGGCTGGATCAAGGTCTCGACCACGGCGGCGATGCGGTCGAAGAACATCTCGCGCCGCAGGCTCACCATGTCGTCGATCTGCAGCGGTCTCTCGTCCGACAGGATCAGCGCCTTGGATTCGCGGCGCTGCAACACCACGCTATGCGCGCCGACATGGCGCAGCAGCTCGTCCTGCAGCTCGCGGCTCAGCATGTTGTCGGGCGTCGCCTCGAGGGCGAGAGCGGCGAGATGGGCGGCGGCGATGCGGTCTTCGAAATAGGTCGAGCGGAAGCGCGCCACCGACGGCACGAAGATCAGCACTTCGGCCAGCATGACGAAAAACATCGTCAGGACGAGCAGGCGCGCCGATAGGCTGCGATGCGGCGGCGGCAGAGATTGCGTAGAATCCGGCATGGGTCTCAGTTTAGCCTCAAGCGGCTGGCCGTTCGACCGGCGAAAACGACCGGTCGGACCGGCCGGCCCGCCTGATGTCGCTGTTCCCGGCCGGCTTTGCCACTGTTGTTTGACGCCCCTGTTTTACGCCCCAGCGGGCACTTTCCCGGCGCGATCGCCGTCGATTCGCGCACAGGACCAGCAATTTCTTATTAACTATTTGAAATATAATATGTTTTAGGAAAATACCTGGCGCGCCCTGCGGTCATCCCGGCGGCCAAAGCGCGTTGACTTCCCTGGGTTCAGCCCTTATACACCGGGCCCTGCCTTTACCTTTAAGCCGTCTGAGGGAGTTTTCCCGTGAAGCGCACCTATCAACCCAGCGTCCTCGTCCGCAAACGGCGGCACGGCTTCCGCGCGCGCATGGCGACCGTCGGTGGCCGCGCGGTGCTGTCCAATCGCCGCAAGCAGGGCCGCAAGCGTCTCTCCGCCTAAGATCATGGGAATTCTCGACCGCCTCAAGCGGCGGCGGGAATTCCTGATCGTCGCCAGCCAGGGCCGCAAATGGGCGGCTCCCGGCCTCATCCTACAGGCCATGGCGCGCATCGACGGTCCCCGTTCTCCGCTCACGACCGCTGATTCCGTACCCGCCGAACCTCTTCGCGTGGGTTTCACCGTCAGCCGCAAGGTCGGCAATGCCGTCGCCCGCAACCGGGCCCGTCGCCGCCTGAAGGCCGCTGCCGAAGCGGTCCTGCCGTCGCAAGCCCGCGCCGCGTACGACTATGTCCTGATCGGCCGCCAACAGACCATGACCCGTTCCTTCCCCGCCCTGCTGCAAGACCTCGAGACGGCGCTGCGCAAAACCGGCGCGCATGTCGCGCCGCCAGGGGGCAAAGACAACAGCGCGGGCCAAGGCAGCGGCGACAGAAGCCGGCGCGCGTGATCATGGCATCCCATTCGGCACAAAATCTGATGTCGTCGGCCGCGCGCTTCGCGCTGCTCGGGGCCATTCGCACTTATCAATACACGCTGTCGGTCGCCTTCGGCCCCTGCTGCCGCTTCCATCCGAGCTGCTCGCATTACGGCTATGAAGCGGTCGCCCGCTTCGGCGCGTTGCGCGGCGGCTGGCTGGCGGCCCGGCGCATCGGCCGCTGCCATCCCTGGCATGCCGGCGGCGAAGATCCCGTGCCCGAGCAATGGCCGGGCTGGCACATGTCTTTTTCCCCCCATGACGCGAAGAGCGCGCGTCCCATTACAGTCGAGCGGATTGGTTCATGAACGACCAACGTAACCTGATCGTGGCGATCGTCCTGTCGGTCGCCATCATGTTCGGTTTTCAATTCTTCATCGAGGCCCCGCGCCAGGAAGCGCAAAAGCGCCAGCAGCAGGAAATGGCCGAGCAGGCCAAGGCTGCCGAGGCGCAAGCGCAGTCCGGCGCGCCGACCGCGCCCGCCGGCGTCACCACCGGCACCGCCATCCTGCCGCAGACGCCGACCGTCAGCGCCATGACGCCGCAGCTTCCCGGCACGACCGCGCCCGCCGCCCCGACCGGCGCCGCCGTGCCGACCGCCGCCGCGCCGCGCTTGCAGATTCAGACGCCGCGCCTCAACGGCTCGATCTCGCTGATCGGCGCGCGCATCGATCAGCTGACGCTGGTCGACTATCATGAGACCGTCGACAACAGCAGCCCGCAGATCGTGCTGTTCGCGCCGGCCGGCACCGCGAACCCCTATTTCGCCGAGTTCGGCTGGCTGCCGCAGGACCGCACCACGCCGGTGCCCGGCCCCGACACGCCGTGGCAGAGCGACTCCAAGACCCTGACGCCGACCTCGCCGGTCGTGCTGCGCTGGAGCAACGGCCAGGGCCTGACCTTCGTGCGCACCATCTCGATCGACGACAATTACATGTTCACCATCACCCAGCGCGTCGAGAACGGCGGTGCCGCGCCGATCACGCTGTTCCCCTACGCGCTGGTCTCGCGCACCGGCACGCCCACCACCTCGGGCTATTTCATCCTGCATGAAGGCCCCGTCGGCGTGCTCGATGGCCAGTTGCGCGAGCCGAGCTACAGCGACGTCGTCGAGCAGAAGAGCATCGCCCGCAGAACGACGGGCGGCTGGTTCGGCATCACCGACAAATATTGGCTGGCCGCCCTGGTGCCCGACCAGACCAAGCCGGTCGACACCCGCTGGATTCACGGCAAGGAAGGCGCCGCCGACAAATACCAGGCCGATTGGCTCGGCGAGGCGACCACCATCGCCGCCGGCGCATCCGCCGAAACCAAATCGAACCTGTTCGCCGGCGCCAAGGAAGTGAAGCTGCTCGACAAGTACGAGGAGGAGTTGGGCATCGCCCGCTTCGACCTCGCCGTCGATTTCGGCTGGTTCTACTTCCTGACCAAGCCGTTCTTCTATGCCATCGACTTCTTCAACAGACTGCTCGGCAACTTCGGCCTGGCGATCTTGGCCGTCACGGTCATCGTCAAGCTGCTGTTCTTCCCGCTCGCCAATAAGTCCTACAAAGCGATGAGCGAAATGAAGAAGCTGCAGCCCGAGATGTTGAAGCTGCGCGAGCGCTTCAAGGACGACCGCCAGAAGCTCAACACCGAGATGATGGGACTTTATAAGCGCAGCAAGGTCAATCCGGCCTCCGGCTGCCTGCCCATCGTCATCCAGATTCCTGTGTTCTTCTCACTCTACAAGGTGCTGTTCGTCACCATCGAGATGCGCCACGCGCCGTTCTACGGCTGGATTAGCGACCTGTCGGCGGCCGACCCGACGACGATCTTCAATCTGTTCGGCCTGATCCCGTGGGACGTGCCGCACTTCCTGATCATCGGCGCCTGGCCGCTCATCATGGGCGTGACCATGTGGCTGCAGATGAAGCTCAATCCGCAGCCGCCCGATCCGATCCAGGCGAAGATCTTCATGATCATGCCGGTGATCTTCACCATCATGCTGGCGCCCTTCCCGGCCGGCCTGGTGATCTACTGGTCGTGGAACAACCTGCTGTCCATCGCCCAGCAATGGTTCATCATGCGCCGCATGGGCGTGAAGGCCACGTAAGGCAAGCATGACCGGCGGGGCCGCCCCAGAGGACACGACAGCCGACCAGGCGCGCGAGGAGGAGGCCCGGCGGCTGTTCGCCGGCGCCTGCGACTTCGTCGCCGGGGTGACCAAGATCGAGCAGCTGCCGCCGATCAGCCTGCCGGAGATCGCCTTCGCCGGACGCTCCAACGTCGGCAAGTCGAGCCTGGTCAACGCGCTCACCGGCCGCAACACGCTGGCGCGCACGTCGAACACGCCCGGCCGCACCCAACAGATCAACTTCTTCAACCTGGCCGACCGGCTGATGCTGGTCGATCTGCCGGGCTACGGCTACGCCAAGGTGTCGCGCGACAAGGTCGGCGCCTGGAACCGCATGATCGAGGCTTACTTGCGCGGCCGCCCGACGCTGCGCCGCGTCTGCCTGCTGCTCGACGCCCGCCACGAGATCAAGGACAGCGACGTCGAGGCCATGAAGATGCTCGATGCCGCCGCCATCTCCTATCAGGCGGTGCTGACCAAGGCCGACAAGGTGCGCCCGGCCGCCCTCTCGGCCTTGATGGACGACATCGCCGCCGTGCTCGCCAAGCATCCCGCCGCCCACCCCGAAATCCTCGTCACCAGCGCGCTGGCCGGCGAGGGCATTCCGGCCCTCCGCAGCGCCCTGGCCGCTGTGGCCGCCGGCCAATAGATCGTTTAAGGTTTCCGCCATGACCATGAAAAGAAAACCGTCTTACGACGCCGTGTGGCTCGAAAAGGCCAAGACCCTTTCCGAAGCCCTGCCCTACATGCGCCGCTTCGCCGGCGAGACCTTCGTCATTAAGTACGGCGGTCACGCCATGGGCGATCCCGAGCTCGCCAAGATGTTCGCGCGCGACGTCGTGCTGCTCAAGCAGGTCGGCATCAATCCGATCGTCGTGCATGGCGGCGGCCCGCAGATCGGCCAGATGCTCGAACGTCTCAAGATCAAGAGCGAGTTCGTCGACGGCCTGCGCGTCACCGACAAGGCGACCGTCGAGATCGTCGAAATGGTGCTGTCCGGCTCGATCAACAAGGCGATCGTCACCGAGATCAATGAGGCGGGCGGCAACGCCGTCGGCCTCTCGGGCAAGGACGGCAACCTCATTCAGGCGACCAAGCTGAAGCGCCGCCACAAGGCGAGCGATTCCAACATCGAGAAGATCCTCGATCTCGGTTTCGTCGGCGAGCCCAGCCGGGTCAATCCGCATATCCTCGAAGACCTCAAGGATTCGGACATCATCCCAGTGATCGCCCCCATCGGCATCGGCAAGAACGGCGAGACTTTCAACATCAACGCCGACACCGCGGCCGGCGCCATCGCCCCCGCCGTCGGCGCCACGCGCCTCTTGATGATGACCGACGTCGCCGGCGTGCTCGACAAGCAGGGCAACCTGATCCCCGAGCTGACCATCGCCGAATGCAAGAAGCTGATCAAGGACGGCACGATCAAGGGCGGCATGATCCCGAAGATCGAGACCTGCATGTTCGCCGTCGAAGGGCAGGTCGACGCCGCCGTCATCATGGACGGAACGGTGCCTCATTCGCTGCTGCTCGAGATTTTCACCGAGCATGGCGTCGGCACGATGATCCGCGAGGACTGATTAGTCGCGCGCTCAGCAAAAACCCGCGCGGAGCGATCTGCGCGGGTTTTTTCATGCTATGCGTCGGGGCCTATTCGCTGAAGAAACTCAGCAGCCAGGTCATCTCGTCGGGCGTCAGCGGATAATCGGTGCCGTATTTCGCCGCGATGATCTCCGACGGCGCGACGCCGGCCAGGCGCGACTGCAGCTTGATCGCGAAGCGCATGGTCAGCCCCGCCTTCCAGGCCAGCGCGGTCATGCCCTTGGCGCTATGGGCGGCGACGATGCGGCTGACCACGGTGGGCGCGACGCCGGCCTTGTAGGCGAGCGACAGGCTGAGGAACTCGCTGTTCCCGACCGACAGCGCCTCGTCGAGCGCCTCCTCGCTCAATTCGCCCTTGAGATAGAGGCGCTGGACATATTCGGCGAGGCGCGGGCCGCCTTCGCGCAAGAGGTTGCGATCGAGCAGCTTGTTGCCCGGATCGGCCGCAGCCTCGGCATCGCGCGCGGCGTCGTCCACCGCCCGCAGCGTCTCGCCGGCGGCGATGCGCTTGCGCACCACCTGCGAAACTTCGTTCAGCGTTTCGGGTGGCAGGTCGTCGCGCTTCATCAGCACCGAGAGCAGCGAATCGGCGACGAAGCCGGCGAGCTTGGTCGCCGTGCTGCGCGGCAACTGTGCCCGGCGCACGAAGGGCGCATGCCAGGGCTTCTGCGGCTTGGCCCGGTCGGCCAGGAGGTCGAGCGTCTCTTCGCGGATCTGCGCGCTCGGATTGGCGAGCAAGGCGGCGACGGCATCGACATTGCGGCTTTCCGAGATCACGTCGCTGACGCGCGACGTCAGGCCGGCGCGGCGCGCGATGGCCGAGACGGCGCCGCCCCGCTTGTCGTCCTGCGAGGCGCTGTCGATGATGGCCACGAGATCGGCTTCGCTGAGCAGCGGCGAGAATTGCAGCACCGGCGCGGCGACCGAACTGTCCGGGTCATGGGCCAGGCGGCGGATAACGTCCGGCGGCGCCTGCGCCACGTCCTTGAGGGTCTCGGCGATGATGCGGCGCACGCGCACCGCCTCGTCGCGCGTCAAGATATCGAGCACTTCGAGGGCGATGTCGCGCAGCTTGCCCTGGTCGGCGTTCGACAGATGCGGCGCGATGCGGGCGATCTTGCCGGCCAGGTCGGCGCGCACCATCTCGTCGGCGTCGCGCGCCAGGATGAGGTCGGCCTGCCCGGGCGTCGCCGCGTTGGCGGCGATAGCGCGGCGCACTTCGGCCGCCTTGTCGCCGGCGAGGTAATAGAGAATCTCCGGCTTCACGTCGGCGCGGCGGGCCAGCTTGCGACGCACCTGCATGTCGGGATGGCGCGCCAGATCGCGGGCGTCCTCATATTCGATGGCGACGCCAAGTCCGGCGCGGCCGAGAAACCGTTTCATCGCGGCGATCATGCGGCCGGCTCCGCGAAAGCGACTTGGCCCTTGCCCGCCTGCTTGGCGGCATACATGGCGCCGTCGGCGCGGGCGAAGAAGCCGTCGAGATCAGCATCCTTCGGATCCACCAAAGCGATACCGAGCGAGACGGCGAAGGGCCGCGCGGCGTCGCCGGACATGGCGCCAAGCTCGCTCACAGCCGCGAGGATGGCCGCCGCCTTGCTCTCGGCCCCGGCGCGATCGGCGCCTTCGAGCCAGAGGGCGAATTCGTCGCCGCCGAGACGCGACACCAGATCCTGGCCGCGCGTCAGTTCGGTGAGGATGCGCGCCACGCGGCGCAGCGCCTCGTCGCCGGCGCCATGGCCGGCGTTGTCGTTGACCAGTTTGAAATTGTCGAGATCGCAATAGACCAGCGCGCCGGCCAGGGTCGAAGATTGGGTGTCGCCGCCGCGCGCACGGCGCCAGCGCCGTTCGACCTCGTCGTAAAAAGTCCGGCGGTTGAGCAGTCCGGTCAGGCCGTCGGTCCGCGACAGCTCGCGCAAGCGCTCGCGGTCCTCGATTTGGGCGATGGCAATGCCGAGATGATCGGCGACGCCGCCGAGCAGCGCGAGGGCGTCGGCATCCCAAGGGCGATTGTCGAAGGAGTGCAGCAGGACGGCGCCATGGGCCGCGCCGTGGTAGCGCGCGGCGGCGACCAGCCAGGGCCCCGCCGCGACCGGCCCTTCCGTGCCGATCGCCTGCATCAGCGGCGCGTCCTGCCAGGCAACCTCGCTGCCGGCGCGGGCCGCCATAGTGAAATGACCGGCCGTCACGGCGCTGCCCTGCGGCACGCGCAGGATCACGCAGGCGGCGGCGCCGAGGCCGCGCGCCGTCGCAGTGGCGGCGGCGGTGAGCATCTCGTCCGGCTCGATACTGTCGCGCACCGCGCGCAGGATATGGCCGAGCAGGCGCTCGCGCAGATCGGCGCGCGCCAGGGCGGCGTCGCGCGCCCGCGCCGCCGTGATGTCGCGGCAAATGCCGCGCGCCCCGTGCCAGCGGCCGTCGGCGTCGTAGATCGGCACGGCCGAGGCGCGCAGACAGGCGCTCAGGCCGTCGGCGCGGCGCAGCCAGAGCTGTAAATTTTCTAACGGCTCCTGGGCCGCGAACAGCGCCGCATTGTCGTCGAGGTCGGCGAGCAGGCCGTCGGCCCGCCGCCCGATCAATTCGGCGGCGGCATAGCCGAGCGCGCCGCGCGGCGAGACGAAGACGAGAATGCCGGCAGCATCCGTCTCCCAGGCGAAATCGCCGGCGATATCGACGAGATCCTTGTAGCGCTGGCGCGATTCGATGAGCGCGCTTTGCAGGCGGCGGTCGAACAGCTCGCCGTCGGCTTGCGCCGGCCTCGTCGCATCGCGCAATAGCCGGAACGGCCGGATCACGGCTGCCCTCCGGCGCGGCGCGGTGCGATTGCTGCGGCTTCGCTCGCGGCTTTGGTCATGAGCGGACGGGCCGGCGGGAGGACTGCCGGCGCGGCTGCGAGCTTCGGCTCGAACTCCGTGATGTCGAAGGACGGCTTGCCGAACAGCCAGCCTTGGCCGTAATCGACGCCGCATTGCTTCAAAAAGGCGAGATTGCTTTCGTCCTCGACCATTTCGGCGACAGTGGCGATACCGAGATCGCTGCACAGGCTCGCCATGGCCTTAAGGAAGGCGGCGCCTTTGCTGGTCTTGAAGGCGTCGCGCACATAGATGCCGTCGATCTTGACCACATCGACATCAAGCGCGCGCAAATAATGGAACGCGGAGGCGCCGGCGCCGAAATCGTCGAGGCAGACCTTATGGCCTTCGGCGCGCAAGCCCTTCACGATGAGGTTGACGCCGCGCAGATTGCCGATGCGCGCCGATTCGGTGATCTCGAAAGCGACCAGGCGGCGCACCGCATCGTGCCGTTGCAGGAGCTTGTGCAGCGCCTTGACGAAAGACGGCATGCCAATCGAACTGCCCGATAGGTTGACCGCCAAGGGGTAGCTCTTGCCTTCGGCGCGGCGCGCTTCGAGCCAGGCGAGCGCCTTGCTGCACATGGCGAGATCGAAATCGCAGATCAAGCCGGTCTGTTCGGCAAAGGTGATCGCCTCATAGGGCGTCAAGCGGTCGCCGAACTTGGGAAAGCGCGCCAGAACTTCGTAGTGATGGATCTTGCGGTTGCTCAAGGCGACGATCGGCTGGAAGGCCATCGCGAAATCGGCATCGCTGACGACCGAGCGGAATTCGGCGAGCTTATGCACTGTCTCGCCAATCATGGCGCTGAGGCCGGCGCTGGCGCTGGCGATTTTGAAGTCGCCGATGCGCCCGTCGGTGAAACGGTTGGCAATATGGACGAGCGCCTTGACCTGCTCGGGCTGACCCATGCCGGTCACGTCCATCTCGACGACGGCGTGGACGATGCTGATGCCGCCCACGGCCGGCGACGCTTTCTTGGACGGCGTTTTCTTGACCGCCGCGACATATTGCGGATCGAGCCGGCGGGCCATCTCGACGATCAGGCGCTCGAAGCCGGCAATGTCCGCATCTTTCGGATGGATGATGCCGAAGCTTTCGCCGTCGAATTGGCCAGCGAGATCTCCGTTAACGGCCATGGCGCGCAAGCCGCCGCCGATAGCGGCGACCAATTGCGCGCGAGAGTCGCGATTGAGTCGTCGGCGCAATTCATTGAGCCCGATGAAATGCATCAGGGTCAAGTTGTAGGGTTTACCGCTTTCATCGACAGCAACGGCGCCGGCCGCGCCGAGACGCTCGCCGGCAAGTGCTGCGAAGGAGCGCGGATTGGGCAGGCCGCTGTCGCCGCCGGTCACCAGGGGCACGGGATCTTCATCGCCGAGGCGCGGCTCATGACCGCCGGCGCGCAAGGACAGAAAATAGCGGCCGCCCATGTCGGGCAGTCGGTAGCCCAGCAAGGCCACGGGCGCGCTCGGGATGGGCTGGCCGTCCTCACCGACGCTCTGTAACCGCAGCACGATATTGCGCATCCGCTTGCCGCGCGCGCCTTGCGCCAGCACCTCACGCATCATCGAACGGTCGGCGGCGGCGACGAGATCGAGAAAGCTTTTACCGGCAAGGGTCTGCGGTGCGAGGCCGACGAAGGGCGCCGTCGCGCCGGCGGCGAAGACGACGCGTTGTTCGGCGTCCAGTTCGAGCAAGAAATCGGCGGCGGCGAAGGCAAGCGCGACGAAGCGGTCCCGCTCGGCGCGCAGGGCGGCATTCGGATCGGCGGCGCGCGGAACGGCGCTTGTCGGCCCGGGGGGCGTTGGCGGCAACGATATGTCGGGCTTGCGATCCATGGGGCCTGGACGAAATCGGACGGAAACGGCGCGCGTCAGGCGTCCCTGGAGCGGCAACGCGTTTTCGCGCGTCCACCGGCGACGTCCTTGTCGTAGAATAAGGTTCAGGGCCTTAACGAAGCGTTACGGCCAAGGTCGTGCTCAGTTCGAATATTCATGCAAAATCAATCAGTTAATAATCAGACCGAGACCCCCGAGAACCTCGCGCGGGTGCGCGACTGGGTTTTCGACCTCGATAACACCCTCTATCCGCAGTCGAGCCGGCTGTTCGACCAGGTCGATGTCCTGATGGGCAGCTTCCTGTCCGAGCATTTCAAGCTCGACCGCGTCGCCGCGCGCGAAATGCAAAAACGCTACTTCCATCAGTACGGCACGACGCTGCGTGGGCTCCTGCTGCACCACCCGGAAGTCGATCCGCACCATTATCTCGACTATGTCCATCAGCTCGATCTTTCCGTGATTGAGCCCGCGCCGGCGCTCGATGCGGCGCTCGCCGCCCTCCCCGGCCGCAAGCTGGTCTTCACCAACGGCTCGCTGCGTCATGCCGAAAACGTGCTGGCGCGGCTCGGCATCACCCATCATTTCGCCGACATCTTCGACGTCGCCGCCGCCGAGTTCGTCTGCAAGCCCGACCCCGACTGTTACCAGCGCATGCTGCGGGCCCACGGCGTGACGCCGACGCAAGCGGCGCTGTTCGAGGACACCCTGGTCAACCTGCCGCCGGCCGCCGCGCTCGGCATGACCACCGTGCTGGTGACGGCAGCGGCCCCCGATTTCAAGGCGCCGACGCCCTCGCACGACGGGCCGGTCCATTACGTCACCGACGATCTGACGCGCTGGCTCGAAACCACGGCGAAAACCCTGAAATCGGCCTGATTTCCGGCGTGAAACGCGCCGTCTCGGGCGGTTGACAGGCCGGTCCCCCTCCCGCATCTTCAGGCCCGTCTTCGGCGGCGCTTTTCCCGCCAAAAACCCTCCCACTCATAGGAATTTCGCTTCGCCATGGACAAGAAAGCCCTGCAGACCGCGATCGACGCCGCCTGGGATGCCCGCGACGGCATCAATGCAACCACCAAGGGCGAAGTGCGCGACGCCGTCGAGGCGACCCTCGAGGCGCTCGACGGCGGCGAGATCCGCGTCGCCGAGAAGATCGACGGCAAGTGGGAAGTCCATCAGTGGGCGAAGAAGGCGGTGCTGCTGTCCTTCCGCCTCAACGACAACGTGACCATGGCGGGCGGCCCGACCGATCCGGCGCGCGGCCCGGCGCCCTGGTTCGACAAGGTCGGCTCGAAGTTCGCCGGCTGGGACGACGCGCGCTATCGCAAGGCGGGCTTCCGCTCGGTGCCCGGTTCGGTGGTGCGCCGCGGCGCCTTCGTCGCCTCCGGCGTCGTGCTGATGCCCTCCTTCGTCAATCTCGGCGCCTATGTCGATAGCGGCACCATGGTCGATACCTGGGCGACCGTCGGCTCCTGCGCCCAGATCGGCAAGAACTGCCATCTGTCGGGCGGCATCGGCATCGGCGGCGTGCTCGAGCCGCTGCAGGCCGGCCCCGTCATCATCGAGGACAACTGCTTCATCGGCGCGCGCTCGGAAGTCGCCGAAGGCGTCGTCGTCGAGACCGGCTCGGTGCTTTCCATGGGCGTCTTCCTCGGCGCCTCGACCAAGATCATCGACCGCGCCACCGGCGAAGTGCATGTCGGGCGCGTGCCGGCCTACTCCGTCGTGGTGCCGGGCACCATGCCGGGCAAGCCGCTGCCCGACGGCACGCCGGGCCCGGCGCTTTACTGCGCCGTCATCGTCAAGCGCGTCGACGAGCGCACCCGCTCGAAGACTTCGATCAACGAACTGCTGCGCGATTAAGGAACCTCCATCATGGCAACCGACGTCGCCGCGCTGAAACAGCCGCTCGCTCTCGCCCAGGATCTCATCCGCTGCGCCTCGGTCACGCCGGCCGACGCCGGCGCGCTGGGCGAATTGCAACGGGCGCTCGAATCGCTCGGCTTCGTCTGCCATCGCCTGCCGTTTAGCCAGGAGGGCACGGCGGACGTCGACAATCTCTATGCCCGCCTCGGCACGGAAGGCCCGAACTTCTGCTTCGCCGGCCATACCGACGTGGTGCCGACCGGCGATCTCAAGGGCTGGACGGTCGATCCCTTCAAGGGCGAGGTGATCGACGGCGTGCTGTTCGGCCGCGGCGCTTCCGACATGAAGGGCGCCATTGCCGCCTTCGTCGCCGCCGCCGCGCGCTTCAAGGACAAGCATAAGGGCAAGCTGCCCGGTTCGATCAGCCTGCTGATCACCGGCGACGAAGAGGCCTACGCCATCAACGGCACGGTGAAAGTGCTGCAATGGCTGAAGGACAAGGGCGAGAAGCTCGACGTCTGCATCGTCGGCGAGCCGACCAATCCGCTCAAGCTCGGCCAGATGATGAAGATCGGCCGGCGCGGCAGCCTGGTCGGCTACCTCACCGTCTTCGGCACCCAGGGCCACACGGCCTATCCGCAGCTCGCCGACAATCCGGTGCCGCGCATGCTGAAGATGCTGACGGCGATCACCGAACATAAGCTCGACGAGGGCACGGCGCATTTCCAGCCGACCACGCTGGAGATCAGCACGATCGACGTCGGCAATTCGGCGTCGAACGTCATCCCGCCGCAGATTTCGGCAACCTTCAACATCCGCTTCAGCGATGCGCACAGCTCGACGAGCCTGATCGAATGGCTGAAGGCGACCTTCGACAAGATCGCCGGCAACACGAAGTACGAATTTCGCACGCACATCACCGGCGAATCCTTCCTGACGCCGCCGGGGCCGTTCAACGATCTCGTCGCCGGCGCGGTCAAGGACGTGACGGGCACCGACCCCGACCGCTCGACGACGGGCGGCACCTCGGACGCGCGCTTCATCACCAAACATTGCCCTGTGGTGGAGTTCGGCCTGGTCGGCCAGACCATGCACAAGGCCGATGAGCGCACCGCGGTCGCCGACATGGACCAGCTCGCCGAGATCTATCTCGCCTGCCTCGAACGCTATTTCGCCAATCCGATAAGGTCTTAGTCGCCATGATCCGCCTGCAGGACCTGTCGGCGGGCGTCTACGGCGCTTGGCGGCTGGCCTGGGCCGATCCGCGCGGACTGGACTATTTCGACGCCAGCGAGCGCGGCTTCTGGCAATCTTTCTGGGCCGCGGCCATCGCGGCGCCGGCCTATGCCCTGATCGTCGGCATCAATCTCGCGACGCCCGACGAGCTCGGCGGCGCGCAGATCGATGGCGCGCGTCTCCTGCTGGTCGAACTGATTGCCTATGTCATGGGCTGGACGGCCTTCCCGCTCCTCATGGTCACCATCGCCCAGAAGCTCGGCCGCGACGCGCAATACGCGCGCTACATCGTCGCCAGCAATTGGGGCGGCCTGATCGAGATCACGGCCTTCCTCCCAGCGGTCGCCCTCGGCGAGACGGTGCCCGCCCTGAGCGTGCTGCCGGCCCTCGTCGGCTGCGCCATGTTCGCCTATCAATGGTTCATCGCCCGCACGGCGCTGGCGCTGACCAACCGCCAGGCGCTGATCCCCGTCGCCGTGAATTTCGCCCTCGGCGTCGCCATCGCGCTAGTCGCCCGCGCGCTCATCATGACGCCGGCTTAGCCGAAGGCGGCGATGACGGCTTAGCCGAAGGCGGCGATAACGCCGCGCCGCACGTCGGCCGGCAGGCGATAGTGATATTCGCCCGCCTCGCCCTGCCATTCGCGCGTCACGAAAGCCGCCTCGCGGCCGGGCAGCAGACGCGCCAGCGTCTTGCCGAGGCCGGAGAACACGCCGGCCAGCTTCTGGCTGCTCGACAGCCCGAGCAGATCTTTGAGCGCGTTGGAGGCGATGCCCGCCTCGCCGGCCTGGGCGATTTCCCACAAGAGATTGGCCGCCAGGCTTTCCGGCCCGTAGCAGCGGCAGACGCCAGCGATCTCCTCGGGCGTCAGCGGCCGCTCATCGGCCCATCCCTTACCCTTTGAGCCAACGCCTGCCGTCAGATCGACCACAAGGCGGCCATCGGCCAAGGCGCGCTGAAATTCCGCCAGGGTCAGGCTGAGGGTCAGTTGAATCTGTTTGTCGCCGGTGAAGCTGATGTTCATGCCATCAGCTTAATCTGTTTATACACTGTATAAAATATTATTTATGAATATGTATAGTTTTATACACTCGCACAGAGCCGATAAGCTCAGAGAGTGTAAAAACTGTATAAACAAATAAATCCTATTTTATACGGCGTATAAACACCTAATAACGTACTTCCGTCAGGTAAAGCCCATCTGGTGGCGCCGTCGGGCCGCCCTGGGTGCGGTCGGCCGCCGCAAGCGCCTTCGCCACGTCGCGCGCCGACCATTTGCCCTCGCCGACCAGCTTGAGGGTGCCGACCATGATGCGGACCTGATTGTGCAGGAAGGAGCGCGCCTTGGCGGTGACGTGGATTTCCTCGCCGGCCCGGCTGACCGACAGTTCGTCGAGGGTCTTCATCGGGCTCGGGGCCTGGCAGGCGGTGCTGCGAAAGCTGGTGAAATCATGATGGCCGACCAGCTCCTGCGCCGCCGCATGCATCGCCCCGGCATCGAGCGGAAAGGGCAGATGCCAGACATGGCCGCGCTCGAGCGCCGCCGGCGCCCGCCGCAATAGAATGCGATAGAGGTAGGAGCGCCCCGTCGCCGAGAAGCGCGCATGGAAATCCGGCGCGGCAACCTCGGCCTGCAGGATGGCGATGGGGTGCGGCCGCAAATGGAAGTTGAGCGCGTCGCGCACCTTGTCGGGCGGCGCCTCCTTGGCGATCTCGATATGGGCGACTTGGCCGAGGGCATGGACGCCGGCATCGGTGCGACCGGCGCAATGGGCCACGGCGCGCTCCTGGCAGAAGGCCTCGACTGCCTCTTCAATCGCCTGCTGCACCGACAAGCCGTTGTCCTGACGCTGCCAGCCGACGAAGGGCCCGCCGTCATATTCGATGGTCAATTTATACCGCGGCATTCTCAGGGATCCGGCGTTTCGAGCCAGGTGCCGGGCGGCAGCGGATAGCCGCGCAGAAAGGCCGGGCCGTCGAGCGCCGCCTTGCCCTCGCGCTGCAGCTTCTTCAGCGTGATGACGCCTTCGCCGCAGGCGACGTTGAGCAGATCGTCGAGCACCATGCCGGGCATTTTGCGTGCGATCTCGGTATGGGCATAGACCTCGAGCAGCTTGATGCGCTTGCCCTCGTGGGTAAAAAAGGCGCCGGGCCAGGGCGTCAGCGCGCGCACCTGGCGCGCGATCTCGCTGGCGGATTTTCGCCAATCAATCACGCCATCGGCGCGCGTCAGCTTCTTGGCGTAGGTGGCGCCCTCGGCTGGCTGCGGCCAGGGCTTGAGCTGGCCGGCGGTCAAGGCATCGAGGGCCTCGACGATCAATTGGGCGCCGAGCTCCGACAGGGCGTCATGCAAATGATCGGCCGTGGTCTCGGGCCCGATCGGCACGGCCTCGCGCAGCAGCATGGGGCCGGTGTCGAGCCCCTCGTCCATCTGCATGATGGTGATGCCCGATTCGGTATCGCCGGCGAGAATGGCGCGCTGGATCGGCGCCGCCCCGCGCCAGCGCGGCAGCAACGAGCCGTGGATATTAAGGCAGCCGTGCTTGGGCGCTTCAAGAATAGCCTTGGGCAAGATCAAGCCATAGGCGACGACGACGGCGACGTCGAGGTTGAGCGCGGCAAAGTCAGCCTGGGCTTCCGGCGTTTTCAGCGAGGCCGGCGTGCGCACCGGGATACCGAGCGCCAGCGCCGTCTCATGCACCTCGGAGCGCTTTTCCGACTGGCCGCGGCCGGCGGGGCGCGGCGGCTGGCTATAGACGGCGACGATCTTATGGCCGGCGTCATGCAGCGCTTTCAGCGCCGGCACGGAAAAGCCCGGCGTGCCCATGAAGCCCAGTCTAAGCGCAGGGGGCCGCAGGGCCATACTTGCTAGGACCGGGCGACGGCGACCGGCTCGGCGGCCTTCTTCGCCTTGCCGAGCTTGCGCAGGATGATGCCGCGTTTGAGCGCGCTGATGTGATCGACGAACAGGGTGCCGGCGAGATGGTCGATCTCATGCTGGATGCAGACGGCGAGCAGGCCCTCGGCCTCCAGCTCGCGGATCTCGTTCTGCTCGTCGAGATAGCGGACGCGCACTTTCGCCGAACGCTCGACGTCGGCGTAATAGTCGGGCACCGACAGGCAGCCCTCTTCGTAGGTCGCTTTGTCGTCCGAGCGCCAGACGATCTCCGGGTTCGCCATGCGGTAGGGGCGCGGCAATTCGCCCTTGTCGGCGACGTCGATGACGATGAGGCGCTTGGCCACCCCCACCTGCGGCGCAGCGAGGCCGATGCCCGGCGCCACATACATGGTCTCCAGCATGTCGTCCATCAGCCGGCGCACCTGCGCGTCGACCTTATCGACGGGCTTGGCCTGGAGTTTGAGGCGCGGATCGGGCGCGGTGATGATGGGCAGAATGGCCATGGGCGGGAGGGTCCTTTCGGCCTTTAGGTAAGACGCCGCAAATGCAGCGTCAAGCTTGCATCCGGTCGCAGCCCCGCGCGCCCCATGCTAGGCTGCGAAAAGAGCAAATTCCGTGAGTCCGCCGCGCCCATGACCAGCATCGAAATCGTCCTGCTTCTCGCCCTTGCCGCCCTGGCGGCGGCGGCCATCGCGCTCGCCGTCCGCCTGCGCGGCCTCGCCCGCGAGCTGAGCGCCGCCCAGCTTCTGCTCCAGGACACCCAGGCGCTCGGCGCCGAACGACTGGGCGCGGCGCGCGCCGCCGAAGAGCGGCTCG
>LNFM01003931.1_pt1 | contig 29426 bp, 28 predicted proteins | sample 596031 | NCBI WGS metagenome assembly LNFM01 (sample SAMN04254537, study PRJNA301005) | activated carbon metagenome | isolation source: dual media filters at the Ann Arbor, Michigan drinking water treatment plant | place: USA: Ann Arbor
CGGTCCGGGTGCGCTTCTCCGATCGACCGGTCGCGACGTGGTGTCGCCCCCATGCGCTCGGGGCGATCGGACTCGGAGTCGTCGCATGGTGAGACGTTCCGTCGCGCTCGCCGCACTCGGGGTCTGCCTGGCCTGCGGCTTCGCGGATGGGCACCCGATCGTCGGCGGCGACGGTGGCACGGGGTCGCCGACCACCGGTGGCACGGGCACCGGGACCGTGCCACCGACGTCGTCGAGCGGTCGCGTCGAGACCACGGACGATGCGGGCGTCGAGACCTCGAGCACCGGCACAGCGGCGACGTGCGCGTGCCCAGAGCTCGCGCCCGGCGAGCGCTGCCTGCGGGTCGTCAACGAGTGCGCCGAGCCGGTGTGGGCCGGGGCCTCCGGCGAGTCCGAACCGGCCGACGCCCTCGCCGCGGTCGGTGCGCTCGCGCCGGGCGAGTGCGTCGCGGTCGCGTTCTCGGCGATCACGGGCGGTCGCGCGTGGGGCCGCTTCGGCTGCGTCGACGACGTCTGCGAGACCGACGGCGGTGCCGGCCGCGGCACTCTCGTGCAGTTCACCCTCGCGGCGGCGGGCGCCGACGTCTACGACGTGAGCCTCGTCGACGGCTTCGATCGCCCGATGGCGATGGTGCCCGTCGGCGACGACGCGCGCGTGTGCGAGGCGGCGAGCTGCGCCGCCGATCTGCGCGCGGTGTGCCCCGAGGGGCTCGTCGAGCCCGACGCCCCGGGCGAGCCCGCGTGGTGCCGCAGCATCTGTCGCGCCTGTGCGATGTGCGAGGCGTGCACCGACTGCGCGGCCATCGACGGGACCTGTGACACGTGCGCTGCGGTCTCCGACGTGTGCTGCACGGGCCTCGGCTGCGAGAGCAACGAGATCACCGAGCTGTGGCACAGCCTGTGTCCCGACGCGATCACTGTCGCGGGCGAGCCGTCGTTCGTCTGCGATCGTCGGACCGACTTCGACGTCGTGTTCTGTCCGTGACCGATGCCGCGCGCTGCCAGGGTCACTCGTTGCAGCCGCGACGGTACGCGCCGCTGGGCGGCTCGTCCTTCACGAGGCCGTCGAAGCCGGCGGCGGCGTGGGTGCTGCATGCGGCGTCGGGATCGACCGAGCCCATGTAATCGACGGCGAACACCGCCTTGTCCGCGGCGATGAACGGCTGCAGCGTGTCGCATTCGTCGTACTCGGCGCACTCCTCGGGGAGCGCCCAGTCGAACGCGTCGACCAGTGCGTCCACCGCCCCGGGTTGATCGTGGCCGTTCTTCATGCCGACCGACAGCCCGCGATCGTGGGCGGCGGCTGCGACCGCCTGGTACCACGAGATCTGATCGTCCAGCGTGATGTCGAAGCCGGGGCCGTTGTCGAGCGGGTTGTTCTGGTCGGGCTCGACGCCATCGCACCCGAGCCGCACGGCCAGGTCGAGCCGCGCCCAGACGATCGGCGCGAACGCATCACGGATGCCCTCGCGGATGTCGAGCCAGCGCTCCTCGTCCCAGCCGGTGTTCCAGCCGATCACCGAGCCGTCCTCCGGGGCGCTGCCATCGGGGATGTCGGCGATGTCGGCGTGGTAGCCCGGGAACGCCGAGGCGTCGGGGCGGTAGTGCTCGTATGCGCCGGTGTCGACGTAGCAGATCACGATGGCCCGCGGCGTGCGGGCGTGGAGCTCGTCGATCGTACCGGCGAGTGGACCCGCGGGCACGTCGATCTTCACCCCGGACGGATGCTCGAGGTACGAGCCCTCCGTCGCGAGGTCGAAGAGATCGAGATCGTACATCGAGCGCGCCACGCTGACGTCGTACGGCTCGGTGATCTGCCAGTCCCAGTCCGCGTGCTCGCCAGGCTGCGGCGTCCACCACTCGGCGCCGCCCGAGCCGCCTGCGCCGGACGCGTCGTCTTCGCCGCCCGTCCCATCCGCAGCGCTGCCGGTCGCGGTGTCCGCGTTCGCCGTCGCAGCTGCGGTATCATCGCCCGAGCCCGCGGCGCCTGCACCCGCGTCGCCGCACGCGGCGAGCGCGGAGGGCAAGAAGACACGCGGCAGGAGAGCGCCGTCGACGAGGGGCATGCGTCCGCCCATCGTCGACGATCTTCGCCGCCCTGGCGAGACGTGTCAGCCAAAGTGATAGGCGCTGACGCGCATCCCGAAGACCTGGCCGTCGAAGGCCGTGCGGCCGACGTCGTCGCCGGCTGCGCCCGCGATCACCATCAACGGCAACAGGTGCTCCTCGCGCGGGTGCGCCTGTCGGGCCGCGGGTGCGCGGCTCCACTGCGCGAGCGCACGATCGCGATCGACCTTCGGCGCGGTCGAGGTCTCGCGCAGCCACGCATCGAACGTCTCGGCGGCGGTGCGCGCCCGCGGATCGCCGAAGCCGCGCATGTTGTGATACGACATCCCGCTGCCGACGATGAACACGCCCTCGTCGCGCAGCGGGGCGAGCGCGCGACCCATCGCGAGGTGCTGCTCGGGATCGAGGCCCTTCACCAGCGACAGCTGGATCGTCGGCACCTCGGCGTTCGGGTAGGTGAGCTTGAGCGGCACGAAGGTGCCGTGGTCGAAGCCGCGGGCCGGATCGTCCGCGCTGTCGAAGCCCGCCGCCGCGAGCAGGGCACGCACGCGCGACGCGAGGGCCGGCGCGCCGGGGGCCGGCCAGGTGATCCGGTACGACTCGGGCGGGAAGCCCGAGTAGTCGTAGAGCATCGGCGGATGCTCGGACGTCATCACCGTCGGCACCGACGCCTCCCAGTGCGCGGAGACGACGAGCAGCGCGGTGGGCTTGGTCGCGGGCAGGGTGGCGAGCTCGCGCAGGTAGGTCGCGAGCGCGTCGAGCTCGGCGCGATCGAGCCCCATCTCGACGAATGGCCACGGTCCCCCACCGTGCGGGACGTAGGCGACGGGCATGCGCTGCGTGGTGGCGGTCATGGTCGGATCCTCTCGCGTGGGCGACAACGTGCGCTCGGAGCAGCCGGCCGCAACCGCGGCGGCGCCGGCGAGCGAGCCGACGAGGATCTGGCGGCGGTTGGGCCCTCGGTGCTCCACGGCGTGCAGACGAGCCTACGCGGGCCCGCGCGGCGATGCACGGTGCGCCGGGGGCATCGCGGCGCAATACACTGTTGCGCCGACGCGACTGGCGACGCTCAGTCGTGCCCGCGATCCCAGAGCACGCGCAGCTCGAACGGCACCGCGGTGAACGGCTCGAGCAACGCGGTCTCGTCGTCCCCCCAGGTGCCGACGAGTCGGTACCCCTCGCCGTCGAGGCGGAGCACCTCGAGCGTGCGGGCGCTCGGATCGACGAGCCACACGTGGGCGACCCCCTCGCGAGCGTACACGGGGAGCTTCGCCCCGCGATCGAAGCGCGCTGTGGACGGCGACAGCACCTCGGCGAGCCAGTCGGGCGCGAGCGTGTGGTACGGCTGCGCGGGGACCCTCGGCATCCGCGTCGTCCGCCAGCCGGCGATGTCGGGCACCACGATGTCCGGCTCGACGCCGAGGTGCAGCTCGGGCTCGACGAGGAAGATCCAACCACCCGGCCCGCCGCGCCCGTGCCGGAACGCCGGGTTTAGACCGGCGGCGAGCTCGGTGGTGACCTGGGCATGCAGCAGGCCCGGTCGCGGCTGTGTGTGCAGCACGCCGTCGACGACCTCGGCCACGAGGGGCGCGCCGACGGCGAGGACGTCCTCGTACGTGAAGCGCCGATGGGCTGCGTCGACCATGGTCGACTCCAGCGTAGCACCCGCGACGCCGCCGACGAGAGTCGCCGACTAGAACGGATCGATCGCGCGACCACCGGTGGGCATCGCGCCCATCGGCATGCCGTTGCCCACGGTCACCGCGGTGGGTCGTGCGGGCGCGGGGGCCACGGTCTGCTCGAGCGGCGCCGCGTCCTCGCGGAGTTCGGTGGCGCGGGGTCGGGTCGGCGCATCGTCGTCGAGGATGATGACGTCGTCATCGTCGTCGTCGTCGAGATCGGCGTCGTCCTCGAAGGCGAGCTCGGTCCGGGTCGACGCGAGCACGGGCTCGTCCCGCTTCGGCGACGACATCGACTCGCGGGCGACGCTCGCGGGCGTCGGGCGCAGGGCCGGCGCGGCGGGATCCGACGTGAACCACAGGCCACCGACCAAGGCGATCGCGATCGCCGCGGCGCCGAGCAGGCTCGCGGCCCACCGCTTGGGCTCGATGCGCCGCTCCATCAGCGTCGGCTGGGCGAGGTACGTCTTGCGGCGCGGGGCCATGCGCGAGCGCCGACGACGCGGCGCGCCGAAGGCCTCGATCGCCTCGATGACGCCGCGTGGCGTCGGGGCCGGGAGCACGAGCACGTCGCCCGCGGCGTCGGGATCGAGGGCCTCGCGCAGCCGCGATCGGGTGCCGCGATCGGTGCCGTCGGGGGTCCAGACGACGCGCAGCACGTCGGCGCTCGCGGGGAGTTGCAGGCCCGCGCGGGCCTCGGCGCCGGTCAGCAACGCGACGTCGTAGCCACGTGTGAGCAGCGCGTCGACGATGCAGCACGCCGCGGGTCGCAGCTCGTCGGCGCAGAACAGGCGCACACGGCGATCACCCGCGCGCCACGCCTCCTGCATGACTGCGGCGGCGAGCATTCGTTGGGTCACAGGGCGAGACGTCACGGTCCGCGAGGTTGGCCGATGCGGGTGCGCGGGCCAAAAAACTGGCGGCGGGGTACTGGGCACGCGGTCAGGGACGGGGCACGGGTTACGGGGACGGGCGGGCACGGGTACGGGCACGGGCACGGGCACGGGCACGGAGCAGCGTTGGGGGGAACGCTGCGCGTTCTTCCCCCAACGCTGCTATCATCCGCCACCCGGTCCGAGCCGCCAGCCGTGTCGGGCGCGAGCGCGCCCCCTGCAGGCGATCACCACGCCGACCGCAAGTTCCCCCACCTCATCGAGACATTCGCACGTGGCACAATCCGTCATCGTCGTCAACGCAGACGGCCCCGACAAGCGGGTCGCACTCATCGAACACGGGATCCTGTCCGAGCTCTACCTCGAGCGCGAGCGCGCCCGCGGCACGGTCGGCAACGTCTACAAGGGCCGCGTGCTCCGGGTGCTCCCCGGCATGCAGGCCGCCTTCGTCGACATCGGCGAGGAGAAGGCCGCGTTCCTCTACGCCGGTGACATCGCCCGGCCGAGCGACGGCACCGTCACCGAGGGCGACGAGGATCTCGGCGAGGGCGGTCTGCCCCAGCGCCGCGGCAAGGCCCCCGACATCGCGACCCTCGTGCGCCCCGGCCAAGAGGTCCTGGTCCAGGTCGTCAAGGATCCGATCTCCAACAAGGGCGCCCGCATCACCTCGTACATCTCGCTGCCCGGCCGCAACGTCGTGTTCATGCCGACGGTGAGCCACATCGGCATCTCGCGCCGCGTCGGCACCGAGCGCGACCGCCGTCGCCTGCGGCGCCTCGTCGAGCAGGTCCGGCCGCCGGGCGCCGGCTTCATCGTCCGCACCGTCGCCGAGAACGCGACCAACGGCCAGGTGCGGGCCGACATGGACTATCTGCTCAAGCTCTGGGCCAACATCAAGGCCAACGAGCGGCTGCACCGCGCGCCGGTGCTGCTGTACCGCGACCTCGACCTGGTGCTGCGGATCGTCCGCGACAACCTGAGCCCCGATCTCGATCGCGTCATCACCGACGATCGCGCCCAGCACGAGCGCCTCAGCCGCTTCGTCAAGGCGTTCCTCCCCGACTATGCCGAGAAGATCGAGCTGTACGAGGGCCGCGAGCCGATCTTCGACGGCTACGGCATCGAGGCCGAGATCGACCGCGCGCTCGAGCGCCAGGTCACCTTGAAGAGCGGCGGCACGCTGATCTTCGACCAGGGCGAGGCGCTCACCGCCATCGACGTCAACACCGGCAAGTTCGTCGGCTCCAAGGGCAAGACCCTCGAAGAGACGATCACGCAGACCAACCTCGAGGCCGCCGACGAGATCGCGGATCAGCTCCGGCTCCGCAACCTCGGTGGTCTCATCATCATCGACTTCATCGACATGGACCGCGAGTCCAACCGTCGCAAGGTCTACCGCAAGCTGCAGGACGCGCTGCGCAAGGATCGCGCGAAGGCCCACATCACCAAGATCAGCGAGATGGGCCTGGTCGAGATGAGCCGCAAGCGCACGCGCGAGAGCCTGCAGCGCATGCTCACCTCGCCGTGCTCGTCGTGCAACGGCAAGGGCTACACCAAGAGCACCGCGACGGTCGCGTTCGAGATCCTCCGCCACATCCGTCGCGAAGCGGCGCACATCCCCGGCGACGCGATCCTCGTCAACGTCAACCCCGAGGTCGCCGACCTCATGCGCGGGCCCGAGTCGGTCGCGGTCGACGAGACCGTGAAGCGGATCCAGCGCGCGATCGAGATCCACGCCCGCAAGGGCTTCCACGTCGAGCACTTCGAGGTGAAGGGCAAGACGCCGGGCAAGAGTGGCAGCTCGGGCGGTCGCGGGCGCGACGGTGACGACGACTGATGCATGACGACGGCCCCGAGCGCCGTCGCGCCGAGCGCGTGCCGGTGAACGCCGAGTTCGGCGCGATGCCGGCGATGGTCTACGTCAGCGACCTCTCCGAGCACGGGGTCTTCGTGCACACCGAGCGGCGGATCACGATCGGCACCGTGGTCCACGTCCGCTTCACGGTGCTGCTCGACGATCCCGTGGTCATCAGCGCGCGGGGGCGGGTCGTCCGCCACCAGGACGACCCGGCGGGCCTCGGAATCGAGTTCACGCGCGTGGCGCCGGAGATGGTCCTGCGCCTGGGTGACATCGTCACGCAGCAGCGGCCGCGCGACCTGCTCGTGCCCTCGGCCTCGGCGCCGGCGGTCGAGCCCCGCCGCGCCACCACGGTGCCGCCGTCACCCGCTGGCAACACGCGGGTCACCAAGCCACCCATCGAGCCGCCGGGCGACACCAAGGTCGTGACCGCCCCGGCGCCGCCGCCCGACGCCGAGGCGTTCGACGTCAGCCAGACCCTGGTGAAGCTCCAGGCGGTCGACGTGGAAATCCTCGACGACGACGACGACTTCGATCACGATTCCGACACGAGCGGCCCGGCAGGGCGACGACGATGAGCATCGGGAAGCGACTGTTGGATCTCGCGCGCGCGAGCCTCACCGATTTCCGCACCGCGTTCGATCGCGACGAGGATCGCGAGCTCCTCGACGCCCAGCGCGAGGCGGCCCGCGACGCCGAGGCCGAGCGCGCGCGCGAGGACGGCGAGGCGGGCGACGACGCGACCGTCGGGGCCCGCGCGGGTCGCAGCGCGCGGCGCTTCAAGGACGCCGCCGAGGAGGCCTGGGATCGCGCCTTCGAGGCGGCCCGCGCCCGTGCCGGGGTCCGCGGCGCGCCGCCGGCCGATCCCGCCGCCGATCGCCGCCGTTGGTACAAGACCCTCGAGCTCGAGCCGGGCGCCGATCTGCAGCAGGTCCGCCGCGCCTATCGACGCCTGATGAAGCAGTACCACCCGGACCGCTTCGCCAACGATCCCGAGAAGCTCGAGGTCGCCACGGCGGTGACCCGCAAGCTGACCGAGGCCTACAACGGCCTCACCGCGCTCCTCGGGGGCTAGGACGACACCATGGCACGAGTGAAAGGTCGCCGCGACGCGACGACGGCGCGGTTCGATCGCCACGCGTACTACGAGCGCGCGGTGCAGGACCCGGAGAACGACGCGGCCATGCTCGCGAAGCTGTTCCGGCGCTACCGCACCCGCGTGCCGATGCGCCTGCGCGAGGACTTCTGTGGCACCGCGACCCTGTCGGCGCACTGGGCCCGCGCGCAACCCGGGCGCACGGCGATCGGCGTCGACCTCGACGGCGCGACGCTCGAGTGGGGCCGCAAGCACCACCTGCCCGGCGTCGAGGCGCGGGTCGAGCTCGTGCAGGGCAACGTGCTCGACGGCGAGGGCGCCAAGGCCGACATCGGCTGCGCGATGAACTTCAGCTACAGCGTGTTCAAGACCCGCGAGGCGCTGCGCAAGTACTTCGAGGTCGCGCGCAGTATGTTGGTGAAGGACGGCGTGTTCGTGCTCGACGCGTGGGGCGGCTGGGGATCGATGAAGCCCGAGCGCGAGCGCAAGCGCGTCGGCAACTTCTACTACGAGTGGGAGCAGGTGCGGTTCGATCCGTTGACCAACGAGATCCTCTGCCACATCCACTTCGAGCTCGCCGGCGGCATCCGCATGGATCGCGCGTTCACCTACGACTGGCGGCTGTGGACCGTGCAGGAGCTGCGCGAGCTGCTGCTCGAGGCCGGCTTCTCCAAGGTCCACGCCCTGTGGGAGCGCACCGACGCCGACGGCGACGACACCGGCGTGTTCTACGAGCCGCGTCGCATCGACAACCAAGAGAAGTGGTGGACCTACGTCGTCGCCGAGCGGTGACGTCGCTGCCCGACCGCAACCGCCGAGGACCCCGTGGCATCCAGCAAGACCCCCCGAACGAAGACCAAGGCCAAGTCGAAGACCAAGGCGAAGGCCAAGGCCAAGCCGACGATGGCGCAACTCGCCGACAAGCACGTGCTCTACCAGGGCTCGGTGCAGGTCCCCGAGGCCGACATCGCGATCTTCGACGACATCTTCAGCAAGATCCGCGGCCGTCGCCCGATGACGATGCGCGAGGACTTCTGCGGAACGGCGTACCTGTCGTGCACGTGGGTGGCGAGCCACCCCAAGCGCCGCGCGATCGGCATCGACCTCGACCGGCCCACGCTCGACTGGGGCGAGCAGCACAACGTCGCGACGCTGCCTCCCGCGGCCCGCAAGCGGCTGCAGCTCATCCAGGGCGACGTCCTCGACGGGCTGGGGGATCGCACCGAGCTGACGTGCGCGCTGAACTTCAGCTACTCGGTCTTCAAGACCCGCGATCTGCTGCGCCGCTACTTCGAGACCGTGCGCGAGCGCCTCGTCGACGACGGCGTCTTCATCACCGAGCTGTACGGCGGCACCGAGGCCATCGTCGAGCTCGAGGAGGAGCGCAAGTGCAAGGGCTTCGTGTACGTGTGGGAGCAGGCCCGGTACAACCCGATCACCCACGACGCGCTCTGCCACATCCACTACCGCTTCAAGGACGGCTCGCGGATCGACAAGGCCTTCACGTACGACTGGCGGCTGTGGACGATCCCCGAGCTGCGCGAGCTGCTGCTCGAGGCCGGCTTCCGCAAGGTCGAGATCTGGTGGGAGGGCGTCGACGAGGACGGCGACGGCACCGGCGAGTACCGGCCCACGGAGTACGAGGAGAACCAGGAATCCTGGCTGGTCTACGTCGTCGCGCAGCGGTAGGGCCATGGCGCAGGCAACCCAGTCCGCCGAGGTCGACGTCGAGATCGCGATCCTCGGGGCGGGCTTCGCCGGCCTGTGCATGGGCATCGCGCTGCAGCGCGACGGTCAGCACGACTTCGTGATCCTCGAGCGCGCCACCGAGGTCGGCGGCACCTGGCGTGACAACCACTACCCCGGTGCGGCGTGCGACATCCCCTCGCACCTGTACTCGCTGTCGTTCGCGCCCAAGCCCGACTGGTCGCGCGTGTACCCGACGCAGCCCGAGCTGCACGCGTACCTGCGGCAGCTCGCGGAGGACCACGGCCTGCGCTCGAAGATCCGCACCGGCCACGACCTGCTCGGCGCCGACTTCGACGACGCGCGCGGGATCTGGCGCCTGACGACGTCGGCGGGGGTGATCACCGCGCGCAAGGTGGTGTCGGGCACGGGCGGCCTGTCCGAGCCCAAGGACCCCGAGCTCCCCGGCCTGGCGCGCTTCGCCGGCACCACCTTTCACAGCGCTGCGTGGAACCACGGCTACGATCTGGCCGGCCAGCGCGTCGCGGTGATCGGCACCGGCGCCTCCGCCGTGCAGTTCGTCCCCGAGATCGCGCCCGTGGTGGGTCACCTCGACGTCTACCAGCGGACGCCCAACTGGGTGATCGAGCGCGGCGATCGTCCGTACGGTCGCGCCGCGCAGTGGATGTTCCGCCACGTCCCCGGCCTCCGCGCGGGCTACCGCGCCGCGCTGTACTGGAAGCACGAGGCGCGCGTCCTCGCGTTCGTCGTGCACCCGGCCTTGATGCGATTCCCCCAGCGCGCCGCGGTGCGCCACATCGAGGCCCAGGTCGCGGACCCGGCGCTGCGCGCCCGCGTGACCCCCGACTACGCCTTCGGCTGCAAGCGCGTGCTGATCTCCAACGACTGGTACCCGGCGCTGCAGCGAAGCAACGTCGAGTTGGTCACCTCTGGCATCCGCGAGGTCACGCCCGCGGGCATCGTCGACGCCACGGGCAAATCGCGGCCCGTCGACTGCATCATCTTCGCCACCGGCTTCTACGCGACGAAGAACCCGATCGCCGCGCGCATCCGCGGCGTCGGCGGGCTCAGCCTCGCCGAGGCGTGGAAGGACGGCGAGGAGGCCTATCTCGGCACGCTGGTGCGCGGCTTCCCCAACTTCTTCTTCATCGTCGGGCCCAACACCGGGCTCGGCCACAACTCGATGGTCTTCATGATCGAGACCCAGGTCGCGTACATCCAGCGCCTGCTCGCGCTGATGGCCGACGCCGACGCGGCGCGGCTCGAGGTACGCGCCGACGTGCAGGCCCGCTTCAACACGGCGCTGCAGCAGCGGCTGTCCGGCTCGATCTGGGCGACGGGTTGCAAGAGCTGGTACCAGCACGACAGCGGCAAGATCACCGCGTTGTGGCCGGGCTTCACGTTCGAGTTCTGGCGCCGGACGCGGGTGTTCGACGCCGCGGACTACGAGCTCGGATCCTGACGCTCACCACTCGCAGCCCATGGACGCGGTCGCCTGGCGGGCGGCGTCCATCGCTGCGATGCAGGCGGTCTGCAGCTGATCGCGGGCGGGCCCCGCGGCCGCCTCGCGCCACGCGACGAGGGACTGCTCCATCGCCGCGTTCATCTGCGCGCGCGCGGCCTCGGGGACCTTGTCGGCGATGCAGCGTCGGTACTTGGTGACGTAGTCGTCGCACGCGGCGACCCCGGTCCCCGACACGCTGCCCGGCGTCACCCGTGCTCCGCGCTCCCACGTGGTGAGCACCGCCGTGCCAGCCGCGTCCCAGTCGGTCCACTCGCCGTGCTCGACGCCGTCGACGAGCACGCCCTTGCGCAGCGGTGCGCCGCCGGGCCGGAACGTCTTCAGCGCGACCGCACCATCTCGCCGATGCGCGCGCTCGGTCGCGGGCTTGCCGTCGGCAAAGTACTCGACCCACGTGCCCGTGGGTTTGCCGTGGTCGTAGTGCGCCTCGGCGCGCAGCACCCCGCCGTCGTAGTAGGTCCGCCACGGGCCGTGCTTCTCGCCGGCGTCGTAGCTGCCCTCGAGCCGCAGCCCGCCGTCGGGGAAGCGCTCGACGACGGGACCGTGGGGGCGGCCGTCCGGGCGCGTGCACGTCCCTCGATCCGCGGCGGTGACGAGCGTCGTGCCCGGCGGGCAGCGCACGGCAGCGGCACCCGGTACGGCGTTGTCGGGGCGCGCGCTCGAGCTGCGCGCCGATCGGCAGCCGCCCGTCGCAGCGAGCAGGATCGCCACCACCCACGTCGAGCATCGCGCGTCGATCGGCATCGTCGGTGCGGAGAGTCTATCAGGCCGCGGTGTCGTCGGTCGTGCGGACGTGGCAAGGTGCTCCGGACATGCCGAACCTGCGCCTGGTGATCGCGAACAAGAACTACTCGTCGTGGTCGATGCGGCCGTGGGTGCTCTTGCGCCAGGCCGGCATCGAGTTCGAGGAGATCCTCGTCCCGTTCGACACCGAGGCGTGGGCGGGCCGCATCCCGACGCTGACGCCGACGGGGCAGGTGCCGGTCCTGTGGATCGACGACGAGCCGGTGTGGGATTCGCTGGCGATCGCCGAGGCGGTCGCGGAGCTGTTCCCCGCCGCGGGCCTGTGGCCGGCCGACGCCCGCGCGCGCCGTCGCGCGCGATCGATCGCCGCCGAGATGCATGGTGGGTTCGCCGAGCTGCGCAAGCGCATGCCGATGAACATCGCCGCCGATCTGCGCGGACACGGCCGCACGCCCGAGGTCGAGCGGAACATCGAGCGCATCGTCGCGATCTGGACCGAGTGCCGCGAGGCCGCGACCGGAGGGCCGCTGTTGTTCGGCCACTTCACGATCGCCGACGCGATGTACGCCCCGGTCGTGACCCGCTTCCACACCTACGGCGTGTCGCTGCCGCCCGTCGCTGCGGCCTACGCCGAGGCCGTGCGCGTGCTGCCGTCGGTGCGCGCCTGGACCGAGGCCGCGCTCGCCGAGGACGCCTTCGTGGCCCACGACGAGCCCTATCGCACCGCCCCGCGCTGACGCGGCTCGCGGTCGCGGTACCCTGCCGTCGCCTTGCACGACCTCGATCTCGACTTCGTCCGTGCCCAGTTCCCGGCGCTCGCCTCCGACACCGTCTTCCTCGAGAACGCCGGCGGGTCGCAGACCCTCGCCGCGGTCGCGGATCGCATCCGCGACTACCTGCTCACCACCAACGTCCAGCTCGGGGCGAGCTACGCGGCGTCGCAGGCCTCCACGGCGCGCGTGCGCGAGGCGGCCCGCGAGACCGCCGCGTTCGTCGGCGCGAGTGACCCCGAGTGCGTGATCCTCGGCCCGTCGACGACGCAGCTGTTGAACAACCTCGCGCTGGCGATGCAGGGCGGGCTCGTGCCCGGCGACGAGATCGTGGTCAGCGCAGCGGATCACGCCGCGAACGTCGGCTGCTGGCGGCGCTTGGCCGCGCGCGGCATCGTCGTGAAGACCTGGCCCATCGATCGCGACACCTGGCGGCTCGAGCCGGCGGGCCTGCTGCCGCTGCTCGGCCCGCGCACCAAGCTCGTCGCCTTCACCCACGTCTCGAACCTGCTCGGCACCATCCACGACGTCGCCGGCCTGACGCGCCTGGTCCACGAGCACGGCGCGCGCGTGGTCGTCGACGGCGTCGCCTTCGCCCCGCACCGCGAGGTCGAGGTCGAGGCGTGGGACGTCGACTACTACGTGTTCAGCTTCTACAAGGTCTTCGGCCCGCACGTCGCGGTGCTCTACGGCAAGCGCGAGTGCCTCGAGCGGCTCGACACCATCAACCACGACTTCATCACCGAGCTGCCGTACCGGCTGCAGCCGGGCAACCTCAACTTCGAGCTGGCCCACGGGCTCGGGGGCATCTACGCGTACCTCGACGCGCTCGGCGGCCGCTGCCCAGGGGCCGGGTCTCCGAAGTCGCGGGCATTCGCGGCCATCGCCGCCCACGAGGAGCGCCTCGCGGCGCCGTTGCTGGCCGCGCTTGCGGCCCGGCCCGGCGTCACGATCTTCGGCGATCGTCGTCCGCTGCGCGACGTCCGTGTGCCGACGATCAGCTTCGCCGTCGCCGGTCGCACCGCCGAGTCGATCGTCCGCGCGGTCGATCCCTCCGGCATCGGCATCCGCCACGGCGACTTCTACGCCAAGGCCCTCGCGGCCGAGCTCGGCGTGCCCGACCGCGAGGTCGTGCGGGTGTCGATGGTCCACTACAACACGCCCGACGAGATCGAGCGGTTGATCGCGGTGCTCGACCGCGTGCTGTGAGCGACGCGCCCGCCGATGACCACGCGGTGCTCGACCGCGTGCTGTGAGCGGCGCCGATCAGCAGCCGCACTCGGTCGCGATCTCGGCGCAGACGTCGTCCCACTCGACGGCGCAGCAGAAGTCGTCGATCTGGCACACGCAGTCGGCGATCTGCGGGTCGGCGCAGCCGGGCGCGCCGGTCGGCGCACAGCAGTCGCCACCCATCGCGCCGCCGTCGGTGCCGCCGGTGCCGCCGGTGCCGCCGTCGTCGGGGGGCGGCTCGGCGCCCGGGCACGGTTCGGCGCACTCGCCGACGATCGACACGCACGTCTCGTCCCACTGCTGCGTGCAGCAGAAGTCGTCGATCTGGCAGACGCACATCTCGACGTTGGGATCGTTCGCGCAGCCGGGCGCGCCCGCGGGCGTGCAGCAATCGCCACCCACCGGCGGCTGCGGGGGCGGCTGCGGTGCGTCGCCGCCGTCCGCGTCGGTCGGATCGTCGGGCGCGGGATCGGTCGCGTTGGGATCCGACGGATCGGGATCCTCGGGGATCGGCCCGGCGCCGCCGTCCTCGGTGCCGCTGTCGCCGGCGGTGTCGTCCACGGCGTCGTCATCACCCCCGCCGGCCTCGCCGGACGGCCCGTAGAACGGTGACTGCGACGTGCTCGATCCGGCGTCGCCGCCGGCACAGCCCACCAGGCCCAACACCACGAGGATCGCGTTCGTCTTGCTGCGCATTCGGTCGCCCCACGGCGCCCGCGCGCCATGGGGGTCGTTGCCCGGCGCAGGCCAGAGGTTCCCCGCGCGCCTCGTCAGGCGTCTGCGCGGGCTTCGGCGTGGGCGGCGAGGGTCGCCACGGCGGCCTCGGCGTCCATCGACGCGACCAGCTCGTGCGCACCGGCCTGCGTGACGATCGCGCGGACGAAGTCGCCGGGCCGACCGGTGCCGTCGGTGAGGATCACCTTGCCGTCGATGCCCGGGGCCTGGCCCTCGTGGCGACCGTCGAGCAGCAGCTCGCTCTCCTCGGAGGGACCGTCGATCATCACGCGGAGCTCGCGACCGACGAGCGCCGCGTGCTTGCGCGTGCGGATCTCCTCCTGAAGCTCCATCAGCGCGGCCGCGCGCTGCTCGGCGCGTCGGGCCAGCACGCGGCTGGGCAGCAGCGCCGACGCGGTGCCCTCTTCGCGCGACCACGGGAACACGCCGAGGTGATCGATCTCGCCCTCGGCGATGAAGTCGTACAGGCGCTGGTAGGCCTCGTCGGTCTCGCCGGGGTGGCCGACGAGCATCGTCGTGCGCAGCCAGACGTGGGCGTTGCCCACCTTCGCCGGATTGCGGAGATCCTCGACCAGCTCGCGCACCCGCTTCTCGCCGTAGCCGCGGCGCATCTTCTTCAGGACGTCGCTGTCGATGTGCTGCATCGGTACGTCGAGGTACGTCGCGACGCGTGGCTCGCCGGCGATGCGGCGGATGAGCCCCTCGGTCACCGCCGACGGATAGGCGTAGTGCAGGCGGATCCACTCGAGCCCGTCGACGCGCACGAGCGCATCCAAGAGCTGCTCGAGGTTGGTCGCCGGCTCGAGGTCGCTGCCGTACGTCGTCAGATCCTGCGCGACGAGGCACACCTCGCGGGTGCCGGCGCCGACGAGCGCGGCGACCTCCTCGACGATCGAGTAGATGGCGCGGCTGCGCTGCGGCCCGCGCAGCGTCGGGATGATGCAGAAGCCGCAGGGCCGATCGCAGCCCTCGGCGATCTTCACGTACGCGGTGTGCCGCGCCCCGCTCAGCTGCCGTGGCGTCTGGTGATCGTAGATGTACGCGCGCTTGCCCAGGGCCGAGACGCCCATGCGCGGGGCGTCGCCGCCGAGGACCTTCGCCAGCCCGAGCATGTCCGCCGAGCCGAGGAAGTGATCGACCTCGGGCATCTCCTTGGCGAGCTCGGTCGGGTAGCGCTGGCTCAGGCAGCCGGCCACGACCAACCGCTGCGCGCCGGTCGCCTTGATCCCGGCGAGCTCGAGGATCGTGTCGATCGACTCCTGCTTGGCGGCCTCGATGAAGCCGCAGGTGTTGACCACCAGCGTATCGGCCTCGTGGGGGTCGTCGACGATGCGGTGGCCGCCGTCCCGGACGACGCCGAGCATCACCTCGGTGTCGACTTGGTTCTTGGGGCAGCCCAAGGAGACGAAATAGACCTTCTGGGGTGGCATCGCGGGACCGTGCAGCCGCAGCATTGGCACGCCCGCCCCCCGGCATGGGCGCCGCCGGGCCGAAGTCGGGTCCACGACGCCGTGGCTTTCCTCACGGCTCCGGGCCCCGCTGGCGTCCGACAGCGGTGCCGCCTCGCTTGATCTCCGCGGGTGACAGGCTTAGCCTGCGCCCCCTTTCCGAGGTTCGAGACCGTTCCATGGCCGTCAAGATCAGGCTTGCCCGTACCGGCGCGAAGAAGCGTCCCTATTATCGCATCGTCGCTTCCGATGCCGATGCGCCCCGCGATGGCGCCTTCCTCGAGCGGCTCGGGACGTACGATCCGTCCGCGAACCCGTCGAAGGTCATCGTCGATCGCCCGCGGCTCGAGTACTGGCTCGGCGTCGGAGCGCTGCCGACCCAGACGGTCGCGCGTCTCATCAAGGTCCGTCCCGCGCGCTGACGCCCGGTCGTCGGTCGTCCCCGCCGTCCGCCGGCGGGTGGGCGGCCCGCCCGCGGTTGTCCGGGTCGACGAGACCTCGCGGCGCCGCGGGCTCGGCTTTGCCGACCACGCCCGCCTGTGGGATGCTTGCCATCGAGGCTCTTCCTCCCGCTCTCTCTCGCACCTCTCGGAGCCCAGATGTCGTCGATTTCCCTCAAGGAACTCATCGAGTTCATTGCCCGCGCGCTCGTCGACAAGCCCGACGAAGTCCAGGTCTCCGAGATCTCGGGTGAGCAGACCGTCGTCCTCGAGCTGCGCGTCGCCAAGGACGACCTCGGCAAGGTGATCGGCAAGCAGGGCCGCACCGTCAAGGCGATGCGCGCGATCCTCAGCGCCGCGTCCTCGAAGGTCCGCAAGCGCGCCGACCTCGAAATTCTGGAGTAATTCTGAGCGGCTAGGCCGCCAGTCCACGAGGCATCATGGCGACTCCGGACAAGTTCGAGGTCGGAGTCGTCGCGGGTGCCCACGGACTCGCGGGCGCGCTGCGGATCCATCTGTTCGATCCGAACTCGCGCGCCGTCGCGGTCGGTCGCACGGTGCAGCTGCGCCGCGCGGGCGAGGGCGCTGCCCCGGCGAAGACGATCGCGATCAAGGTCCGTCGCGCGGTCGCGGTGCCCGGCAAGCCCGGCACGTGGCGCGTGGAGTCCGACGACGTCCGCGATCGCGACGCCGCACTCGCGCTCGCGGGCTGCGTCGTCGAGGTCGATCGCAGCTCCGTCGCGCCCGCGTCCGACGACGAGTTCTTCCTCGCGGACGCCGTCGGTCTTCCGGTGCTGCGCGCCCGCGATGGCGCCGAGCCGCGCATGCTCGGCACCATCGTGTCGATCACCAGCAACGGCGCGCAGGATCTCTTCGAGGTCAGCTTCCGCGGCGCAAACGGTCGCACGCAGACGTGGTTGTTGCCGGTGCTGCCCCACGTCATCCGCGACGTGACGAGCGAGGCGGTGTGGGTCGATCCCCCGCTCGGGCTCGTCCCCGACGAGCTCGAGGACGGCGCCTGATCGCCCGTAGGGCGGCGTCCACGGGCATTTCCAGCGATCGTCCATGAGCGCGCCGCGGGTCACGTTCGAGGTGCTGACGCTGTTCCCCGCGGCGGTGCGGGCGTTCGCGTCGGCGGGCCTGCTCGGCCGGGCGCTCGAGCGTGGGCACGTCGCGATCGAGACCACGGACTATCGCGACTTCACCGAGGATCGCCATCGCACCGTCGACGACGCGCCGTTCGGCGGCGGCGCGGGCATGGTGATCAAGCCCGAGCCGGTGGTCGCCGCGATCGAGCACGTGACCGCGGCGCGTGGACCGATGCACCGCATCCTGCTCACCCCGTCGGCGCCGCGCTTCGATCAGCGCGTCGCCGAGCGACTCGCGAAGCTCCCCCGCATCGCGCTGCTGTGCGGGCGCTACGAAGGCATCGACGATCGCGTGCGCGAGCACTTCGTCGACGAGTGCCTGTCGATCGGCGACTTCGTGCTCGGCGGTGGTGAGGTCGCGGCGCTCACGGTGATCGAGGCGGTGTCGCGGCTGGTCGAGGGCGTCGTCGGCAACCCCGAGTCGGTGAGTGACGACAGCTTCGCGGGCGGCTCGGCGTTGCTCGAGTTCCCGCAGTACACGAGGCCCGCGGTGTTCCGCGGCCACGCGGTGCCCGAGGTGTTGCAGGCCGGCGATCATGCTGCGATCGCGGCGTGGCGGCTGCGGGCCTCGCTGGCGCGCACATGGGCGCTGCGACCCGAGCTGCGACCGCACGCGCCGTGGCCCGACGACGTCGCGCTCTATCTCGCGGTGCCGCACGCACCGGGCGACGACGCCGAGGCGTGGCGCGACGCGATCGCGAAGCATCGCCTCGAGGGCGTCGTCGTGATCGGCGGCCAGCCCGAGTCCGCGGTCGCGTGGACCAAGGCGCTGGGCGGCCGCGTCGCGGTCGCGGCGTTCCCCGATCTCCGGGCGCTGCGCCGCCGCTTCCGCGCCCGCGGCGGCGAGCCCTGGCTGGTGGCGATCTCCTCGGGTGAGGCCGACGTGGGGCCGGGGGTGGCCGACGCGGCGACCGGGGCGGCCGAGCTGCTCGATCGCCTGCGGACCTGCGCAGGTGGACAGCGATCGGCCGCGGTGCTGCTCCCGCCCGGTGCCCTGGCGGCCCTCGGCGCCGCGGCACCCGATGCGGCATTCGCCCCCGATCGTGCGGCACAACACGTCCTCGCCCTTGCGCCCGGGGCCGCGATCGTCGACCCTTCGCCTCCCGCCGGTCCCGCCCAGTGGGTCGAGCGAGCGATCGCCGCCCTCCGCGGAGCCTAAGGTCGAGATTCTTCGCGCTGCCCCCCAAAGGCCGCGCCGCACGGGCCCACCAAAAGGGCCGAGGTCAGACGCCATGAGCAACAGCTGCCCCACCATCGAGGCCATCGAACGTAGTTACCGCCGCTCCGACCTGCCGCAGTTCCGCAGCGGCGACACGGTCCGCGTGCACGCCATGATCTCCGAGGGTGGCAAGGACCGCGTCCAGATCTTCGAGGGCGTGTGCATCCATCGCAAGGGTGGAGGCGCCCGCGGTTCGTTCACGGTCCGCAAGGTGTCGCACGGCGTCGGCGTCGAGCGTGTGTGGCCCGAGAACTCGCCCCGCGTGGTGAAGGTCGAGCTCGTGTCGCGCGGCCGCGTCCGTCGAGCCAAGCTCTACTACCTGCGCGATCTCAGCGGCAACGCGGCGCGCATCAAGGAGAAGCTCGGCGACTACGCGGCGATCCTCTCCGGCGCGCCGGCCCAGGTCGCCGAGGGCGACGTGGCGCTCGCCGAGGGCGCCCTCGCCGACAAGGAGTAGCGTGTCCGCGCCGCCGGGTGCGGGCGGTGACGATGAATCCACGCGGGCCCGCGGCCTGCGTGTCGAGGCCCGCGTCGCCGAGTTCCTCGCGGCGCGGGGCTGCCGTCGCCTGGCCAGCAATGTGACGCTCGCCGGCGCCGAGCTCGACCTCGTGGTCGAGCTCGACGACGCCGCCGAGCGGACGATCGTGTTCGTCGAGGTCCGCAGTCGCGCGGACGATCGCAGCGGGCACGCGGTCGAGACGATCGGCGCCGAGAAGCAGCGGAGGATCATCCGCGCCGCGACGGCGTGGTTGGTCGCGCACGATCTCTGGGAGCGCGTCGCGGTGCGATTCGATGTGGTGACGGTGACGGGGGAGGATCCCGACGCGGCGCCGATCGAGTGGTGGCCGGCGGCGTTCGAGAGCGACGGCTGATCGCGGGCACGAAAAAGCCCCCGGGCCGAGGGCCAGGGGGCTGGTTCTGCGGGGGTTGCCGCGGGACTACGGCTTGCCGCAGGCCGGGGCCGGCGGCACGCCCTCGCCGAGGCCGGTGCAGCAACCGGTCTGGGTGCTCGCGGCGCAGTCCTGCTGGATCTTCGAGGCCGTTGCCTCGAGCAGGTCGTCGTTGCACACGCAGAGCTTCTCGCAGCAGAACTCGCCGAGGGTCTGGATGCGCGCGCACGAGAAGCCGGTCTCGCACTTCGTGTTCTCGACCACGACCTTCTTGGTCGGGCCGCCGTCCTTGCAGTCGTCGTCCGTCGCGCACTTCTTCGAGCACATCGAGCGCTCGAGCACGTAGTCGATCCGGAGCTCGCAGCGGCCGGCCTCGGTGTCGCACGTGAAGCGGTTGGTGCCGGGATCGGCTGCGTTGCACTGCGCCGCGTCCGTGCACGCGGTCTCCGGCGCCTCGTTCTCGTCGGCGTAGATGCACAGCAGCTCGTTGCAGCTCAGCGCGGGGAAGGTGACGAGCTTGCTCTGCGGCGGCTCGGTCTTGCCGTGGTTGCACGGCGCGCCGACGTCACCCTTGGTGCACGCGGAGAGCAGAGCCACCAGCGCCGTGGCGCCGACCAGCCCGCTTGTACGCCGCAGGCCAGAGCTGGAGCGCACGAGCGCGCGCAGGGTATCGAGCAGAGAGTGGGTCATCGTGTGGACTCGCGGGTGAGCGGCTAGGGCAACCGGCTCGGTTCGAGGGCGTTCGCGGGGCCGCGGGGCCTCGCGCGGTTCGAGTGCCGGAGCAGGTGCAGAGGTCGGTGGTGGGGCCCCAAAGGGCAACCCAGGGCGCATCGTACACGGCCGGTCGTGGGGGTCAAGGCGGCACTTGGCGCCCTGGTGCCCGACGATTCGGCGGATCACTCGACTCACGTGCAGTGGTCGCCGCGGGTTCCCGGCTGCCCGTCGGCGCGCACCACGGCCGGCGAGCACGTCGACGAGCCCGTGTCGAAGCCCACCGTTGCTGCGCGGAGGGCCGTTGCTGCGCGAGGTCCCTGCGCGGGGAGCCACACCCGCAAGGGCGCGATCCCTGCCGCACACCGGCCGCCGATCACGCGGCGCGTGGCGTCTCACCCCGGTCTCGCCGGGCTCGGAACCCACGCGCGTCGGGCCCGTGCAACTGCGCCGACCACTCGTCCGCCACGCCGCCGCCATGAGCCTCCCGCCCGCCAACGTCCGCCTCTCGCCGCTGCAAGCGGGCCTTGCGGGCCAAACCCTGGCCTTGGTAATGTCCTCGCGCCTTCGATGGCGGTCTCCGCCCCGAGCACGTTCCACCACGCGACGCGTGGTGCTCGGCCCATCGCCCTCGAGGAAGACGTCGTGCTGCGAGCGCATGCGACGTACGAGACTCCGACGCGATCCACTCCGACGCGATCCTAGGACCAACCAATGACCACGCGCTGGCGCACGACTCTCCGCACCCTTCGACCCATGCGAACCCTCGCGATGTCCGCGATGGGTCTGTTCCTGCTCGCCGCGCCAGCGCTCGCCGCTGCCCCGCCGCCGCCGCCGGCTCCGGGCGGCACCGCTCCGCCGCCGCCGGCCGCCGCTGCCCCGGCCGCGCCGACGCCCGCACCGCCGCCGGCTCCCAACGCCGTCGCCGGCAGCCCGAACGCGCAGGGCGAGGCCCAGTACAAGGGTGAGGACTACGAGGCCGCCGCGATCCAGTTCTACAAGGTCGCCTCGGGCGAGGTCCCCGGTGATCAGCCCCGCGCGCAGTTCTGGCTCGGCAAGGCGCTCTACAAGCTGAAGTTCTACTCGTCGTCGCTCGCGATCTTCGACGAGATCGTCCAAGCCGGTCCCGCGCACCCGTTCCACAAGCTCACGCTGCCGTGGCTCGCGTCGCTCGCCCGCGAGCTGCCCGAGGGCGCCGAGGTGCTCCAGAAGATCGGCCGCTACAAGCCCACCGATCTCGAGGACGAGGCGTTCGACGACGTCCGCGACGAGCTCTACTACCTGCTCGGCCGCTTCTACTACGAGAAGGGCGATCTCCCGCAGGGCATCGCGCTGCTCGATCAGGTCCCGAACAACAGCGACTACTACATCCCGGCCCAGTTCTTCCTCGGCGTGGCCCACACCCGCAACTTCGCGGGCGAGCCGGCCGTCGGCGCCTTCAAGAACGTCCTTCGCCGCTCGATCGAGCTGCGCGAGGCCGAGGAGAAGAAGAAGAAGAACGCCAAGAAGAAGAAGAAGAAGTCGAAGAAGGTCAGCACCAAGGGCTCGGGTCGTCGCCGTGGCAAGGGCAAGACCGAGACCGAGGCGTCCTTCGAGGAGGAGATGCGCCAGTACGAGCACATGGCCGCGTTCGGCATGGCGAACATCTTCTACATGGTTGGCAAGTTCGAGACCGCCATCAAGTACCTCGACCAGATCCCGGTCGACTCGCCGTACTTCCTGCGCGCCATCCACATGGCCGGCTGGGCCGAGTTCCGCCGCGTCGAGATCGACGACGCGAACGCGAACCAGTACTACCAGCGCGCGCTCGGCTACGTGCACACGCTGAACGCCCCGTTCTTCGAGGAGTACCTGTACCCCGACGGCATCAAGATCAAGGCCGTCACGTACTACTTCAACTGCCGCTACGACTCGGCGAAGCGGGCGGTCGACGAGTTCAACCGCAAGTACCCCAAGGCGATGGAGGATCTCCAGGCGATCCTCGACGGCGCGCCGGAGGACTTCAAGCTGTACGAGATGACCCGCAAGATCCTGAGCGACGACTCGGGCCTCGACCCGTTCGTCGAGCAGGTCGCCCGCATCGCGCTGTCCGACAAGAGCCTCGGCAAGTACATCCTGTACGTCGACGAGCTCGAGCGCGAGCAGCAGCAGCTCCAGGACATGAGCTCGGCCTTCAAGGGCGCGGGCATCGGCGAGCGCGTGACCGAGGATCTCGACCTCGCCCTGTCGGCCGCCCGCGAGGCGACCGGCGCCGAGACGCGCGTGCGTCTCACCGGCGAGATCAAGGAGATCAAGGATCTCAACAAAGAGATGATCAAGGTCGAGTACGAGATCCTCGAGAAGCGCAAGCAGCAGGGCGCGCTCGAGAACAACCCCGCCAAACCACAGCGGGCCAAGATCGACGGCGAGCACGAGATCTACAAGTACAACGGTGAGTACTGGCAGGACGAGCTGGGCTACTACCGCTACAAGGTCACGAGTCTTTGCAAGGAGTAGTCGTGGGGGGCAGCGCGCGCACCCTGCGACCATGACGACGTTTGTCCGGTCGGCGAGCCTGCAAGCTCGCTGACCAAAACCGCAGGCAAGCCACCTGGACCCCCAGGGGCTTGCCGCACACGCATCGAGAAGGTGAAGCCATGACGAGGTCCCCAGGTCACCCCCGCAATTCCACGCCGCTGCGCCGCGCCATCAGCCATCCGCTGGGTCGGCCGCTGGGCTGGGGCATCACCGGCTGCGTGCTCGCGTCGCTGCTCTTCTCGGGCCCCGTCGCGGCCGAGGAGCCCGCCGGCGACGGCAACGCCGTCCGCTACGAGCGCAAGTCCGGCAAGGTCCAGACGAAGAACACGCTCGACACCAAGTTCAAGGCGGCGCAGCAGAGCGCCGAGAAGAACAAGACCAAGAAGGTCGACATGATGTCCGGCGGTGACTTCGCGAAGCAGCGCGAGGCCGTCACCCAGGAGATCGCCGACAAGCAGATCGACCAGCTCAAGCGGCTGATCAAGGCGACCGAGGAGACCGACGCAGAGATGCCGGACCTCCTGTATCGCCTCGCCGATCACCACCTGGAGAAGAAGGCCTACTTCGAGCGTCAGGCCGGCAGCCTGTACGAGCAGATCTACGCCGCCGAGGAGGCCAAGGACAAGGCCAAGGCCCAGCAGCTCACCGAGAAGCAGAAGCGGTTCGAGAAGCAGGCCAAGGAGGCGAGCGGTCAGGCGGTCAACGTCTACAAGGTGCTCGTCACCAAGCCGATCTTCGCCAAGTACAAGCGGCTCGACGAGGCGATCTACTTCTACGCCTTCGAGCTCGGCCACCTCGAGCGCGAGGCCGAGATGCAGGAGGCCTACCTCCGCCTCATCCGCGACTACCCGACCAGCAAGTACATCCCGAACGCGTACCTCAGCTTCGCGGACTTCTACTTCGGCAAGAACCGCATCGACGAGGCGCTGAAGCTCTACCAGAAGATCGTCGACGGCTACAAAGACAGCCCGGTCTACGCCTACGCCCTCTACAAGATGGGCTGGTGCTACATGAACCCGGTCGGTACCGCCGAGCCGGAGTACCAGAAGAGCCTCAACAAGTTCGTCGAGACCGTGAAGGCGACGCTCGATGGTCGTGCCGGCAGCGAGGCGAACGCCAAGCAGCTCCGCCGCGACGCGCGTCGCGACATGGTCAAGGCGTACGTCCACGCCGGCAAGCCGAGCAAGGCCTGGGACTTCTTCACGACCGTGGGTAACGGTCCGAAGAAGGAAGAGGACATGTCGCGCAAGATGATGGAGATCCTCGCGACCTCCTACTTCGGCGAAGGTATGTATGTCGAGTCCAGCAGCATCTACAAGAAGCTGCAGGAGCTGTTCGCCGACGACGCCGAGGTCTGCAACTGGCAGGGCCAGGTCGTCATCAACGCCCTGGCGACGGACGACAAGCAGATCCAGTGGGTCGAGACCGAGCGCCTCGCCGGCTACTGGAACTCCTACAAGGACAGCAAGTTCAAGGAGCCGGTCAAGAAGGCCTGCCGCGACACCGCGCGCGACACCGTCAAGCAGATGGCCACGGTGTGGCACGACGAGGCCGAGAAGACCCGCAAGGCCGACACCTACGACCTGTCCGAGAAGGCGTACCGGACGTTCATGACGTCCTTCCCCCAGGACAAGGACGCGTACGAGCTCAACTACTACTACGCCGAGATCCTCTGGGCGCAGGCGGACCACGCGTACAACAGCAAGGACAAGAGCCTCAAGGGCGCGGGCCTGAAGAAGTTCCGCGAGGCCCACGACGAGTTCGTCAAGGTCCTCGAGCGCAAGCCGGACGGCAAGTACACGAAGGACGCCGCCTACGCGCAGATGCTCGCGATGAAGAACGCGCTCGAGTACGACGAGACCGGCGGTCGTGCGAAGGCCTGCAAGGTCAACACGGAGGGCGTCTGCGTCTACAAGGACAAGGACAAGAAGAAGAAGGTCACGTCGAAGGACGCCGAGACCGACGTCGATCAGCAGTACCCGGTGTCGGACTACACGTCCGACGAGGCGGAGATGATCACCGCCTATGACGTCTACCAGAAGTACGTCAAGGACCAGAAGGACCCCGAGCTCCCGAAGATCGTCTATCACCGGCTCAAGCTGATGATGGAGCACAACAAGTTCGCGGACGCCAAGCCGCTCGCGAAGCAGCTGATCGAGAAGTTCGACGGCAGCATCTACGCCGCGTGGGCGTCCGAGATGCTGGTCGACATGCTGACCATCGCGTGGACCAACAAGAACAACACGCCCGAGGACACGGTCAAGTCCAGCGACGAGCTCGAGGAGTGGGCGAAGAAGCTGCAGAAGACGAAGAGCTGGAAGCACGAGGAGGCCGATCGCGTCCGCGAGGCGGTCCCGACGCTCCTCGCCGGCATCGGCTGGAAGCGCGCCGAGGCCTATCAGGCGCAGGGCAAGGCCGGCGATCCCGAGGGCTACAAGAAGTGCGCGAACGAGTACGTCGAGCTGTGGAACGAGTTCGAGACGCACCCGAAGGCCGACATCCTGCTGTTCAACGCCGCCCGCTGCTTCGAGGCCGCCTACCTCGTCGGTAAGGCGATCTCGATGCGCAAGGAGCTCCTCGACCGCTACGCGAGCAGCTCGGTCTACCAGCAGACCCTGCGCGAGCTCGGCGAGAACTACCAGGGCATCGCGTACTACAGCAACGCGGCCGACCGCTACGAGCAGTACGCGGACAAGTACCCGAAGGACAAGTTCTCGTCGGAGGCGCTGAACAACGCCTACCTGTTCCGCCTCGGCCTCGGCCAGGAGGACAAGGCGCAGACCGACCTCCAGAAGTACGAGGACATCTACAAGAAGAAGGACATCAGCACGGCGGCGAAGATCTTCTGGTCGAAGCACAACCTGCTCGACAACGAAGCCGAGAAGCTCGCGCACGCGAAGGCCTACCTCGCGACGTACGGCGGCAAGGGCGGCAGCGACCGTCAGGCCGTCGCCGACGCAGCCATCGGTCAGATTCTCTGGCGGCAGTCGTGTGACAAGGAGCTGCTGTACGACAGCTGCATCACGGTCCAGCGCAAGAAGGCGACCGCCGGCGAGACCGCGCGCAAGAAGTCCGAGAAGCTGCGCAAGAAGACCAAGAAGAAGAAGGACGCGCTGCCGAAGTACTGCGGCACCGAGACCCAGGCGCTCATCACCGTCCACAAGCGCGACGCCAAGAAGGTCGCGGAGGCGATGTCGCACTTCGACGCGGTCATGCGCGCGGCGAGCAAGAAGCCGAACATCCCGGCCGACGACATCGCGCGCGCCGAGGACTATCGCAACGCGATCGGCATGTCGATGGTCTACACCAGCGACAAGAAGTACGAGGAGTACCTCTCGCTCGAGATCCCCGACAACCTCTTCTTCGGCGCCTCGGCGGACGAGTGGAAGAAGGACGCCGGTGGTCGACTCCAGAAGGAGTACGAGGCGGCGCTCGCGAAGGAGAACGACAGCAAGAAGCGCTTCGGCGAGTGGTTCGACCGCAAGAAGAAGCTCGGCGCCGAGCTCGTCGAGCAGTACGCGAAGGTCAAGGGGTCCAACAGCCCGTACTGGGTGCTCGCCGCGGCGGCACGCACGGCGCTGGTCAACCGCAACTTCGCCGACCAGCTCTACCGCGCCCCGGTCCCGGAGAACCTGAAGACCGAGGACCAGATGTTCGCGTACTGCGACGCCCTGGCCGAGAGCTACGGCGACCCGCTGACCGCGATCGCCAAGGGCGCGTTGGAGTACTGCCTCGAGCGTTCGACCGAGTTCCAGTTCTTCAACGACTTCTCGCGCATGTGCGAGGAGGAGCTGCAGCAGGGCGACGCCGAGAAGTACCCGGCGACCAACGAGCTGTTCGGGCGGTCCATCTACACCGACAGCCGCCTCGACGTCGTCGGCGTCCAGGTCGATCTCGACGGTGACAAGAAGAAGGCCGAGAAGAAGGCCGAAGAGAAGAAGCCCGAGGGCGAGGGTGAAGCGGACGCCGAGGGCGCGGGAGCGTCGGGTCTGTGAGCGACTCGAGGAGGATCAAGACCATGCGTAACGGCAAGCACATCATCACCCTCTGCGTCCTGGCGCTCTCGCTCGGCGCCACCGCGTGCGGCAAGAAGAAGGGCCCCGAGACGAACACGCCTGGCGGCAGCGCCGGCGTGCCCTCGGATCCGACGACGGCCTCGAAGGAGGCGAAGGAGGACTTCGCCTCGATCGCGCAGCGCTACAAGGCTGCCAAGGACCGTGGTGCCCTCTCGAAGGGCACGTGCGACGAACTCTCCAAGGCGTTCGAGGACGTCTACAAGAAGTACGGCGCGCAGATGGCCGTCGCCAAGTTCAACTCGGGCGCCGTCTACGAAGAATGCGGCGACACCGAGAAGGCGGAGAAGATCTACGAGGATCTCATCCGTGACGTGCCGAAGTACGACCTCGCGTACAACAACCTCGGCGTCATCTACTGGAACCGCAAGCAGGAGAGCCGCGCGCTCGACCAGTTCAAGAAGGCCGTGGACGCCAACGCGACGACTCGTGCGCCGCGCAACAACCTCGCCGCCGCGCTCCGGAACAAGTACGCCGACAGCCCGCAGCAGCCGGACTTCGACGCGGCCGAGAAGCAGCTGCAGACGGTGCTCGCGGTCGACTCGGGCAACCGGCTCGCCTACGAGAACCTCGCGCGGCTGTACTACGACCGCGGTCGCCTCAAGGACAAGTCGTACCTGTTGCTCGCGGACCTCGTCGTCACCCAGGCGATCCGCGTGCTCAAGTCGAGCAACGAAGAGAGCGCCGACATCTTCAACATCAAGGGCCTCCTGTTCATGCAGGAGGACAACCAGGTCGAGGCCCTGCGCGCGTTCAAGAAGGCGGTGGAGATCAACAAGAACCACACCGACGCGCACATGAACATCGCGATGATCGCGATCCGGTTCCGCGACTACAAGAGCGCGGAGGAGAGCATCAACGTCGCCCTCAAGGACCAGCGCCAGAAGAAGAACGTCGAGGCGTTCCTGGGCCTGGGGGTCGCGCTGCGTGGCCAGCGGAAGTACAGCGACGCCGAGACCGCCTTCAAGAAGGCGCAGGAGCTGAAGAGCGCCGATCCGCGGGCGCTCTACAACCTCGGCATCCTCTATCACGAGCACATCGGTCCGGCGACCGAGGCCAAGAGCGAGGGTGGGTTCGATCGCAAGCCGTACGAGAAGGCGAAGGACTACTTCGGCAAGTTCGTCTCGCAGGCGTCGGGCAAGAAGGAGCTCGATCGATACGCGGCCGATGCGAAGAACCGCATCACCAACATCGACGACTACTTCAAGAACATCGAGGAGATGAAGAAGCTCGAGGCCGAGGCCGCCAAGATCGCGGAGATGGCGAAGAAGGCCGAGGACGAGGAGAAGGCCCGCCTTCGCAAGATGGAAGAGGACCTCATGAAGGAGCAGGGGGGCGGCGGGGCCGCGCCTCCGGCTGACAAGCCAGCCGACAAGCCGGCCGACAAGCCGGCCGACAAGCCCAAGGCGAAGTGATCGCCCCGCGGGGGAACATCACATCCCCCGCACCCTTCGGCCGCGAACGGCCCCGACGAAGCCCAGTGGCCCTGCCTCTGGGCTTCAAGCCAAACCGGGCCAGCTAGGATGCTGACCTGACCCCAGGTCTGCGCACGCGCGCCGACCGGGGGAGGAGCACCGCCATGCGTTCGAGCATCACCGCCTTCCTCGCCGTCACCCTGTTCGCCACCACGGCCGCCGCAGCACCCGAGGGTGGCGGAGGCGATGCCGACGACGCCGCCCGCAAGGGCGACAAGGGCGGCGTGACGGTCTACGACTTCGACGACGACAACGTCGACGGCGAGGTGCTGCGTCCCGAGGGCGCCAACCTGGCCGCTCGCGGCCGGGTGAAGCACGCGAGCCTGATCAGCATCCGGCCGCACTTCCTCCGCGAGCTCATCAACATGGCCCGGGACGTCTGAGCCCGGTTCCGCGCCGCCTCGACCCCGGCAGCGCCCCAACTAGTGCGATCCCTCACCATGCCCATTGGGCAAATCGTTCGAGACCCGGAACCCAGCGTTCGCGCCGCTGTCTGGACCCTCGAACAACGCCGCCAGGACCCGAGCCATGTCGCAAGCACTGTCGCTCAAGATCTACCAGAACGGCCAGCTGATCGAGCAGAAGACGCTGTCCCAGGACGTCGTCAAGATCGGCAAGCTGAAGAGCAGCCATCTCTGCCTCGAGGATGACTCCGTCGCGCGCATGCATGCGGTGATCGAGGTCTCGGGCTCCGATGTCCGCGTCATCGACCTCGGCAGCTCGACGGGGACCGTGCTCAACGGCCGGCGCGTCGAGAAGAACGACGTGCTGAAGTCGGGCGACGTCCTCGAGTTCGGCCCCTTCCGCGTCGAGGTGGAGTTCACGGCGCTCGCCGCCGCCGCGCCGGTGGGCGTCACCGTGGTCGCCTCCGCCCCGGCTGCCCCGGCTCCGATGCAGATGGCGCAGACGATGGTGCCCATGGCCGCCGCTCCGATGGCGGCTCAGATGGCCGCCGCCGCGCCCGCCCGCCCGGTCATGCAGATCGACGCGAGCGAGGTCGAGGTCCAGGACGGCAGCCGCGTGACCGAGGTCGTCACGATGTACAACCGCACCGTGGTCGACGTGCAGCACGTCGGTCAGGTGAAGAGCAAGACGGCCCAGGCGCCGGTCTTCCTGGTCCTCGGTGGTGCCATCTTCCTCGCGGGCGCCGGCGTGTTCGCCTACGACGCGTCGCGCGACTGGGGTCAGTACCAGGAGGCCGCAC
>LNFM01003732.1_pt1 | contig 29420 bp, 27 predicted proteins | sample 596031 | NCBI WGS metagenome assembly LNFM01 (sample SAMN04254537, study PRJNA301005) | activated carbon metagenome | isolation source: dual media filters at the Ann Arbor, Michigan drinking water treatment plant | place: USA: Ann Arbor
TGAAATTTAATGGCAAAGAGGTTCTTAACTGGAGCTTGAATAATTATCTGGGTTTGGCAAACCATCCCGAAGTTAGAAAAGCGGATGCCGATGCCGCAGCCCAGTTTGGTCTTGCTTCTCCTATGGGTGCTCGCATGATGTCAGGTAATTCAGTTTACCATCTTGAATTAGAGAAACAATTAGCTGACTTTGTTCAAAAGGAGGATGCTATGCTTCTGAACTATGGGTATCAAGGTGTTTTGTCAATCATTGATGCCCTTGTAGACCGTAAGGATGTTATAGTTTATGATTCTGAATCGCATGCCTGTATTATTGATGGTGTTCGTTTGCATATGGGTAAACGTTTTGTGTATCCCCACAATAACATGGAAAACCTGGAGAAGCAACTTCAGCGTGCAACAAAACTAGCGGATGAAACCGGAGGCGGTATTCTGGTGATTACCGAAGGAGTATTTGGGATGTCAGGCAATATGGGTGACCTGAAAGGAATTGTTGAACTAAAGAAGAAATACAACTTCCGGTTGCTTGTAGATGATGCCCATGGTTTTGGAACGATGGGAGCTACCGGTGCCGGTGTAGGTGAGGAGCAAGGCGTACAAGATCAGATTGATTTATACTTTTCGACCTTTGCCAAGTCAATGGCTGGCATTGGTGCCTTTGTAGCAGGCGATAAAAATATCCTCAAATATTTGAGATACACCGTGCGCTCGCAGATTTATGCGAAGTCGCTTCCTATGCCAATGGTCATAGGTATTTTGAAACGTTTGGAATTGGTGAAGAAACACCCTGAATTAAGAGCCGATTTGAAAAAAATCATGAGTGCTATTAAATCAGGATTGAAAGATCGTGGTTTTAGCATCAACCCAACCCAAACTCCACCCACGCCCGTGCTCTTTAAAGGGGGTGTTGGTGAAGCGGCAAACATGGCCATGGATTTGAGAGAAAATAACAGCATTTTCTGCTCTGTGGTAATCTACCCGGTGGTACCAAAAGATGTAATCATGTTCAGAATTATCCCAACGGCCGCCCATACGCTGTCGGATGTGGAAGAAACGCTAAATGCCTTTTCTGCCCTAAAAACGAAGCTTGACAGCGGTTTTTACCGAAAAGAAGAGCTTGTTTCGGTAACCAAAATCTAAAAAATGGGTTTTTAGGTAGTTTTTAAAGGTTTTTGCTTAAATTAGCATTGAGAAATCAATTATTAAATCTAAACATCCGATAAAAATGAAAAAATTTGAAGAACTAAAGACTCTAATTGCGTCACTAGAAGGCGATGCTGATAAGTTCTACAACAAAGGAAATAGTGCTGCTGGTACTCGTATCAGAAAGGGCATGCAGGACCTTAAGAATGCCGCTCAGGCCATCCGTCAGGAAGTACAGGAATTGAAGAATAAAGAAGGTGGTCAATAATTGAATTGACCCTCGATAAAAAAAGGCTGAATCATTGATTCAGCCTTTTTTTATAGATTTTGATACGCGCTATTTATCTTTTTTTGCAATAGCGTAGACGCTTCAACCAAGGGCAACCGTACATGAGGCTGACAAATACCCATAAGACTCAATAGGTACTTAACACCCACTGGATTTCCTTCTTCATACATAGGACCATTAATCTCGAGAAGTTTGAATTGCTCAAGTTGTGCTTTGGGAAGATTTCCAGCCTGTGCATATTCTTTAATCTTTAGAAAAACTTTCGGCAGTGCATTCGCCAAAACAGAAATAACACCAGCTCCTCCAATTGAATAAATTGGAAGCGTTAGCAAATCATCACCGGAAATCAGCAGAAAGTCTGAAGGTTTTCCCTTGGCGATCATCATGCATTGTTCGAGATTTCCTGAAGCCTCTTTCACACCAATAATATTTTTCAGGTTAGCCAGACGAAGCGTGGTTGTAGCAGTCAAATTAGAAGCCGTGCGGCCCGGTACGTTATACAGGATAACAGGAATGGGGGATGCCTGAGCGATGGCTTTAAAGTGCTGATAAATTCCTTCCTGCGAAGGTTTGTTGTAGTACGGACTTACCGAAAGCAACGCATCCACCCCTTGCAGGTTGGTCGTTTTAATTTCTTCCATTACACTTTGTGTATTGTTGCCTCCTATACCATAAACGATAGGAAGATTTCCGGGATTGTTCTCCTGTACGAAAGCGAGTACTTGCTTCTTTTCTTCTTTGCTGAGTGTGGCCGATTCTCCCGTGGTGCCCATTACTACAAAGTAGTCTACTCCTTTAGCAATATGGCGCAATAGTCTCTTTAACGACTTATAATCAATATCACCTTGCTCATTCATCGGTGTAACTAAGGCAACACCGGTTCCCATTAATTTCTTCATGATTATCTTAATTGACTTGTGTAAGTGTACATGGTTTCCATTAAACCTTTGTTTGTACCATTCTGTTCAATCATCAACTCGTAGAATTGACTTTCATTCTCATTGTAGCGGCCCACACGACACTGCGCCTTACTGCGTGCAAGTAAATTCAATACAAGTGGATTGGATTCCTTGTCGAGGTAAAACAAATAATCAAAAGGCGTTTCAACAAACTTATCTGTAACGGGCGTTTCAAGTTTCCCCCAAAAAGTAAGGTCCTGAATGGTGAAGAAGTCAAACTTAAACTCATAGTTTTCTTTCTTAAGCGGTAGAAACTCGAGTACCTGCACTTTTTTTCCATCCTTCTCCAACTGGTGAACAAATTCCTTTACATCAAGGTGTTTTTGTTTGTCTTCCACGCTGAAAATTATTCCTATGGTTTCAGCTTTTTTGTAAGGCTTGCTGGCGCGTAATGTTTTGTTCTTTTTTAGTGCGGTCTCGGTCCGCATTTTAAGGAAGTTCAATTTAAACATGGCTGAAAGCTAATAAAAAAGTTTAAAGTTGGGTGGTGGTGGTTCATTTCTTCAGCATCAATTCAAACTCTTGCTCTGAAATTATTTTTACACCTAATTTCTCTGCCTTTTCACGTTTAGCTGGCCCCATATTATCCCCCGCCAATACATAGTTTAATTTGCCAGATATGGACGAAAGTACTTTACCACCGTTTGCGAGAATTATATCTTTAAGTTGATCGCGTTCATAATTTTGAAACACCCCCGAAATAACAAATGACTGTTCATTCAAAAGATTGCTTACCTTTTCCGTTTCCTTTTGAGTTGATATGAATTGAAGTCCGGATTTTTCAAGGCGTGCGATTTCGCGAAGATTTTCTTTGTCTTTGAAAAACTCAACTACGCTTTGTGCAATCTTTTCACCTACTTCAGGCGCCTCGAGCAACTGCTCATACGAGGCTTGCGAAAGCGCAGTCATTGTTTTAAAATGCCGGGCCAGTTTTTCGGCAACGGTTTTACCTACAAAGCGAATTCCAATGCCGAACAATACATTTTCAAAGGGTTGTGATTTAGATTGCTCAATCCCATCCAGCATGTTTTGTGCGGACTTATCCTTCACCTTCTCTAGTTTCAGTAAATCATCTTTTTTCAGGTCATAAAGATCGGCCGGTGATTTTACCAGATCAAGTTCAAAGAGTTGCCGGATGGTTTGCTCACCCAGTGAATCAATATCCATCGCTTTGCGCTGAATGAAATGTTCGATCTTACCTTTTATTTGTGGCGGACATCCTTTTTCATTAGGGCAATAGTGGTTGGCTTCACCTTCTTTGCGGATTAATGGAGTGTTACATTCAGGGCAGTGCGTAATATATTTTACGGTCTTATTTTTTGAATCTCTCTTATCAAGATCGACAGCTGTTACTTTGGGAATAATCTCGCCACCTTTTTCAACGAATACAAAATCACCAATGCGTAAATCCAGCCGCGCGATTTCATTTGCATTATGAAGAGAGGCTCGTTTCACGGTAGTCCCCGCAAGAAAAACCGGTTCTAATTCTGCTACTGGAGTTACAGCCCCGGTACGACCTACCTGATACGTTATTCCATTGAGTTTCGTGCTGATACTTTCTGCTTTGTATTTATACGATATTGCCCACCGGGGACTCTTCGCTGTAAATCCCAATCTCTCCTGTTGTTCCAGACTATTTACTTTAATAACCACCCCATCAGTATCCAACGGAAGGTCCAGTCGTTTTTTTTCCCATGCCTGAATATAGGCCACTACTTCATTTATGTTTTTACATTGTTTGTAGGTAGGTGAGACCTTAAACCCCCAGTCCTCGAGTTTACTCATCGCCTCTGCGTGAGTTTCAATTTGATTATCCTCGCCCAGTAAATAATACAAATAACAATCAAGTTTCCGTCTTGCTACTTCGGCAGAGTCTTGCATTTTTACTGTGCCAGAAGCTGTGTTTCTGGCATTCGCATAGGTTTCTTCGCCAATGTCCTCTCGCTCTTTATTGATTTGCTTGAATACATCCTTCGGCAGAAAGACTTCACCGCGTACTTCAAAGCGATCAGGAATTTTCTTTGATTTTATTCGCAAAGGTAAACTGCGAATGGTTTTAATGTTGTTAGTTACATCATCCCCTCGCACACCATCTCCGCGGGTAACGGCTCGTGTTAGAAGTCCATCTTCATAGGTAAGGCTAATGGATACACCATCGAATTTGAGTTCGCAAAAATATTCGTAGTCATCACCATCCAGTCCCTTCGCAACCCGGCCATCGAAGTCGGTAAGTTCTTCTGCTGAATACGTATTCCCCAGTGAAAGCATTGGGTATTGGTGAATGACTGTGGCAAATTCTTTTGTGATTGTGCCACCTACCCGCTGAGTGGGGGAATCTGGTAAACGAAGTTCCGGAAATTCATTCTCAAGTTTGATTAATTTTTCCAGAAGCTGATCAAACTCATAATCAGAAATTTCAGGTTTACTTTTTTGATAGTACAGCGTATTGTGATGATTAATCTGATCGGTGAGTTCCTGAATATTCTTTTTTGCTTCTGCGAAGGTCATGAGGCGAATAGAATTGTCTACAAATTAATCAAATTAAGAGTGTGACACGCAGCCAGGGCTGCGGTTTCTGTTCGTAACCGGTTGGGTCCTAAGCTTACCTTCGTAAAACCATTACTGATAGCCAGGTCAAGTTCATCGTGCCGGAAATCGCCCTCGGGGCCAATCAAAACGAGATAACTTTTTCCCGGTTGGGCCATCGTTTTAAGTTGATCAGGATTCTGTTGATCTACGAAACAAAGAAATTTCTGATTGGCTACAATAGTAACTACTTCATGAAAGGGTTTTATTTCATGGCACATGGGCAACCAACATTGCCCGGATTGTTTCATGGCGCTGATTGCAATTTTTTGAATCCGATCCAGGTTAATTGATTTTCGTTCAGAATTTTTGCAAAGCATAAAATGAATCTCCTCTATCCCTAGTTCAACGGCTTTTTCTACAAACCATTCTGTGCGATCAATATTTTTAGTTGGGGCTATGGCAATTGAAATTGAAAACTTCCTGGGTGAGATAGTTCTTTTTTCGGCAATAGAGAAACAACATTTTTTCGAATCAGCCAGGATGATAGTTGCTTCATAAAAAGAACCTTTCCCATCCGTCAGTTGCAGACGATCGCCAGGTTGTAAACGCAAAACTTTAATAGCGTGCCGCGACTCATCCGGATCAAGATAATGCGCACCTTCCGGGATAGCAGGTTGATAAAACAGATTCAATGATCAGGCGTAGGTTTGATGAAGCTTGGTCACTAACGCGATATAATCTTCCATCGCTTTTTCTTTGGATGCACCTTTTCGGGAAGCCCAGGCATCGTATTTGGCAATGGCTTTAAAGTCAAAGCCTCCAGGCCGATCGCCACTTACATCGCCATCGGTAGCTTGTTTAAATAGCGCGTACAGATCAAGTAACTCTTCATTGGAGGGTCGCTTGGTAAGTTCTTTAGATCGTGTAACAGCTGCCTGAAAGTCGTCTTGAAGTGCCATTGGGTTTTTGATTATTTGTGGAACAAAAAAGGCTGGATCAACCAGCCCTTAAAGATACTCGTTCTGATTATTTTACCTCTTATTCAAAGCAACATAAGGCCTGAAATTCTGACCTGTATAGATCTGGCGTGGGCGCCCGATCGGTTCTTTGTTCTCGCGTAACTCCTTCCATTGGGCGATCCAACCCGGCAAGCGACCAATAGCAAACATAACGGTGAACATATCTACCGGAATGCCCAATGCTCTATAAATGATACCGGAGTAAAAATCCACATTTGGATAAAGTTTGCGTTCTATAAAGTAAGGATCGCGTAAGGCAATCTCTTCCAGTTTCATGGCTATTTCAAGAGTAGGATCATTGACTCCTAATTTCTCAAGTACATCATCAGCAGCCTTCTTAATGATCTTGGCACGGGGATCGAAGTTTTTATACACACGATGTCCAAAACCCATCAACCGGAATGGATCGTTTTTATCTTTTGCTTTTGCAATCCACTTGTCGGTGTCGCCACCGTCCTTCTTAATCTGCTCCAGCATAAGTATTACTTCCTGATTCGCGCCACCATGCAAAGGTCCCCACAGGGCATTGATACCCGCTGAAATTGAGGAGTAAATGCTGGCCTTGGAAGATCCAACAATGCGAACCGTTGACGTAGAGCAGTTTTGCTCATGATCGGCATGGAGGATTAATAGTTTATCCAGTGCAGCAGCTACCACGGGATCCACCTCATACTTTTCGGCAGGTAGTGCAAACATCATTTTCAAAAACCGCGAACAATAATCCAATGAATTATCAGGGTAATTTACCGGATGACCCACTTCATTTTTATAAGCCCATGAAGCAAAGGTTGGCATCTTAGCCAAAGACCTTACGATGCTTAAATACACTCCTTCTGATGATCTGTTGGGATCCAGGGATTCAGGATAAAAAGCAGTCTGGGCACAAAATAATGAGGCCAATACACCCATAGGGTGGGATGAGGAGGGGAATCCATCCAGAATTTTTTTGATATCCTCATGAACCATCGTATGATTCTTGATGTCATCTGAAAACTTGGTGAGTTGTTCCTGAGTAGGTAATTCTCCAAAGATAAGCAGATAAGAAACCTCCAGGAAGGTTGATTTTGCTGCTAACTCTTCAATGGAATAGCCACGGTAACGAAGTATTCCCTTATCTCCATCGAGGAAGGTGATTGCACTCTTGGTAGCTCCCGTGTTCTTATATCCAAAATCTAGTGTAACGGCACCTGTTTCTTCTAACAGGTTACTGATGTCAATACCTTGCTCTCCCTCGGTGCCCTCTACAATTGGAAACGTGTATGATTTACCATCGATAATTAGTTCAGCAGTTTTTGCCATGAGAAAGAAGTTTAAACGTTCGATTTAAAGATAGAGGGTTCGGTTTTCAGAAAAAAATCAGTTTACAAGAATTAGTTGTTTCCCAAGATCAGTGGCATTCCATCTTTTCCTGATCCTACCACAATAATTTTGCTGTTGGGAGATTTGGAAAGCTCGAGTGTTGCCTCTATACCTCTCATTTTCAATAGTTTGTCGGTTAAGCTATTGTTGATAATGTTATTGGCTCTGGATTCTCCCTCGGCAGCGATTCTTTTTCGCTCGGCCTCACTCTTTTCCTTATCGAGTCTGAATTGATAGGCAAGTGCTTCCTGTTCTTGTTGCAACTTGTTTTCAATAGCCATTTTGATTTGCTCTGGCAACATGATGGAACGGATAAGTACAGCCGTAGCATGCACATTTTTCGCATTCAGAATTGCTTCCGTTTCAGTTGTAATAGCAGTCTCAACTTCAGCTCTTTTTGTAGAATAAATTTCTTCGGCAGTATATCGGCCCATCACCTGGCGCACGGTAGATCTTACTTCTGGGATTACCAAAACGGATTCGTAATCATTGGTAAATTGTTCATGGATATATCCGATTTTATCCGGAATAGGATAGTAACGAACGGTGATATCAATATGTATTGAGAGACCATTTTTATCCAAAACATCCATATTCTCCTCTGAGGAGGTCTCGTTAACTTTGTACAGGTAAACTTCATTCCAGGGAGCTTTCATATGCGTACCAGGCCCTATTATATTGTCTTTATCAAGACCCTTGCCGAATGGAAAGAAAACCACAGCTCGTTCGGTTGCACTGATGGTATAGAATAAACTTGATGAGAGTGCCAGGATAACGATGAAAGCAATGATTCCAAAAATGATAAGGGGTAGTCTGCGATTATTCATAGTGGTTTAATTTAATTCAGGTGTTTTATTAAAAGCTAAGCAAGCAAGTTACCAATATTTACCATTTCATAAAGCCAGAGACCAAATCAAATGAAGCTCTTCCTATAAACAAAAAAGAGCGACCCTTGTTGGGATCGCTCGAGAGAAAAAGGCTTTTATTGCTTACTGCATAAATCCAGATCCTTCGCCTGAATTTTCAGAGGTAGATGGCGGAGGTTCAGGAGTCGGTGCGGGAGTAGGTATAACTACGGGTGCAGGAGCCGGAGCGTTTACCACCACAGGCTTAGGCGCAGGTTTCTTAACAACTTTCTTCACCACCTTTTTAGGTGCTGCTTTTTTAGCAGTTTTCTTGGCTGCTTTTCTAACAACTTTTTTAGCTGACTTCTTCACTGCTTTTTTTGCAGATTTCTTTGCAGCTTTTTTAGCTGATTTCTTGGTTGATTTTTTAGCGGCTTTCTTTGGTTTTGCCTTTCCTTTTTTAGCTGCCTTTTTTGCTTTTTTTGCCATGGTGTGGTTTGTTTATTTTTTGGTTGTCAGTTACCCAGAGTATTAGATATTCTCTATGTAAATGTAATTAACAGAATTATTTACCAATACAAAAATTTGCGAAAATATTTGCAAGTAAATCATCACTTGTAATTTCTCCTGTTATCTCACCCAGATGAAACAAAGACTGACGTATGTCCATAGCCAGAAAATCTCCGGTTATTCCTGAGTGCAATCCATCCAACACACGGCTCAACGCTTGCTTGGTTTCATTGAGTTTCTGATAGTGACGTAAGTTGGTTACCAACACATCCCCTTGCTTCACTTCCTGGATGGTGAATCGAGATAGGATCTTTTCTTTAAGAGATTCAAGGTTGACTTTGGTAGCAGCGGAAATTAATATAAAGTCTTGATTATCAATACTATTAATCAACTCCTTTGGAGCCTTGTCCAGTTTGTTACCTACTTTAATAAATGGAATTGACAAGGCTTTTAGTTCAGCCTCTTCACGCTTGATTTCCTCCAGACTCGTATCCGATAAATCGAACATGTAAAGAATCAAAGAAGCAGTTTTCATTCTATCGCGGGTTCGCGAAACACCGATGGCTTCAATGGCATCTTGTGTATCCCGAAGTCCGGCTGTATCCATAAACCTAAACGTTACCCCACCTAACGTGATCTCGTCTTCAATAACATCGCGGGTTGTGCCGGGTATTTCGGATACGATGGCTTTTTCTTCATTAAGCAGCGCATTAAGAAGTGTGGACTTCCCCGCATTGGGCTTGCCTGCAATCACCGTGGGGATGCCATTCTTAATCACATTACCCTGGTCAAAGGAGGTGATAAGACTAGCTATGTATGCCTGAATTTTTTCGACCAAGGCAATCAGATCTTTACGGCCGGCAAACTCTACGTCCTCTTCGCCAAAATCAAGTTCGAGCTCAATTAACGAGGCAAAATGGATCAGTTCTTCGCGTAGATGTTTTATCTCTTTGGAGAATCCACCTCGCATCTGGTTAAGTGCTGCTTGCCGGGCGTTGTCATTTTCGGCATGAATCAGGTCGGCTACAGCTTCGGCCTGTGCAAGATCAAACCGTCCATTCAAAAAAGCCCGTTTGGTAAACTCACCGGGTTCTGCAAGTCTTACTCCACGTCTGAGGAAAAGCTTGATGATTTCCCGAACAACGATGGGCGATCCATGACAGGAAATCTCAATTGAATTTTCTTTGGTGAATGAATTGGGTTCTTTGTAAAGCGAAACCATTACCTCATCAATTGGCTTTTCAATTCCTATAGTACCTAAATGAATGGTATGAGAGGGTTGATCTTCCAGTTTCTTTCCTTGAAATACCTGTTGGGTAATTCGAATGGCATCCTTGCCGGAGAGTCTAACAACAGCGAGTCCACTAACCCCATGGGGGGTTGCCAATGCAATAATGGTATCCTCTGGAAAATGGGCTGGCATGATGCAAGATAGTGATGAATCCTCTGTTATTGATTTACACCTTTCCCTCAGGTTGATCTCTTACAATCAGCACGGGGATTTTTACCCTATGCCGTACGGTATCTACAGTGGTACCAAAAATTAAATCTTTAAACCACTTATGTCCATGAGCACCCATCACGAGCAGATCAGCTTTAAATTCATCCACAATTTCAGGAATTACTTGCTTGGGGTTACCAAATCCAATCTTCATTTCCACTTTGTAACCGTGTACCTTTAATTGATGCACGTAATCTTTCAGAGCCAGCGAATCTTCACCTGATTCGTGATCGGCAATCTCGCTTCCATACCACATGGCACCGGCAGTTTCAACCACATGTACCAGCAGGTAGTGGGCTTCTTTACCCCCTTGTGCAGTGGCACTTCTAATCGTTAAGATATCGACTGAACTGAAATCAATAGTGATGGCAATTTGTTTATATACGGTGGAGCCTAAATCCTGCAAAGGGGCTGCCGTACCATGCGGTATACGCGCCATTTTATCATTTCTCCGTCTGTTTAACCAGGGTTTAAAGGTGATGTAAAGCAGGAGCAACCCGGAGGCTGTGCAAACCGGAATAACAAAAGATAAAACGATCCAGGCTTGATCCCCGGCATTGGTAATCCATACAGAAACTTCATTCATCACCAACTTAACGTTCAGCGAAACAATGATGATGGCGATCAACCAGGCTGCAATTCGCATCCAGAGTTTGATCGCAAACACGCCCATTTTTTCTTTGTCGCTGGTGAAATGTATGAGTGGGATAACAGCAAACCCAAGTTGTAAACTCAACACCACCTGACTGAAGACCAGTAATTCTCCCGTCTTACCTTCACCATACATAAGAATAACAATGTAGGCCGGTATTATCGCAATCAATCGTGTTATCAGTCTGCGCATCCACGCGGCTATTCGCAAATTCAAATAGCCCTCCATTACAACCTGACCTGCCAGCGTGCCAGTGATCGTTGAGCTTTGTCCTGCAGCAATTAAGGCAACTCCAAACAAAATAGAAGCCCACTCATTTCCCAGCATGGGCGATAAAAATTTGTAAGCATCCTGAATGTCGGACACTTCGTACATACCAGCCCGAAAAAATGTGGAGGCCGCCAAAATCAGAATGGCAGCATTGACAAAAAAGGCAGCATTCAGTGCGATGGTTGAATCAATGAGGTTGTATTTAAGGGCGCTCCAGATTCCGCGCTCGCTGGTATCTATTCTTCGGGTTTGAACGAGAGAGGAGTGGAGGTAAAGATTGTGTGGCATAACCGTAGCCCCGATTATTCCAATCGCAATATATAGCGCAGCATCGGATGGCAGGGAAGGAATGAATCCTTTGGCCAACTCGCCCAGGTCGGGCCTGGCCCAGATCATTTCAAACAAAAAGGAAACTCCAATGATAGCTACCAGCGCAATTATAAAGGCTTCGATTTTGCGCATGCCATAGCTTTGCAACACGAGGATGATAAGAGTATCTAACACAGTAAGTGTAACACCCCAGATTAACGGTAATCCGAATAACAACTGAAGGCCAATAGCCATACCTAACACTTCTGCAAGATCGGTGGCAGCAATCGCTATCTCGGCCAGAATCCATAACGAGAAATTTACAATCGGATGATAGGAGCTGCGGGATGCTTGAGCAAGATCAAGTTGCCTAACAACACCTAATCGGGCACTGAGACTTTGCAGCAACAAAGCCATGAGGTTGGACATCAACAGTACCCATATTAATTTATAACCAAACTGCGCCCCACCGGCAATATCAGTGGCCCAGTTACCCGGATCCATGTACCCAACACTCACCAGGTACGCAGGTCCCAAAAATGCAAACAGTTTTCTCCAACCTTTGCGGTTGGTAACATCTACACTGGCATGAACTTCACTCAGGGATTTTCGTTGAATTTTGCGACCGGTCATATTATTCAGTTACCAGAATGTTTTGTGATACTTCTTTTGAGATAAAAATGTGCTGGTCGTCAATTAAAATCTCCATAGAGTCATCATACTCCTCTTTCATTAAGATTTTGATTTTTGTGCCCGGTTTGGCCCCAATCTTATCAAGATACTTAAGCAGGTTAGAATCAGAATCTTTAACTGCTGCAATTTTTCCCTGATAACCGATAGTTAATTGATCAATCGTTACCTGCGGTTGTATTTTCAATTTTCCTTTGTGATCGGGGATAGGATCTCCATGCGGATCCACTTTCGGAAATCCAAGGAATTCATCCAGCTTTTCAATTAATCGTGGAGAATTAATATGCTCGAGTTGTTCAGCTACTTCATGGACTTCATCCCAGGTAAATCCAAGTTTTTCTACCAGAAAGGTCTCCCATAACCTATGCTTGCGTATCACCATCAAAGCTTCGGCTTTTCCTTTCACCGTCACATTTACGCCATAATATTTCTCATAGGTGATTACCTCTTTGGCTGAGAGTTTTTTAATCATGTCAGTTACTGAGGCGGCCTTGGTGCTCATGGCTTCAGCCAGTTCATTGGTTAATACAGATTTGGAGCCGCCATCCGACAAATGATAGATGGCTTTGAGGTAGTTTTCTTCCGTGAGGCTTAACATGCTTTTGCGGGTTTGAAGTCCACAAAAGTAAATATTTAGATAAGTCTAAAAAATAATTTAGGCTAAAATTTCTGCTACTTTGTTAAGAAGCGCAGGTTCTTCTGAGGTCCATGTTACTTTCGTTGGCGAGGTTTGGTAGAACCTTGTATTCTTCATTTTCGAAAGAATTGCATCGGGTTCGATATGATTAAAGTCGAGGGTAATGGCAGCTGGAAAAGGCTCACAAATCTGGACCCACTGTGCATAGTTCTGTAAGAGAACAGGAAGCCGGCAAGCCAGGTATTCGTACAGTTTAGTTGGGATCCGGTTCTCAATATGATAGGAGGGTGGATAGGCAATGATCCCGAAATCTGCATGAGCAATGGCGTCAATTATTTCCTGATGAGGAACAAGTTGATCGCCACCAATGAGGCTGATGAATGGCTGGGCTTCAATTGCTTTTCGGATTTCAATTAAGCTAGGTTGCAGCGCACAAAACCCAACTATTGTAAGCTCCACTTTTGAATCAACCTGGTGTAGTTTTTTGGCCAATTCAATGGCATAAAAAACTCCGGTACTTTCAGCCAATGTTCCGCTAAACAACAGCCTGATCTTTTCGCCTGATACTACTCGTTGAAAGCCAGCGGGCAACCACATTTTGTTCTCAATAGTTATGTGTTTGTTTCTTAAAAATATGAGCTCTTTTTCGAATGTTTTTTCGGCAAGAAAGAACCCGTGAAAGAGAGGGGCCGCAAGCTTTTCTTTGAGCCTAACCCAGCCCGCAATTAAGAAGCGAAATGGGGTTGGAAAGGCTTTGGTATGTAGAATATTCCGCCAGTAATTTTCCCGAATATCATAGATAATTTTGCCACCAAAGAATATTCTGTTTAAGACACCAACTATCAGTAATTCATGGGTATTAACTATCAGTAGCTCAGGCTTTACTTTATACACTATTTTCAATACTTGCCAAGGGGCTAGGAGTCGACCAAGACTAATTCTTTTGAAAGTATTTAATGAGAGTTGTGTGATGTTTTGATCACTGTTAAGGACTCCTTTTGTGGGATATCCGATCACATAAATCTCATAGTTTTTTATCCCTGAAAGTGACACCGCCATCTTCTCAAACATGCGCGTATCATCAACCGGTTTGAGTATGGAGGCAAGGACTATTCTTTGTTTTTTCATTTATTGCAAGCCGGTTTAAAAATAGGATATAAATGGAACTGAAAGAATTAATTGAAAAGACATGGTTGGATCGCGAATTATTGAAGTCTGCTGAAAGCCAAAATGCGGTGCGTGAAGTGGTGGCTTTACTAGACAAAGGAAAGCTTCGGGTGGCCGAACCTGATGGTGACAATTGGAAGGTTAATGAGTGGATCAAGAAGGCGGTAATTATGTATTTCCCGATCCAGCAAATGGAGGTAATAGAAGTAGGTCCGTTTGAGTTTCATGATAAGATTGCGCTTAAGAAAGATTATAAAAACCTGGGAGTTCGGGTGGTGCCACACGCCATTGCCCGATATGGATCGTTTGTAAATCGCGGGGTTATTCTGATGCCCTCGTACGTCAATATTGGTGCGAATGTAGATGAAGGTACAATGGTCGATACCTGGGCCACGGTGGGCAGTTGCGCTCAGGTAGGTAAAAATGTTCATTTAAGTGGAGGCGTAGGCTTAGGTGGGGTACTGGAACCTGTGCAGGCAGCACCTGTAATTATTGAAGATAATGTTTTTGTCGGCTCAAGATGTATTGTGGTAGAAGGCGTTCGGGTTGGTAAGGAAGCTGTATTAGGTGCCAACGTTGTTTTGACTGCTAGTTCTAAGATTATTGATGTTACGGGCGATAAGCCTGTGGAGTATAAAGGATTCGTTCCGCCAAGGTCTGTTGTTATTCCAGGCACCATACCCAAACAGTTTCCGTCAGGACAATACCAGGTTCCTTGTGCTTTGATTATCGGCACACGCAAGGAAAGTACAGACAAGAAGACTTCCTTGAATGATGCATTACGAGAAAATAATGTGTCTGTCTAGTATATTAATTCTCAACATTTTTTTCGTTTTAAGCATAGTTTGGCCGTTTCGTCACCTTGGCATATGCTTTGTCCTTACCCCACCAAGGTTTAACTTTGAGCTATGAAGGTCTTTTTGAAAAGTCTTGCGCTTTTTGTTCTTCTCTCTTCTTTTGTGGGTGGAGCAAGAAAAGATTTCATCGCGTTAAAGAATACAAGTTTTGGCAAAGGAGAGGTTCTTGAATACAGGGTGAACTTTGGCTTTTTTACAGTAGGCAAGGCATCTACTGTAATAGAAAAGAAAATCTTCACAATGAATTCCCGTCCATGTTATAAAGTAGACGCGTATGGCGAAACGCTCGGCTTTGTTTCGTGGATTACCAAAGTCAACGATCAATGGGGCGCTTACATTGATACTGCAGCACTTGTTACTCACGTGTCCTATCGTAAAATCCGGGAAGGAAATTATCGCAAAGACGAGATTATCACCTACGATCATGATAAACTTCAAGCCGAGGTAAAAGTATTGAACAAAGAAACTGGTGTATATGGTGAGCCAAAGTATTACCAGACTCCTGATAACGTGCGTGATATGGTAGCCGGTTTTATGTACCTACGTGTCATTGATTTTGCAAAGTATAAGAAGGGTGATACATTGGCCATCTCGGGCTTTTTTGAAGATACTCCCTACAATATGAAAATTATTTATGCTGGCAAGGAGAATGTCAACACGAAAATCGGCAAAATTCCTTGCTACAAATTGGTGCCCGTAATGCCCGATAATAAACTTTTTGATGGAGAAAATTCTATTACGTGCTGGATTTCCAATGATGGAAACAAAATACCCATTAAAATACAAGCCAAAATGTTTATTGGAAGCACAGGCATTGAACTTGTCGGCTTTAAAGGTTTGCGAAATCAGCTGAAGATTGTACAATAAGTCGCAGCCACACGAAGTCTTATTGATTACTTTTTTTATTTTCGCACATTACCTAACCTAAACTTAAGTGTATGTTAAAAGAATTTAAAGCCTTCGCTATGCGGGGCAATGTGGTTGACCTTGCCGTAGGTGTTATTATTGGTGGAGCCTTTGGTAAGATTGTAGGTTCCTTCATTGAGGATGTTATTACGCCACTCGCGTTAAAACCAGCGTTGGAAGCCGCTAACCTGACCGAACTTGCAGAGCTTACTGTTTTTGGAACTGTCAAGTACGGTAATTTTTTGTCAGCAGTAATCAATTTTATTATTGTTGCTTTTGTGTTATTCCTGATTATTAAAGGAATGAATGCAGCGACCAAGAAAAAGGAAGGATTGCCCCCTTCTGCACCACCACCGCCACCAGCAGATATTATTTTGCTTACCGAGATTCGTGATTTGCTGAAGAAATAATTCGGATTAGTAGAAATAAAAGAAGGAAGGTCATTGATCTTCCTTTTTTTGTAGTTCCAAGTACCGCTTCTCCTGCATTTGCCACAGAAGAAAAGCGAATGATAAAAATCCTAATAATGTCCAGATCATTAGCCCACTAAGAATCCGGTCCCATGAAAACAGATAGCTTGTGCCACGAAAAAGATATTTGATAATCTCTGTACCTGTATAAACAGGGAGTGCAAAGAAGAGCACTCCTCGTTTTATAGCATACTTCCATCGGCCCTCTTTTCTTAATTCGGACCAATATGCCATAAACTTATTATCTGTTGATTTCATTTTCTAAATCTCTCTGCAACCACAAGTTCTTTACTGCCCGCTTTGTACTGATAGAATCCACTGCCGCTCTTCACACCTTTGTGTCCGGCTTGTACCATATTCACCAGCAATGGGCATGGTGCATACTTGGGATTTCCAAAACCATCATACAATACATGGAGAATAGAAAGACATACATCCAGACCAATGAAATCCGCTAATTGAAGTGGCCCCATCGGGTGGGCCATGCCTAACTTCATTACCGTGTCGATCTCTTCCACTCCGGCAACATTTTCGTAGAGCGTATAAATTGCTTCATTGATCATCGGCATCAGAATGCGGTTGGCCACAAAGCCCGGGTAATCATTTACTTCTACCGGAATCTTCTCAAGCTTTTTTGCCAAATCCATTACCTGTGCAGTAACCGCATCGCTGGTTCTATACCCGCGGATTACTTCCACCAGTTTCATCACCGGAACCGGGTTCATAAAGTGCATCCCAATTACATGGTCCGGACCTTTGGTGACGGAGGCAATTTTAGTAATGGAAATAGAAGAGGTATTGGTAGCCAGAATGGTTCCTGGTTTTGTGCTCTCATCAATTTCTTTGAAGATCTTCAGTTTAAGATCAATATTCTCGGTGGCTGCTTCAATAACCAAATCTGCATCGCGTACGCCTTCTTTCAAAAAGGTGGTAGTAGTGAGATTGTTCAGAGCTTTCTTTTTACGCTCTTCTGTTAATATTCCCTTTTCTACTTGCCGGTTCAGATTCTTATCAATGGTTGCAACGGCCTTTTTCAGTGCTTCTTCGGAGATATCAATCAGGCTTACCGAGTAATCATATTGTGCAAACACATGCGCAATACCATTTCCCATGGTACCCGATCCAATTATTGCTATATTTTTCATAGAATGAGTAACTTAATCTTTTGGTAAAGATAATGGCAGAATTCAAAAATCAACGAATCAAAAGTCTATCAACCCGGTATCTCGGGTTTTATAAGTTTAGTGTACCTGCGCTGATGGCAGCATTTGTTATACTTTTTATTTATGGTGGAATAAAGGGCTATCAGGAAAATGGCCGTTGGTCCACGTTTTTATCAGGCTTCACCTGGATTTTTATTTTTGTGAATGTGTGGTTCAGAATAAACCGAAATGTTTACCATGTTGAGTTTGATGATGATTACTTGTATGTTTTATTGAAAGGTCAGGATATACTTATTCCACTAGAGAACATTAAAGAAGTGGATATAAAAACGGTGGGCGGAGTATACGAGGTTGAGCTGTATTCGGCTGAACAACTTGGAAAAACATTTTATTTTAAACCTTCCTTATTGTATCCGTTCAATTACAAAAAGAAAGATGACCAAGTGAATATTTTACGAAGGAACATCAATCGGGCTCAACAGAGAAAGCAGCATTTTCAGACCAACGCATTACATAGTTGAATAGGATCACTTCAGCGTTTCGATAGAAACTTCTTTTGCTCTTCCCATAGCATTAAAACGTAAAATCAGTTGCTGGTTTGTCAAGGTAGAATCACAGGACTTACCCGGCTCCAGATCGTAGTAATAAAACTTCTGATTGCGTTTATATAACTCATTGCGATCGGGTCGACCGAGAAGTTTAATGATGTCACCCTCCGAAAGTCCCTTCAGTTCGTCTTTCTGTTCAGTTAATTGGGCCAGGTAAGATGTGCGGATATTTTGGCAGCCGCCTTTGTCTTCTTTCCATTGTGCCAGATCGATGGGATTAAGATCGGGAAGAGGTTTCCCACAGGAAAAAACTAAGCAAACGACACTAAGCAACAACCACTTTCTCATTACGTGTATTTGAAATTGAATAGAACCAGAAACCCGAAGCTAACCCATACGTCAGGGCAATTATATAGAAATAGGAACCAAGTGAAAGCAGGTTAGTTGCTGCAATCAGTAAAAGCGAATAGGTGACGATCCGGATCCATTCGGCATAGTGAACCCACTTTTTCGATTCGAATAACACGCCACAGTTTACTACCCAAATCGAAATCAACGTGGTGGCAATTGCCTTTTCAATGAGCGTAAACTGAGCTTGTTGAAAGAGAAAGAAAGCTGTAACGCCCAAACAAATCACATATTGAAATAAAACATAATAGCTCAGCTGCTCTGGATAGGAAGTGTCGTATTTATGATACGTGGTTTTGTTTACTTCTGGTATGGGCCGGGCGCCACCCATATAATCGGGTAACCAACCTGGCTTTTTGAAAAGATATTTTACTTTATCAATCCAAGTGGGAATAGTCTTTATTTCCTTAGCCATCTCGGCATAATGACTAAAGTTGGCCCAGACGGGATTCCAACTGTTAATAGGTTTTGTGATTCCATAGGTCGGTCTTTCTTCTTCGGCTTGAAAAGTTCCAAACATCTTGTCCCAGATAATCAGCGAACCGGCATGGTTCTTATCAATGTATTTGGGATTGCGACCATGATGCACACGGTGGTGTGATGGCGTGTTGAAAATGTATTCGAACCAGCCCATCTTGTTGATGGTCTCCGTATGAATCCAAAACTGATAAAGTGTGTTTAGCGCAGAGATCAACGCAAAGTCAAGCGTATTAAATCCCAGTAAGGCAATCGGTAAACTAAAAGCAAACGTCCATACTACCTGAAAGCTGCTTTGGCGTAGCGCAACCGATAGGTTGTATTCTTCACTTTGATGGTGCACCACATGCCCGCCCCAAAACAAATTGATTTCATGACTCATACGATGAGCCCAGTAATAAGCAAAATCAGTTAGCAGGAATAAACCTAACCAATACATCCAATTCCGCTGCAGCGTGAAGAATGCGAAGTTGGAATAGATAACCTCATACACCCCGATAGCCAATACTCGCATAAACAAACCCGAAAGCTGCGAGGTAATGCCGCAACTCATGTTAGCGATGGCGTCCGGCAACCGGTAGAGTTTGCGATGGGAGAGACGCTCCACCACCAATTCAATCCCGATAAGGATAAAAAAAATGGGGATGGAAAGAACAATCGGGTTGAGGTTCAAGTTGAATTATCGATTAGTTTTGCGTCAAATTTAATCGAATGGCATTAAAGATTTTCAAAGGTGTTTGGTTCTTTTCGCTGCTAGGCCTGCTCGTAGTCTTTTTCTATGTGTACGCGGGATTGCCGCAGGATGTGGCTTTGTGGCAGGAAGGGTCCAATATATCCGTTTCCAGAAATGCTTTATTCTATATTTCCTTACTACTGATGGCACTGATAAACGTGATGGTGTTTATGGTTCGTGGCATAATCGGGCAAAAAGATGAACGATTCATAACCTGGTTTTATGGTTTGATTATATCAGTCAATCTATTCTTGATTGCTTCTTTGGGTCTCCTGAATGTATTTAATGGGGGCGATCGCTACAATTATAGCAGCATGGCTCCGGTTATTTATGGTAGCCTGATTTTCATTTGTTTTTGGATTGTGAGCTGGCCTGTTTACCTTCTTTCTCAAAAATTCTCATCCAAATAAACACTTTCATTAAGTGTTATTGATGGTATGATTATCAGTGGTTTATATATAAAACGTTCATAAATTTTTGTAAGTGAAGTATTGGTTCACTCACTTGTAATGAGTTCAAAAATCATTTTATTGGTAGAGATTTGAAGCGGTTATTTTTTGAATCACTTTCAGATCAGTGTAATCAATCAGAATTGAAATTTCCCAATGGAGATTCTGGTCAATTTTTTAATCTTTGCGCGATTTTAAAAACGGGTTCTAAAAGACATGGCGAAGGAAATGGAGTACAACGAGGCGAGTATCCGCTCGCTCGATTGGCGTGAACACATCCGGCTGCGGCCTGGGATGTATATTGGTAAACTGGGCGATGGCTCGGCCAAAGACGATGGTATATATGTATTGGTAAAAGAGGTGATCGACAACTCGATTGACGAACACATGATGGGTCATGGAAGAACCATTGATGTGAAAATTACCGACCAGCGGGTGGTGGTTCGCGATTACGGCCGAGGCATACCGTTAGGTAAGGTGGTGGATGTGGTTTCTAAAATTAATACAGGGGCCAAGTACGATTCTGGCGCTTTTCAAAAGTCGGTAGGGTTGAATGGGGTGGGTACCAAAGCAGTTAACGCACTTTCTAACTATTTTAAAGTACAGGCTTTCCGTGAAGGCAAAACCAAACTGGCTGAATTTAAGAAAGGAATTCTGACAGCGGATCCTAAAGAAACCAAAACAGACGAGAAGAACGGAACGCTGGTTGAGTTCGAACCAGACAACACGATGTTCAAACATTATCACTTCATCCCGGATTACCTGGATGACCTGATGTGGAATTATGCGTTTCTGAATGCCGGACTTACCATTAATTATAACAACAAGAAATTCTATTCTAAGGATGGCCTGCTTGACTTACTTAAACAGAAGTCAGACTCAGAAGATATCCGGTATCCAATTATCCATTTTAAAGGGGATGATATAGAAGTAGCTCTTACCCATGGAAGTCAGTATGGAGAAGAGTATTATTCATTCGTAAACGGACAGAACACCACACAGGGTGGGACTCACCTCGCAGCTTTTCGTGAAGGATTAGTACGAGGTGTTCGTGATTTTTATAAAAAGGATTTTGATGCCGCGGATATCCGTGCCAGCATAGTCGCAGCCATTGCGGTGAGAGTTCAGGAGCCTGTGTTTGAATCGCAAACCAAAACTAAACTGGGTTCGATGAATATGGCGCCTGATGGTGCTACCGTTAAAAACTTTGTGGGTGATTTCGTATCCAAAGAACTTGAAATTTATCTTCATAAAAATGCGACCGTAGCTGATGCCTTGCTTAAACGCATTCTGCAATCGGAGCGTGAGCGTAAAGAAATTGCGGGTATTAAGAAGCTAGCCAACGAGCGTGCGAAGAAGGCCAACCTTCATAATAAAAAACTCCGCGATTGCCGTTTTCATTTTGACGATGAAAAAGGGGAGAAGGGAACTGAGTCGGTAATCTTTATAACGGAAGGAGATTCAGCTAGTGGATCAATCACCAAATCGCGCGATGTGGAAACCCAGGCGGTGTTTAGTTTACGCGGAAAGCCCTTGAACTGCTTTGGTCTCACGAAAAAAGTAGTGTATGAAAATGAAGAGTTCAACCTGTTGCAACATGCGTTGAATATTGAAGACGGCATGGATGGCTTGCGTTACAACAAAGTGATTGTAGCCACCGATGCCGATGTAGATGGTATGCATATTCGTTTGTTGTTGATGACGTTCTTCCTGCAGTTTTTCCCTGATCTCGTGAAGGCTGGACATGTGTACATTTTAGAGACTCCATTGTTCAGGGTTCGCAATAAGAAGGAAACAATTTATTGCTACAGCGATGAAGAAAAGCAAGCTGCCATGAATAAGTTGGGCAGCAAGCCTGAGATCACCCGCTTCAAGGGGTTGGGTGAAATATCACCGGAAGAATTTGGAACGTTTATCGGTGAAGATATCCGTTTACAGCCAGTGCGCATCGATAAAGAAAAACATCTGCAAAAAATTCTCGAGTTCTATATGGGTAAAAATACACCCGACCGCCAGGAGTTTATCATTGACAACCTGCGGATTGAACTGGATGCAGTGGAAGAAGTTGAAGAAAAAGAAGCTGAAGTATAATTTAATGAACCGTAAACCGCATAGGCACAAAGGCGCAAAGAACTTAGCGACTCAGCGCCTTTGCGGTTGAGATGAAGATTATGAGCAAGAAGAAAGCAATTAAAGACAAATCAGTACGGAATGAAGAAGGTGAAGTTGTGCATGGATTAATATCCCTGGACGGACTTTACGAAAACTGGTTTTTGGATTACGCCTCTTACGTAATACTTGAACGCGCGGTGCCGCGTATTGAAGATGGGTTGAAACCCGTGCAACGAAGAATTGCCCACTCCCTGAAAGAAATGGATGATGGTCGCTTCAATAAAGTGGCGAACGTAATTGGTAACACCATGCAATATCACCCGCATGGAGATGCCGCGATAGGTGAGGCAATTGTAAACATCGGTCAAAAAGATTTATTGCTCGATACCCAAGGTAACTGGGGTGATGTGCGCACCGGAGACAGCGCTGCCGCACCACGATACATTGAAGCCCGGCTCTCCAAATTCGCACTCGATGTAGCCTACAATGCGCAGACTACCGAATGGCAATTGTCGTATGACGGTCGCAAGAAAGAGCCGGTTACACTACCGATGAAGTTTCCGTTGTTGCTGGCGCAAGGCGTGGAGGGGATTGCTGTAGGTCTGTCCACTAAAATTCTGCCGCATAACTTTTGCGAACTGATCAAAGCCTCTATTGATATATTGAAAGGAAAGAATCCTAAAATCTATCCTGACTTTCTTACCGGTGGCATTGCCGACTTCTCGGAATACGATCAGGGCTATCGGGGTGGCAAGATAAAAGTGCGCGCCAGGTTTGAAATCGTTGATAAGAAAACACTTGCGATCAAAGAAATTCCGTTTGGTACTACCACCAGTTCGCTGATGGATTCTATCGTGAAGGCCAGTGAGAAAGGAAAGATCAAAGTAAAACAGGTAGTTGACAATACCGCTAAGGACGTGGAGATTCTTATCCACCTGCAGGCCGGACTTTCGCCTGAGATTGCGATTGATGCCTTGTACGCCTTTACGGATTGTGAAGTTTCTATTTCACCCAATGCCTGCGTGATTGTGGAAGACAAGCCGCAGTTCATGAAGGTGAATGACATTCTCAAATACAACACCGACCTGACAGTAAAACTGCTGAAGCAGGAGTTAGAGATCCGCAAGGCGGAGTTGATGGAGAAAATTTTGTTCTCATCTTTAGAGAAGATCTTCATTGAAAAAAGAATCTATCGCGACATAGAAAATTGTGAAACGTTTGAAGAGGTAATCACCACTACCGACAAAGGCTTAAAACCTTATAAGAAACAATTCTATCGCGAGATCACCCGCGATGATATTTTGCGGTTACTTGAAATCCGCATTAAGCGAATCTCGAAATACGATTCGTTTAAAGCAGACGAATTATTGAAAGACCTTGAGAATGAATTGAAGCAAACCATTCATCACCTCAAACACCTGACGGATTATGCTATCGCCTATTTCCAGAATCTGTTGGATAAGTATGGCAAGGGCCGGGAGCGCAAAACAGAAATCAAGAGTTTCCAGTCGGTAGCGGCTACCGAAGTAATTGCCAACAACCAGAAGTTGTATGTAAACCGCGATGATGGTTTTGTAGGGTGGGGTATGCGCAAAGATGAATACATCTGCGAGTGCTCTGAACTAGACGACATCATTGCCATTCGCAAAGACGGAAAAGCACTGGTTAGTCGTATTGGCGAGCGCAAGTTTATGGGTAAAGACATTCTGCATGTGAGTGTGTGGAAGAAAGGGGATGAGCGCATGGTTTATAACCTGATCTACAGCGATGGGAAAAGTGGGAAAGCATTTGCCAAGCGTTTTGCGATGCCAGCTATTATCCGCGACAAGGAATACAATTTAGATCAGGGTAATCCTAACAGCAAGGTGTTTTACCTGAGTGCCAATCCAAACGGTGAAGCCGAAATTGTAGAAGTGAAACTCAGCCAGTCGAGTACAGCCCGTAAAAAGATTTTCGATTTCGACTTCTCGGAATTGGAAATTAAAGGTCGTGGTGCGAAAGGGAATACGATAACTAAGTATCCCGTGCGTAAAGTAGACTTCAAAGAAGCGAAAGGCTCTACGTTAAGCGGATTGGATTTATGGTTTGATGAAGCCAGCGGTCGTTTGAACAAAGACAAACGCGGTAAGCACGTAGGTAAGTTCGATGGCGAAGATCAGATTATTGCGATCACGAAAAGTGGTACGTACAAAATCACGAATTACGAACTCACCAACCGCTACGAACCGGAGAAAACAATACTGGTAGAGAAGTTCAATCCCAAGAAAACTATTTCGGCCATCTATGTGGATGGTGAGAGCAAGCAACACTTTGTGAAGCGCTTTCTGATAGAGACCAACACACTGGATAAAGAGTTTGGATTCATCTCCGAAGGAATCGGATCACGTCTGGAATTCGTGACCACGGCTGACACCCCGGAAGTAGAAGTAGAGTTAGTGAAAGGTAAGGGGAAGGACAAAGAAACTGAAGTAGTAAACCTCGAGGACATTGTGGATGTGAAAGGCTGGAAGTCGCTGGGTAATCGCCTCTCGCAGCATAAAGTCACGAAGGTGAAACCGCTCGAAGAACCGGAAGACACCGGGCTCGAAGAAGGTGACGAATTTGAGGAATTTGCAGCAGCTTTTGAAGAGGCGACCGGAACCGGAAAGGGGGCTGAGTCGCCAAAAAAAAAATCAGGCAACCTTAGCGAAGAACCAGAAGAATCAATTGTTGAAGACGATGGGCAAACAGCCCTCTTCGGAGAAAGCAAAGAAAAACAAAACGGTCCCCTCGTCAACGGCCAGCCCCCAAAAGCAAAAGGCAAGCCCAAAGAAGCCAAGCAAGCCGACCTCTTTGGAGAAAGTAAAAAAGAAGAAGTAAAGAGTAAGGAAGTAAAAGTTGAGAAGCCAAAGGGGAAACCTACAGAGCAAAAACTTTTTACTGCAGGCGATTCGATTGAGTTGGAGTTGTAATGGTAAGAGGGGTCTCGAAATAAGAGACTCTTCATTGAAATATCTGTTATGCTGTCAGGTCTTCCGACCTGACAGACCGATCAATTCATTAGGTTCTATAACCTTACAATAAAAAATACTTTCATAACTTCATTTTACAGCTGTGTTGGTCTACCTCAGTTGTATGCGATTTTAATAAGGTTACTAGTATTTTTGTGAAGTTAAAAATCTTATTCTTAACTTTTACTAAATATTCTAGACAATCCAATAAATCAATATCCATCTATGAAACAGACATTATTGCTCCTTTTAATTACAATAGCAATTACCTCAGCCAGTGGACAAACTACCTGGCGCAAGGGTATCATAATCAGCAACGATGGTACAGAACTAAAGGGAGAAGTCAATGATGAAGAATGGACGATAAACCCAAAGAAAATTGAATTTCGGGAGGTAGGGGGCACTATCAAAACTTATTCCGTCCATGAACTGAAGAGTTTTAGTACTAATAGACCTGCAGCCTATCAAGCCTTTGCCATTGAATATGATGGTGAAGATCAAAATGTAAATAAATTAACTACTAATCGTAGTCCTTTAACGCTTTCAAAAGACACCTTATTTCTTAGAGTGATTGTGAAGGCACCGGTTGCTTTGTATGAGTTTATAGATGTCAATGGTAGAAACCATTTTTTTACAAATTCAGATTCGGGTGTGGAAGAACTATTGAATCGTAGGTATAAGGATGAAGCTAACAACTCACTGGTAGGTGTTAATGAGAAGTATAAACAACAGCTTTTATTAAAAGCCAGTAATTGTCCTGACTTGCAATCTTCGATTAAACAGCTGAGATACAGCGAACAGACACTTCGAAACCTGGTAGGTAAAATAAATCAATGCAATGGCAATCAGAATGAACCTATATGGGAAGGAGATGTGGTTACAAAACAAGCCAATGCAGGTATTGTCCTTCAATTATTTGTGAGTAATCCCGAATTCACATTTGTGACCTCTGATTTTAGCAAAGTAAATTTTGGAGGTGGCCTATTTTATGAGATCTACAGTAAGAAGAAACCAAACAGGATTTCTCTATATAATGAATTGCTGTATAAACAAGTCAATAAGGACGCATTAACTTTTTTTCTCCTTCCTTCTGAAATAAAATTTAGCCGGGTTAAGATGATCAATTCTTTTAGATTCAGTTATCCGAATAAAAAAGAAGGAAGACTATTTTGGGGCATTGGAGTCGGCACAGGAGTGCGCTTTAATACACTGGTGAATGGCAAAGAAAGTATTCCTGGGTATCCCGATTATAATAGTTCTGAGTTTGAACTGGGACTAATGGTTAGTGCCGGCAAAACATTTCCGATTTCGAAGTCTTTTAAAATCAATGCTGAGTTACGTTACGAACTGGAACAGAGTCCTTTTGGTTCTTCAACATTTGTTGGCGCTAATAATATTGGACTATGCGTTGGTTTTAATTTGAAGTGATTTACAATCCTAAGGTTCAATTGGCACAGTTAGGTTAAGTGTTTTGACAAGTACCCTATGAAACGCAGAGATTTTATAATTAAAACATCCGGGGTTGCAGCAGCAACTTTATCGTATTCACAGTTGTATGGACACATACAAAAGCAGATTGAAACAACCGCTGATCAGGCAAATTACGATGTGATTGTTTTGGGCGTTGGCAGCATGGGCTCTTCTGCTTGTTATCATCTGGCTAAAAGAGGCTTCAAGGTTTTGGGATTAGAGCAGTTTGACATTCCACACGAGTTGGGTTCCCATGCCGGTCAGAGCCGCATTATCCGCAAAGCATATGGCGAAGGTTCTGATTATGTACCACTGCTGGAAAAAGCCTATCAGAACTGGAAGACGTTAGAATCAGAAACAGGTTCGCAGGTTTATTACAAAACAGGGCTTATGTATTTTGGAACTCAGGAAGATCCCTTTCTCAAAACGGTTAAGGATTCATCTTTAAAGTATAAAATTCCTGTTAATAATCTCAGCGTAGAAGAGTGCGTTCGCAAATATCCACAGTTTAATCTGCCACATAATTTTCAGCGATTGGAGGAGCCGGATGCCGGGTTTATAACTCCCGAACGTAGTATTCTTTTATTTGTTGAGCAGGCGATAAAGAATGGAGCCGTTATCCGCACAAAGGAAAAGGTTATTGAATGGAAGCGTGAAAACGGCAGTGTTACCGTAGTCTCTAACCTAGGTACCTACAAGGCAAGTAAGTTGGTGATTACAGCAGGACCATGGGCCGGAAAAATGATACCTGCGCTTGCTTCTAAACTTACCATTACACGGCAAGCGGTTGCTTGGGTAAAACCAAAAATGTGGGATAATTTTACATTCGGAAAATTTCCGTGTTGGATATTGGAAAATAAGGACCATGATTTTTATGGGTTCCCGATTCTTCCGGTCGGAACCTTTGGTGGGCCAATGGGATTGAAGCTTGCATTGCATTTTCCCGGAGCAGAAAAAACAGACCCTGATGCTGTGAACAGAAACACAAAGGACTCTGACGAAAAAACTCTGATCAAATTTTTAAACGAGTTTATTCCCGATGGTTATGAGAATACTCTAGTGATGAAAACATGCCTGTACACTAATTCGCCTGATAATGATTTTATCATAGATTACCTGACAGGATTTGACAAGGATGTAGTTTTTGCAACTGGATTTAGCGGTCATGGTTTCAAGTTCGTAAGCGTTGTGGGTGAGATTTTGGCTGACCTTGCTTTGAATGGATCAACACCGTTGCCGATCGGTTTTTTGAATGCAAAGAGATTTGGGTAGAATGAATTTCCCCCGCCTTGATTCGTGTCCGCACGAAACAAGACCCGAATTTCTTGTGCGTTCAGGTCTTCCGACCTGACAGATCGTTTATTTCAGTGGGTTCCCTCGCCCTTGTTGGAGTTCTTCTCCAACAAGAGTAATACTTGACCCCTGATCACTCAACAATCACTTTCTTCAGATAATAAACATCCTGATCCAGCATCGGTAATGAAGTACTCGTGATCGTGACAGGTGTTTTGCTGATCACAATTTTCTGGTTGCCTGTGCTGGTTGATACCTCTATCGGAATTTCGTAATCCAGATTTACCAGTTGCACCTTGTATGAATCTTCACCCGTTTGTCGTAACGAGATTTCCAGTTTGCTGGTGGTGCGCAGATACAGATCGAATATGGGCTTTAGGCTTTTGCCGTAGGCAGTACTGAAGAGTTGCTCTACATCATTGGTTGTTACAGAATTTATATATGTATACTTTGGCTCGGTAGCCAATCTCTTTAGGGTAGGGAAGAAGATCTCATCGCCTATGATGTGTCGCAGCGTGTGCATAAAGAAAGCACCTTTCCCATAAATATCACCATGATATGCCTGATCAGAATCGATCTCTTCGCCCTGCACAATAGGGAGTTTATTTTGTGTTTCGCGGGCTGTGCGTTGCATGCGTTTCAGGTATTCTTCCTGGCCACCTATTTCAAAAATATGTAAGGCATCAGCAAACACGCAAATACCTTCCTGTATCCACATGTCGGCCCAGTCGTGGTTGGTAACTTTGTTTGCCCACCACTCGTGACCAAACTCATGCACTAACAGCCAATCAAAATCTGTGTTGCCTACTTTCGTGTACCTGAATTTATTCCCGTATGCATTCAACGTTTGGTGTTCCATACCCAGGTGTGGGGTTTCGCATAAGCCGATCTTTTCTTTTGCCCATGGATATTCTCCAAAATATTTTTCGAGAATGCGGGTTGAGTTGGCCAACAAATCCAATTGATACATTGCTTTACTTTCACTTTCTTCCAACACGTAAAAGTCCATTGGCACTTTGGTTCCGGTAATCGTTGTGTAGTCACGACTCACTTTTTTGTATTTGCCGATGTTGAAAACCAGGCAATAGTTGCTGATGGGGTAGTTTGTTTTCCAATGAAAGGTACTTTTCTCTTTGCTGTTTTTTTGTTTTATCAACAGGCCTGGCCCCGCTACCACCAGTCCTTTCGGTACCGTGATAAATAGATCAGCACCTTCATCCGGTTCATCGCTGGGATGATCCTTGCAGGGAAAAAATATCTTCCCACCTTCACCCTGACAGGTAATCGCAATCCATGGATTTCCCTGACTGTCCTTTTCCCACTGAAACCCGCCCGTCCACGGGGCTCGTTCCGAAACACCGGGCGTTCCCTCATAGTCAATTTTTACTTTCACCTTTCCGGCAGGTAAATGCTGAGCTATTCGGATTAGATCATCTTCACCATGTTCAAATGTTTTTGCTTTACCATTCACAAGCACTTTACTAACCCGAAGTCCATGCCAGAAATCAAAAAGTAATATGTCTGTGGATTGAGCAAGTAAAAGATCAATTTCGGTGTAACCTTTAATATACTTTTTGTCCGGATCAACATCCAGGCTAATGGTGTAATGCCGGATGTCCATGATGGCCTGCTCAGGTTTAAGTTTGCCCCCCGATTTTAGATTTTG
>LNFM01005557.1_pt1 | contig 29420 bp, 29 predicted proteins | sample 596031 | NCBI WGS metagenome assembly LNFM01 (sample SAMN04254537, study PRJNA301005) | activated carbon metagenome | isolation source: dual media filters at the Ann Arbor, Michigan drinking water treatment plant | place: USA: Ann Arbor
CCAACTGCTCACGCAAGGCTAGCCACGGACGTGCGCCACCATCGCGTTCATGGTCACGACGCAAGCCCGCCAGGCGGTCGACATCGGCTCGGTAGGCTTCGATGTCCCCGAGCAGCGCGGTTAGGTCGACTTCGAGCGCCGCTCGGCGTTTTAGAGCGTCAGAGTACGCGCCGCGAGGCGATTCTGTGGACGGCGTAAGGAGCTCGTTTCGCTCAGCCTCAACCGCACGGATGACGTCGTCACCGCTGGTGGATGCCAGTTCCCCAAGAGAGTCTCCCAACGCGTTCCGCAGGTGACCGCTGGCAAAGCCAACCGCTTCGGAGATTTCGTGTGACGTTCCTTGCCTGATCCAGAGCAGCCCTGGAATGCCCATGTGCTCTGGCGAACTCCCTCCCCTGCCGGCAAAGCTGAACCCTAACAACTCACCGAGGTGATCCTCTGCTGCTGTTCCGTCCAAGACCTTGCCGTCTATGCTCAACTCGCAGCGCTTCTTGCCTAGGAACGCCTTGATGAGCCGAGCGGGTTTTCCACCGAGTTCGAACTCAATCTCTACTGTTGGCGTTGCCGAGCTATCACTCCACGGCCGTAAACCGCCAACTGAGCTGGACTTGTGCCGCTCAAAGAATGCCGCGCGAATGGCTTCCGCGACGGTGGACTTTCCAGCCTCGTTGGGGGCGACAAACAGATTCAGGCCGTCGGTAAGGTCGCGTAGTTCCAGGGGAGCGCGGAAACGCTTGAAGTTCTCGACTCGCAGACGCTTGAGTTTCATGCGCCGGCTCCCGAACGCGGTCCATGGGCGTCAAGAATTCTCGCCAACGCGAGCATCGCATCTCTCGCAAGCTCAGCTTCAGCGCCGTTCTGCTCCGCACGCAGATCTTGAAGAACTTCGCCCACGAAGCCGTCGGCACGCAACCCAAGAATGTCGTCCTCGGTTGGCTCGAGCCTTAGCTCCGTGCTGTCCCAGACGACGGCACGCGCGTTGGCACGGGCTGCTCCCAGCGCAGCGATGAGCTTTCGATGCCCTGCCAAATTGCAAGTGCCGGAGACCCGCACCTGCAGCACATCGTCGCTTCCTGCTGAGTTCAACATGTCCACAAGGCCATCGACGTCCGAGTCCACGGCCAGATGCTGCTCAATCTGACGCCATCTGAACTTCCCCGTCGGCATGGCGACGACAACGGGTGCTGCCCCCACCGACTCTATGGAGACCAGGAGCGCCTGGCCTGAGTCGTTGGCCTTGAACCGGTCTGTTTCTGGAGTGCCGGCATACCAAGTTCTGTCATCGACACATTTCGTCCCGTGCCAGTCGCCCAGGGCCAGGTAGGCCAGACCTGCGCCTTGAGCTCTACCTGCAGCAATCGGGTTCGCTGAGTCAATATCCTCAGAAAGGATTCCTTGGACGGAACCGTGTGCCAACCCTATCCGCGGCAAGCCATCACCACTGGCATCCGTAGAGAACCATTCAGTGAGGTCGGCATACGTATGGCGTTGAGCAAGCGGCGCCGGTAGCAAGGTGAATTTCCCCGCTACGACCACCGGCTTTGGTTCCAGGCAAACGATGACGTTGGCTGGAATGGCCCCAAGGCGTCGAGCGTGAGTCCATACAGACTCGGCCAACGCCGCATCGTGATTGCCCGGCATAAGCACCCATGCGCCGGGGAAGCTACCCATCGCATTGAAGAGCCGACGGATGGTCTTTTCCGTAACCGTCTGAGCATCAAACACATCACCAGCTACCAGGACAGCATCGACACTTTGCTCGGTAGCAATCGAGGCCAAGCGCTCCACCACCGCGAAGCGCGCCTCGAACAATGCAGCGGCGTCGTCAGGTTCGAACTGCGAAAACACCCGGCCAATCTGCCAGTCCGCCGTATGCAGCAATGAAATCAAGATGCTCCCCCTGATTGTTCCGTTCTTCGGGAGTGCTCCCGCGACGGCTACTTGGCGGTCAGACCGCACACGGTCTAGTCTAGCGTTTGTAAACGAGCGTGCGTACGGAACGGGCGAGCATTCAAGCGGGCATCCGGCTTGTCAACTCGGCGCAGACGAAGTCCGAGCCCTCCTCGGGCTGGTTGCGAAATTCGTGCGCCGGCGGTCGTGGCTAGAACACCTGAGTCGGCTCGGTGACCACCAGACGGTGCAGCAGTTCGGAGTGCTTCGCACGATGGCCCAGCTTCAGCCGCTCACATACAGGAAGCCACACCCCGCCTCGGCTGGAAAGCGGCTGATGCCGCAAAGCGGGCCGTTGTGAAACAGTCTGGCCCGCACCTTGAGCTGCTCCATCAGACCAGACAGCCAACTGGCGAAATGCCTATATGGCGGACGATTAGGCAATCTTTCTGGACGATAGGTCACCAATGCTATGACTCGGCGACACACACTGTCGTCCAGCAGTTGCCCGACCCAAGTCAACAAAACCCTGTTTACTTGGTCCACACCAAAAGGAAATCCATCATGTCCCGCGTTCAATTGATCGACCCCGCCCAGGCCACCGGCGAGCGCAAGCGCGTGCTCGACCAGATCCAGGGCGCCTTCGGTGCCACGCCCGCGATGTTCCGTGCGGTCGCCAACTCCACTGCCGCGCTGAAGAGCATGTGGGCCAGCTTCGGCGCCCTGGGCGGTGGCGTGATTCCGGCCAAGCTGGGCGAGCAGATCGCCATCGCGGTTGCCGACCGCAACGAATGCGAATACTGCGTGGCCGCCCATACCATGCTGGGTCGCAAGGCCGGCGCAACCTCCGCCGAGATGGTTGCCGCCCAGCAGGGCGAGTCTGCCGACCCCAAGACTGCTGCCGCGCTGCGCTTCGCGCTGAAGCTGGTCAACGACCGTGCCCAGGTCAATGACGCCGACGTGCAATCCCTGCGCGACGTCGGCTTCGACGATGAGCAGATCGTGGAGATTCTGGCCCACGTAGCACTGAACCTTTTCACCAACTACATGAACGTGGCCTTCGCCGTGCCGGTCGACTTCCCGCCCGTCAAGATGCACCGTCAAGCGACCTGACGATCTCTGCCCTGCCGCCTTCGGTGGCGGGCATCGAGCGGCTCGTCCCGGTAGTCGTGGAAGACATTGACTTGCGTCAGGCCGCCATCGGCGGTTTGACTGGCAGGTTGGCCGGCAGGCCGGGTCAATTTCAGCGCCAAGGCGCGTCAGTTCAAGATGAATTTCGTTGCAGACTATTCAGTTGGGATAGGCCAGCCGCTTTTCCATCCATCTTTGAATCTGCTCGAAACTCAAGCTGAGGATCCAGTAGATAGCTGCAGCGGCCATGTACAGTGGAAACGGCTGGAAGGTGGTGGAGATCAATTCCTTGGTCGCCAACATCAGCTCCGTCACTGCTATCACTGACACCAGCGAGGTGTCCTTGATGAGGCTGATGAGGCTGTTCGACAGGCTCGGCACCGCCGCCCTCAGCGCCTGCGGTCCCACCACGTAACGCAACGTCTGATCGCGGGTCAGGCCCAGGCTGGTGCCTGCCAGCCATTGGCCCTGCGTCACGGCGTTGATGGACCCGCGTAGCGTCTCGCTCATGTAGGCCGCCACATTCAGCGTCAGAGTCAGGATGCCGGCAGTTATCGGCGACAGCTCGATGCCTACACTGGGCAGGCCGTAGTAGACGATGAACACCTGCACCAGCAACGGTGTACCGCGCATGATGCTTACGTACACCGCTACCAGGCTGCTCAAACCCCATACCCCCAACACGCGGATCAGCGTGACGAGGCCGGCCAGCGGTAGGCCGAAGATCATCGAGGCCACGGCGAACAGTAGCGTGTAGCCCGTTCCCTTGAGCAGCACCGGCCAGGCAAGCGCGAACAGTGATGGCAAGTCCATCGTGGTCGGGCGGGGGTCAGCGGGCTGCCAGCGGCTTGCTAACGTCGCGCTCGAACCATCGGGTCGAGATCTTCGCGTAGCTGCCGTCGGCCTTCAGCTCCTCGAGTGCCTTGTCAATTGCCTGCTGGAACTTCGGATTGCCTTTGCGGAAGGGAATCGCGTTGCTGTCGGGCTTGCCGATGGCCGCGCCTGCCTTCACCGGCAATTTGGTCTTCTCGCGCAGATAGGGGATCAGCAGGCTGTCATTGATGGCCGCGTCGATGCGCCCAGTGGCCAGGTCTTGCAAGTACTCCGGGGCACCCGGGTAAGTCCGAACCTCCGCTCCGTCGATGCTTTTTGCCAGCTCCGCATAGTTACTGCCCTGGCCGACGCCAATCTTCTTGCCCTTCAAGTCCGCCGCAGTTTCTAGCTTGCGCGTCTCATTGGCACGAATGATCAGTTGCGGGTAGGAAATGACGTAGGGGCCGCTGAAGTCGAAGGTCTCGCGCCGCTTGTCGGTCGCCGCCACCTGGTTGACGATCACGTCGTACTTGCCTGCCTGCAAACCCGCCAAGATGCCACTCCACTCGACGGTGGTGAACTCAGGCTTCACGCCGAGCTTGGCCGCAATAGCTCGGCCAATCTCGACATCGAAGCCCGTCAACTGGCCCTTATCGTCCTTGAAGTTGAACGGTGGGTAGCTGCCCTCGCAGGCAATGCGCAGGGTACCGCGGGCCTTTACCTCATCAAGCAATTCGGCAGCGTGGACGCTGGAAATCGCGCCGATGAACAGAGCGGCGGCGAGCCGGGGTGTGAACAGTGTCTTCATGAGTTGCCCGTCGGATCAAGGTGGTCGAATCTTGCACCGAGCCGGGACCAAGCGCTAGTCCCCCTCGCCGGATGCTCTCTGCCGATCGGCCGCCGCTCTTTTGTCCATGAGCGGTGGCTGACCATACATTCGGGCGTACTCGCGGCTGAATTGCGAGACGCTCCCGTATCCCACTTCGAAAGCGACTTCACTCATTTTCTTGCCCTTAGACAAAATCAAGCGGCGCGCTTCCATCAAGCGGAGATGCTTCTGGAACTGCAGCGGCGAGAGTGAAGTAACTGCACGAAAGTGCTGGTGAAATGCTGACCGACTCATGCCGGCCGCTTCTGCCAAGCGCTCAATCTGTGCTGGACGTGAGTGGTCGGCACGAAGGAGCGCCACTGCGCGCGCGATACGTCGTGTGTGGCTGTCGGGTAGACCTAGGCTACGAACAGCAGGTCCTTGAGGACCCAATAAAAGCCAATGGTGAATCTCTCGAATCAAACTCTCCTTGAGAACGGAAAGGGATTCTGGGCGGTCTAACAGACGCACGAGTCGATGCAGCGCATCTCGCAGATCCTCGCCAGTGTCGATTGCGGCGTGAGGCGGATGAACTTCAGGAGCGCTCAAGACCAGATCCGAAACCACGGCAGTATCCAGATCAAGTGCCAGACCCAGGTAGGGGTCGACGATGCTGGCCTCACTGATGCGACTCGCCATTGGTACGTTACCTGTGACGATCATCGTGTCTCCGGCGGCATAGGACGCCATGCCACTGCCGATAGTGACTAGCTTGCGGCCCTGCAGCACCAAGCAAACCAACGGTCGCCTCAGCGTGTGCTCCAGCTCGCTCGATGTCGTGCGCCGGATAAAGTAAAGGCCTTGCACCGGCGTGCTCGTGACGCCTCCGTTTTGGCATTGGTCCGCCGTGTAGCGCAGGACTATTCGCTTCAGTTCGTCGGCCATAGCGCATTCTGATGATGCGATTCGACAACTTACAACCAGCCTGGACGATAAGGCAAGGAATTCCGACTTTCGGGCATGCGTCAAAGCCATCTCCGCCCTAGAGTGAGCCTCAGCCAAATGAAAGTCCCCATGAACCAGGTGCTCAATCAAGAGACCCCGCTCATCTCACAAAATTCCCTCGCAGCTCACGGAGGTAGACAGGTACTGGAAGAGCAATGCGCTGAAGGTCACAAAGGATTCTTCATTTAGCTTGAGGATCGGCTAGGCCAGGAGGAAACTGTGGTGCAGATGCTGCGAGACATTAGGGCATGCGTCGAAGACGACGCCTGCCACAGGAACGTGGGTTGCCGTTCAGCTTTCACAAACGACAGCGATGGACCATACCCGGCAAGTCAGGCGGGGAGATTCAGGTAACTGAAGGTTGAGCCGAACGTGGTGCACGTTGGTTCCCTAAACATGCATTGGAGACCATGATGAAGTATGAAAAGTCACAAGCTGCCATTGACCGCCTGACCCCCGAGCAACGCCGGGTAACCCAGAAGTCGGGCACCGAAAGGCCCTTCACGGGCGAGTACAACGACAACAAGGAACCTGGCATCTACGTCGACATAGTGTCGGGAGAGCCGCTGTTCGCTTCGGCGGACAAGTTCGAGTCGGGTTGTGGCTGGCCCAGCTTCACCAAGCCGATCGTTCCGGCAAACGTGAACGAGTTGCGGGACAGAACGCATGGCATGGTCCGGACGGAGGTCAGGTCGGTACACGCCGACAGCCATCTGGGCCACGTGTTTGAGGATGGTCCTTCCGACCGCGGTGGACTGCGCTACTGCATCAACTCGGCGTCCCTTCGCTTCATCCCGCTCGATGAAATGGAGGCCGAGGGCTACGGCGAGTATCTCAATCAGGTAGAGGAGTCATAACATGAATCAACGCGCTGTTCTCGCAGGAGGATGTTTCTGGGGCATGCAAGACCTGATTCGCAAGCGTCCAGGCATCATCTCGACTCGTGTCGGTTACACCGGCGGTGATGTTCAGAACCCCACATATCGCAATCACGGTACGCATGCCGAGGGGATAGAGATTGTCTTCGACCCGGCGGTGACGAGCTACCGGAACATCCTGGAATTCTTTTTCCAAATCCACGATCCGACGACGCTGAACCGTCAAGGCAACGATCGTGGTCTCTCCTACCGGTCTGGCATCTATTACATCGATGAAGAGCAGGAACGCATCGCCAAGGACACTATCGCCGATGTGGATGCTTCCGGGCTTTGGAATGGCAAAGTAGTCACCGAGGTTGAACCAGTCGGCGCGTTTTGGGAAGCCGAACCCGAGCATCAAGACTATCTGGAGAGGCGGCCGGACGGCTATACCTGTCACTTCCTCCGACCCGACTGGGTGCTTCCGAAACGCCAAAACGCTGGTGATAAGTAGCCAGCGGCCGGAACAGCAACCGAATCGGCTTCGCAGCCGTTTCCGAGAATCCGGTCCGGTTCGCAATCTACATCGCTACCTCGCCCAACGATCCGTTCACCGAATCCAGTCTTGATGAGATGGGGGCATTCCAGTACGCCGCCATCGCAGCACCAGGGATAAAGACCATGCCAGACCTCTCGTCCTTCCCTATCACGCAGCGCTGGCCAGCCACTCATCCTGACCGCCTGCAACTTTACGCAGCACCCACACCCAATGGCGTCAAGGTCTCCATCATGCTGGAGGAGACCGGCTTGGCATACGAGCCCCACTTGGTCGACATATCAAACAACGAGTCGAAGGACCCTGCGTTCGTGTCGTTGAACCCGAACGGCCGCATACCAGCAATCATCGACCCAGCCGGTCCCGATGCTCGGCCCATTGCCGTATGGGAATCCGGTGCGATCCTCCTCTACTTGGCCGAGAAGACGGGTCAACTCATTCCTAGTGCACCCGCAAAACGTTACGAAACCCTGACCTGGGTGTTCTTCCAGATGTCGGCCATCGGGCCAATGTTTGGTCAGCTAGGATTTTTCCTGCGCTGGGGCGGTAAGGACTATGAAGACAAACGGCCTCGACAACGTTACATCGACGAATCCAAGCGTCTCCTAGGAGTCCTGGACCGCCAATTGGAAGGCCGCGACTGGATCGTCGACGACTATTCGATCGCGGACATCGCAACGCTCGGCTGGGTAAATGCGTTGGTTGAAACGTACGCTGCTGGTGACATCCTTGGCCTCAGCAGCTATTCGAACATTCAAGCATGGCTCGGCCGTGGGCTAGCTCGACCAGCAGTGCAGCGTGGCCTACGCATCCCCGCGAGACCGGTATGAGCGTCATCGCCGCCAACCTGCCCTTTCCTGCCCCAGCGTTCCCGAAGGCCAAGTGGTAATCAATACCGCACTTCGGATTCTTCTTCGCAATCTAACAGGCCGTTGAAAAACCAACCCTGAATCGACGCCTTCGCACCTCGAAACGGGCCATGAAGTTCATCCAGGGCATGAGTTGCAGCGGGCGTTCGATTTCGGATCGCAATCGCGGCCGATTTCCCCGATTTGGACGCTCATTTCAAGCGCCATTTCAGTCATTGCGCCACCTGCGGGCGCAATACGGCCAGGGATCGCAACCGGGTGAGGTTGTACGCCGCCATCGTCAGCGTCAGAAGTTGGTCAACCTTATCCAGCCCTCGCACCATCACCTGCGCCAGCGGCCCCACCGTCTTGCCCCAGCCGAAACACTGCTCAATGCGCTTTCTGGCGCGCATGCTCATCGCATAGCCCTCGTGCCGGGTCGTGCGGCCATCGATCGCGCTGCCTCCATTGCGGTTAACGTTCTGCGCCACGTGCGGCGTCACGTTGATCTCGCGGCACGCCTTGACGAAGCCCTTGGTGTCGTAGGCCTTGTCGGCGGCCACCGTCTTGCGTTTGCCCGGCTCGGCCACATCAGCCAGCATCTGCGCGGCCACCTCGCGCTCAGCCACACCGTTGGCCTGGCTGGCGCGCACGTTGACCACCAGGCCGTGCCGGTTGTCGCTGAGCACATGGCCCAGATAACTGGGCAGGGCCGGCGCCGCATTGCTCTTGCGGTACAGCCGCGACTCACCGTCACTGCTCGACTCGTGCGTGTCGTTGCTGCGCGGCTCGCCGCGCCAGTCCTCGGGCGGACGATCGTCGTCCGATCCGTCCTTGCGCCGCATGCTCTTGTGACTGGCCCAGGCCTTGATCAGCGTGCCGTCCACGCTAAAGTGCTCGCCCGACAGCAGCCCGCGCTGCTCGGCCATGCTCACCGTGGCGTTGAACATCTCGGTCACCGCTTCGTGCTCGATCAGCCGGTCGCGGTTCTTGCTGAACACCGAGTGGTTCCACACCACGTCGTCGATCGACAGGCCGACGAACCACCGAAACAGCAGGTTGTAGGTGATCTGCTCGACCAGTTGCCGCTCGCTGCGGATGCTGAACAGCACCTGCAGCAGCATGGCGCGCATCAGTTTCTCCGGCGCGATGCTCGGGCGGCCGCCCTTGATGTCGGCTTCGTACATGGCCGAGAACTTCGAGTCCATCTTGGTCAACGCATCGTTGACCCATGTGCGGATCGTGCGCAGTGGGTGATTGGCCGGCACAAAGTCGTCCAGCTTCACGCTGCTGAACAGGTTCTCGGTGTAGCTGTCTGCGCCTCTCATCGGCTCCGGCTCCCTCGGTCTGGCCTGTCTCGATCGTCGCTCAGTTCGCCTGGGTGGGCGATTGGTATTTCAACGGCCTGCTAACGGGTCAACCCGCGTGATCTGCGGGAGTCTTTCCAATCCAACCCTAGGCGAAAGCGCATCCATGAAATCCCAGTTGACCGACGTTCTGGAAACGGTCCAGTCCTTCATCGCCAAGGGCTACGACCGCGAGTACCGGGTCAAGGACGGCAATCTCGTCGATATTCAAATAGGGTCAGCCATCGATCCGTGCACCCTTAGCGTTGATGCTGCGTTGCGCCTCGAAAGTGGGGATGATGCAGAGGACGCCTCTAACATTTACGCAATCACCGATCCGTCGACCGGGCATAAAGGCCTTTTGATCGATGCGTTCGACGTGTTCGGCGAAATGTGTCACCAGGACCTTTCTGAGCGGCTTATGGCGAACAGGGAAACAGCGCCGGCAGGTGACCTGGGCGTGCCGAGCAAGCACGGGCTGCGAAAAGTCTACAAGACCGAGTTTGACAGCGAGCCCGAGCGATACGTTCTGCGGGAAAACTTTCCGGACTTCCCAGCGTGCCCTTTTGGTGGAGCTTTCAGCATCCTCGGCTTCGATACCGCCGATCAGTCATATGTCTGGCTCGTCACCAGCGTCATCCGAGATTCTCGGCTGACGAGAGTGCCATACCAAGGGGAAGACATCACCAGCGATGAATAGCGGGGCCAGCGAGCTTGTTAGTCCGCCGGAGGCAGGCACCATTAGCCCACGGGATCTTGAATTGTAAAAACATAACGAGGTGATGATGAACTGGAATAAAGACCACATCCGAGAAACTATGCTTTCTCTGGAGACCGCAGCTTTGCAAAGCGCTCGCGACCACTATCTGAACTATCTCTCCACTGCCCGGCTTGATCCTACCGAACCCATCGAGAACGACGAGCAGGCTCAGGCCGAAGTCGCGGCCGACTTCGCTGAAGCGCTTGATGACACGCTTCATGACTACGCCGACAAACTCGAGAAGCTCAGGACAATCGATTTCGGCCCTAAGTCGACTGTCAGCGAAGGCGCTGTCGTCAAGCTATCCGGCCGCTACTTTGTGATCGCGGTATCAACGAGCAAGTTCATATGCCAGGGGCGTGAGCTCATGGGCATCTCCACAATGGCGCCGATCTTCGAAGCGATTGACGGTGCCCGGGCAGGCGAAACCGTTCAATTTAACGGCCGAAACCTCACTGTAGAAGTCGTGGCATAAGCATAAGGTAGGAGATTCAGATGAGCGTAGCTGAACGACAAGCGCCCGAACTGCGGGTGCAGAAATGGATTAGCAAAGATGGAGGAAACGTTGTCGCTCCGCTCAATCTGTCGGATCTCGGGACCGGCCCGAAGATTCTGCTCGCCTTCCAGCATTGGTGTCATGGCTGCCATTTGCATGGTTTTCCGACACTGCAGAAGCTGTATGGCGCGTTGAGTTCCAAGGGCGTTGGATTCGCAGTGATCCAGACCGTCTTCGAAGGAGCGCATGAGAACACCGTTGAGAAGTTGCGCGTGAATCAGCTCAAATATGAGCTTCCTGTCGCTTTCGGTCATGACGATCCACCGGCCGGCGCGATGTTTCCTACCTTCATGGAGGATTACCGAACACGTGGAACGCCTTGGTTCACGGTTATCGACGCTGGCGGTCGCATCGTTTTCTCGGACTTCCATCTCGACGCTGACCGGCTTGTCAAGGACCTGGACCAAGCGTAACCAATGCGGCGTTGGTACATCCTGATTGCCACCCATCTCGTGATGCTCGCTATAGGTTTTGCAGGCGGCGTCTATATGCTGCCCATCCTCACAGCACCTCAAGCGCCGGACACAGCAGCGCTTCAGCGAATCTCGACTGAAACGCTCTACACAGGGCGTCTCGTACGCAATCTCAGAGGCAGCGACCTGCTTCATTGGGGCGAAGGAGAAATTGGGGTTTCTCGCAACTACATCACACACGTTGGGCGTCTCGCCCCCGGTCCGGACTACAAGCTCTACCTTGCTCCACGGTTCGTCGACTCGAAAGAAACGTTTCTCCTAGCTAAGAATGAATCGCTTCGCGTGGGAGACGTGAAGACTTTCAACGGTTTCATCGTGGAGGTTCCTGCAGATATCGACGTTCGCGATTTCAGCTCAGTCGTCATCTGGTGCGAAGCATTCGACCAGTTCATCAGTGCGGCAGAGTATCAAGCTTCACGTCAGGCTCGAGAATGATCCATACGATGAATGCCGTAAGGGCGGCTTGTACTCGCGGCCTTGTTCTCGCACCGGTGGCGGCGTTGCTGTTGAGCGTCGCCGCGCTGCTGATGGGCAACGGCTTGCTAGGTACGCTGCTGATCGTGAGAGCCGGCCAGGAGGGCTTCTCGAGCGCAGCGACCGGCGCGATGATGTCCTTCTACTTTGCGGGCTTCACTATCGGCGCACTCGTGTTGCCGCGGGTGATTGCTTCTGTAGGGCATGTCAGAACTTTCGCCGGCTTTGCGGCTATCGCTTCGATGACCGCCCTTCTCCATGTGGCGCTCGTAGAGCCGAGCGCCTGGATGCTGCTGCGCCTAGTTACCGGCTTCGCCTACGCTGGTATGGTCCTCGCAACGGAGAGCTGGCTGAATGCGCACGCACTGCAATCCACACGCGGGCAACTCCTGTCGATTTTTGGAGTCGTTTCGATGGGTTCATGGGCAATCGGCCAAGCGCTCCTCAACGTTGCGCCACCCGGCGACGTGACTCTGTTCCTCATAGTTTCGCTACTAATATCAGCGTCGGTGGTTCCGATAACTTTGCTGCCAAATCATCCGCCAGCCGAGGTGGAGCAGGAACCGGTCGCGCTCAGGAGCCTCGTCCTCGTATCCCCCCTCGCTGCGGCCGGCGTCTTCTTGGCCGGCCTTGCTATAGGTGGCTTCTGGGGCATGGGCCCGAACTTCGCACAAAGGATCGGACTAGATGTTGGTGGCATATCCGCTTTCATGGCTGCGGTTCTTGGTGGCACACTTGCATTGCAATGGCCGCTCGGTTGGCTTTCGGATCGAGCGCCTCGAAACCTTGTCATTGCAGGTGCTGCCCTTGCGTCTGCAGCGGCTGCCATCGGCGTAGTGTTGGCGACGGAAGCGCCGCTGCCCTTGCTCCTTTTTGTAGGTGCGCTCTTCGGCGGATTTGGTATCCCGATCTATTCATTGTGTCTCGCCGTCGCGAACGACGATCTTCCGGCAGGTCGACTGCTCGGCACTGCACGCGGGCTTCTTTTGCTCAACGGGATTGGGACGGCCGCTGGACCCCTTATAGGGGGAGTGGCGATGAATATCGTGGGCCCAGGCGGCCTATTCCTATACGCGGCTGGGTTGCTCACTACTCTGGCGGTTCTGGCCCTCGCACGCAGGCAGCCAACGCGCCCAATCGAGGTCAGGGCCACCCATTGTCCTAGCACCCCGATGATCACCGCATCGCTCGATACGATGATGCGAACGCGAGATAGGCATGACGCTCGGCACTAATGTGGCAATTGCGGCAAAGGGCAACCTTCGGGATCGAGCGTCCCTTCATCCTGACGCTTGGGTGTTCCCGTTCAGGCGGAACATGACAAGCTCAGGTTTCCAGACCACCAATCGAGACGCAATATGAAACCCGATGTTCTGCTATACACAACGAGTTGGTGCCCATACTGCCTACGCGCGAAGCAGCTCCTTCGTGAGAAAGGAGTGCAATGGAACGAGATAGATATCGAGGGAAATCAAAGTCACCGACAGGCCATGAAGGAAGCTTCTGGCCGAAGCACCGTGCCGCAAATCTTCATCAACGGCACACATGTCGGTGGCTCCGACGACCTTTTCGAGCTTGATTCCATAGGCGAACTCGATAAGCTTCTCGCGCGCACGCCGCCTGCTAAGTAGGCGGCTGCGGCCTGGCCAGATCCGAGTGCCTCGGGATATCCAGTACGCTGACCTTGGGCTTTGCCCCGGAGTAAAATTCGAACATGCAATTGGTCAAGCAGGAGCTTCTCTCGGCGCTCGCAAACACCCTCGAATCCTTTTCGCCCGGGGCTGGCGCCAGGGCCGCGTTCGAATCGCCCAAGGTGCCGGCGCACGGCGATTTCGCAAGCACGGCGGCAATGCAACTTGCCAAGCCGCTGGCCCGCAAGCCGCGCGAACTCGCCGCAGAACTGAGCACTGCCCTGCTGGCCACCCCTGCTTTCGGGCGGTGGGTGCAGGATGTTGAGCTTGCCGGACCGGGTTTCCTCAACATCCGGTTGAAGGTGGCTGCCAAGCAACAGGTGGTGCGCGAAGTACTCGTCGCCGGAGAGGCGTACGGCCGCCAGCCGGCTACCGGTGAAAAGGTACTCGTCGAATTCGTCTCAGCCAACCCGACAGGACCGCTCCATGTGGGCCACGGCCGCCAAGCAGCGCTTGGCGATGCCATCTGCAACCTTCGCGCTTCGCAGGGCGATGCGGTGTATCGCGAGTTCTATTACAACGACGCCGGCGCGCAGATCCAGACGCTCGCGAGCAGCGTACAGATGCGCGCAAAGGGTCTGAAACCGGGAGACGCCGACTGGCCGAGCGGCGAAAAGGCCGCGGCTTACAACGGCGACTACATCGCCGACATCGCCGAGGATTTCAAGGCGAAGAAGACAGTGAAGTCGGACGACCGGGCGTTCACCGCGAGCGGCGACATCGACGACATCGACTCAATCCGTGAGTTCGCCGTGGCCTACCTGCGGCGGGAGCAAGACATCGACCTGCAGGCGTTTCGCGTGCGCTTCGACAACTACTACCTTGAGTCGAGCCTGTATACCAGCGGGCGCGTCGAATCGACGGTGGTCGAGCTGGTAGCCGCCGGCAAGACCTACGAACAAGACGGCGCTCTCTGGCTCCGGTCGACCGACTACGGCGACGACAAGGACCGCGTCATGAAGAAGGGCGACGGTACTTACACATACTTCGTGCCCGACGTGGCGTACCACATCGCGAAGTGGGAGCGCGGCTTCCACACCGTCGTCAACATCCAAGGCACCGACCACCACGGCACCATCGCACGCGTGCGCGCCGGCCTACAGGGTGTTGATAAAAGCATCCCCGCGGGCTATCCCGACTACGTGCTGCATACCATGGTGCGTGTCATGAAGGGTGGTGAAGAAGTCAAGATCAGCAAGCGGGCAGGTAGCTATGTCACGCTGCGCGACTTGACCGAATGGACCAGCACCGATGCGGTTCGCTTCTTCCTGCTGAGCCGCAAGCCCGACACCGAGTACACCTTCGACGTCGACCTTGCTGTCACGAAGAACAACGACAACCCGGTTTACTACGTGCAATACGCGCATGCACGCATCCGCTCGGTGCTCGCAAGTTGGGGTGGCAATGAGGCGATGCTGCAGGAAGCCGACTTGTCGGCGCTCGATAGCCCGGCCGCACAGGCACTTATGCTGCTGCTGGCGAAGTACCCGGACATGCTCACCGCGGCAGCGAGGGACTTCGCACCGCATGACGTCACCTTCTACCTGCGCGAACTCGCCGCCAGTTACCACAGCTACTACGACGCCGAGCGCATTCTGGTCGACGACGAAAGCGTCAAGAAAGCCCGCTTGGCGCTCGTCGCCGCCACCGCGCAGGTACTGCACAACGGACTCGCGATTCTTGGCGTCAGTGCGCCCAGCAAGATGTAAACCCGACCAAAAGTGCACAAGATGGCACCGCTGGTCTCATCCCTCTACTGAGAGAGTTGGCTCATTGGTCGCGCATGAGCTGGGTGACGATGACAGGCGTTCCCTCCAGTGTGCGGTGCACGGGGCAGCGGTCAGCGATGCGGAGCAGATCAGCCCGCTGCTCTTCGCTCAACGAGCCGCGTACGAAGAGCTCGCGCGTGATGCGCTCGACCTTGCCTTCCTTGCCATCGCATTCCGCGCAATCCTGTGCGTGCAGCCGCTCGTGCCGCAACCGAACCTGTACGTCTTCGAGGGCATAGCCCTTGCGGTTGGCATATAGGCGGAGTGTCATCGATGTGCAAGCGCCTAGCGACATCAAGAGCAGGTCATACGGGGTCGGACCGTGATCACCACCTCCCACGGCTCGGGGCTCGTCTGCGTCGATGTGGTGGCCGCCCGCCTGCATCTCACGCCAGAACGCATGGTCGTGCTCACCTATCCATACCTCACCCTCACGCAGAGCAGAGGAAGCGCCGCCGGTTGCGGTGTTGGCCGGTGGCAGGTATCGACGCGCCCAGGTGGCAATGGTGTCGGCTACGTAGGTCGCATCGGCCGCTCGCGTAATCAGGTGGTCCGCATCATCGAGACTGACGAAGCTCTTGGGGTGCAGAGCCGCGGTAAACAGCAGATGCGCCTGACCGATGCCGACCACCTCGTCTTGCGGGGCATGCATGACCAGCAATGCCCGTCGTAGCTGGCGCGAGATGCTGGTGTCGGTCAGGCGTCCCAGTTCCTCGACGAACGATGGCTTGAGTGCAAACTGGCGACCACCCAAGGTCACTTGTACATCGCCCTGCCCGTCAATCTGACTGCGCCCAAAGTGCTGGAGCACGTGGCTGGCCGATGCCGGTGAGCCGATCGTGCAGACCGCCTTGACGTGCTCGAGTTCCGGCGCTGCCATCAACGCCGCCGTTCCTCCAAGGCTATGACCGACCAGCAGACTCGGTGCCCCGTGAGTGGCCTCCATCCACTGCGCGGCGGCCACCAAATCGGCCACGTTGGACACGAACCCCGCGCTGCCGAATTCGCCCGCACTATCACCCAGCCCGGTGAAGTCGAATCGCAGTGTGGCGATGCCTTGCGAGGCGAGCGCTCGACTGATCCGGGCGGCCGCTATCGAATTCTTGCTGCAAGTAAAGCAATGCGCAAACACGGCATAGGCCTGTGGCGCGCCATCTTCTGGCAACTCCAGCACACCGGCCAGTGTGGTCTGCTCGGCGCCCGCGAACTCGACACGAATGCTTGTCATGACTGTGCTGCGTTGCGGCGCAGCCTCGTTGGTGCTGTCAGCATCACGTCTTGACCAACGCTATAGCATTCATGCAATAGCGCAGGCCACTTGGTGCCGGCCCATCGGGAAAGACGTGGCCTAGGTGCGCGTCGCAGACATTGCAGGTGGTCTCCACCCGAGTCATGCCGTGACTTGAATCGTCGTGGTAAGCCACTAGTCCGGGGGCCAGAGCCTGAGTGAAGCTGGGCCAACCGCTCTTGCTGGCAAACTTGCTAGAGGCGTCAAACAACTCGGTGCCACAGCAAACGCAGCCATAGCGACCGGGCTCGAACAGCGCGCACATCGCTGAGCTGTGGGCACGTTCGGTACCTTGTTCGCGGGTGACGCGGAATTGCTCGGCGGTGAGCCGCTCGTGCCATTGCGCAGCATCGAGTTCCAGACGCCGCGGCGGCGCTGGATTGCCTTCGCGCGTAAGCGCCATCACGCCACGCCACGTAAGTGTGTTGGCATCGGGCGCAGGTTGGGGCACTCCAGGCGCGGGGCGCTTGAGCTGAGCGATCAGTCTTTCCGCATCAACACTGAAGTGGTTGTAAATCACCGTTCCTTCGGGATCGATGACGATGAACCATGGCGTACCACCGTTGCGGTAGCGTTCCATCAGCACGGAACCAGCACCCTCGCGACCTTGGCCGGCATCGTGGCCGAAGGGAATTGGAAGAACGTACTTGAGCTGGTTCGCCGCCGCGCGGTCGAAGGTGTTGGCTTCGAAGTCCTCGAACACCGTCTGCACAGCAGCAAAGCTGACCAGCCGTGAACCTTTAAAGGCTTCGACCAGCTTCGCGAGCGCGGGAAAACCGGTGATGTGGCAGCCGGGACAGGCGTCCTGAAAGCAGAAGATCACTTTGTAGACGCCGGGCATCTGTTCCAGGCCATACCCCTGCATCGGTTCACCTGCGGCATTGATCCAATGCGTCACGCCCAGGTCGGGAGCAGGCTGGTTGATGATGCCGGGGAGTTGTGCGTCGTTCTGTTGCATCGAGGTCTTTCGCAGTGAACTACTTAGGTGCTGACCGGGCCGTCAAGTACCGCAAAACGTCCGGTAGCGTGCCGTTTCTTCGCTAGGTGCAGGCTGGGCAAAAACGGCGTCCGGCTCTAACTCTTCGAACGGCCGCTCGAGAACAGCCAGCAACCGCTCGAAGGGAGCCAGGTCGTCGTGGTCCACGGCCGCTGTCAGCGCGGCTTCGACCTGATGATTTCGAGGGATGTAGATCGGATTGACTTGGCGCATGGTTGTCGCACGTTCGGCCTCGCCCGCCGCCGGTGCAAGAAGACGCCAGCGTTGCAGCCAGGGCTGCATCGCTGGTGCTGCATCGCCGAACAGCGCGAGAAGCGGCGCATCCCCACCTACGGCGGCGTCAGTCAATCGCCGAAACCCCAGCGTGAAGTCGATGCGGTGCGCTTGCAGCAGTTGCAGGTACTCGTCGGCAAACGCCCGATCGCTGGCATGCAAGTCCGGCAGACCAAGCTTTGCACGCAACACTGCCGTCCAATGCACACTGAACCGCTCAGAAAAATCCTGTACCGCAGCGTTGCCACGCTCGGCAGCGCGGGTGCTGTCGGAATCAATCAATGGCGACAGCGCTTCGGCAAGGCGTGCCAGATTCCATTGCGCTATGGCAGGTTGGTTGCCATAGGCGTAGCGGCCTTCGGTATCGATCGAACTGAATACGGCGTTGGGGTCGAATTGCTCCATGAAGGCGCAAGGCCCGTAGTCGATGGTTTCGCCGGAAATCGTCATGTTGTCGGTGTTCATGACGCCATGTATGAAGCCTACGCCCATCCAGCGCGCCACAAGCAAGGCCTGACGATCCACCACGTTACTTAGAAGTTGCAGGTACCTATCGGGCTCATCAGCCAGCGCCGGGTAGTGGCGGGCAATGGCGTAGTCAGCCAGGCGACGTAACAGTGCCTCATCGCGCTTTGCGGCAACGAACTCGAAGGTCCCCACGCGCAAATGGCTTGCCGCCACTCGAGTGAGGATGCCCCCGGGCAAAACTCGTTCGCGCCGCACTGTCGCACCGGTGGCCACAGCGGCCAGCGCGCGTGTGGTCGGGATGCCCAGCACGTGCATAGCCTCGCCCATCAGGTATTCGCGGAGCACCGGACCGAGCGCAGCAAGGCCGTCCCCGCGGCGTGAGAACGGCGTCTTCCCCGAGCCCTTGAGCGCAACGTCACGGCGGCGACTCTCGCGGTCGATCAACTCACCGAGCAGCAGAGCGCGGCCATCGCCGAGTTGCGGCGAGTAGCCGCCAAACTGATGCCCTGAATAAGCCTGGGCCAGTGGCTCCGCCAGTGCCGGCACGGCGTTTCCGGCCAGCACCGCAAGACCTTTAGCGGATGCCAACTCGTCGGGGTCCAAGCCCAGTTCCGCGGCCAGGCTTCGATTCAACTGCAACAAGCGCGGCGCCGGCGAGCCCGCCGGTTTCCACCGCACGTAAAAACCCACGAGATCTCGCGCATAACTGTTGTCGAACGGCATGTGCATGCCGCGCTCGTCGGCTTCGTCACCATGCAGCGTGCCGTTTATCGGGGTTTTCAAATCGAGCTCCAAAGCATCGCACAAGGGGTACACAGCATCACATGGTGTCACCGCCGAAGGCCCGGATCAAGGCTTCGGCATCGAGGTGGAAATCGCTGTGCAGGACTTCGCCCATCGGATCAAGAACGATAAACCACGGCGTGCCCCGAGTTTCATAATCGGTCATCAGGCTCGAATAGCGACCCACCGCAGCGTCGTGTCCGAACGGAATCGCTAGCCCGTAGCGCTCCTGGTTCTCGCGCAGCCGCTCGAAGGTATTCACCTCAGCACCCTCGAAAACCGTCTGCACGGCCGCGAAGGCGAAGCCATGACCAGACAACGCTTGCACCAATTTCTTGAGCGTCGGGAAGCCGTGGCTATGGCAGCCTGGGCACCAGTGCTGAAAGCAATAGATCACCTTGAAGCCATCGCCGAAATCGGCCATCGTCAGCGGCGCCGTCGGTTTCCCTTGCGCGTCGATCCACTGTGAGACTCGCAATTCCGGGGCGTTGATGGGTACATAGTCACGCTTCATGAAGTCCTTTCGTAAGCGGGAGACTCGATACGTAGAACGGCAGCCGATGTAGCGACTTCACCGTCCACCAGCATGCGCTTGGGCAGCTTCCAGTTGGCGCGGGGAAAGTGGCAGGTAAAGCCGTTCGGATTCCGGACCAGGTAGTCCTGATGCTCGGGCTCGGCTTCCCAGAAAGGGCCGGCCGGCTTTAACTCAGTGACCACCTTGCCTGGCCACAGGCCGGAGGCGTCAACATCCGCGATCACCTCTAGCGCGACGCCATGCTGTTCATGCGTCGTGGAAAAAATCCCGGAACGGTAGGTACTCCTGCGGTCGTTACCCTTCCCCTTCTCTATGGTCGGGTCGTGAATCTGGAAGAAGAACTCCAGAAGTTCGCGAAAACTGGTGCGCGCAGGATCGAACACGACCTCCAGAGCCTCGGCATGGGTGCCGTGGTTGCGATAGGTGGCATTGGGCACGTCGCCGCCGCAGTAACCAACCCGTGTGCGAGTCACGCCAGGCAGCTTGCGTACGAGATCCTGCATGCCCCAGAAGCAACCCCCAGCCAGGATGGCAGTTTCGGTCGAACTCATGAACAAGTCCTTGTCGCCCCGAGTTGTTGGATAGCGGGCTCGCAAGCTGGGCTACGCTTGTTCTACCCCGCGCCATTGGTGGCACCGATACGCTTCCCCTTGAAGCAAGCGAAACACACATTGCAATTGATATCAGGGCGTCACGCCTGCCCGCAAGACTACAAATCGTCTCGATGGGTATACCGAACGTCCAAGCTTTCGCGACACGGACATAGGGTTGTCGCGCAGCGATTCCGCAGCCCATGCTGGGCTCGAATACCTCGCCTGCGTGAGGTTGCCAACGGTACTCCCGGCATAGCTGCTCGCTAGAATGAACAGATGACTCCTCCCGTCGACAAAGACTCCGGCAAGGCAAGTAATTTTCTACGCCACGTCATCGAAAACGACCTCGAGCGAGGCGTCTATGCGGCGCGAAAATGGGGTGGCAACCCCGGCGATGCGCAACACCATGCGCAAGGCATGCAAGACCCGGCCCGGGTGCGTACGCGCTTTCCACCCGAACCCAATGGCTACCTGCACATCGGCCACGCCAAGAGCATCTGGCTCAACTTCGAGTTGGCGAAAGAATACGGCGGCGTATGCCACCTGCGCTTCGACGACACCAACCCTGAGAAGGAGGAGCAGGAATACGTCGACAGCATCCGCGACGCAGTCAAGTGGCTCGGCTATGAAACCTACTTGGCCGATCACCCGAGCGCGCCCAGCACGCTGCAGCCGCACGAATATTTCGCGAGCGACTACTTTGATTTCATGTACCGGGCGGCTGAGTACCTGATCACCGCCGGCCTGGCCTACGTGGACGAGCAGACGCCCGACGAAATGCGCGGCACGCGCGGCGACTTCAACACGCCAGGCACCGATAGCCCGTTCCGCGCCCGCAGCCCCGACGAGAACTTGGCGCGCTTTCGCCAGATGCGCGAAGGCAAGTTGGACGACGGCGCCGCAATCCTTCGCGCCAGAATCGACATGGCCAGCCCCAACATCAACATGCGTGACCCGGCGCTGTACCGCATTCGCCGCGCCACGCATCACAACACCGGCGACAAGTGGTGCATCTACCCGATGTACACCTACGCCCATCCGATTGAGGACGCGCTGGAGCAGATTACTCATTCGATCGCCACCCTGGAGTTTGAAGACCAGCGCCCGTTCTACGACTGGCTGCTACATCGGCTGGCAGAAGGCGGTCTGATCGCCAGCCCGCATCCACGCCAGTATGAATTCGCGCGTCTGAACGTGACGCACGTGATTACTAGCAAGCGCAAGTTGCGCCAGTTGGTCGAAGAGCGCCATGTCGACGGCTGGGACGACCCGCGGATGCCTACCCTCGCAGGGCTTCGTCGTCGGGGCTATACACCTGAAGCGCTCAAGCTGTTCTGCGAACGCAGCGGTGTGACCAGGTCCGGCGGCTGGATCGACTACGGGAGCCTTGAAGCGGCGCTCCGCGACACGCTCGACCCGACCGCCCCGCGTGCGATGGTCGTGCTCGACCCAGTGAAGTTGGTCATCACCGACTGGGCCGAGCTAATGGGCAGTGACTCCCTGCTCGACGACTGCACCGCCCCCGTGAACCCGCGCGACCCCGAAGCCGGAATGCGCCGCTTCAAGATCGGCCGAGAGGTGTGGATCGAACGCACCGACTACGAAGACGTGCAGCCCAAAGGCTTCTTCCGCCTGTTCCCAGGCAACAAGGTGCGCCTGAAGTATGGCCATACCATCGCATGCACTGGCGCCACGCGCGACGCCGGCGGCAAGCTGCTCGAAGTGCAGGCCACGCTGGTGCCTGACACCAAGACGCGGTAAAGGTGAAGGGCAACATCACCTGGGTCGCGATAGCCGATGCGGTACCGGTCGAGGTTCGCTTGTATGAACGGCTGTTTGCCGCGGAACAGCCGGGCAGCGGAGAACTGCTGGATGAGTTGAACAAACAAAGCCTGATGACATGTTCGGCGTTCGCGGAACCGTCATTGGCTGCCGCGAAAGTTGGCGGCGCGGGGTTTCAGTTCGAGCGGCACGGGTACTTCGTGGTGGATGAAAAAGCGGCCGAAGATGGCAAGCCTGTGTTTAACCGGGCTGCGGGGATGCGAGACAGCCGGGGCAAGTAAGGCAGGCATCTACTGATCCACGCATGGCAAGGCTACCCCGAGTCGAACGGCGCCACGTTGCTGAAGCCGGTCTTCCTTCACGCGCCAAAACAGGCTAGCCGCCATGCTTGCAGTGGCCTCACTCACGCTTCACGCTGACAAGCGAGCCGAGAAGCGTTCAGCGATGAAATCCACGAACGCACGAATCCGTTTTGGCAAGAAGCGGCCGTTGGGGAATAGTGCGTACAGCGGGTATGGCTCAGTTTTCCATTCGGTCAGCAGCGGCACGAGAGCGCCGCTCAGCAGGTGTTGCTTCTGCTCCAATTCAGTCATCAGGATGATGCCGGCACCTGCGACAGCCCACTCACGTGCAAGCGACGCGTCATCGACGAGCCGGTCACCCGTTACCCGCACCGTTGTCCAGTGGCCGTCCAGGGCGAATCGCCAGGTGTTAAAGGGTCGACCTGCGCGGGTAAACGCGATGCAGTTGTGGTCAACCAAATCCATCGGTGCGCTCGGCGTACCGCGACGACGCAAGTAGTCAGGTGAGGCACTAAGCAGCGGTCGCGCAACTGCGAGCATGCGTGTTGGCGGCGGTCAGGATCCGCTGTTATTCGGCGGTGAGGACGCGGTTTTGCAGCTGAGTCAGTAGCGGGAACGAACAGCGGCAAGCGCCCTGCGGCGTTAGAACGGCTCGTTCGGGTCCAGTGATGGCGGCGGCGTCTCGGCGACGAGTTGGTCCCGCCAAGCCTGCTGGATCTGCGGACCGTACCGGGCCCACAACTGCTCACGCAGGTCCTGAAGGCATTCGAAGACCGCCAACGCCTGCTCGGGCGTCCAGTGCTCGGGAAGCGCTGACGACGGCGGCGCTGCCGACGCCTGGCGAGGCCTCACGGCTTGGCCTTGCGCGGTGCGGTGCCAGCCTTGGCTGCCCGCTGACGCGTGCGTGCGGCCAGCCGCTCCTGGGCTTCCTTAGCCCGGTAGGAATCGCCCTCGATGCGCACGACCTCGGCGCGGTGCATCAGCCGGTCGACCAGCGAGACCACGCAGGCGGCGTTGGGGAAGACCTCGCCCCACTCGGCGAACGCCTTGTTCGTCGTGACCACCGTACTCTTGTGTTGGTAGCGCCGGCTGACCAGCTCGAACAGCAGGTCGGCGTGGCGGTTCGAGTAGGAGAGGTAGCCGACTTCGTCGATCAGCAGCAGATCAGGCGCGGCGTAGTGACGCAGTCGCCGCCGCAGGGTCGAGTCGCTGTCCAGGGCCGCCAGGTCGCCGAGCAACTGCCCGGCAGTGACGAACAGCACCGTGTGGCCGGCCAGTACCGCCTGGTAGCCCAGGTTGCAGGCGCACATCGTCTTGCCCACGCCGTTGGGCCCCACGAGCACGACGTTGGTGGCGTCAGCCAGGAACTGCAAGGACATGAGGTCTTCCACTGCGGCGCGATCGACCTGCTCGGGCCAGCTCCAGTCGAAGTCGGCCAGCGGCTTGAACTGGCCGATGTGGGCCTCGCGCAGACGGCGCTCCAGGCTGCGGCGGCTGCGCTCCTGGGTCTCCCAGGCCAGCCACTGCGCCACGCGCGAGGCGGCCTCGGGTTCGGTCATCACGTCGGCCCAGTGGGCCAGCAGGCCGTGCAGGCGCAGCCCGGTGGCCTGGACCCGCAGTTCGGCGGCATTGATCGGCGGGGGTGCATTCATGGCTTCTCTCCTGTATCCACCGGCGCGATCCGGTCGTAGCTGGCCAACGCGTGCGAGCGCACCGGCGCGTCGCGGCGCGCCACGTCCTCGCTCAGGTGCAGCGCCGTGGGCGGCGGCAACCCCTGCTCCTCGCGGGCCCGCTCCAGGGCCAGGCGCACCGCGTTCGGGTGCGGCACGCCCTGGGCGAGCGCGCACTCGATGGCGGCCTGCAGCGGCGCCGCCCCGTAGCGATCGAGCAGGCGCAGCAATGCCGCGGTGATGGAGCCCAGGTTCTCGCCGCGCTCGGCGGCTTGCGCGAGCAGCCTGGATGCGGCCGGCACCGCACGGCTGGCCCGGTCGACACCGCGATGACCGCGCGCCTGGCGCTTGTGCTGCGCCAGCGCGTCGATGTGCTGCGGGTCCTCGATCTGCGCGCCGGCGTCGTAGCTGCGCGCGTGGCTGGCGATCTCGGCCGCACCGTCGAACACGCGCACTCGCAGCTCGTCGGCCAGCACGGCCAGGGTGCGTCGCACATGGGTGTGCGGCACCGAGTAGTCATTGAGCTCGAAGCGCACGTACGGCGTCTTGCCCACCTGCACGGCCACACGTTCGCCCAGCGGGTAGTCCTGCACAGGCAGCGCCAGCAGGCTGGCGCGCTCGACCTCGAACGCCTGGCGCACGCTCAAGGCGCCGTCCTCGGGCCAGCGCCGGTCCGAGGCCAGGCCCTCGCACCACTGGCGCGCCTGGGCATTGAGGTCGTCCAGGTCGGCGAACTCGCGCGCGGCGAAGAAGCTCTCGCGCACATAGCGGATCGCCCGTTCCACCCGACCCTTCTCGTTGCCGCGCGCCACCGCCACCGGGCGCGGCTCGAAGCGGTGGTGGCAGGCGAACTTCAGCAGCTCGGGATTGAACCGGATGGCGTCGCCCACGCGCTCGAGCACAGCACTCTTGAGGTTGTCGTAGAGCAGGACGCGGGCACAGCCGCCATAGGCGGCAAACGCCTCGACATGACCGCGCAAGAAGCTGTCCATACGGGCGTCGAGGAAGAAGCGCAGGAAGATCCGGCGCGAGTAGCTCAGCACCATCACGAAGGCCATCAGCGGTCGTCGGGCGCGACCGACCTGCAGGTGTCCGAAGTGACCCCAGTCGACTTGCGCTTGTTCGCCTGGCAGGGTGCGCAGGCGCAGGTAGGCCTCGGCGGCCGGTCGCGGACGCATGCAGGCCACGAGGTGGCGGAAGTGGTCAGGGCTGCCGCGGTAGCCCCGCTCGTGGACCATGTCGAACAGCCGCGCCGCGGTGAGCGTGGGGAACTTCGCCAGCGTCTGCAGGATGAACGTCCGGAAGGGGTCGATGCGGCTGGGGCGCAGCACCGTGGTGGGCGGTGGCAGGCCGGCCTGCGCGAGCACGCGTCGCACGGTGTCGCGGTGCACGTGAAGCTGGCGCGCGATGGTGCCCACGCGCCAGCGTTCGGTGTCGTACAGGCGCAGGATCTGCGCGTTCAAGTCGGCGGAGATGACCAAGGGGGTTCCTTCGAAGAACTCAGGGGCTGGGATCGACCACACGAGCCGGCCAGCGCCGCAGGCCGTGACGCACGAAGCCCTGGCGCACCCAGGGCGACAGCGGTGCAGCGCAACGCCGGCAGCGAGCGCCGACCAGCGGTACGTCGGCTGCGGTGACGCTCACCGTGTTGTCTGGCTCGTTCACGGTCAGTGGAGCAGCGGGCGGCACGCTCAGCCAACCCTGATGCGTCACGAAGTGCGCCTGGCCGCCGGGGTCGACGGCGGCGTCGATCGCGATCGGGGAGATCGCGGCGATCGCGACGGTGGCAGCCAGCTCGCACTGCCGCTGTCGCCAGCGCCGGGAGCGATCGGCGTGCGCCATGCGGCCCGCACGGCTGCGCTGGTAGCGCTGCGCGGCGGCGCGCTGGGCTTCGCGGCGGGCCGTGCCCGAACAGGCGCGGCTGCAGTAACGCTGGCCGCGGTCGCAGCGGCTGCACAGCAGCACCTGCGCACGGCAGCGCGCGCACACGAACAGACGGGCGGGATGGTCGACGGCCAGGCTCTCCGGGAGAACTCCCGAGGAACGCCAATGGCCGCCCGCCAGCGGCGTGTACAGCCGCATGTCGCGGCATACACTGCGCTCGCATCCCGCCTCTGGCGCGGTTGTAGGGCACGGCGTCGGGCTTGAGCAGCCACGCGATGGACCGGCGCCGTGCCCGCCTACCTCTCAGGCACGCCGAGGTTCTACCTCACCGGCCGCGCGCTCCCGGCCACCCCCACCGATCACCCCCCTGCTCGAGGCCGCCATGCGGCCGCCCTGCAGGGCGGCCGCATGGGCATCAACTCATCCCCCACGACGATCACCGCGGACCGCCGTCGACCCGCACCCCGCACGCCACCAGCCCTTCACAGAGCTTGAAGCGGAACCGCCACTTCACCGCCGAATAAGCGCGGGTTCTGATAGCCGTTCACACGGGCAACCTCCGTGCACGATACGCAGCAGCAGGCCATTGACGCGGCGCGGGACATCGCACGCAACCAGCAGTCCGAACTGGTCATCCACCGTCCGGACGGTCGCATCCGTGACAAGGACAGCCACGGTAACGACTCCTTCCCGCCGAAGGGCTGAGTGCCATGATGGGCGTGCCCACCTACCATGTGCTCGCCCTGTCTGGGGGCGGCTATCGCGGCTTGTACACAGCGACGGTTCTTGCCGAGCTTGAAGCCGTGCTAGGCCGCCCCATCGCTTCGCACTTCGACCTGATCTGCGGCACCTCTGCAGGCGGGATGCTGGCCTTGGGGCTGGCCGCGGAAATCCCCGCCATTGAACTCAAAGCCTTGTTCGAACGACAGGGCTGCCGCATCTTTGGTTGCCGAAGTCTCGCTCGGCGCCTTCTGGGCTTCTGGTTGACCGCCAAGCACGACTCCGCAGGGTTGCGGGGCGTGCTGACCGAGCGCTTTCAAGACGCCACGATCGGCAACTTGAAGCACCGCGTTCTCGTGCCAGCCGTCAACTACTCGACGGGGCGCGGCCAGTTCTTCAAAACGCCTCACCATCCCTCATTTGAGATGGACCACCGCATGAGGATCGTGGATGTGGCGTTGGCGACCGCCGCTGCGCCCGTTTACTTTCCGCTAGCGCGCAACGATCGTGGCGTCTTTGCGGATGGAGGACTGGTCGGCAATGCGCCAGGACTGTTCGGGCTGCACGAAGTCAATACGTTCCTCGCGCCGAAACAGAATGCACTGGTCCGGGTGCTGTCCATCGGCACGATGACGATCGGTGCAACCGTCCGTGGCGGCGCCAGCCTCGACCGCGGATTCGGCAAGTGGCGCGGAGGGCTGTTCGATCTGGTGATCTCTGCCCAGGAGTCGTCGGTGGACTACATGCTGCGCCAGTCGTTGGGTAGCAACTACTTCCAGATCGACGACAAGGCCACGCCCGATCAAAGCAAGGACGTAAAGGCGCTGGACCGGGTTTCCATCGGCGCCACGAATACGCTGAAGGACCGCGGCAATCATGCAGCGCAGCGCGCGCTTGGCGACCCTCTTTTCCAACCGTTTCGAGCGCACCAGGCCGGCGCACCCACCTTCTATCACGGCCCCAACAAGAATGTGCCGGAGGCCGAATGCTGAACCTGAGCCCGCTTTTCTTTACCACCGTCGATGACGAATCCTGCATGCATGACGAGCTGGATCTGTCGCCCGAGCAACGAGCCTGGATCGCCAGCGCCCGAAATGATGTCAGGAACTGCCTTCGCACCGGAATTCCGCGCGTGCTGCGCGAACGCGGGTACACGGACGACGTGCCGCAGCCACGCTTCTTCACGCAAGGATCGTGGGCGTACAAGACCTTGAACGGCCCGGCACAACGGCCCCAGCAGGCGGATGTCGATGATGGTTGCTATCTGCCGTTGAGTTTTGTCTCGCAGACGAAGCGTCCCAGCAGGGCCACAACGGTGTTCTTTGCAGCTGCTGAAGAAGCCTTGAGGCTGTTGGTCGAGGAGAAGCACTGGAAGCTTGTCACCGACAAGCCGACATGCATCCGGATTGTCATTGCGGCCTATGCCCACATCGACATTCCGTTGTACGCCATCCCCGACGAAGAATTCGTCACGCTCGCGAAAGCCTCGATGGAGCGATACGGCTATTACTCGCTGACGGAGGCGGTGAACATGGCAGAGCGGGATGCCTGGACGGCATTGCCCGCTGATAAAGTGCTCCTGGCTCACCGCGAGTGCAACTGGATGCCCTCCGACCCCAGGCCTGTGAAGGAATGGTTTTTGGGCGAGGTGGAGGCCAAGGGCGAACAGTTCCGCCGCGTGATTCGCTACTTGAAGGCGTTTCGCGATTGGCGGTGGTCGAGCGGTGGACCGGCTTCGATTCTGTTGATGGCCGCTGCGGCTCCGCTATTCGAGAAGCGGGATCGGCGCGACGACCTGGCGTTGCTGGATGTCGTCGCGGCATTGCCGGCCCGGCTGCGCGCGGGGGTGAACAACCCCGTTGATGAGTCGGAGTCGCTTACTGCACGCCTTGGTAAAGAGGGCGTCGAAGAGGCCGCGAAAGCGTTCGAAGCATTCGAAAAAGTGCTGCGCGGAGCCACCAACGCCGGCAGCCCTTCACAGGCCTGCGTCTGGATGCAAGGCGAATTCGGTCCGCGTTTTCCGAACGAGCCGGACCGGGTCAAGGTGGTATCCGTTGTCGCCACCATTGCCGCAGCGCCGGCTACGGCTGGTCCGAGCGAATTGGTCGGGCGCACGAAGGCCGGATGAGCAGCGTCGCCGTGGTCTCCGATGTGGTCGAAGCCTTCAGGCTGCAAGGCTTCGAGTTTGTCGGCAAGACGGACGACGGCTGGTTCAAGCTGAGGGGGCCGTTGATCCCGTGCGGCGCGGACGATGGCATTCCATGTGAGGTTCAGCTCGACCCTACCTTCTTCGACCTGCCTCGCATTCGGCTGCTCGAAATTCCGCCTGAACTGCCCAATGCAGTTCCTCATCTTGGCGCGGAGGGCGGCCTTTGCTATCTGGCCAAGGGAACTGTCGTGCTGGACATCTACGATCCTGTAGGGCAGTCCTTGGCGTGCCTGCAACGGGCGGCAGCGGTGCTCGGGCAGATCTTGAAGGGCGAGATGATCGAAGATCTCGCCGAAGAGTTCTTTGCCTACTGGAACGGCTGGCTTTGTTTTGTGGACATGCAAGGCGAAGATCTGGGGCGACAAAACTGTATCGTTGCGCAAGCCAATGGGAATCCACTCTGGTTCATCACCGACAACGAAGATCGAACAACAAGAAAGTTGCATTCACTCGGCTACCAGGTCACTGATAAAACGGTGCTGACATACCGGGTCAAGACCACCGCGCAACCCCGCCCACTAACCAGCCACTGGCCCCCCGAAACGGTGGGGGACGTCTTGGCTTGGCAAAGCACCCTGGACCCACGGTGTCGGCGCAAGATTCACGAACGAATCAAGGAAGGGCAAAGCAAAAAAGCAAATGGCGTCCTGATCATCATCGAATCGCCACTGATGACCTACGGCTTTGCCGTGCTCTTTGACCACCAAGTGAGTCAAAAGACCAAGCTTGCTGATCGCAGGGATTCGAGTTTTGGGCTGAAGGTAATGCCCGTCTCAGTGATCAGGATCGATGACCGGTATCTGGCCCAGCGCAACATCCCCAAGTCGAAAACGTTGGCGGGGAAACGAATCGCACTTGTGGGTTGCGGCACGATCGGCGGATACCTCTCGGACATGCTGGTCAAGGCCGGGGCAGGATCATGCGGAGGGAAACTCACGC
>LNFM01004102.1_pt1 | contig 29418 bp, 31 predicted proteins | sample 596031 | NCBI WGS metagenome assembly LNFM01 (sample SAMN04254537, study PRJNA301005) | activated carbon metagenome | isolation source: dual media filters at the Ann Arbor, Michigan drinking water treatment plant | place: USA: Ann Arbor
ATCTACGGCAAGGGCGGCATCGGCAAGAGCTTCACCCTGGCCAACCTGAGCTACATGATGGCGCAGCAGGGCAAGAAGGTGCTGCTCATCGGCTGCGACCCCAAGAGCGACACCACCAGCCTGCTGTTCGGCGGCAAGGCCTGCCCGACCATCATCGAGACCAGCAGCAAGAAGAAGCTGGCCGGCGAGGCGGTGGCCATCGGCGACGTCTGCTTCAAGCGCGACGGCGTCTACGCGATGGAACTCGGCGGCCCCGAGGTCGGCCGCGGCTGCGGCGGGCGCGGCATCATCCACGGCTTCGAGACGCTCGAGAAGCTCGGCTTCCACGACTGGGGCTTCGACTACGTGCTGCTCGACTTCCTGGGCGACGTGGTGTGCGGCGGCTTCGGCCTGCCCATCGCGCGCGACATGTGCCAGAAGGTCATCGTCGTGGCCAGCAACGACCTGCAGTCGCTCTACGTGGCGAACAACGTCTGCAGCGCGGTGGAGTACTTCCGCAAGCTCGGCGGCAACGTCGGCGTGGCCGGCATGGTCATCAACCGCGACGACGGCACCGGCGAGGCCAAGCTCTTCGCCGAACACGCCGGCATCCCGGTGCTGGCCACCATCCCGGCCAACGAGGACATCCGCCGCAAGAGCGCTTCGTACGAGATCATCGGCCGCCCCGGCACCCAGTGGGCGCCGCTGTTCGAAGAGCTCGCCACCAACGTCGCCATCGCGCCGCCGGTGCGTCCGAAGCCACAGACCCAGGACCAGCTGCTGGGCCTGTTCAGCGCCGAAGTGACCGGCCGCGACTTCAAGATGGAGCCGGCGACGATCTTCGACATGGTGGGCAAGAACGAGATCGTCAAGCCCACGCTCGAAGTCGTCTACGACGCGGCCTGACCCGGTGACCACCATGGGCGCGAACGACCTCCCTGTCCCCGCCGCCGTCGAAGGCGACGGCCACGGTTGCCATTCCGGCAAGGACGCCATGCTCGCCGCGGCACAGGCTGCCGGCAAGAGCGAGGTGCTGGCGCAGTACGCCAAGGACTACCCGCTGCCCGAAGGCGCGGGTCCACACGACCAGCCGCAGAGCATGTGCCCGGCCTTCGGTTCGCTGCGTGTCGGCCTTCGCATGCGCCGCACCGCCACCATCCTGTCGGGCTCGGCCTGCTGTGTCTACGGGCTGACCTTCACCTCGCACTTTTACGGCGCGCGCCGCAGCGTGGGCTACGTGCCCTTCAACAGCGAGTCGCTGGTCACCGGCAAGCTGTTCGAGGACATCCGCGAGGCCGTCTTCGCCCAGGCCGATCCGGCCCAGGTCGACGCCGTCGTCATCATCAACCTGTGCGTGCCCACCGCCAGCGGCGTGCCGCTGCAGCTGTTGCCCAAGGCCATCAACGGCGTGCGCATCATCGGCATCGACGTGCCCGGCTTCGGCGTGCCGACGCATGCCGAGGCCAAGGACGTGCTGGCCGGCGCGATGCTGCGCTACGCCCGCACCGAGGCCGAAGCCGGCCCTGTGATGGCGCCGCGCAACGGCGTCTCCGACAAGCCCACGGTGAGCCTGCTGGGCGAGATGTTCCCGGCCGACCCGGTGGGCATCGGCATGATGCTCGAGCCCATGGGCCTGGCCGCCGGCCCCGTGGTGCCGACGCGCGAATGGCGCGAGCTGTACGCCGCGCTCGATTGCGCCGCCGTGGCTGCGATCCATCCTTTCTACACCGCCAGCGTGCGCGAGTTCGAAACGGCGGGCCGTCCGATCGTCGCCTCGGCGCCCGTCGGCCACGACGGCACCGAAGCCTGGCTGCAGGCCGTGGGCCGCGCCTGCAACGTGCCGCAGGCGATGATCGACGCCTCGAAGAACAAGTGGCTGCGCGCCATCAAGGGTGCGCTGGCGGCCAAGCCGATCAAGGGCCGCGTCACGGTCAGCGGCTACGAAGGCAGCGAACTGCTGGTGGCCCGCCTGCTCATCGAGAGCGGCGCCGACGTGCCGTACGTCGGCACGGCGTGCCCGAAGACGCCCTGGTCGGCTCCCGACCTCGAGTGGCTGCAGGCCAAGGGCGTGCACGTGCAGTACCGCGCTTCGCTGGAGCAGGACATCGCTGCGGTGCGCGAGTTCCGCCCCGACCTGGCCATCGGCACCACGCCGGTCGTGCAGGCCGCCAAGGAGGCCGCGATCCCGTCGCTGTACTTCACCAACCTGATCTCGGCGCGCCCGCTGATGGGCCCGGCCGGTGCCGGCTCGCTGGCCCAGGTGGTCAACGCCGCCATCGCCAACAAGGCGCGCTTCGACACCATGCGCGAGTTCTTCGACGGCGTGGGCTCGGGCGACCGTGCCGGCGTGTGGGAAGACGTGCCGGTGGAGCGCCCCGAGTTCCGGGCCGAGACCAAGCGCCAGGTCATCAAGATGATCAAGAAGCGCAAGGCCGAGGAGATGATATGACCCCCCCCCGTAGCGCCTTCGGCGCTCCCCCCCGGGGGGGCGGCGCCAGCGGCCCGGCGAAGCCGGCTCCGCGGCGCCCGCTTGATCGGTTGCAGCCGATGGAGATCGTGGCATGAGCTTCGTCATCGATCACGACCGTGCCGGCGGCTACTGGGGCGCCGTCTACGTCTTCACCGCCATCAAGGGCCTGCAGGTCATCATCGACGGCCCGGTGGGCTGCGAGAACCTGCCGGTCACCTCGGTGCTGCACTACACCGACGCGCTGCCACCGCACGAGTTGCCCATCGTGGTGACGGGCCTGGGCGAAGAGCAGCTCGGCCGCGAAGGCACCGAAGGCTCGATGAAGCGGGCGCACGCCGTGCTCGACCCCGACCTGCCCAGCGTCGTGGTCACGGGTTCGATCTCCGAGATGATCGGCGGCGGCGTCACGCCCGAAGGCACGACGATCCAGCGCTTCCTGCCGCGCACCATCGATGAAGACCAGTGGCAGTGCGCCAATCGCGCGATGTACTGGCTGTGGACGCAGTACGGCCTGCGCAAGGTGCCCGAGCGCACGCCTTTCGAGCAGCGTCCCGCGGGCGAGAAGCCGCGCGTCAACCTCATCGGGCCCTGCTACGGCACCTTCAACATGCCCAGCGACCTGGCGGAGATCCGCCGCCTGGTCGAAGGCATCGGCGCCGAGGTGAACATGGTGTTCCCGCTCGGCAGCCACCTGGCCGATGTCGCCAAGCTGGTGGATGCCGACGTCAACGTCTGCATGTACCGCGAATACGGCCGCATGCTGTGCGAGGCGCTGGAGCGCCCGTACCTGCAGGCGCCCATCGGCCTGCACAGCACCACCGCCTTCCTGCGCGAACTCGGGCGCCTTCTGCATCTTGATCCCGAGCCCTTCATCCAGCGCGAGAAGCACACCACCATCAAGCCGGTGTGGGACCTGTGGCGCTCGGTGACACAGGACTTCTTCGGCACCGCCAATTTCGGCGTGGTGGCCGGCGAGACCTACGCCCGCGGCCTGCGCCACTTCCTGGAAGACGAACTGGGCCTGCCCTGCAACTTCGCGGTGTCGCGACTGGCCGGGCAGAAGACCGACAACCAGACGGTGCGCGAGCTGGTGCACACGAAGACGCCGCTGGTGCTCTTCGGCAGCTACAACGAACGCATGTACCTGTCCGAGAAGTCGGGCGGACACGGGCCGAAGCCCGCGTACATCCCGGCCTCGTTCCCTGGCGCCATCATCCGGCGCGCCACGGGCACGCCCTTCATGGGCTATGCCGGCGCCACCTACGTCGTGCAGGAGTTCTGCAACGCGTTGTTCGACGCGCTGTTCCACATCCTGCCGCTGGGCACCGAGCTCGACAAGGTCGACCCGACGCCCGTCCGCGAACGCCAGGAACTGCCCTGGGACGACGACGCCAAGCTGCTGCTCGACGACAGCGTCGAGGCGCAGCCGGTGCTGGTGCGCATCTCGGCGGCCAAGCGCCTGCGCGACCACGCCGAAGGCGAGGCCCGTCGCCACGGCGAAACGCGCGTCACGGCGCAGCGGCTCGCCCTGTCCTGCGGCGTCGCGCTGCCCGGAGTGCCGGCATGACGGCCTGGCGCCCCGCGCTTCACAGCGGTGGAGCCCACCTCACACCATCGATCCGGTGCTCCCTGCACCGGGCGCAAGCAACGTCGCGGCATTCGGCCGCTTCTGCCCCCGTCGCGCGGGCATCACGCGCGACTGGCCGCAAGGCCAAGCTGAAGGAGTTATCCAATGGCTGAAACAAAGGGCTCGATCTCGGGCCTGAGCGACGACGAGGCCCAGGAGTTCCACAGGTACTACGTCCAGGGGTTTATCGGCTTCACGGCAATTGCCTTGGCAGCCCATATGCTCGTCTGGATCTGGCGCCCCTGGCTCTGATCACCTGAACGTTTGACCCGATAACAGGGGACCACCATGGCCGTTATTCAGAAAGAACTACCGCATCCGGTGACGGAGCATGACTTCCGAAGCTTCGGAATCATCTTTGCATTGGGTTTCTCGGTGTTTCTCGTGATTGCGCTCGTCGGGCAATTGCTGGGTTGGCATTGGCGTTCCTGGTTGCCGGGGGCTGAAGGTGCAAGATCGATTTTTGGCGGCGTTAAAGCTGGTGTTTACACCTTCATGTCGCACTTACTGTAGGAGCTTGGAATCATGTGGAGAATTTGGCGTCTGATCGACCCGCTTCGTGCGCTCGTGTTCGGTATCGCAGCGATGATTCACCTCATCCTGCTGAGCACGAACAAGTACAACTGGCTGGACGGCCCGGCGAAAAAGGCGGTGGCTTCGGTGAACTCGCCGATGCCTGCCGCCGTGGCATCGCTGACGGTGACGAAGTAACTTTCGTCGAGCCAGTGGCATCGGGCGGGGGCGGGATGACCCCCGGCTTCGCCCGCTTGCAAGTAAAAACTCACCGCTGGAAACGGCTGGCCGTGGCCGGCGGTTGGAGATAGAAAATGGCAATGCTGAGTTTCGAGAGGAAATACCGCGTACGCGGCGGTACCCTCGTCGGTGGCGACCTTTTTGATTTCTGGATGGGCCCGTTCTATGTCGGGTTCTTCGGCGTCACGACGGCCTTCTTCTCGTTTGTCGGTACTGCCCTGATTTTCTGGGGAGCGAGCCAGGGTCCGACCTGGAATCCCTGGCAGATCAACATCGCGCCGCCCGACCTGTCCTATGGCTTGGGCATCGCCCCGCTGTTGCAGGGGGGGCTGTGGCAGATCATCACGGTCTGCGCCATCGGTGCCTTCGTGTCGTGGGCGTTGCGAGAGGTCGAGATCTGCCGAAAACTCGGCATGCAATACCACGTGCCGATCGCCTTCAGTTTCGCGATCTTCGCGTACGTGACCCTGGTGGTGATCCGCCCGGTGTTGCTGGGCGCCTGGGGACACGGTTTCCCGTACGGCATCTTCAGTCACCTCGACTGGGTGTCGAACGTGGGTTACCAGTACCTGCACTTCCATTACAACCCGGCGCACATGCTGGCGATCACGTTCTTCTTCACGACGACGCTGGCGCTCTCGATGCACGGGGGCCTGATCCTGTCGGCCAGCAACCCGCCCAAGGGTGAGCAGGTGAAGACCACGGACTCGGAGGACACCTTCTTCCGCGACGCGATCGGCTACTCGATCGGCTCGCTGGGCATCCATCGGCTGGGCTTGTTCCTGGCGCTGGCGGCGGTGTTCTTCAGTGCCGTCTGCATCGTGATCAGCGGTCCGTTCTGGACGCGCGGCTGGCCCGAGTGGTGGGGTTGGTGGCTGAACCTCCCGATGAGCCGCAGGAGAACCCCATGTCCCAATTCATGCCCGAATATCAGAATCTCTTCACGACCGTCCGTGTCGCCGGTCCGTCCCACCTGGGCGTGCCTCTGGCCAAGGGCGACGACATCCGTGTCGGCTCGCCGCCCATCCAGGTGCCCTTCTTCGCCCGCCTGGGCATGGCCCAGATCGGGCCCGTCTACCTGGGCACGCTGGGGGTGGCCTCGCTGTTCCTGGGTCTCCTGGGCTTCGTCATCATCGGCATGAACATGTTCGCGTCGGTGGGCTGGGACCCGGTGCAGTTCGTGCGCCAGCTGTTCTGGCTGTCGCTCGATCCGCCGGCGCCGAAATACGGCCTCGGCCTGGCGCCGCTGAACGAAGGCGGCTGGTGGAACATCGCCGGTCTCTTCATCACCGTGTCGATCCTGCTGTGGTGGGTGCGCATGTACCGCCGCGCCCGGGCCCTCGGTCTGGGCACCCACGTGGCCTGGGCCTTCGCTGCGGCGATCTGGCTGTTCCTGGTGCTGGGCCTGATCAGGCCTGTGATGATGGGCAGCTGGTCCGAGGCGGTGCCGTTCGGCGTCTTCTCGCACCTGGACTGGACAGCGGCGTTCTCCATCCGCTACGGCAACCTCTTCTACAACCCCTTCCACGCGCTGTCGATCGCCTTCCTGTACGGCTCGACCCTGCTCTTCGCGATGCACGGCGGCACCATCCTGGCCGTCAGCCGGAACTGGAGCAGATCGTCGACCGCGGCACGGCCTCGGAACGGGCAGCGCTGTTCTGGCGCTGGACGATGGGCTTCAACGCCACCACCGAGTCGATCCACCGCTGGGCGTGGTGGTTCGCGGTGCTGTGCCCGCTGACCGGCGGCATCGGCATCCTGCTGACCGGCACTGTGGTGGACAACTGGTATCTGTGGGCGGTGCAGCACGGTGTTGCGCCCCCGTATCCCGCGCAGTTCGGCAACATGGTCGACCCCGCTGCAGCCCTTCAGGGAGCCAAGCCGTGAACGCGATGACACGAATCACCTCCCTGTTGCTGACCCTTGGTGCCGCCGTGCTGCTGGCCGGGTGCGAACGGCCGCCCATCGACTCGGTGCAGTCCGGCTACCGCGGCACCGGCATGGAGCAGCACTACAACCCGCGGCTGCTGGCCGCCCAGATCCCGCTCAACCAGCCGCCGCCGGCCATCCCGCAGGGTGGCCCCGAGGGCCCGAAGGCCAAGGACGTGCTGCAGAACGTGAAGGTGCTGGGCGATCTGAGCATCGGCCAGTTCACCAACAGCATGGTGGCCATCACCGCCTGGGTGTCGCCCAAGGAAGGCTGCAACTACTGCCACGTTCCCGAGAACATGGCCGACGACTCCAAGTACACCAAGGTGGTGGCCCGTCGCATGCTGCAGATGACTCAGCAGATCAATGCCGACTGGACGCCTCACGTCGCGGCCACCGGTGTGACCTGCTACACCTGCCACCGCGGCGCACCGGTGCCGTCGAAGGTCTGGTTCACCGCGAAGGCCCAGGACCAGGGTCCCAAGTTCATCGGCAACCGCAACGGGCAGAACGCGCCCGTCAACAACGTCGTGGCCGGTTCGCTGGACGTCGACCCGCTGACGCCCTACCTGCTGAAGACGTCGACCATCCGGGTGGTCGGCAAGACCACGCTGCCCAGCGACCACGTGGCGTCGATCCAGTCGACCGAGGGCACCTACTCGCTGATGATGCACTTCTCGTCTTCCCTGGGCGTGAACTGCACCTACTGCCACAACTCGCGCAACTTCGGCAGCTGGGCAGAGAGTCCGCCGCAGCGCACGACGGCGTGGCACGGGATCCGCATGGTGAACGACCTGAACAAGTCGTACCTCGAGCCGCTGACCGCGAGCTTCCCGGCCAACCGCCTGGGACCGACGGGTGACGTGGCCAAGGTCTCGTGTGCCACATGCCACCAGGGCGCCTACAAGCCGCTGTATGGCGCGGCCATGGCCAAGGACTACCCGGCCATGCTCGGCGCACCCAAGGCTGCAGCAGCCGCTCCGACGGCCAGCCTGCCCGCGCCCGTGGCCGAGGCGCTGCGCTCGGTGCTGTACTTCGATGCCGGCTCCCCGGTGCTGAAGGGCGAGCAGGAGGTCGGCCTGGCGCAGCTCATCGCATCGATGAAGAGCAAGCCGGCCGTGCAGGCGACGATCTCGGGCTACCACTCCGCCGCCGGAACGGTGGCGCAGAACCAGGAGCTGGCCCAGCAGCGCGCCTTCACGGTGCGCGACTCGCTGCTGGCGGCCGGCATCGCCGAATCCCGCGTGGTGCTGGCCAAGCCGCAGCAGACCGAAGCCAACGTGGCCGGCGAGGACCCGACGTCGCGTCGCGTCGAGGTCACGATCAAGTAGCGCGCCGCAGCGCCCCGCACCGGCCGGAGAGGTAGATGCATCGACACGCTGCCCAGCCCGGTGCCCTGTCTCCCCGACCGGGAGTCTCGGCATGAGCGCGCTGGCGCCGCACACCGTGGAGCCGCTGGCGCGCGCGCCGGCGCCGTCCGAGGAGCCGCTGGGCGCTTCGCCGCACCGGCGGTCCGGCACGCCCAGTTCGGCAAGGCGTGTCGGTGCGGTGGCCGTGCTGCTGCTGCTCGACGCCCAACCCGGCGCGCGGCTGTGGGCCTGGTCCCGGCTGGTGCTCGGCCACTGGCCCTTGCGCGGCATTCCGGGCCTGGGCTTCTCGAAAGTGCTCGGCAGTGGCGCGCAAGGCGGCTTCGGCATCGCCCCGAGCGGCACGCACCAGGGTCTGTTCCTGGTGTTCGACGACGAGCCCCACGCCCGTGACTTCATCGAACACTCCCCCGTGATCGAAGGCTACCGCGAGCACGCACGCGAGCTGTGCGTCGCGCTGCTGCGCGCCTGCTCGAGCAAAGGCAGCTGGTCGGGCGCGGCGATGGACGTGAGCGCGGCGCCGCCCGCGGCCGGGCCGATCGCTGCGCTGACGCGGGCCTCGATCCGCCCGCTGCACGCGCGCGCCTTCTGGAAGCTGTCGCCACCGGCTGAAGTGTCGCTGGCCGCACAGGCGGGCTGCCTGCTGGCGGCCGGCCTCGGCGAAGCCCCGGTCCTGCGACAGGCGACGTTCAGCCTGTGGGCGAACGCGCAGGCGATGGATGCCTACGCGCGCACCGGCGCCCACCAGCAGGCCATCGCCACCTCGTACCGCGGCAACTTCTTCTCCGAGTCGATGTTCGTGCGCTTCGTGCCGCTCGAGGTGCGCGGCGTGTGGCAGGGCCGTCGTCATGGCTGAAGCCCTTCGCGAGCACCGCGTGGTCGTCGTCGGCGCCGGCATCGGTGGCCTGGTCAGTGCGCTGCTGCTGGCGCGGCAGGGCTTGCGCGTGACCCTGGTCGAGGCCGCCTCCGCGCCAGGCGGCAAGATGCGGCAGCTCGACGTCGGGGGTGCGGCGATCGACTCCGGGCCCACCGTCTTCACGATGCGCTGGGTGTTCGAGCAGATCCTGCACGCCGCCGGCTTCTCGATGGACGAGTTGCCGGCCTTGCAGCCCCTGGACGTGCTGGCGCGCCACGCCTGGCGTGGCCACAGCGCGCGGCTGGACCTGCACGCCGACCACCAGCGGTCCGCAGAGGCCATCGGTGCCTTCTCCGGCGCGGCCGAGGCGCGACGCTTCCTCGGCTTCTGCCGCCAGGCGCGCGAGGTCTACCAGGCGCTCGAAGCGCCCTACATCCGCGCGGCGCGGCCCAGTCTGCTGACCATGGCGCGCGACCTCGGGCCGGCAGGGCTGTCCACGCTCACCAAGCTCGGCCCGTTCACCAGCCTGTGGCGCGCGCTCGGCAAGCACTTCCACGACCCCCGACTGCGTCAGCTCTTCGGCCGCTACGCCACCTACTGCGGCTCGTCGCCCTGGGAAGCGCCGGCCACGCTGATGCTGGTGGCCCAGGTCGAACTCGACGGCGTGTGGTCTGTCGACGGCGGCATGCACGCCATCGCGAAAACCTTCGCCCGCCTCTGCGAGGCTCGCGGTGTCACGCTGCGCTACGGCGCGCCCTGCGAACGCATCCTCGTGCAGGGTGGCCGCACCAGCGGCGTGGTGCTGCATGGCGGTGAACACATCGCGGCCGACTCGGTGGTCTTCAACGGCAGCCCGCAGGCGCTGGTCGAGGGACTGCTGGGTGACGATGTCCGCCGCGCCGTGCCGTCCCTGCCGGTGGCCAGGCGCTCCCTGTCGGCGGTGACCTGGTCGGCGCACACCGCCACGGCGGGTTTCCCGCTGGTGCGTCACAACGTCTTCTTCGACAGCGACTACGCCGCCGAGTTCGACGACATCTTCCGCCACCGCCGCCTGCCGCGCGGTGGCACCGTCTATGTCTGCGCGCAGGACCGTGCCGACCACACCACGCTGGCCGCCGGCACGCCCGAACGCCTGCTGTGCCTGGTGAACGCGCCTGCCGACGGCGACACGCGCCCCTTCGATGCCTTGGAGACCGACCCGTGCGAACAACACAGCCTGGAGCTTCTGCGTGGCTGCGGATTGCAGATCGAGATGAAGCCGGGGCAGGTGCATCGCACGACGCCGCGGGAGTTTCATCGCCTGTTCCCAGCCAGTGGCGGGGCCTTGTACGGCCAGGCGACCCATGGCTGGATGTCGTCGTTCCAGCGCCCGGGCGCGAGCAGCCGGGTGCCGGGCCTGTACCTGGCGGGCGGCGGGGTGCACCCGGGCCCGGGCGTGCCGATGGCGGCGCTGTCGGGACAGTGGGCGGCCGCGACGCTGATGGCACACCTCGATTCGACCAGCCGGTCCCGCCGGGGGGTTACCTCTGGTGGTACGTCGACGCCATCAGCGACGACGGCCGTCACGCCCTGAGCATCATTGCCTTCGTCGGAAGTGTCTTCTCACCCTACTACGCCTGGGCCCTCGGTCGCGATCCGTCGACCGAGGCCGAGAACCACTGTGCCGTCAACGTCGCGCTGTACGGCGATGCCGGGCGCCGCTGGACCATGACCGAACGCAGCAAGGCGAGCGTCTCGCGCAGCGCCCGGGAGTTCAGCGTCGGGCCCAGCCGCGTGCGCTGGGACGGCCGTTCGCTGATCATCGATCTCGACGAGGTCGGCATGCCCATCCCGCAGCGCGTGCGCGGCCGTGTGCGCGTGTGGCCGCAGGGCCTGTGCAACTTCGTCGCCCCGCTGGACGACGGCGGCCGCCACCGCTGGGGGCCCATCGCGCCCTGTGCACGGGTGGAGGTCGACCTCGAACAGCCCGGTGCCCGCTGGGCCGGTCACGCCTACCTCGACAGCAACGAGGGCGACGAGCCCATCGCACGGCCTTTCCACGAGTGGGACTGGTCACGCTCCAGCCTGCGCGATGGGAGCACCGCCGTGGTCTACGACGTCCGCCAGAAGCAGGGCGCCGACCGTGTCATCGCGCGCCGCTTCCTGGCCGATGGCCGCAGCGAGGCCTTCGAGGCGCCGCCGCGGCAGACCTTGCCGCGCACCAAGTGGCGCATCCCGCGTGCGATGCGGTCCGAGCCCGGCGAGCCGGCCCGCGTCGAGCAGACGCTCGAGGACACCCCCTTCTACAGCCGCTCGCTGCTCAGCTCGCAGTTGCTCGGCGAGCGGGTGACGTCGGTGCACGAGTCGCTCAGCGTGCCGCGCGTGGCCTCGCGCACGGTGCAGCTGATGCTGCCCTGGCGCATGCCGCGCGTGCGCTGAAGCCAGACCGTCCACACACACAGGAAGCCATGAACCCCGTCGGCCGCAAACTGCTGCAGTCCTGGGCGTCCTTCGGGCCGCGCTTCCTGCCGTTCGCCGACGCCGCCACGCCCGACCTGCCGCTGGGCCGCCTGCTGCGCCTGTCGCTGTTCCAGGTCTCGGTGGGCATGGCCCTGGTGCTGCTGGTGGGCACGCTCAACCGCGTCATGATCGTCGAGCTGGGCGTCCCGGCTTCGCTGGTGGCCATCATGATCGCGCTGCCGGTGGTCTTCGCACCGATGCGCGCACTGATCGGCTTCCGTTCCGACACCCACCGCTCGGCCTTCGGCTGGCGCCGTGTGCCCTACATCTGGAAGGGCACGATGGTGCAGTTCGGCGGGCTGGCCATCATGCCCTTCGCGTTGCTCGTGCTGTCGGGGGGCGGGACGTCGCAGGAGTGGCCGGCCTGGATCGGCCACCTGGGCGCGGGCCTGGCCTTCCTGCTGGTGGGCGCCGGCCTGCACATCACGCAGACCGCCGGCCTGGCGCTGGCCACCGACCTCGCCCCGCAGGAGTCGCAGCCCAAGGTCGTGGGCCTGATGTACGTGTCGCAGCTCTTCGGCATGATGGTCAGCGCACTGGTCTTCGGCGCTCTGCTGGAGGACTTCAGCCCGGCGCGGCTGGTGCAGGTGATCCAGGGGTCGGCCGTGGTGACCATCGTGCTCAATGCCGTGGCACTGTGGAAGCAGGAAGCCCGCGACCGCTCGCGCTTCACGCAGCCGCGCAAGGACCCCGGCTTCCGCGAAAGCTGGGACAGCTTCCTTCAGGGTGACCACGCCCGCCGGCGCCTGGCCGCCGTGGGTCTGGGCACGATGGCCTTCGGCATGCAGGACGTGCTGCTCGAGCCCTACGGCGGCCAGGTGCTGGGCCTGTCGGTCGCGTCGACCACCCAGCTCACCGCCACGCTGGCGGTGGGTGGCCTGCTCGGCTTCGGCCTGGCCTCGCGTGTGCTGGGCCGGGGTTTCGATCCCTACCGCATGGCCAGCGCCGGCGCGCTGGCCGGCGTGCCGGCCTTCCTGGCAGTGATGCTGGCCGCGCCGCTGCAGGCCCCGATGCTGTTCGGCTTCGGCGTCTGGCTGATCGGCTTCGGCGGCGGCCTCTTCGCGCACGGCACGCTCACCGCGAGCATGAACCGGGCACCCAAGGACCAGGTGGGTTTGGCGCTCGGCGCCTGGGGTGCCGTGCAGGCCACGGCCGCAGGCATCGCCGTGGCCCTCGGCGGTGTGCTGCGCGACGTGGTGGCTTCCCTGGGTGCCGGCGGTCGGCTGGGCGAAGCGATGACGACACCGACCGCCGCCTACGCGGTGGTCTATGGCATCGAGGTGCTGCTGCTGCTGGCCACGCTGGCAGCCATGGCGCCCCTGATCCGCCGCTCGGGCGACACGCTCGCATCCCGCGCCGTGCTGCATGGCGGCCCCGCACCATCCTCGAAGGAGGCAACATGAACACCACCACCAGCGACGCCTGGACCCCTTCGCCGCCCGGCCCCGACGGCAGCGCCTCTTCGAGCACCACGAACCTCTCTCCACGACCAGGATTCCCCATGGACCATCGACTCTTCTGGGGCACGCCCCACACCGACACCGACGTCAACGCCTTCGAGACCGCCGCCCGGGCGCGTGCACACGATGTGGCCGCCGGCAAGTACGCGGCCGCAGCCCTGGTCGACCAGTCGCTCGAACAGATCGCCCGACGCTCCATCGGGCTGGTCGTCTTCGCCACGCTGCTGGCGATGGTGATGATGCTGCTGGCCTACAAGACGGGCACCACGGCCACGGCGCTGTTCACCCAGCTCAACCGCTGGGGTTTCGTGATGGTCATGGCCAGCAGCCTGCTGCTGCTGCCCAACCTCGGGTTGCTGTGGGCGTCCGACGCGCGCATCACGTACACCGACCCGCGCCAGGCCTACCTGTTCTCGATGAAGGCGCACAAGATGCGCGCTGCGCGCTACACCATCGCGCTGTGGCTGATCTTCGTCGCCACGGCGATGACGCTGCTGTCGGTGGCGCGCTTCTCCTGACCTGCTTCAGGCCCGCGGCGCCTGCGCTCCGCCGGGCCCTTCTTCGCCTGCCGCGGGTGCGACGGGCGGGGCAGGCAGGAAGGGCACCGACAGCGCCCGCTGCACGAAGGCATCGAGCAGCGTGTCGGCGATGCGGTGGAACATCGAGCCCGACAGCCGCGTCATCAGCGCACTGTCGAACTCGTAGTCGAGGTCGAAGGCCACCTTGCAGGCCTCGGGCGTCAGCGCGGTGAGCCGCCACTGGCCTTCGAAGACGCGAAAGGGGCCGCGTTCCAGGTGGATGGCCATGGTCTCCGGGCGGCGCTTCGGGTTGCGCGTGCGGAAGTCGAACTTCAGGCCGTGCCAGCGCACCTGCAGGTCGGCCGACACGCTTTGCTCGTCGCGAAGCACGATGCTGGCGCCGGCGCACCAGGGCAGGAACTGCGGGTAGTCCTCAGCGGCCTCGATGAGGTCGAACAGCGCCTCGGCGGACCTGGCGACCAGTGCTGACCGTCGAATCTGCATGGGTCCGGGCTGGGCGCTAGAAGCGCGCCACGCGGCCCTCGGCGACCAGGGGGCGGTACAGCGCAGCGTCGCTGTCCATCCGGGCGCGCACTTCGTCCGGCGTGGAGGGCGTCATCTCGAACCCGGCACGCTCGGCCTGGCCGCGCACGTCGGGCGCGGCCATCGCCTGCAGGAGGTCGGTGCGCAGGCGCTGCAGCAGGGTCGGCGAGGTGCCGGCCACGCCCATCAACGCCGCCCACGGGTGCATCTCGACCGGCGGGCCGCCGGCCTCTGCCAACGTGGGGATGTCGGGATGACTGGACAGGCGCGAGCGGGCCGCCACGGCCAGCGGACGCAGGCGGCCGCTGGCGAAGAGCCCCGCCACCGTGTTCATGCCGATGGCCGTGAAGTCGACTTCCGAGGACGCCACGGCGGTGAACAGCATGCCGGTGTCCTTGAAGGGCACGTGCAGCATCTGCAGCCCGGCGGCCCGCGCGAAGGATTCCACCGCGACGTGGCTGGCGTGGCCATTGCCCAGCGACGCGTAGCTCACGCGGCCGGGCGCGCGGCGCGCCTGCTCGACCATGTCGCCCAGTGTCCGGAAGCGGCTGCCGCCGCCGACCCAGAGCAGGAAGGTGGCGCGGAACAGCAGCGTCAGCGGCACCAGGTCGCGTTGCGGGTCGTAGGGCAGCCTGTCGTGCAGCAGCGGGTTGACGGCCAGCGTGGCGGTGTCGGCCAGGAACAAGGTGTGGCCGTCTGTCGGCGTGCGCCGAACTTCGCCGAAGGCCACGATGCCCGAGGCGCCGGGCTTGTTGTCGACAACGACCGCCTGGCCCCAGCGATGGGACAACTGCTCGGCCACGCTGCGCGCCACCACGTCGGGGCCGATCCCCACGGAGTAGGGCACGACGATGCGTACCGCGCGGGTCGGAAAAGCTTCATCGCGGCTGGCGGCTCGAGCGCCGTGCTGCAGGCCCCAGCCCGGGCTGGCCAGCGCCACGACGCAGGCGCGCCGCGACACGCCCGATGAAGGCGCGCGGTGCGAGGCCATCAGCCGACCACGCGCCCGATCAGCGCGCCTGCAGACAGGAGGGCGGCGAACCAGAGTTCGAGCCGGAAGGTGCGGAACAGGATGCCGTTGAAGGCGGTGCCGGGCGGGCAGCGCGCGAAGTCCTTGCGCAACTGGCTGGCCGACGGCAGCAAGAGCAGCGGCAGCAGCAGCGCCGGCGCCGGCGCCGTGGCCGCCCACGCCATGACGGGCAGCAGCGCGAAAGGCCCCAGCAAGAGCAGCGCATACAGGCGCAGCGAGGCGGCGTTGCCGAAGGTCACGGCGAAGGTGCGGCGACCCACTAGGCGGTCGTGCGCGATGTCGCGGTGGTTGTTGACGGCCAGCGCTGCCGCAGCCAGGGCGCCGATGGCCACCGAGGCCAGTACCGTCACGGCGCCGACGTCGCCGGTGAGCACCCAGTCGGAGCCCATCACCGCCACCAGGCCGAAGAAGACGAACACCGTCAGTTCGCCGAAGGGCGTGTAGGCGATCGGCCGGGGCCCGCCCATGTAGGCCAGCGCAGCCAGCAGCGAGGCCGTGCCGATGGCCAGCACCGGCCAGCCGCGCCAGGCCACCAGCGCGACGCCCACGGCCACCGCCAGCGCCGCCACCAGCACGATGCCGGCGCGGACGTGCCGCACGCTGAGCCAGCCGTTGGCCGTGGCGCGCGGCAGGCCGGTGCGCGTGCCGCTGCTGTCGCCACCGCGCACGGTGTAGCCGACGTCGTTCTGCATGTTGGTGATCACCTGCATCAGCAGCGCCGCGGCCAGCACCAGCAAGGCTGCCACCCAGTCGATGCGTCCGCTGCGCTCGAAACCCAGCGTGGCGCCCACCAGCACCGGGCTGATGGCCACCGGCAGGCTGCGCGGCCGCACGGCCACCGACCAGGCCTGCAGCGAGCCGGTCTTGACGGGTTCTGGGCGGCGCACGCTGGCGCGGTCGACGGTCATGGGCTGTTGCAGGTCGAAGGAACGTCGGAGGGAGATCCCACGACGGCATTCTGGAATGTGCGCCGGAACGCGCCTTGAGTCATGTCAAGCGTTCTGTCGCGGGCGGTCGTCAGGCCCTGTGGCCCACGTGGATGCAGGCGATGCCGAGGCTCAGGTCATGCCAGTGCACGTCCTGGAAGCCCGCTGTCCGGAGCATGTCGGCGAAGGCAGGCTGGTCGGGAAAGCGCTGTATCGATTCCACCAGGTAGCTATAGGCCTCGGGCGAGTTGGCGACCCAGGCGCCCAGGCGCGGGATCACGTTGAACGAGAAGAATCGGTAGACGGGCCGCAACCAGGGCGCGGGCGTCGAGAACTCCAGGCACAGGAAGCGGCCCCCGGGCTTCAGCACGCGCCGGGCTTCCCTCAGCGCCTGATCGATGTGGGTGGCGTTGCGGATCCCGAAGGCGATGGTCAGTGTGTCGACCGACGCGTCCGCCAGCGGCAGGGCCTCGGCCACGCCGGGCTGCCACTGCAGGGTGCCGCGCGAGCGGCCGCGCCGCACGCGCTCATCCTCCCGTGCCCGCCCCACGGCCATCATGGCCTCGCTGGGGTCGATCACGGTCACCGTGCGGCCAGGGCCGGCCATCTTCGCTGCCACGTCGCCGGTACCGCCGGCCAGGTCGACGATGTGCTGTCCTGCGGCCGAGGCGGCCATGGCCACCAAGCGGCGCTTCCACAGCCTGTGGATCCCGAAGCTCATGAGGTCGTTCATCAGGTCGTACCGACCGGCGACGGCCTCGAACACGCGGCGGATGCGCTGCTCTCGTTCGCTGGCGTCGACCTCGGCCCGGCCGAAGGTGCGTGACAGTTCTGTGCCTTGGGGCATGGGGAGCTCTCGGGTGATGTCGCCGCCAGATCGCTGCGTGGCGGGGATCACGCTTGGCGGGTTCTGCCGGGCTTCACTCTGAGGCTGCGGGCGCTCGCAGCGATTGACTCACGTCAAGTGCGGGGCCGGTGGGGGCGATCGCGGGCGGCCCAGTGGGAAGCGGAAAGGCCGCTGCCCAATGAGAACAGGGGCCGCGCATCCTGAGATGCACGGCCCCCGTTCGAGGGCTCGATCAAGCCGGGGCTCTCTACTGCTTGGTCGCCGCAGGAGCCTGTGCCGTGATCGTGGACATGTCGACAGGCGCCTGAGCCGCCTTCGCCGGTGCTGCCTTGCCGCCCTGCAGGTAGCCAGGGACCCACTGCGTCTTGGTCAGCAGCTGGTAGTGGACGAACAGCGAGGTCACCACCACCGCGCCCAGAAAGATCGGAACACCGATGGTGGGGTTGACGACGCGCCAGATTTTGCCTTGGTTCATGGTTGTTCCTTTACTTGAGCCACGGCGAATAGACGTAGGCGAAGAAGTGCGCGATGAGCGCAATCAGGCCAAAGATTCGAGTTCCCTCGACCAAGCCGCGTTGCAGCTCTTCGGCTTCCGGTGTTGTCAAACCCGACGGCCAGACGCGATCGGGATCTTCATTGATGGGCATGACCCGTACTCCTCTATGACATTCCGTGCTGGACCCGCACGAGGGCTTGTTCGTGGCGGGAAGAGCCACTCCATTCCCCCTTTACCACGAGGGAAACTCTACGTCGTCCGTAGGTCCGCGTCAATTCGTATTGACACTTTGCAGTGTCATACATCAGTGACGCTGGATCGCATTCGAGCGACAGATTCAGGATGGGCCCCGAAGGGCCGGTGTGCAGCTTCATCGCGTGGCGCTGTACTGGTGCGCCTGGCGTTCGCAGAGCTGGATGACCCAGCCCACGCGGTCGTCGAAGCTGCGGACCTGTGACGTGGCCGGGGCGCGTTCCGCGGCGGCGTCGACGAGGAACTGCACCTCGGGCAAGGCGGGGTGACGTTCGCGTCCGCGACGCGGCGACACCACGGCCGCACCCGTGGCACGTGCGATGAGGGCCAGCTTCCGCTGGCGTGAGACGACCGCGCGCTGCGCGATGGAGTCGAGTCCGTTGCGTTCGAGCTGGCGGCCGATCTCGGCGTAGACGAGACGTGCCGCGTGGATGGCGGGCCGGCAATCGCGAGGCAGTGCGGCAATGCCGTGCTCGGCACTTTCGTACAGCGCGTCGGCGGTGTTCAGCAGGCGTTGCACCACGCTGGCGATCGCGCCATCGAAGCGTGGCGCTGCAAGCCAGGCCTGCGGCTCGATGCCGGCTTCGCGCAGCCACTGACGCGGCAGGTACAGCCGGCCGTTGCGGGCGTCTTCGCCGACATCGCGTGCGATGTTGGTGAGCTGCATCGCGACGCCGAGGTCGCACGCGCGGGCCAGGGCGTGTTCGCAGCGCGTGCCCATCACCAGCGCCATCATCGCGCCCACCGTGCCCGCCACGCGGGCCCCGTAGGCCTGGACGTCCTCGATCGATTCGTAGTGCCGGCCGTTGGCGTCCCACAGGAAACCATCGAGCAGCGCGTCGAGCAGCTCGCGCGGGATGCCGAAGCCGTGCACCACGCTGGCGAGTGCGCGGTCGCAGTCGACCGGCTGCGGCCGCCCGGCGTACACCGCGTCCAGGCGCTCGTGCAACTGACGCATCGCCGTGGCCGGGCAATCGCCCAGATCGATCAGGTCATCGGCCACGCGGCAGAAGGCGTACAGGGCGCGGGCCGGTCCCCGGACGCGGGCCGGCAGGAGCAGCGAGGCAGCGAAGAAGGTCTTCGAGCCCGTGCGCATCAGCGCGCGGCAGGCGGCCGCGTCCTGTGCTGCCAGCGAGACCTCAGCGGAAGCTGTTGACATGGGGAACCACCGTCTGCAAGGCCTTGGCCGACATCAGCACACCCGGCACGCCGGCACCCGGGTGCGTGCCCGCACCCACCATGAACAGGCCCTGCACGTCCTCGCTGCGGTTGTGGGGCCTGAAATACGCGCTCTGCAGCAGGATGGGTTCCGGCCCGAAAGCTGCACCCTTGAAGGACAGCAGGCGGTCGTGGAAGTCCTGCGGCGTGGTCACGCGAGAGGAAACGATCTCTGCACCCAACCCGGGCAGCACGGTCTGCTCGAGCCGCTGCTGGATGGCGCGGCGGTAGGTCTCGGCGAAGGCCGGCCAGTCGGTGCCGCTGTCCAGGTGCGGCACCGGGGCCAGCACGTAGAAGGCATCGTGCCCGGCCGGCGCCATGCCGGGGTCGGTGGCGCTGGGGCGGTGCAGGTACAGGCTGAAGTCCTCCGCCAGGTGATGGCGCTTGAAGATGTCCTTCAACAGGCCTTCGTAGCGGGGGCCCAGCACCATCATGTGGTGCGGCACGTCGTGGAACTGCTTCTTCGTGCCGAAGTACCAGACGAACAGGCTCATCGAGTACGCGGCCTTGTCGATGCGCCGGTCGGTCCAGTGCTTCCGGTGCTGAGGCTCCACCAGGTTGCGGTAGGTCCAGGCCACGTCGCCGTTGCTGACGACGATGTCGGCACGGTGCCGCTCGCCGTTGGCGAGTTCGATGCCGGTCGCGCGGCCGTCGACGACGTCGATGCGCTTGACCTTGGCGTTCAGGTGCAGCGGCACGCCACGCTCGGCCAGCAGGCCGACCAGGCCCTGCACCAGGGAGCCCGTGCCGCCCATCGCCCAGTGCACGCCGTAGCGCCGCTCCAGCGTGTTGATGAGGCTGTAGACGCAGGTCACAGAGAACGGGTTGCCGCCGATGAGCAGGGGATGGAAGCTCATCACCACGCGCAGCTTCGGGTCGCTGAGGTGGCTGCACACCATGCGGTAGATGCTGCGCCAGCCGCGCATCTTCACCAGCGAGGGCACGGCGGCCAGCAGGTCGCCGATGCCGTCGTAGGCCTGCGAGCCGAGCTCTTCGAAGCCGAGCTTGTAGCAGACCGCCGCCTCTTCCAGGAATCGCTCGTAGCCGGGCAGGTCGGCGGCGCAGAAGCGCACCACCTCGGCGCGCATGGCCTCGGCGTCGCCGCTGTAGTCGAACCAGCTGCCGTCGTCGAAGCGGATGCGGTAGAAGGGGTCGAGCGGGCGCAGGTCGACGTCGTCGGACATGCGACGGCCGCACAAGGTCCACAGTTCTTCCAGCATGAACGGCGCCGTCACGATCGTGGGGCCGGCGTCCCAGGTGAAGCCGTCCTGCTTCCACACGTAGGCACGCCCGCCGGGCGCATCGAGCTGCTCGAAGATCTCGACGCGGTAGCCCATGCAGCTCAACCGGATGGCCGCTGCCAGGCCCCCGAATCCGCTGCCGATGACGATGGCCTTGGGCGCGCCTCCGGACGTGAGTTCGGGTGCCCCTGCGGGCGCGCGGCTGCCGCCGAGCGACGGCGGCGGGGAGGGGGTGCCGCTAGCGGGCGTGAAGTAGCTTTTCATCGACCTCGATCGTGGGGACGGCCGCCGGGGCGGGCAGCGTCGGGGGGCCGCGGCGGGACTGCCGGATGGCCCAGCGCCAGAGCGCAGTGGCCTCGAGGGGCAGCACCAGCAGCCAGTGTTCGAGGATGGCCAGCACCAGCAGCGTGGCCACCAGCAGGCCGCCCGTGCTGCCGGCGCTGCCGGCGGGGAACTGCAGGGCCTCTTCGATGATCACCACGGCGACCACGGTGGCGCCGAGGACCGCGAAGGGGAACAGCAGGTTCATCGCGCGGCGACGGAAATAGCTGCCCATGTAGGTGAGGTGCGCCGGCAGCAACTCGACGCTGAGGTTGCGCACGCCCAGGAAGATGTTGAGCTTGGCGCTGATGCGCATGACCCACAGCACCAGGAAGGTGTGCAGGCCGACGAGGTTGGGCGCGTCCCAGGTGATCACGGCGATCAGCACGACCGAGGCCAGGATCGCCAGTTCGTGCCACAGGATGGCCTGCACGGCCTGCACGAAGCGCCGCCCGCCGCGCGCGCCGGGGTCGACGGCGCGGCGGCGCGGGCCGGTGACCCAGCCCGTGAGAAAGCTCAGCTCGTGCCAGCCCCAGACCAGCAAGGCACAGGTGAAGGCGCAGAACACCCCTGCCGGCGTGTCCTGCGTGGCCGTGTGCGCCAGGCCCCAGAAAGCGCCCAGCGCGAGCAGCGTCGACAGCAGGTGGCTCCAGCGGAACGTGGTGCGCGGCAGCCCGTCGAGCAGCAGCACGATGCCGGTGGAGAACCACCAGACGAAGATCGCGAAGCCGATGGGCAACAGCAGGTCAGTCACACGAAACCACCTTGATCAAGCTTCCCCGCCTGGATGCGGCTTTGCCGGTCCATCGGGGGACGGCCCGAAGGCCAGTGGCCTCTGGCCACTGGCCACTGGCGGGAGCGGGAGCGAGCTTGGGGGCCCCATTTCTTCACCAGGCGGGAGCGACACGCACCTGCTGGGGCAGGTCGTGGCGCTTGACCGGCAGCAAGTACAGCCGGGCAAAGGTCGCGAAGCCCTGCACCGCGATGCCGGCCTGCTGGAGCTTGCCGACCACGCCGCCGCGGGCCTTGGCTGCGTCCATGCGCTGCTGCAGGGCGAACAGGCGCGCCATGCCGGCGCGGAAGGCCGGGGCGTCGATGTCCAGCGAGATCGGGAAGACCTGCTTGGAGATCTCGTTGGTGATGGCGAACACCTTGTAGTCCGTCCAGGCCCATTGCCTCCTTCAGCATCGGCCGCGTGTGGTCGCGCACGTACATCGTGGCGTACACGGCCAGCAGGAAGAAGCGGATCCACAGCACGTTGCCGCCGCGCAGCAGGCCGGGGTTGGCGCGCATGATCAGGGCGAACGACTCGCCATGGCGGAACTCGTCGTTGCACCAGCGCTCGAACCACCTGAAGATCGGGTGGAAGCGCTTGTCGGGGTTGCGCTCGAGCTGGCGGAAGATGGTGATGTAGCGCGCGTAGCCGATCTTCTCGGACAGGTAGGTCGCGTAGAAGATGTACTTGGGCTTGAAGTAGGTGTAGGCCTTGGTGCGCTTCAGGCCGCCGAGGTCGAGGCCCAGGCCGAAGTCCTTCAGCGACTGGTTGATGAAGCCCGCATGGCGCGATTCGTCGCGCGCCATGAAGCGCATCAGCGCCTTCACGTCGGGGTTGGTGACGTTCTTCTGGATCTCGTTGTAGAGCACGCAGCCGGAGAACTCCGAGGTCACCGAGGTGATCAGGAAGTCGAGGGGCGAGACCTGCGAGAAGCGCTCGGCCACCTCGGCAGCGAACTCTGGCGTGCGCTGGAAGTGGTCGTGGTTGTTGTCACCCTCGTACTCGGCCATCATGACGTCCCACTCGGCGCGGATACCGGAGACATCGATGCGGTCCATCGCCGCGTAGTCGGTGGTGTAGAAGCGCGGGCTCAGCAGCGTGCTTTCCTTGGCCTTGCGGGCGGCTTCGTCGGGGGTGTCGATGGTGTGTGCTGCGCTCATGGAAGCTCCAGTTCAGTTCAGCGGCCAGGGGCCGGATCCGGCTTGACGGTCAGCAGGCGCCCGAAGGTGCCGGCATTCGTCGGGCCGAAGGATTCGAGGTCGATGCGCTCGCCGGTGGCGGGATCGCTCAGCGTCAGCCGCCCGTCGGCACGGCCGATGAGTTCGAAGGCCGCCTCGGGGCCGAGATCGCGCTTGCGGCGTTCGCGCGCCAGGGCGCGCAGGGCCCCGCGCAGGAAACCGGCCTCGCCCTGCACGCGCTCGATCTCCAGCCCGGTCTTGCCGTCGATGACGGCCACGCTGCCGTCGACGCGGTCTTCGAAGCGCAGGCTACGGGTGGCCACCGGGCTGGCGTCGGGGCTGCGGATGTTCGTGCCCGACACGCGGACGGCCGCCACGCCGGCCACCGAGATGAACACGAGGGCGGCCAGGGCCATCAGCAGGCCGCGGGGCAGGTGTTCGGGAGGGTGCTGCGCTGTGCTCATGCGGCTCTCTTGGGGTGGGTGGCCAGTGCCTGCGCTCAGCGGCCGGCCAGTGCCGGGTGCTGCGCACCGGCGTGGTCGTTGCGACCGGGTGCCGCAGCGGCCGGGGTCGCCTCGTCACCGAAGGTCTGGGTGCCGGCGGCCAGGCCGGTGCGGCGCGACCACGCCTCCGACAGCAGGGCGGCGACTTCAGCCGCCTTGGGCACGCTGCGCAGCATCGGCTCGGGCCGGGCCAGCTTCCAGGGACGCGCGTGCGGCCAGAGGTGCAGCCAGGCGATGCGGTCGTCGCCGCTCAGCGTCAGCGGCAGGTCGCCGCTGCCGTTCGCGTCCAGCCGCAGCCCGGCTCCCACGATGCGCTTGAAGGGGATGTTGAAGGTCAGCGTCAGCACGATGCCGATGCGCATCACGACGCGGCGGTCGGTGATGGTGTAGACGGTCCCGCGGGCCGACAACCACGCCACCAGGCTCAGCAAGCCGATGGCCGTGGCGCCCAGCAGGGTCATCCAGAGCAGCGAGACGAGCATCTCGCGGGTGCCCGCGCCGCTGCTCACCATCACGGTGATGCGCAGTCCGGCCAGCACCGCGAAGTACACCACCAGCTTGCGCACGTGGAAGGCGCGGCGGGCCAGCATGTGCCAGTCGGGGCTGCCTTGCCACAGCACCTGCTCGCCGGGCGGCAGGGCTTCGGGCAGGCCACGTTGCGGCTCGAACTCGTGTTCGTGGCCCGTGCCATGACGATGACCGGCACTCATTGGGTGTCCCTCCGCCCTGCGGGCTGCCGAACCTGCGCCTGGAAGCGGCACGTCGCACTCACAGCAGCGGCTCCGTGCGGCCGGCCACGGCGTACAGCGTGCCGCCGCCGTAGTAGGCCTGGATCTTCTCTTCCTCGAGCATGGTCACGACCTCTGCCTGGCGGGTGCCGGGGACCAGCGCGAACTGGCTGCCGGTGACGGCCTTCACCCTGACCTCGTTGCGCGAGATGCGGGCGAAGTTCATCGGCACCAGCACGCGGCGGCCCGTGCCCTTGACCTCGATCTCGAGGTAGCGGAAGAGGTTCTCGGCGGTGTCCACCCAGAGGTCGACGACCTTGCCGCCGGACGCGCCGTCGGCGCCGACCACGTCCAGGCCGCGCGGGTCGGTGTCGCCCTTGACGATGCCGTAGTCGGGTGTGGTGCGCATGGGCACCACCTTCGGTTGCCCTTCGTAGTCCTCGTCGGGGCGATCGGCGCGCTCCGTCCAGGCGCCCGGACCGACGCCGTCGAGCATCGAGTTGCCGGTCGGCACGAGGGGGGCGCCGGCCCAGCGGTGCGAGGGCTGGGCTGCCAGCACCTGCGCCGACGGAGTGAGGTTGGGCACCGTCACGTCGCCGTGGCTGGTCCTGTAGACCTTGGGCTCGGGGATCGGCCAGCCGGTGATCTTGCCCCGACCCTTCTCGGTCTCCATGGGGTAGCCCTCGCGGTGGTTCTCGCGCACGAGGTAGTAGATCAACCCTGCGAAGAAGATCCAGAAGAGGTACAGCACGAACTGTGCGATGTCGATGTTCTGCGTGATGGCGCCGGGTGTTCCCATGTGGGTCTCCTTCAGAGGGCGAGGGCTAGCCGGGGAAATCGGCCAAACCGAACTTGTGACCGGCTGCCCGCGTGGGCGTGCCGTGTGAGCGAACGAGCGGCCCGAGGGCGATCAGTGCCGCGAAAAGCAGATAGAGCTCGATGTGGTACACGAAGCTGTAGCCGGTGACGGGGTCCTGGAGCGCCGTGCCCAGTGCGCCGTGGGTGGCGAGTGACGAGACGATGTCGCGTACAGCGCCACCGGCGGCCACGGCCACGCCGCCGGCGGTGGCCTGAACGGCCCCCCAGGCGCCGAGCGCCAGGCCGACGTGTTCCGGCTGCTCCAGCGACATCGCCGCGGTGAGGGTGCCTACCGCGAACATGCCGGCGCCGAAGCCGATGAGTGCGGTGCCGCAGCGGAACAGCCAGGGCGCTTCGAGCGGCGCGGCGAAGATCACCGCGGCGAAGGCCGGCAGGCCGACCAGCGCGCCGACCGCGGCCACGCGGTAGGGGTCGCCGCCGCGCGTGAGCCACCGGGCGGCCAGGGCGAAGGCGACGAGCGAGCCAGCGGCCATCAGCGCGGTCAGCGCGCTCGTGGCGCCCACGCTGAGCTTGAGGATCTCGCCGCCGTAGGGCTCCAGCACGACGTCCTGCATGTTGAACGCGGCGGTGCCGAGGCCGACGGTCCAGAGGAAGCGACGGGCCTTGGGCTGCGCGATGAAGCTCTTCCAGCGCGGCGCAAAAGGCGACGCGGCGTCCGTGACGCGGTAGCGGCGCGTCGGGTCGCGTGCTTCCTGCTTCCACACCGCCCAGGCGTTGAAGGCCACTGAGGCCATCGCCGCCCCCTGCACCACCTGCACCAGGCGGGTGGGGGTGAAGTCGGCCAGCAGCAGGCTGAAGACGGCGCCGCCGCCGACCATGCCGACCAGCAGCATCACGTACATCAGGGCCACCACGCGCGGTCGAGCTTCCACCGGGGCGAGGTCGGTGGCCAGTGCCAGGCCGGCCGTCTGCGTGGTCTGCAGCCCGGCGCCGACGAGCAGGAAGCTCAGCGCCGCGGCCACGTGGCCGACCCACAGCCAGTCGGTCATCGTGCCCTGTCCCGACAGCAGCAGCAGCGCGAAGGGCATGATGGCCAGGCCGCCGAACATCAGCAGCGAGCCCAGGCCGATGTAGGGCACGCGACGCCAGCCGATGGGCGAGACGTAGGTGTCGGAGCGGTGCCCGATGAGGGCACGGAAGGGCGCGGCCACGATGGGCAGCGCGACCATCAGCGCCACCAGCCAGGCGGCCACGCCGAGCTCGATGATCATCACGCGGTTCAGCGTGCCGACCATCAGTGCGGTGCACAGGCCCACGGTCACCTGGAACATCGACAGGCGCATCAGGCGGGCGAGCGGCAGCTCCTTCGTGGCGGCGTCGGCGAAGGGCAGGAAGCGCGGACCCAGGCGCTTCCAGTGGCGCGCCAGTCGGGAGGGCTTCTTCACGGTCGACATCGGGCTGTCTCGCAGGCTCACTTGCGCAGCAGCTCGAGCGCGTGCGACTTGTAGAAGCCGCTGGCCACGCGCTGGTCGCGGCCTTCGCCCCAACCGGTCAGCGCTGGCGCCTGTCCCAGGGCCTGGCTCAGGGCGGTGTGGGCGACGGGTTCGATCCAGGGCGCGCGGTCGCCGCGCGGGAACAGCCGGCCCACGGTGATCATCGCGGCCAGCAGCGGCGTGCGCGGCGCGAACGTGAAGACCATCGAGGTGGAGGTGCGGTCGGCCAGGCGCGCCAGCGCGGCCACGGCGTCGGTGGCGTCGTAGTGGATCAGCGAGTCCATCGCCACGACGTGGTCGAAGCGACCCAGCGCCGGGTCGAGCATGTCGCCGCTGCGGAAATCGACACGGCCGCCGTTGGGCAGCTCGGGCAGCCGTTCGCGGGCCAGGTCCACCAGGGTGGGTGACAGGTCGATGGCCACCACCTCGGCGCCGCGCCGCGCGGCCTCCACGGCCAGCGCGCCGGTGCCGCAGCCGGCATCGAGGATGCGGCGGCCGCGCAGGTCCTGCGGCAGCCAGTCCAGCAGCTGGGCGCGCATGCGATCGCGGCCTTCGCGCACGGTGGCCCGGATGCGGCCGACCGGGGCATCGGAGGTCAGGCGCGCCCAGGCCTGCACCGCCGTGCGGTCGAAGTAGTGCTCGATCTGGCCGCGGCGGGCCTGGTAGCTGACGTGGTCCATCAGTCGAATCCCAGCAGGTCGAAGATGTCGCGGTCCTTCATCGGGACCGCTTCCATCGGCTCGGAGCCGACCCACAGCGCGGCGGCCAGCCGCAGGTATTCCTTCTGCACGGCGGCCAGCTCGGGGCTGTCCTCCATCTCGAAGAGCGTGCTCTTCTTCAGGCGGCTGCGGCGGATGACGTCGAGGTCCGGGAAGTGAGCGGCCAGCTTCAGGCCGATCTTCGCGTTGTACTTGTCGATCTGGTCGGTGGCCGCGCTGCGGTTGGCGATCACGCCGCCCAGCCGCACCTTGTAGTTCTTCGCCTTCGCGCCGATGGCCTGCACGATGCGGTTCATCGCGAAGATCGAGTCGAAGTCGTTGGCGGTGACGATGAGCGCGCGGTGAAGCCACCGCAGACGACGTCGCCCAGCACGTCGAAGATCACCACGTCGGTGTCTTCCAGCAGGTGATGTTCCTTGAGCAGCTTGACGGTCTGGCCGACCACGTAGCCGCCGCAGCCGGTGCCCGCGGGCGGGCCGCCGGCTTCCACGCACATCACGCCGTTGTAGCCTTCGAAGACGAAGTCCTCGGGACGCAGTTCCTCGGCGTGGAAGTCGACCGTCTCGAGGATGTCGATGACGGTGGGCAGCATCTTCTTGGTCAGCGTGAAGGTGCTGTCGTGCTTGGGGTCGCAGCCGATCTGCAGCACCCGCTTGCCGAGCTTGCTGAAGGCGGCCGACAGGTTCGACGATGTGGTGCTCTTGCCGATGCCGCCCTTGCCGTAGATGGCGAAGACCTTGGCGGTGCCGATCTTCAGGTCGGGGTCCAGCTTGACCTGGACGCTGCCCTCGCCGTCGGGGTGGCGGCCGGGGTTGGCCGCAGACTTCCGCAGGTCGGTGACGGGAATCGAGGCAATGTTCATGCGGCCATCCTTTCGACGAAGACGCCTTCGAGGCGGTCTTCGAGTTCTTCCCCGGCACGGCGCAGTGCTTCGAGCACCTGGTCGTCGGGGTTCCAGTAGTGACGCTCGTGCGCCTCGAGAAGCCGGCTCGCCACCTTGGCGGACGCGGCAGGGTTCAGCTGGGCCAGGCGGTCGCGCATGGCCTCGTCGAGCATGAAGGTCTGCGTGAGCTGCTGGTAGACCCATGGGGCCACCTGTCCCGTGGTGGCCGACCAGCCCATCGTGTTGGTGATGGCCACCTCGATCTGGCGCACGCCCTCGTAGCCATGTTCCAGCATGCCTTCGTACCACTTCGGGTTGAGCATGCGCGAGCGCGTCTCCAGCGCCACCTGTTCCGTCAGCGTGCGCACCGTGCCTTCGCCACGCGTCTGGTCGCCGATGTAGACCGGGGCCACGGTGGCGTTGAGGTCGCGCGTCTTCTTGGCGCGCTGCACGGCGCGGCTGATGCCGCCCAGCGTGTCGAAGTAGGTGTCGACGGTGGTCACGCCGAGTTCCACCGAGTCGAGGTTCTGGTAGGCCAGCTGCACGCCGGCCAGCACGCTGTCCAGCAGCTTGGGCTGCTGCGTGGGCCGGCCGTTGCGGCCGTAGGCGAAGCCCTTGCGTCGTGTGTAGGTCTCGGCCAGTTCGTCTTCGCTGTCCCAGCGGCTGTTGTCCACCAGCAGGTTCACGTTGCTGCCGTAGGCGCCTTCGGCGTTGCCGAAGACCCGCAGCGAGGCGGTGTCCATGTCGCCGCCGTGCTCGGCGATGTAGGCCAGCGCATGCTTGCGCACGAAGTTGAACTCGACCGGTTCGTCGGCGCTGGCGGCCAGGAAGGTGGCCTCGGCCAGCAGCTTGATCTGCAGCGGCAGCAGGTCGCGGAAGATGCCCGACAGCGTGATGACGACGTCCACCGAGCTGTTCCAGCGGGATCAGCTCGGCGCCGGCCAGGCGGCCGTAGCCGTCGAAGCGCGGCTTGGCGCCCAGCAGCGCCAGCGCCTGCGCCAGCGGTGCGCCTTCGGTCTTCAGGTTGTCGGTGCCCCACAGCACGAGGGCGATCGTTTCGGGGAAGTCATGGCCGTCGGCCTGGTGGCGGGCCAGCAGGCGCGAGGCCTGGCGCGCACCGTCCTGCACCGCGAAGGCGCTGGGGATGCGGAAGGGGTCGAAGCCGTGCAGGTTGCGGCCCGTGGGCAGGATGGCCGGGTTGTGCAGCATGTCGCCACCCGGCGCCGGGCGCACGTAGCGGCCGTCCAGCGCGTGCAGGATGCCGGCCAGCTCGTGGTCCTCGGCCAGCAGCTTGTCGGTGGCCGCCAGCTCGGTGAGCCTGGCCAGCATCGCGTCGTCGTCACCACGACCCGCCGCCGTGATGGCCAGCGTGGGCGAGCCGGTGTGCACCAGCGATTCGAGCGCGGCGCGCGGCATGTCCGTCTCGGACGGGCCATTGAGGCCGGTGTTGCACATGGCGGCGAGGAAGTCGACGCGCTGGGCCGGCGACGGCGGCTTGCCGACGACGTGCAGGCCGTGCGGGATCAGCGTGTACTCCAGCTCCAGCACGTCGTTCCACAGCTGGGTGACGGCCTGCGCCACGGCGCCGTCGTCCAGCGTGCGCCAGTCGGGGTCGGCCTTCAGCAGCTCGAGCTCGACGGCCTGGGCCTGCACCAGCGGGGTCAGCTCGGCGCGTTCGGCAGCGGCCTCCGGCGGCAGGCTGCGCCAGCGCTCGATCGACGCCTTCAGGTCGATCAGGCCCTTGTACAGGCCTGCGGTGGCCACCGGCGGCGTGAGGTAGCTGATCAGCGTGGCGGCGGCGCGCCGCTTGGCGATCGTGCCTTCCGACGGATTGTTCGACGCGTACAGGTACAGGTTCGGCAGGTCGCCGATCAGGCGGTCGGGCCAGCACGCGCCGCTCATGCCGGCCTGCTTGCCGGGCATGAACTCCAGCGCGCCGTGGGTGCCGAAGTGCAGCACGGCGGCGGCCTTGAAGTCCTCGCGCAGCC
>LNFM01003733.1_pt1 | contig 29417 bp, 23 predicted proteins | sample 596031 | NCBI WGS metagenome assembly LNFM01 (sample SAMN04254537, study PRJNA301005) | activated carbon metagenome | isolation source: dual media filters at the Ann Arbor, Michigan drinking water treatment plant | place: USA: Ann Arbor
CGCTTGACCTTCCCATCGTGGCAAGCCTCAGAGTGGCAGGCGTAGACTTGGCTCTGAGGAAATCTCGATGAACGCTCCCGTGCACCCCATCGCGGCGGCCGATGCCGCCGTGGCCCGCGCAACATCCCTCGCGATCGAAGGCATGACCTGCGCCTCGTGCGTCGGTCGGGTCGAGCGCGCGCTCGCAGCCGTGCCGGGCGTGCACGAAGTGACGGTGAACCTCGCCACCGAAACCGCGAGCGTGCAGGCCGAACCCGACGTGGAACCCGCGCGCCTGGCAGCCGCGGTCGAACAAGCCGGCTACGCCGTGGGGCACGACACAATCGACCTCGCCATCGAAGGGATGACTTGCGCCTCGTGCGTGTCACGGGTCGAGAAGGCACTCATCCGCCTGCCCGGTGTCATGTCCGCAGCGGTCAATCTCGCGACGGAGGCCGCACAAGTGTCGGTGTTGCGTGGCGCGGTGACTCGAACCGCGTTGGAGGCTGCGGTGCGCGCCGCCGGCTATGGCGTCCGCCCCGTCGCGCCAGCGGGCAGCGCGAAGGCGCCACCCGCTGCACCTTGGTGGCCCGTGGCCGTGGCGGCGGCGTTGTCGCTGCCGCTGGTGGTGCCGATGGCCGGCGCGATGATCGGGCGGCACTGGATGCTGGACGGCTGGGTGCAACTGGCGCTCGCCACGCCGGTGCAGTTCTGGCTCGGCGCGCGGTTCTATCGCGCAGGCTGGAAAGCGCTCAAGGCGCGCACCGGCAACATGGATCTGCTGGTCGCCCTCGGAACCTCCGCCGCGTTCGGTCTCAGCATCTACGAACTGATCGCTCATCCTGCCAACGGCATGCCGAAGTTGTACTTCGAAGCCTCCGCGGTGGTCATCACGCTCGTGCTGCTGGGCAAGTGGCTCGAGGCGCGGTCCAAGCGCATGGCGACCGATGCGATACGCGCATTGAATGCGTTGCGGCCGGAACATGCCCGGGTGCTCGAGAATGGGTCGGAGCGGGAAGTCGCAATCGATATGGTCGTCGCCGGCGATGTGGTCGTCGTGCGGCCGGGCGAGCGCATTGCCGTGGACGGCATCGTGATCGAAGGCACGAGCGAGGCCGACGAATCGCTCATCACCGGCGAGAGCCTGCCGGTGGCGAAGCACGCAGGCGACAAGGTGACGGGCGGATCGGTGAATGCCGATGGTCGGCTGGTGGTCCGCGCCAGTGCCGTGGGTGTGGAATCAACCCTTGCCCGGATCGTGCGGCTGGTGGAATCCGCGCAGGCGAAGAAGGCACCGATCCAGCGGTTGGTGGATCGGGTGAGCGCGGTGTTCGTGCCCGTGGTCGTGGCGATCGCGGCGGTCACGCTGGTCGCATGGGGGTTCGCCACCGGCCACTGGGAAGCCGCGATCCTCAATGCGGTGGCGGTGCTGGTGATCGCGTGTCCCTGCGCTCTCGGCCTGGCCACTCCCGCGGCCATCATGGTCGGGACCGGCGTGGCGGCGCGGCACGGCATCCTCATCAAGGATGCGGAAGTACTCGAGACCGCCCATGCCGTCACGGCGGTGGCCTTCGACAAGACCGGCACGCTGACCGAAGGGAAGCCGCGCTTGGTCGCCGCGGAAGCGGTATCCGGTTCGCGGCTGGAATTGCTGGCGCTGACCGCGTCGATTCAGAGCGGCAGCGAACATCCGTTGGCAAGGGCGGTGTTGGAGGCTGCCGCTGCGGAAAGCGCGGTAACGTTGCCTGCGACCAACGTGCGCGCATTGCCCGGGCGCGGCATGGCCGCCGAGGTCGGCGGTCGCGACCTGCGACTCGGCAGCGCGCGCCTGATGGGTGAACTGGGCGTCGATACGTCGACCTTGGCAACTCGAGCCGCGGAGTTGCAGGCGGATGGGCGGACTGTTTCGTGGATCGCAGAGGTGAGCCCCGTGCCGCGGCTGCTCGGGTTGCTGGCTTTCGGCGATGCGCCGAAAGCGACGGCGCGCGCAGCGATCGCGGCCCTGCGCGCGCAGCACGTCCGGACCATCATGGTGACGGGCGACAATGCCGGAGCAGCGCGCGCGATTGCCGGGCAGTTGGGGATCGACGACGTGCGGGCGGAGGTATTGCCCGGCGACAAGGCCGGTGTCATCGCCGAGCTGAAGCGCGATGGTGCGCGCGTGGCGATGGTGGGCGACGGCATCAACGATGCCCCCGCGCTTGCGGCGGCCGACGTGGGCATGGCGATGTCGAGCGGGACCGACGCTGCGATGCATGCGGCCGGCGTAACCCTGATGCGTGGCGATCCGCGGCTGGTGAGCGATGCGATCTCGATCTCACGGCGGACCACCACCAAGATCCGGCAGAACCTGTTCTGGGCCTTCATCTACAACATCGTCGGCATTCCGCTCGCAGCGCTCGGCCTGCTCGATCCCATCATCGCCGGCGCCGCGATGGCATTCAGCAGCGTGAGCGTCGTCACCAACGCGCTCACTTTGCGCCGGTGGCGGCCCACGGCCGGAGGCAGGCCATGAACAACGAGCAGGAAGGGCCGTTCAACATCGGTGAAGCGGCGGCACTGTCGGGTGTGTCCGCGAAGATGCTGCGCCACTATGAAGCGCTGGGGCTGCTGCCCAGGGTGGCTCGCACCTATTCCGGGTATCGCCAGTACGGGCCGAGTGAAGTGCACACGCTGCGCTTCATCCGCCGTGCCCGCGATCTCGGGTTCGGCATCCCCGAGATCAAGCTGCTGCTCGACCTCTGGCAGAACCGGCGACGCGCCAGTGTCAACGTGAAGCGCATCGCCCTGGAGCACGTGGCCGATCTCGACCGTCGCATCGCGGAGATGCAGGCGATGAAGCGCACGCTGGCGGCGCTGGCGCATAGCTGCCATGGCGACGACCGCGCGGAATGCCCGATCCTCGACGATCTCGCCGCCGCCGAGCTGCCGGCGTCCCGGCGAGTGGCGGCGAAGCGCTTCCGCTGAAGGCTGGTCAGCCGCCGACCGGCAACGTGAGGATCGGCGACTTGCCCTTGCCCGACGCCGACTGCAGCGAGAAGAGGAAGTTCAGCAGATTGAGCGACGACTTCGAGGTGAGATCGCTGTCGGCGACGTAATACCACCAGCCCCGATGCTGCACCGCGACGAAGGCGTCGGCCGGCTTCTGCTTCGAGGTACGGATGTGCATGGTCTCGCCGAGCAGGGTTTGCCAGTCGAAGCGGCGGCCCTGGTCGTCGACCGTGACCGTCACAAGGCCGGCGGCGGCATGCTCGGGCGGCACCTCGACCGACTGCGCCAGGTAGTAGAGCAAGCCCAGAAGCGATCGCCCGCGCATGCCCACTTCGTCCGCCTGCCGGTGGTAGGGGAACTGGGTGAGGTGGAAGTCCTCCAGGTTCGGATCGAGATCGAGCAGACGGCGCACCGCTGCGACGTCCGGAGCGAGCGGATCGGCAGGATCCGCCGGCGCCCGCAACCAGAAGCGCGGCCGGCGGGTGGGCGGCGTCGTCTCGCCGGTACCGGGCTCCCAATTCATGCCGAACAGCTTTGCCACCGACAGGCGCCGCAGCCGCGACGCGAGCTCCGCGAACTTCTCGTAGTCGGGTTTAAGCGCCGGCGTCGGGCCGGTCGCCGAGGGAGCGTTCTCCACGTCGTTGACTCTCTGCACGCACAGCAGCAGGAGGCGCTCGATGCTCCAGCCGTTCTGCGCGAACAGCATGATGGAATCGAGCGGCAGCGGCGAGAGCATGCGGGTGGCGAATTCCTCGCCCTGCAGCGGCAGATAGGTGACGGTCGGCCGGTTGCCCAGGGTCACTCCGGCACCGGCGGTGAGTTCGTCGTTCGGTGTCACCGTGTTCAGTCTGCCGCCCAGGGCCAGGTTGCGGTCGAAGGTGTAGCTGGTGACAACCGAAGTCAGTTCCACGAACATCGGCGTATCGCGGTAGCGCAACCGTACCAGGTTGAGCAGCATCTGCTCTTCCTGGGACTGGATGATCTCGCGGTTGTAGTTCGGGCGTTCCGCGCGTACCGAGGAGGGGCCGAAATTCGAGGCGCATCCGGCGGCGAGGGCGACCAGGCTCAATGGCACAGCGATGCAACAGGCGAGGGACCGCATGTCGGACGGCAGTGAACAGGGCGAGGGGAAAGTACCACAATGTCCGGCCCGGGCGCATGCCGCCCGGATGGTCATGGCGCTGTGCATCGTGACGGCAGGGCCGGTGGCGGCCGATGCCGACATCGGACCCTTCTCCCGTGGTGTCGCCGGGTCGCAGCCCGGTGCACCCTGGCGTGCCACGAAACTACCCAAGGTGGTGCAGGAGACGCACTATCGCCTGGTCGAAGACGGCGGGGTCGTCGTGCTCGAGGCCGACGCGAACGCCGCGATGTCCGGCCTGGTGCATCCGCTCGCGGCCGACCCGCGGGCGAATCCGATCCTCGAATGGCGCTGGAAGGTGAACGGCCTGCCGTCGAACGCAAACTTCGGAACGAAGCAGGGCGACGATTTCGCGGCGCGCGTGTACGTGCTGTTCGACTACGACACGGCGAAGTTGCCGCTGCTCGCGCGCCTCAAGCTGAAGCTCGCGCGGGCGCTTTACGGTGAAGCGGTGCCGGCGGCGGGCCTCTGCTACGTCTGGGATGCCAAGGTCGCGGTCGGGACGACGGCGTGGAGTCCCTATACCGACCGGTTGCGCGTGATCGTCGTGGATTCGGGGGCGGTCGATGTCGGTCGTTGGAAGACCGTGCGCCGCAACGTGGTGGAGGACTATCGGGCGGCGTTCGGCGAGGAACCGCCCGCGCTGTCCGGGGTGGCCGTTGCCACCGATACCGACAACACCGGTTCGCGGCTCACCGCCTGGTACGGTGATCTCAAGCTGCTCGGCACGCCCTGAAGCCGTGCGGGCTCAGGCGCGCAGGGCCGCGGCGATGTCGGGGATGTGGGGTGTGGCGGCTTCCCGGTCCCATCGGACTTCGATGAGACCGCGCAGCGCATTGCTCACGAAGAGGCGCTCGGCGCGTTGCAGGTCGACGAGATCGACGCTGCGCTCCTGCACTCGTCCTTGCGCCAGCAACCGGCTGCGCATCACGCCGTCGAGCGCGCCGTCCGCGAGCGGCGGCGTCACCAATGTACCGTCGACCTCGAGGATGACGTTGGTGCGGGCCCCCTCGGCGACCCGCCCCGCGGTGTTGAGAAACACCGCATCGAAATGCCCGGTGGCCACGACGCGCGCCAGCTCGCGATCGTAGAGCATGCGCGCGGTGGTCTTGTGGTGCGCTCGCGGGTCGTCGGTGGGGACGCGGTGCGGCGACAGCACGACCGTCGGTAGCGGCGGCAAGGGTGCGAGCGGCGCGGATTCGAGCGTGTGGATGCCGTCGGGACGCAACGAGAGACGCAATCGATGCGGTGCCGCGCCCAGCATAGTCGCGCGCCGACGCACGTCTCGGGCAATGGCGTCCATGTCGATGCCGAAATCGAACCAGCGCGCGGATTTCGTGAGACGAGCGAGATGGGCATCGAGCAACGCGACCGTGCCGTCGCGTGCCAGCATGGTTTCGAACAGTTCGAACGCGGGCGGCGGTGACGAGAAACGCGCTTTCACCAGGCATTCCTGCCATTCACCCTCGGGCGTCGAATCATGGGTGACACCGCTGCCGATTCCCAGGCGCGCACGCCGCGCGCGGTCGATGGCGATGGTGCGGATCGCGACGTTCCAGCGACAGTCGCCACCGGGTGCGATCCAGCCGAGCGCGCCGCAGTACAGACCGCGATCGGCGGGTTCCAGCTCGTCGATGATCTCCATGGCACGGATCTTCGGTGCCCCGGTGATCGAACCGCAGGGGAAGAGTGCGCGGACGACGTCCTCCAGCGAGCCATCGACCGGTTCCGCATCGATCGTGGACGTCATCTGCCAGACGGTGGGGTAGGCCTCCACGTCGAACAGGGAGCGCACGCGCACCCGCCCCGGAGGCACGAGGCGACCGAGGTCATTGCGGATTAGGTCCACGATCATGACGTTCTCCGCGCGTTCCTTGGCGGAAGTCGTGAGGGATTCGGGCGAGGCCGATCGCGGCGCAGTCCCTTTCATCGGCTTGGTCGTGATGCGCGTGCCGCGGCGCTCCACGAACAACTCCGGCGAGCGCGACAGGATCCAGCCGCCGGCATGATGCACGACGCCGCCGTAGCGGGCGGGCTGGGTCTCGCGCAGGCGGGCGTACAGGGCGAGCGGGTGTCCGTAAGTCTCGCCGTTCATCGGGAACGTGAGATTGACCTGATAGGCGTCGCCCGCGGCGATGTAGCTGCGGATGCGTTTGATCTTCTCGGCGTAGTCGTCAAAGCTCAGGGCTGCTTCGAGCCCGCCGAGTCCGGCCGCGCGATCGTCCACCGGCAGAGCGTCGAGCCGGGCTTGCAGCCAGGCGTCGGCACCGCGACGATCCAGGCGGGTGGAGCGCCCGAATACCCAGGCTTGCAGCAGCGGCGTGTGGTGCTCGCCGAGGCGATGGCGCAGTCGCGGTTCGAGTGCCAGGCCCAGCGCATAGGGCAGGGCCAGTGCGATCCAGGCACCGTCGCACGCGAGTTGCTCGATGCGGGTGAAAGCCGCAGGCAGTTCGTCAGGCGCAGCGGGCGCAATCGTCTGCGTCAGGTCTTCGAGCAGTACCGCGTGGCCGTCAGCGTCGAGGTTGTTCTCGAAGAGGGCGAAGGGGAGGGTGATCAATGGGGGCGCCCGGGTAGGGCGGCCCCCATCCCAACCTTCCCCCGGCCAAGCCGGGGGAACGGGTGTACGGCTCCTTCCCCCAACTTTGTTGGGGGAAGGCTGGGATGGGGGCCGGCACTCGCGTCCACACAATTCTTCATTTCCAGACCGCGCTCTCCGCCGCCTCCCGCACCACCAACTCCACGTCTTCCGGCAACATCAACCGCTCGGCTTCGAGCTTGCGCGCGGCAGCCTCGACCTTCCTTAGGTAGCCGTCGCGGTCGCCGTACAACTCCTGCAGCGACGGCCGCGGGTCGCCCGCCGCATCGGCCTCCACGCGCGTCTTCGGCAGCGGAATCATCGAGCCGAGCAGGTCGCACAGATCGTCGCCACCGAACTCCGTCCGGCGCGTATTCCACCCCAGCACTGTCGCGACCGGTGCTTCGACGTAGGGATGACGGATCCCCGCGATGTCGTTGCCCGCCGCATCGATCTGCGGAACCAGCACACGGTGCGGGTAGATGATGTCCGGAAACAGCTTCTCGACGATGCCGGCGTTGCCGATGACCTTCTCGCCGAAATCGCGTTCTCCGGAGCCGTTGAACAGCCCTGCGTACTTCACGTTCGGAATCCTGGGCCACGCGAGCGCTTCCGGCGTCACCAGCGTGCCGTCACCGACAGTGGGCACCTTGCTCGGCGGCGGTGCCGTGCCCTTGCGCACCCAATCGTCCAGCGCCACCGTCAGTGCGCGCAGCAGCGGGCCCGGATGGACCGGATTGGTGAGCTGCTCGCATTGCCGGTTACCGATGCCGTAGTGCGGCGCGTCGCCCTTGAAGCTGCCGTGCTGCAGGCTGGAGAGCAGATAGCGGCGTACCCGCGGCACTTCGGTCAAGTCGGTCTTGCCGCCTTCGGTGGTTCCCGTGAGCGAGGCGCGGAACTGCCAGTACTCGTTCGACGTATCGCTGTGGATCACCTTCGGATCGCTCATGGGCCGCTTGAGGATGCCGTCGGGCAGGCGCGTCTTCGGGTGGCCGCGCACGCCGTACTGATGCGGAAAATTCGTGTCCGGCACGTAGCGTTCGCGGTGCTGCTGGGTGAACGGGTTGGGCTGCGCGAAGCGGTAGTTGAGGTAGAGCTTCTGCACGCCGGCCACGTGGATGTGCGCGCCGTCGCAGACGCGCCGGCCGCGCTCGTCCTCGTTGAACCCCTGGTAGAGGAAATCGCGCAGGTACATACCGGAGGACGAGATGCCCTGGCACAGGGTGGTCTCGAGCCCGGCAACCGGGTTGGGATTGCCGGCCGCATCGGTCGTTTCGTGCCGCAGGAACGACACGAAATCACGTGAGGTGAGATAGCCGAGACCCATCACCGGCGAGCCGGTGGCTCGATAGATCAGGTGGTAGTTGCGATCGTTGCGGAAGCCGCCTTGCACGCAGATGTCGGTGGTGCTGGGGTCACCTGGCCAGCCGTCGGGGCAGCGGGCGAAGGCCCAATCCTCGTCCGCCACGCGGTCACCGCGCGGGATCTGCGGGCCGCTCGGCCGCGGTGAGTCCGACCCCACGACCCACAGTTCGGCCTCGGCCTTCGCCTTGTCGATATCGATCGCAGGGTAGCTCTTGAAGGCCGCTCCGCCCGACAGTGGCAGGGTCGACGGAGTTGCGCCGTTGAAGTTGCGGTCGCCGAACTCGGTCAGGATGCGTTGGGTGATCGGGGTACCGGCGAAGTCCACTGCCACCGGGAAGTTCACGGTGAGCCGGTGGTCGCCGGGTGCGATATCCGCACCCCAGCCCACCCAGGCGACCACGTAGCCGCGCTGCATCAGGAAACCGTTGCCGAAGTCCGCAGGCGCCATCGGGTCGTTCATGTTCGCCTTGGACGAGGTGTCGTGCAGCCGGCCGAAGGCGATCTTGCGGCCCCGGTTGTTGACCTCGTAGAACAGCGTGCGCGAGCCCTTGCCGAGATCGACGGGTTTCAGGATCACCACGTCGGCCGAGAACTCCACCAGCCCGCGGGCGTTGAGCGGAGCGTTGCGGATGTCGAAGACGCGCCCATTGCGCGGGTCTGCGGGGTCGGCCTCGAAATGGGCCGTGCCGGTCAGTTTCTCGTACGGTCCGACATCGCCGAAGCTCTGGCCGTCGGCCACGACCTCCCGCTTGACGATGTCGAGCCGCACCAGGCGGGCCTCGGCCAGGACCGGCAGGGTCAGGGCGATGAGGGTCAGTACCGCGCAGAGGGGGAATCGCATGGTGGCTCCGGGGACGGGGATCGCAGTGTATACGGGCGGCGAGCGGGCTTAGAATCACGGTTTCGAAGCCGAACCAGAGGCGCCATGGAAACCGCAGCCCGCATCCAGAGCCAGCTTGAGACGAAGGTCGTGAAGGCCGCCTGTCCGCACGATTGCCCCGACGCGTGCGGCATGTACGTGACGGTCAACGTGAAGACCGGCCGTGCCATCAAGGTGGAAGGCGATCCGACCCATCCCATCACCAAAGGCTACCTCTGCAACAAGGTCAACAACTATGTCGACCTGGTCTACAACGACAATCGCGTGCTCTACCCGCGGCGCCGGGTCGGTCCGAAGGGGCCGGGTGCGAAATTCGAACGCATCACCTGGGACGAAGCGCTGGATGCGGTCGCCGCCGGACTGAAGCGAGTCATCGCCGAACACGGACCGGAAGCGGTGCAGCCGTATTCCTACTCCGGCACGCTGGGCCTGATCGGCTTCTCCGGCATGGGCGAACGGTTCTTCAACAAGATGGGTGCAGCCCGTCTCGACCGGACGATCTGTTCCACCGTCGGCGGCGTCGCCGGCCAGTACACCACGGGTAACGTCCACTCGGCCAACATCGAGGACATCCCGGACATGGAGGTGGTGATCCTCTGGGCCACCAACCTCGTGAGTACCGGTGTGCACGCGATGCCGTTCGTGACCGAGGCGAGGGCGCGCGGCGCGAAGATCATCGCCATCGATCCGCGCGTGACGCGCACCACGGTGTTCGCCGACTGGCACCTGCAGCCGAAGCCCGGCACCGACGGTGCGCTGGCGCTGGGCATGATGCACGTGCTGGTGCGCGAAGGACTGCACGACGAAGCCTTCATGAAGGCGCACACGGTCGGCTGGGAAGAGCTGCTGCGCGACCGATTGCCCGAATACACGCCGGAGCGGGTGGCCGCGATCACCGGGCTCACGGTCGACGACATCGAACGCCTGGGCAAGCTGTACGGCAGTACGAAGAAATCCTTCATTCGCCTCAACTACGGTATCCAGCGACAGGACAACGGCGGCATGACGGTGCGCGCCATCCTGCTGCTGCCGACCCTGACCGGCGCAATGCTCGAAAAGGGCGGCGCCTGCCTCGGCACCGGGAAGGAACTGCGCAGCGTCGACATGCGCAAACTCCAGCGCACCGATCTCCTCGCCGGCCGCAATCCGCGCATGGTCAACATGATCCGCATCGGCGAGGCGTTGAACGACGCGACGCTGACGCCTCCCATCAAGGCGCTGGTCGTGTGGAATGCGGAGCCTGCCAATTGCGCACCGGATACTGCATCGGTGCGGCGCGGGCTGATGCGCGATGATCTGTTCACCGTCGTGCACGACACATTCTTCACCGACACCTGCGACTACGCCGACATCGTGCTGCCGGCCGACACCACGCTGGAACACATGGATCTGGTCGGCGGCTACGGGCATTTCGTGTACGCCTTGTCGCAGCCCGCCATCGACAAGGTGGGCGAGAGCCTGGACAACAGCGAGCTGTTCCGTCGCCTGGCCGTGAAGATGGGTTACGACGAGCCGTGTTTCGCGCAGAGCGACGAGGACATGATCCGCGAGCTGATCGACCCCGAGTTCAACCCCCTGTTCGAAGGCGTCACGTTCGAAGGATTGATGGAAAAGGGCTGGATGCGCGCTGCCGTGGATTCGCCGCGGCGGCCGGGGCTCAACAGCGGCCGCTGGCCGACACCTTCGGGCAAGATCGAGATCCGCAGTGAAAGCCTGGGCAAGACCGGCCTCGATCCGCTGCCCGCGTACGTGCCCCCCATCGAGGGCATGGCGAACCCCGCGGCGACGCAACGCTATCCGCTGCAGGTGATCAGCTCGGCCACCCACTACTTCATCGGTGCGAGTTTCCAGCACGTGCACCGGCTGCAGGAGATGATGTCGCGCCAGACCTTCGAGCTGGCGGAAGCGGACGCCAAGGCGCGCGGCATCGCCAGCGGTGATACTTGCCGTCTCTACAACGACCGCGGCGAAGTGTTCGGGCATGCGTTGGTGGTGTCGGGCATGCTGTCCGGCGTGATCGGTGCGCCGAAGCAGTTGCAGGGCTCGAAGCAGGTGAACGGGCTCAACGTGAATGCGCTGGTGAGCCAGCGCGAAGCCGACATGGGTCATGGTCCCGTGTTCTTCTCGACCCTCGCCGAGATCGAGAAGATCGACGCACTTCCGGAACGCACCACCGCATGACGGCAACCATCATCGACGGTGTGGCCATCGCCAAGGCGACCCGTGCCGCATGGCGTGATCGCGCCGACATCCTGCGAGCGCGTGGCATCACGCCGGGGCTTGCCGTCATCATCGTCGGCGACAATCCCGCTTCGAAGGTGTACGTGCGCAACAAGGTCAAGGCCTGCGGCGAGATGGGGCTGCACTCGGAATTGATCGAGTACTCCGAGTCGGCGTCGCAGCGCGATGTGCTGGCGCGCATCCAGGCGCTCAACAACGATCCGCGCATCCACGGCATCCTGGTGCAATTGCCACTGCCCAGGCAGTTCGACCCGGACAAGGTGCTGGAGGCCATCGTGCCTTCCAAGGATGTCGACGGGTTCCACGTCGAGAACGCGGGTGCGCTCGCTACCGGGTTGCAGGGCTTCTGGCCGTGCACGCCGCACGGCGTGATGGTCATGCTCGAGCACCACAAGGTGCCGCTGCAGGGCGCAGAGGCCGTGGTGGTGGGTCGCAGCAACATCGTCGGCAAGCCGCAGGCTTTGATGCTGCTCGCGAAGGATGCAACCGTGACCATCTGCACGTCCAAGACCCGTGACCTCGCGTTCCACACCAGGCGTGCGGACGTGCTCGTCGTCGCTACCGGCAAGCCGAAGATGGTGACCGGCGCCATGATCAAACCTGGCGCCGTCGTGATCGACGTGGGCATCAACCGCCTGCCGGACGGGAAGCTGTGCGGTGACGTGGATTTCGAAAGTGCCAAGGAAGTGGCGGGGATGATCACGCCGGTGCCCGGCGGTGTGGGCCCGATGACCATCACCATGCTGCTCGCCAACACGGTGCTGTCCGCGGAACGCTACGCCGACGGCAAGGTCTCCACGTTCCGGCCGGAGGCGGTTCCGGTCGTGTGATGTTCGCCGATCGCGCCGACGCAGCCCGCAAACTGGCGGGTGCGCTTGCGCGATTCCGGGGCAGCAACCCGCTGGTCCTCGGCATTCCCCGCGGCGGCGTGCCGATGGCTGGGCTGATCGCCGACGAGTTGCAGGGCGATCTCGACGTGGTGCTGGTGCGCAAGCTGCGCGCCCCGGCGAATCCCGAGTATGCGATCGGCGCGATCGACGAGTCGGGGTGGTCGTTTCTCACGTCCGAAGCGGCCTGGGTGCGCCCGTCGCCCGAATACCTGGAACAGGAGCAGCGCACCCAGTTCGAGGTCATCCGCGAACGGCGGCGTGCCTACACGGCGTTGCGGCCGGCACGCGACCCGGCGGGACGCACCGTCATCGTCGTGGACGACGGTCTCGCCACGGGGTCCACGATGATGGCGGCGTTGCATGCATTGGCCACCAAGCATCCCGCCAGGCTCGTGTGCGCGGTGCCCGTGGCCCCGCCCGAGACGATCGAGAAGGTGAAGGCGTATTGCGACGAAGTGGTGTGCCTCGCGACGCCGCAGGATTTTTCCGCGGTCGGGCAGTTCTACCGGAGCTTTCCGCAGGTCACCGACGAGGAAGTGGCGGCAGCGCTCGCAAGGTGACGGCAGCTAACGTGCGGTGAGCCGCACCGGTATCCGCTGCCGCCCGAACTGCCCCTTGAATTCGCCGAAGCGCCCGGCGATCTGGGTGCCGCACCGCGGACATGACCCTTCTTCGGTCAAGCGATAGAACTCGATGCGGTGCCAGTCGCGCGCGATCAGACCCGCGCCGCAGTGATGGCAGCGTGTCGTGCCGCCGGCGACATCATGGATGTTGCCGGTGTAGACATAGCGCAGGCCTGCGGCGATCGCGATGTCGCGGGCGCGCATCAGCGTGGACGCCGGCGTGGGCGGCAGATCGGTCATCTTGAAATCGGGGTGGAAGGCAGTGAAATGCAGCGGCACGTCCGGGCCCAGCGCGGCGGCGATCCACGCCGACAGCGCGCGCAACTCGTCGTCGGAGTCGTTCTTCGTCGGGATCAGCAGGGTCGTGATCTCGACCCAGACGGCGGTCTCGTGCACCAGGTACTCGAGCGTATCCAGCACCGGCTGCAGGTGTGAACCGGTCAGCTTCACGTAGAACTCGTCGGTGAAGCCCTTCAGGTCGACGTTGGCCGCATCCATCTTGGCGTAGAACTCGCGGCGTGGCGCTTCGTGGATGTACCCTGCAGTCACCGCTACGGTCTGCAAGCCACGCTCGTGACAGGCATCGGCCACGTCCATGGCGTACTCGGCGAAGATGACCGGGTCGTTGTAGGTGAACGCCACGCTCTTCGAACCGGTCTGGAGCGCCGCCTCGGCGATGCGGTCGGGACTCGCGCGGTCCATCAGCCGATCCATGTCGCGCGATTTCGAGATGTCCCAGTTCTGACAGAACTTGCACGCGAGGTTGCAGCCCGCGGTGCCGAACGAGAACACCGCCGACCCGGGGTAGAAGTGGTTGAGCGGTTTCTTCTCGATCGGATCGACGCAGAAGCCCGACGAGCGGCCATAGGTGGTGAGCACCATGGCGTCGTCGATGCGTTGTCGTACGAAGCACGCGCCGCGCTGGCCTTCGTGCAGTCGGCAGTCGCGCGGACACAGGTCGCATTGCAGGCGACCGTCGTCGAGCATATGCCACCAGCGCGCGGGATGTGCGCCTTCTAGGATTCGCTCCATTTGTCGACCGTGTAGCGGGCGACGCGAAGGTCGTCCGACCAGAAATCCATCGGCAGGCCGGCCTTGTTCTTCAGATGCGTGAAGAATTCCCTCGGCGTAGGCAACGATTCCCACACCTGCGGCAGGAAGGTGCCACGGTGGCCGTCGACTTCCAGTATCAGGCCGTCGACCTCGGGACGAAGCTGTGCGATGAGATCGTCTTCGTCGCGGAAAGCCATGGGCTCCGGCACCGACAACAGCGACACCTCCACCGTGATCTCGTCGAACTCCCGCAACGACACCGGGCGGAACCGCGGATCGAGGAACGCGGCCGAGCGTGCGTTGTGTTTCACGTCGTCCACCAGTGCGCGCCGCGCTTCCAGACTGCCGATACATCCGCGCAACTGGCCGTTGCGTTTCAACGTGACGAAAGAAGCGCCGAGCTCCCGGAGGAAAGGCGCGTCCTCGCGGGCGGTCAGCTCGAGACCCAGTTGGCGGGCGATGGTGGCGCGGGCCAGCGGCAGCAGCACGGTGCCCTTCTGGGTGGCGCCCGCGTCGACGGGGCCGCCAGACCCGCCTTCGGCGAACGCCAGCGACGCGTACCCGACGACCCGGCTCCGATCGCCCGCGGTGTCGCCCGAGTTGCGCACGTCGAGCAATGTCGGCGTGAGACCGCGGCGGCGCGCCACCAGCAGCAAGGCGTTCACCGGAGTCGCGCCGCAGGCGTGGTGGTGGTCGATGTGCGGATCGAGCGCCAGCATGGTGCGCACGGTCTCACTGTCCGTACGTTGCGCCGTCTGGTAGGGCAGGTAGTGCGAGAGATCGGAACTCACGACGATGAGCGTTTCGGGCCCGCCCCACAGATGATCCAGCACCTGCGCCACTTCCTGGGGTGTGGCGTCACCGACGGCGAGCGGTACCAGCGTGAACTCGCCCAGGGCCTCCTGCAGAAAGGGCAGGTGCACTTCGAGCGAGTGCTCCTGGGCGTGGGCCGCGGCGCTTTCCGCGACCTGCGGCAACGAGCGCAGCGAGGCCGCGGCATCGGCGTCCACGGCGATCGGGCCCAGGGGCGTTTCGAACTGTTCGACCCCCGGCAGCGCGAGACCCCGCGCGGCCACGCGGTGACAGGGCCCCAGGAGCACTACGCGCGTGACCTTCCCACGGAGCCGCGCGACCCGGGCATAGGCAGTCGCAGCAACATCGCCCGAATATACATAGCCGGCGTGGGGGGCGATGATAGCCTTGGGCTCGAGCGTGTCCGTCGGTGTGAGACGCGTCGCGGAAGCGAGCCGCGCCCGCACGTCGGCGCGCAGTTGCGACTCGTCGCCGGGATAGAAGGTCCCTGCGACTGCAGCGCGGCGGAGAGTGGGCATGCTCATGGCCGAAGGACCGTAACGCTGAACGACCGGCGCGACAAGGGTGGGCATTGACGACCCGGGCCGCTGCCGCCTACATTACTGACCGGTCAGTTATTACGAGACACTTGTCATGGGCATGGGTGCGGCCAGGAAGGGCGGGGTGTCCGCGAGGAGCGTGCGCGCGGAAGGGCGCTGGACCCGGCGCAAGGATGCACGGCCGGCCGAACTGCTGGCGGCCGCCCTCGATCTTTTCGTGGAACGGGGCTACGCCGGCACCCGGCTGGACGACGTCGCGAGCCGCGCGGGCGTCAGCAAAGGCACGCTCTACCTCTACTATTCCAGCAAGGAAGAGTTGTTCAAGGCGGTCATCCGCGAGGGCCTGGTGCCGGTGTACGAACACGGCGAGCGGATGGTCGATGCCCATTCCGGCAGCGCGGAGGACCTGATCCGCAATCTCCTGCGCGCCTGGTGGGAGATGATCGGGGCCACCAATCTGGGCGGCATCCCCAAGCTCATGATCGCCGAGTCCGGTAATTTCCCCGAGGTGACGCGCTTCTATTTCGACGAAGTGGTGAGCCGCGGCCGCAAGCTGGTCGCGCGCGCCGTCCGTCTGGGCATCGAGTCCGGCGAGTTCCGCGACCTGCCGGTGGACCAGATTGTTCGACTCATGCTGGCGCCGGTGATGCTGATGGCCGTTTGGCGTTACTCCTTCGCGTTCTGCGATACGACACCGCTCGACCCGGACAGCTACCTCAAGCTGCACGTGGATGTCTTGTTGAACGGGTTGCGTGCGACCGAACCGGCGCTGGCGTGACCGTGTTGCTCCATACTTTCGAGAGACGAAACATGAATACTCACCCGACGGTCGCTGCATCGACAGTTGTGCTCGTCCTGGCCGCATCGCTGCTGGCGGCTTGCTCGAAGGAAGAGAAGGCGGCTGACGCGGCGCGTGCGGTCAACGTCGTCAAGGTCGATGCCGTCAGCGGCGAACTGGGGGCCAGCTATACCGGCGAGGTGCGCGCGCGCTTCGAGACGGCGCTCGGCTTCCGGGTCCCGGGCAAGATCACGGCGCGCCTCGCGGAAGTGGGCGATGCGGTGAAGCAGGGCCAGGTCCTGGCGCGCATCGATCCCGGTGACCAGCGGCTCGGCATCGAGGCGGCGCGCCAGCAGGTGGCCGCGGCCCAGACCCACTACGACCAGAATGCCGCCGACCTGGCGCGCTTCCAGGAGCTGGCGAAGCAAGGCTTCATCAGCGCGGCCGAGGTGGAGCGGCGCGCCACCGCCACGCGCGTCGCAGCGGCGCAGCTCGATCAGGCCAAAGCCCAGCTCGGTACCAACGAGAACCAGGCCGCCTACACGCAACTGCGCGCCGACCACGATGGCGTGGTGACGGCCATCGGTGCGGAAGTGGGGCAGGTGGTCGCCGCGGGCCAGATGGTGATGCGGGTGGCGCGGCGCGGCGACATGGAGGTCGCGATCAACGTGCCGGAGAACCGCCTCGCGGACGTGAACAAGGCCGACAAGGTCAAGATCGACTTCTGGGCCCAGCCCGACAAGCTGCTGGACGGCAAGGTGCGCGAGATCGCGCCGAGTGCGGATCCGGTCACGCGCACGTACACGACGAAGGTCACCATCCTGGGTGGCGACCGCGACATCCACCTCGGCATGACGGCCAACGTCTACTTCCGGACCAACGGTCACGCTGCCGTGGTGCGCCTGCCGTCGTCGGCGCTGTATCAGAAGGGCGACGAGATGGCGGTGTGGGTGGTGGATCCGAAGACGTCGCAGGTGAGCCTGCGTCCGGTGAAGGTGGATCGATACAGCGACGAGGCGGTGCGGGTCACCGAAGGCCTGAGCGGTGGTGAACTGGTGGTACGTGCCGGGGTGCACAAGCTGTTTCCGAACGAGAAGGTGCGCATTCTCGCCGAGGCGCCGCGGTGATTCCGACCCGCTTCAACGTCTCCGAGTGGGCGCTCAAGCACCAGACGCTGGTGCTGTACTTCATGCTGGCGCTGTCGGTGGCCGGCATCTTCGCGTATCTCAAGCTCGGTCAGAACGAAGACCCCGCCTTCACCTTCAAGGTGATGGTGGTGCGTACGCTGTGGCCCGGTGCGAGCGCCAAGGAAGTGGAGCAGGAGGTCACGGAGCGCATCGAGAAGAAGTTGCAGGAGACGCCCTGGTTCGATTTCACGCGCAGCTACTCGAAGGCCGGCGAATCGATGATCTTCGTCACGTTGAAGGACTACACGCCGCCGAAGGACGTGCCGGACGCCTGGTACCAGGTGCGCAAGAAGGTCGCCGACATCCGCGGCCAGCTGCCGGCCGGCGTGCGCGGTCCGTTCTTCAACGACGAGTTCGGCGACACCTTCGGCACGATCTACGCGTTCACCGCCGACGGCTACTCCTTCGCCGAACTGCGTGACCACGTCGAGAACGTCCGCCGCCAGCTGCTGCTGGTGCCGGACGTAGGCAAGGTGGACGTGCTCGGCGAACAGGTGGAAAAGATCTGGATCGAGCTGTCGCACAAGAAGCTCGCGACGCTGGGCATCGAGCCGATCTCGCTGTTCGCGGTACTGAGCCAGCAGAACGCCATGGTGCCTGCCGGCGCCTTCGAGACACGCTCGGACAAGGTGTTCGTGCGGGTGTCCGGCGACTTCAAGTCGGTGGAGAGCATCCGCGAGATCGGTATCCAGGCCAACGGCAAGCTGTTCCGCCTGGGCGACATCGCACGCATCTATCGCGGCTACGTGGATCCGCCGGATCTGCTGTTCCGCTATCGCGGCGAGCCGGCCATGGGGCTCGCGGTGTCCATGCGCAAGGGCGGCGACATCATTGCGCTGGGCCATCACCTGGACGAGCGCATGAAGGCGCTCAAGGCCGACCTGCCCGTGGGTATCGAAGTGCACCCGGTTGCCGATCAACCGCAGGTGGTGTCGCGATCCATCGGCGAGTTCATGCGCACGCTGACCGAGGCGGTCATCATCGTGCTGGCGGTGAGCTTCATCAGCCTGGGGTTGCGCACCGGCATCGTGGTGGCGCTGTCGATACCGCTGGTGCTGGCGACCACGTTCCTGTTCATGCTGCTCTTCGGCATCGACCTGCAGCGCATCTCGCTCGGTGCGCTGATCATCGGGCTCGGCCTGCTGGTGGACGATGCCATCATCGCCACCGAAATGATGGCGATCAAGATGGAGCAGGGCTGGGATCGGTTCCGTGCCGGCAGCTATGCCTACACCTCGACCGCGCCGTCGATGCTGACCGGCACGCTGGTGACCGCCGCCGGCTTCCTGCCGGTGGGCCTCGCCAAGTCGGCCGCCGGCGAGTACACGTTCTCCATCTTCGCCGTGGTCACCATCTCGCTGCTCGTCTCGTGGGTGGTCGCGGTCGTGTTCACGCCGTACCTGGGTTATCACCTGCTGCCGGATTTCTCCAAGGGCCATCAGGAAAACGCGCTCGCCCGGTTCGTGCGCAAGGTGCTGCGGCGTCCGCCGCCCGTGACCACCGCACACTCGGGGCACGTTCAGGACGTCTATGACCGGCCGTTCTACCGGCGTTTTCGCGCGCTGGTCACCTGGTGCGTCACGTTCCGCAAGACCGTGATCGCGATCACCGGTGCGGTGTTCGTGTTATCCGTGGTCGGGTTCGGCCTGGTGCAGCAGCAGTTCTTCCCGTCGGCGAACCGCCCCGAACTGGTGGTCGACCTGTGGCTGCCGAACGGCTCGTCTATCACGGCATCGGACGAGCAGGCACGTCGGTTCGAGAAACTGCTCGCCGCAGATCCTGACGTCGCGAGCTTCGTGACCTACGTGGGCGGGGGCAGTCCGCGCTTCTACCTGCCGCTCGACCAGCAACTCTTCAACGCCAACCTGGCCGAGTTCGTGGTGACCGCGAAGAGCAACAAGGCGCGCGACGCGCTCCAGGTGCGCCTCGAGGAAATCATCGAGAACCAGTTCACGCTGGTGCGCGGACGCGTGTCGGTGCTGCAGAACGGCCCTCCGGTGGCCTATCCGGTGGCGTTCCGGGTGAGCGGTCCCGACTATGGCGAACTGCGGCGCATCGCCGGCGAGGTGGCCGACGTGATGCGTGCCAACGCGAACATGCGGCTCGTGCATCTGGACTGGAACGAGAAGAGCAAGGTGGTGCATCTCGACATCGACCAGAACAAGGCTCGCCTCATCGGGGTCACCTCTTCCGGCCTGTCGAACATGTTGAACGCCGTCCTGTCGGGCTATTTCGTGACCGAGTTCCGCGAGCGCGACAAGCTGATCGAGGTGCTGGCGCGGGCCGAAGGCGCTGAGCGCAAGAGCCTGGAGGAGGTCGGAGACATCAACATTCCGACCCAGAGCGGCCGCTCGATTCCGCTGTCGCAGGTGGCGACCGTGCGCTATGCGCAGGAAGACGGCGTGATCTGGCGCCGCAACCGTGTGCCGACCATCACGGTGCAGGGGGATGTAAAGGGCCATATCCAGGCGCCGGTGGTTTCGAGCGAGATCGAACCGAAGCTCGATGCGGTCAAGGCGAAGCTGCCCCCCGGCTATCACATCGAAATGGGTGGGGCGATCGAGGAGAGCGCGCGCGGCCAGGGTTCCGTCAATGCGGTCGTGCCCATCATGCTGATCACCGTGGTGACGCTGCTGATGCTGCACCTGCAGAGCTTCCAGAAGACTTTCCTGGTGCTGCTCACCGCACCGCTCGCGATCATCGGCGTGACCCTCTTCCTGCTGGTCGGGAACGTGCCGTTCGGCTTCGTCGCGATGCTGGGCTTCATCGCGTTGTTCGGCATGATCATGCGCAATTCCATCATCCTGGTGGACCAGATCGAGCAGGACATCGGTGCCGGTCATCCGCCGTGGAACGCGGTGATCGACGCCACCGTCCGTCGCATGCGCCCGATCATGCTGACGGCGGCGGCTGCGATCCTCGCGATGATTCCGTTGTCGCGCTCGAACTTCTGGGGCCCGATGGCGGTCGCCATCATGGGCGGGCTGCTGGTGGCGACGATCCTGACCCTGCTGTTCCTGCCGGCGCTCTACGCGGCATGGTTCCGGGTGCGCAAGCCGGCGGCCGCCTGAACGGCATCCGCTATGCTGCTGTCCGTCCAACGTTGCGTGGAGTGAACGTGCCGGGTTTCCGAGGTGTTCGTCGCCGGGCGCTGCTGCCGGTCCTGATCGTTTTCATCGCTGCCTTCATTGCGGCGACACCGGCGCTTGCAGGGCGCTATGCAGTCGCGAGTGCGCATCCGCTCGCGACCGCTGCTGGCGAACGCGTGCTGGCCGATGGCGGCACGGCATTCGACGCCGCGGTAACGGTGGCAGCGACGCTGGCCGTGGTGGAGCCGTTCGCATCCGGGCTCGGCGGCGGCGGATTCTTCCTGCTGCATCGCGCGTCCGACGGCTTCGAGGTCGTGGTGGATGCGCGCGAGACTGCGCCGCAAGCTGCAGCGCGCGACATGTATCTCAACGATCGCGGCGAGCCCGATGCGCGCGCGTCGTTGGATGGCGGCAAGGCTGCCGGCATACCGGGCACGCCGGCCGGGCTCGCCCACATCGCGCAGCGCTATGCTCGCCTGCCGCTGGCGCGCCTGCTGGCGCCCGCCATCGAGCTGGCGGAGCAGGGCTTCGCGGTGGACGGCCGCTATACCGCGGCGGCGTCCTGGCGCTTGTCCGCGCTGAAGGCAGATCCGGCCGCCGCCAGGGTGTTCCTCGATCAGGGCATCGCACCGTCGCCCGGATTCTTCGTGAAGCAGCCCGGCCTGGCGGCGACTCTGCGAGCCATTGCCGAGCGCGGCGCAGACGGTTTCTATCGCGGTCCGGTCGCCGAGGAAATGGTGCGGGCCGTACGCGCCGCCGGAGGCATCTGGAGCCTCGAGGATCTCGCGCGCTATCGGCTGATGGAGCGCGATCCGCTCAAGTTCCGCTACCGCGATGCGACCATCACGACCATCTCGCTGCCCTCCAGCGGCGGCCTGGTGCTCGCGCAAGCGTTGCAGATCCTGGAGCGCTACGACTTGGGCGATCTGCCCGCTGCCGAGCGCGATCACAGAATCGTGGAAGCGCTGCGGCGCGGCTTTCACGACCGGGCGCGCTACATGGGAGACGCCGACTACGTGACCGTGCCGCAAGCGCGCTTGAAGAGTCGTGAGTATGCGGCGGAACGGGCGACCAGCATCGATCCGGCACGGGCCACTCCCAGCAGCGAGCTGGGCGCGCAGTCGGCGGCGGCCGACGGGACCAACACCACGCACTTCTCGATCGTCGATGCGAATGGCAACCGTGTGGCCGCCACGCTGAGCGTCAATGGCCCGTTCGGCGCGGCGACGGTGGCGGGGTCGAGCGGCGTGCTGCTCAACAACACGATGAACGACTTCGCGCTCACCCCCGAGGCGTCGAATCTCTACGGCCTCTCCGGCAGCCAGGCCAACCTGATCGCGCCGGGCAAGCGGCCGCTGTCGTCCATGTCGCCGGCCTTCGTCGAGGATCACCGCGGCGTGCTTGTACTCGGCACACCCGGCGGATCGCGCATCATCAGCATGGTGCTGCTCGGCATCCTGACCCATCTCGACGCCGGTCCGGCCGACCCGGAGCGAGTCGTCGGCACGCCGCGGTTCCATCACCAGTATCTGCCGGACCGGATCGAAACCGAACCGGGACAGTTCGGGGTCGAGTGGAGACAGGCGCTCGAGGCCAAGGGGCACATCCTGCAGGAAGGCAAGCGGCGCTGGGGCAACATGCAGGCCGTGTTCGTCGACGGCGCGACCCACGAGGCCACCGCCGCGAGCGACCCGCGCGGCAAGAGCGGCGTATTGTTCTGATGTCGACGATTCCCACCGGAGGGTCCGCAGCATGACCATCGATCGCAGGCGCTTCCTGGCCGCCGCGGCGGGCATGGCGGTCACGGGGCCCGCGCTGGCCGCGCCCGGTGGCGGCCCTGCCGGTCTGCCGGCAGGCGCCCTGGAATCGGCGGCGTGGGACACGCTGCCGGGCAAGCAACCGCTCATCAAGCGCAGCTGGCGGCCGCCCAACTTCGAGACGCCCACACGCTACTTCGGCGAGGCATTCACACCGAACGACGCGTTCTTCGTGCGTTATCACCTGTCGAACATCCCGCACGTGGACGCGGCCGGCTGGGCGATGGAAGTCGGTGGTGACGCTGCCGACAAGGCCGTCCGGTTCACGCTGGACCAACTGACGACGGAGTTCGAGCCGGTCGAAGTCGCGGCATTGTGCCAGTGCTCGGGCAATCGGCGCGGGCTCTCCGACCCCCATGTCCCGGGGGTGCAATGGGGCTACGGTGCGATGGGCAATGCCCGGTGGAAAGGGGTGCGGGTGAAGGACGTGCTGGCGAAGGCCGGGATCAAGGCGGGCGCGCTCGAAGTCGCGTTCGACGGCGCTGACGGTGGACTCACCGAGAAGACACCGGACTTCGTGAAGAGCATTCCGCTGTGGAAGGCGCTCGACGAGAACACGCTGATCGCCTGGGAGATGAACGGGGAGCCCTTGCCCCACTGGAACGGCTTTCCGGCGCGACTCGTGGTGCCCGGCTGGACAGCCACCTATTGGATCAAGCACCTCACCTCGATCCGGATCCTGTCGCAGCCGTTCAAGGGCTTCTGGATGAACCCGGCATACCGGATTCCGAAGGGCAGGTTCCCCGTGGTGGACCGCTTCATCTCGCAGGAGACCGACGCGAACACGCCGATCACGGAGATGGTGGTGAATTCGCTGGTGTCCAACCTGCGCGAAGGCATGACGTACAAGGCCAATTCGCCCCTGTTCGTGCGCGGCATCGCGTGGGATGGCGGCTATGGCATCGCCCGGGTGGAGGTATCGCGCGACGGCGGCAAGCTGTGGGAGCTCGCGGAACTCGGGGCCGACCTCGGGCGTTTCTCGTGGCGGCAGTGGAGCTTCGCCTTCGTGCCGAAACCGGGCGACTACGTGGTGATGGCCAAAGCCACCAACCGCATCGGTGCCACCCAGACCTTCGATCTGATCTTCAATCCGGCGGGCTACCACAACAACGTGGTGCAGCGCATTCCGATCGTGTGTGCGTAGAGGAGCTGCGATGCGACATCTGTTGATCCCGATGGTGTTGATCGCGGGAGTCACCCGGGCGGGCGAGGACGCCATCGAACTGAAGGATGCCCCGGGCAGGGCACTGGTGGAGGCGAACTGCGTGGCTTGCCACAGCCTCGACTACATCCAGATGAACTCCCCGTTCCTGGACCGCAAGGGCTGGGAGGCCTCCGTCAACAAGATGATCAAGGTCATGGGCGCCCCGGTGCAGGAGGACGACGCCAAGGTCATCGTCGACTACCTCCACGCCGCCTACGGCAAATGACAACGCTATACTGGAAGGCATGAAAACCTCCTTCCTGGACTTCGAGCAGCCCATCTCGGAGCTCGAGCAGAAAATCGAGGAGCTCCGCTTCGTGCAGGACGACTCCGCGCTCGACATCTCCGAGGAGATCTCGCGCCTGCAGAAGAAGAGCAACTCGCTCACCAAGGACATCTACGGCAAGCTGTCCTCCTGGCAGATCTCGCAGGTGGCGCGGCATCCGCAGCGACCCTACACGCTCGACTACGTGCAGAATCTCTTCACCGATTTCGAAGAGCTGCACGGCGATCGCAGCTTCGCCGAGGACCCCGCGATCGTGGGTGGACTGGCGCGGTTCGGCGGCCAGTCCTGCATGGTGATCGGCCACCAGAAGGGGCGCGACACCAAGGACAAGATCTTCCGCAACTTCGGCATGCCGAAGCCCGAGGGCTATCGCAAGGCGCTGCGGCTCATGAAGCTCGCCGAGAAGTTCTCGGTTCCCGTGATCACGTTCATCGACACGCCGGGCGCGTACCCGGGCGTGGGGGCGGAAGAGCGCGGCCAGTCCGAAGCCATCGGCCGCAACCTGTTCGCCATGACCGAACTGCGCGTGCCGATCATCTGCACGATCATCGGCGAGGGCGGTTCCGGCGGTGCGCTGGCGATCGCGGTGGGCGACATGGTCATGATGCTGCAGTACTCCATCTATTCGGTGATCTCGCCGGAAGGCTGCGCGTCCATCCTCTGGAAGAGTGCGGACAAGGCGCCAGAGGCGGCGGAGACCCTCGGCATCACGGCGAACCGGCTGAAGACCCTGGGGCTTACCGACAAGGTGATCTCGGAACCGCTGGGTGGCGCCCATCGCGATCACGGCGCCGCCATGCAGGCCATGCGCAAGGCGTTGACCGATGCCTTGAAGGACGTGCAGGCGCGGCCGCTGGACGAGTTGCTGGAGACTCGTTTCGAGCGCCTGCTGGGCTACGGCAAGTTCAAGGAAGTCACCCCGCGCACGTAACGGCGGATGCCTCGATGACGGCACCGAGCGAGCTGCCGCATCGGGTGGCCCGGCGACTGGAAGGTCTTCAACTCGCCGGACGACGGGTCGTCGTGGGTTTGAGCGGCGGTGTCGATTCCGTCGTGTTGCTGGACGTATTGCAGCGGTGCACGCCCGCCGCCGGGTTCGCGCTCGCCGCGCTGCACGTGCACCACGGATTGAGCCCGAACGCCGACGCTTGGGCCGGGTTTTGCGAGGCATTGTGTCGAGCTCGCGACATCCCGCTGCGGATCGAGCGCGTTCAGGTACAGGTCGACAGCGGTCATGGGGTCGAGGCGGCGGCCCGCACGGTGCGCTACGCGGCCTACCGGGCACTCGATGCCGAATTCATCGCGCTGGCACACAATCTGGACGACCAGGCCGAGACGGTGCTGTTGCAACTACTGCGTGGTGCCGGTCCCGACGGTCTGGCGGGGATGCCGTTTGCGCGGACGCTCGGGTCGGCCACGCTGATCCGCCCGTTGCTCGACGTACCGCGCAGCGACATCGAAGACTGGGCGCGTGCCCACGGGCTCGAATGGATCGAGGACGAATCGAACGCGGACACCTCCTACGCGCGCAATCACCTGCGCTTGCACGTGCTGCCGCGGGTTGCCGGGCACTATCCCGGCTACCGTGAAGCGCTCGCGCGTGCCGCACGTAACGCAGCCGATGCTGCGGCGCTGGCCGACGCGGTGGCATCGGCCGATCTCGCCGACATCGCGGACGACTCCGGCGTGGATATCGAGCGGCTCGTCGCGCTCGGGCCGATCCGCGCAGCGAATGCGCTGCGCGGCTGGCTGCGCGACGCGGGTGTCGCGATGCCGCCGCGCATCCGGCTCGACGAAGCGCTGCGGCAACTGAGCGGCGCGGCAGCGGATGCTTCACCAGAGGTCGCGATCGGCGCGCACGTGCTGCGGCGCTACCGCGACAGGGTACGGCTGGTGCCGGTGGCATCCGGTGATCGCTGGTCGATCCGATGGGATGGCGAGTCGCGTCTGTCGCTGCCTGACGGTCGTATCGTCGTTGCGGTCGCCGGGGTCGGCGATGGCATTGCACGCGCTCGGCTCGAAGGCCACCGCGTGCAGTTGCGCAATCGGCACGGTGGCGAGCGCTTCCAGGTGCAGGCGAATCGACCGCGGCGCGAATTGAAGAAACTGTTCCAGGAAACGGGCATTGCGCCGTGGGAGCGCAATCGCGTGCCGTTGCTCTGCGTGGACGAGCAGGTGATCTGGGTGCCGGGTTTCGGCATCGATCCGGCCTGGATGGCGGGCAGCGACGAGGCGTCGGTGCGGTTCGAGCTGCAGCGGGCCTAGACCTTGGGCGCCCAGAACACGTTCAGGCTGTAGGGCCCGCCGCGCGCCAACGCCCGGAGGTACGCTGGTCGGCTTTCCAGGTTCCGCAGGTGCGCGAGCAGATGCGGGAACGGTCCGAGCCGCTGCGCGGCCTGTGCCGCCTGGGAGACGAACGACAACAGAATGTCGCAGGCCGTGAGCTCCGATCCCACGTAGTAGCCGGTCGCGCTGACCGCGCGGTCCATGTACGACAGATGGTTGTCGATCTGGCTGTCGATGCGGGGGCGCAGCGGCGCCGCCGCATCACCGAGCCGGCTGGCGTAGAGATGCAGCATCATCGGCAGCATCGCCGAACCCTCCGCGTAGTGCAGCCACTGCACGTACCCGACCCAATCGGACGAGGTGCGTGCGGGCATCAGGCGGCCATTGCCATAGCGGTCCAGCACGTACTCGACGATGGCCCCCGATTCGTGCACCACGAGATCGCCGTCGCTCACCGCTGGCGACTTGCCAAGCGGATGAACGCTCTTCAGCTCGGGCGGTGCCAGGCGGGTCGTGGCGTCGCGCTGGTAGTTCTCGATCTCGTACGGCAGCTCCAGTTCTTCGAGCAGCCAGAGGATGCGGAGCGAGCGGGAATTGTTGAGGTGATGGACCTTGATCATGGAGGCTGAGCTCATGCATGGACCGGCATCCGGTGTGCCGTCCGTGTCATCCTACGCGCGGTCGGGCAATCCAGGTGTGCGTCGGCCACGCGGATGCTGCGTGCTAAACTCGATCGATGCGTTTCTCACTCTATCCGGAGCAACTCGCGCGCCGCGTCCTTGCCGCAGTTGTCACCTGCGCGTGGCTGCTGTCCGGCGGCACGAGCTTCGCGCAGACCATCACCGTCAAGTTCAGCCACGTGGTGGCTGCCGACACTCCGAAGGGCAAGGCCGCAGAGAAGTTCAAGCAGTTGGCCGAGGCCGCGACCAAGGGTCGCGTGAAGGTGGAGATCTATCCCAACAGCCAGCTCTACAAGGACGGCGACGAGCTCGAGGCGCTGCAGCGCGGCGCAGTCCACATGCTGGCACCTTCGGTCTCGAAGTTCGGGCCGCTCGGCGTTCGCGAGTTCGAGGTGTTCGATCTGCCGTACCTCTTCGACAACACGGAGACCGTCTATCGCGTCACCGACGGTGAGGTGGGGCGGAAGCTGATGGCGAAGCTGGAGCCGAAGGGCATTCGCGGCCTCGGGTTCTGGGACAACGGCTTCAAGCAGTTCTCGTGCAGCAAGCCGCTGCGCAAGCCGGCAGATTTCCGCGGCGTGAAGCTGCGCATCCAGTCGTCGAAGGTCCTGGCCGCCACCGTGCGACAACTGGGCGGCGTGCCTCAGGTGATGGCGTTCAGCGAGGTCTACACCGCGATGCAGCAGGGTGTGGTGGACGGCGCCGAGAATCCCGTATCGAATCTCTACACCCAGAAGATGCACGAGGTGCAGAAGCACCTCACCATCTCGGATCACAGCTACCTCGTGTACGCGGTCATCGTGAACCGCAAATTCTGGGACGGGCTGCCCGCGGACATCCGTGCTGCGCTGGAAGGTGCCATGAATGACGCCACCCGCTACGAGCGCGCCATCGCCGCGAAGGAGAATGCCGATGCACTCGCGATGGTGAAACAGGCCGGCACCACTGAGGTCTACGCGCTCGACGCGAAGCAGCGCGACGAATGGAAGCAGGCGCTGCTGCCGGTGCACAAGGAGTTCGAATCGACCATCGGGCGCGACCTGATCCAGTCGATCTACGCCGTGGCTGCCCAGGTCGAGCAGGAACGCCGCAAGAAGTGATCTCGCGGCCGACGCGGCGCTGATGCGCGTACTGAACCGGCTGCTCGATCATCTCGAGGAATGGCTGGTCGCCAGTTTCATGGCGATCGCCACACTCATCATCTTCGCGGCGGTGGTGCACCGCATGAGTGCCAAGGTCGACTGGCTGTGGGACTACACCGGTCGCCTCGACCTCACCTGGGCGCAGGAGCTGTGCATCTTCCTGTTCATCTGGATGGCCAAGTTCGGTGCCGCCTACGGGGTCCGTACCGGCATCCACATCGGCGTGGACCTGCTGGTGATGCACGCCTCTGCCGCGTGGCGCCGGCGGCTGGTGGTGCTGGCACTGCTGCTCGGCGCACTGTTCACCGCCATCATCGCCACGCTCGGTGCGCGCTGGGTCATGTTCATGCACGAGACCGGGCAGGTGACCCCCGACCTCGAGTGGCCGCGCTGGATCGTCTACCTGTGCATTCCGCTCGGCTCGGGGCTCATGTGCTATCGCTTCCTGCAGGTCCTCGCGCGCTACTTGCGCAGCGGTGAGCTGCCGGTGCACTCGACAACACCGGTGGCTGCGGGCGATTCGACGGCATGACTGCGGCGATCATCATCGCGATCCTGCTGGTGCTGCTCGCCACCGGCACGCCCATCTCCATCGCGCTGGGCCTCACGGTGCTCGTGTTCCTGGTCGGCTTCTCCGATTTTTCCATGGAGACTGTCGACATCGTGTCGCAGCGCCTGTTCACGGGCCTCGAGAGCTTTGCGCTGATGGCGATTCCGTTCTTCGTGCTCGCGGGCGCGTTTCTCACCGAAGGCGGGGTGGCGGCACGCATCATCCGCTTTGCCACCGCGCTGGTGGGATGGATGCCCGGCGGCCTCGCGATGGCCGCGATTCTCGCCTGCGCATTCTTCGCCACCATCTCCGGTTCCAGCCCCGCCACCGTGGCAGCGATCGGCGCGATCATGCTGCCGGCGATGATGAAGGCGGGCTATCCGAAGCGCTTCGCCGTGGGCGTGATCACCACCTCGGGTTCGCTCGGTATCCTGATCCCGCCGTCGATCGTGATGATCATCTACGCGGTCAGCACCAGCACGAGTGCGGGCAAGCTGTTCGTCGCCGGCGTGGTGCCGGGTGTTCTGCTGGCGCTGGTGCTGATGGCAGTCACGTTCGTCACGGCGAAGCGCAAGGGCTTCCCGACGCTGCCGCGTGCGAGCCTGCGCGAGGTCTGGACGGCGTTTCGCGAGGCGTTCTGGGGTCTGCTGCTGGTCGTGGTCGTGATGGGCGGCATCTACGGCGGCGTCATGACGCCCACCGAGGCGGCGGCCGTGAGTGCCGTGTACTCCTTCGTCGCGGCGGTGTTCATCTATCGCGACCTCAAGGTGCGCGACACGGGCAAGGTGCTGCTGGCGGCGGCCAACACCAGTGCGATGCTGCTCTACATCGTGACCAATGCGGTGCTGTTCTCCTATCTACTCACGTCGGAGCAGATTCCGCAGTCGATCTCGGCGTGGGTCACTGCTCAGCAACTGTCACCGTGGATGTTCCTGGTGGCAGTCAACGTCGCGTTGCTCGCGGCGGGGCAGTTCATGGAGCCCAGTTCCATCGTGCTGATCCTGGCGCCGCTGTTTCTGCCGATCGCGCAGAGTCTCGGCATCGATCCGATCCACCTGGGCGTCATCATGACCGTGAACATGGAAATCGGCATGTTGCACCCGCCCGTCGGGCTCAACCTGTTCGTCGCGAGCCACTTGGCGAAGATGGGCATGACGGAAGTGTCGATCGCGTGCCTGCCATGGCTCGGCGTGATGCTGCTGTATCTGGTGCTCGTGACGTACGTGCCGCAGGTTTCGCTGTGGCTGCCGCACGTGCTCGGGGTGCGGTAGCCGCGTTGCCCCCACCCTGACCCTCCCCCAACAAAAC
>LNFM01003734.1_pt1 | contig 29410 bp, 24 predicted proteins | sample 596031 | NCBI WGS metagenome assembly LNFM01 (sample SAMN04254537, study PRJNA301005) | activated carbon metagenome | isolation source: dual media filters at the Ann Arbor, Michigan drinking water treatment plant | place: USA: Ann Arbor
TTGCTGCATGTGAGAAGTCCTACCGCTCCAGAAGCGATCGAATGGTGATCATGGAGCTGACGCGGCGTAGGGAGAATGATGAAGCGCTTGTCGCCTGTTCTCTTCGGCGCGACCCTTGGCACCGCCCTCGGCTGTACGAACGAGGACCCAGACTGCGATCCGGTCGAACGCGAACGGCCTCATCCGACGCGTCGCCCGAGCCGGCGTCCGCACCTCACCCCTGCGGTGTCGGGTTGATCTTCCCCGTCCCCGAGCCGCCGAGGTACGCGTAGCTGTCGTACTCGTCGTAGCCCACCACCACCACCGAGAAGCCCGCGTCGGATTCCAGCGTGTGGACGCCGTCGGCGACGACGATGCGGGCGACCTCGAACTCACCGTTGTCGATGTCGTAGAACTCGGCGTTGGCGATGGGATCGCCGTCGAGCTCGACCGCCGCGCCGGCGGTGCGGGTGATGACGAGGACGTCGGTGGTCCACTCGCTGGGGACGAGGACGACGTAGCGGGGCAGGAACTGCTCGGTCGGGCTGAGCTGCACCATGGCGGGGTCACCGGTGCCCGAGCCCGGCGGGTTGTCGGCGCCGCACATGTAGTTCATCACCGCGATCGGGCGATCGGCGTGGACGACGAAGTCACCCGGCTGCTGGGCGGTGCCGCCGACGTAGAACTCGAGGGTCTCGCCGGCGTTCAGCTCGGCGGGCGAGTCGGGGAGACCCGTGACATCCGGGTCGGCGCTGAGGACGATCGTCGTGTTGTCCTCGCTGGCGTGGATCTGCCACAGCGAGGTCTCGGGCCCGCCGGCCGAGCGCACCGGTACGCGCGAGGCCGCGAAGTCCTGGCCCCACAGCCGCACGCCGCTCAGCTGCTCCTCGAGGTGATCGCAGGCGGTGACGTTGGCCGGGATGTTGGCGCACTCGTGGGCGGTGAACACCGCGATCGGGTGGTCGGCCTCGATGCGCGTGCCCGACAACGACACGTTCGCGGCGGTGACCATGATCTCGGCGATGTCGCCCTCGTCGAGGGAGATCTCGAAGGGCATGCCGGCCGTGCCCGCCGGGACGCCCGCGCCCGCGGCCGTGTTCGCCGTGGGGGTCACCTCGATGTCGGTGCCGTCCTGCACCGCGGCGATCGTGATGTAGCCGAGGCCGCCCTGACCGCCGCCCCAGTGCGGCACGTAGGCCAGCGTGTCGAGCGACGTCGCGGGGTAGAGCATCGACGCGTCCGAGGTGAACGAGGTCTGGCTGAGCGGGCTGAACTGGTAGGCGATGATCGGCAGATCCGAGGTCACGCGGTACGTGCCGCCCTCGAGCACGCCGCTGCCCTGGTGGTGGTGATCGGGCAGCGTGAACGTGAACAGGCCCAGGGGCGGCACCGCCTCGGGACCAGCGATCTCCTCCCACACTCCGCCGATCTTCTGCTCGACGACGACGTTCGCGTTGCCCGACAGCTGCACGTTGGAGATCGCGATCGCGTACTGGTCCTGCTCGGAGGAGTCGTACTGATCGAGGTCGACCGCATAGAACACGCAGCCGACGGTGGTCTCGCCGTCGTTCGCCTGGCTGCAGTCCTCGGGGATGATCGGCCCCTCGTTGCCCATGCCGAGATCGGCGGGCTCGGGCGGGACCGTGTCGAACAGCACGGGTAGCATCGTGTCGCCGCCGTTGTCGTTCGTCGTGCTCGAGTCCGCCGACGTCGGGCCGCTCGCCATCGTCGTCATGCCGACGGTCGCGTCGCCGGTGGTCCCGGCGCCCGTCGAGGCACCGCTCGGATCGATGATGCTGGTGCTGCCGTCGTTCGTGCTCGTCGTCGACGACGTGCACGCGAGCGGCACCACCAGACCGGCCAACAAACCGAATCTCGTCCCAAGTCTCGTCCCCATGTAAATGCCCCCCGACATGTCCATCGCGCGAGTGTACATGGTGCAGTTCCCGCGAGGCTTCGCGGTCCGCCGACGCTCGAGCGGCGCGCCCCGCGATAGGGTCTTCCCCTCGGCTTTCGGCCGTGGACACCCGCGAAGATCCCTCGTCCGCGCCCAGGCGCCGCGCAACGATGGCGGCCCACCATCGTCTGGTCCACGATTGTCCTACGCGCTCGAGCGCGAGCCCTGAACGCCAGCGCTTGACGATCCGGTGCGGTGCGTCGACGCTCGGCGCATGTCCACGCGCGCACGACCCGTCGCTCCGGGGCTCGTCCGATGAGCGACGGCTCCGATCTCCTCGGCACGCGCCCCCCGGGGCGCACGCACGTGACGCTGCTGCGCGATGGCGGCGCCCACACCGTGCGCGCCGGGACCCTGCTCGGGGACGTGCTCCCGGCGGAGGTCGGCGGTGAGCCTGTCGTCGCGGGCCTCGTCGATCAACGCCCCGCCTCCCTGGTCGCGCCGCTGTGGTCGGACGCGAGCATCGCCCCGCTGACGACCGGGCACTGGGAGGGCGCGCGGATCTATCGCCGCAGCGTGGCGCTGCTCCTGCTCGAGGCCGCGGCGCGCTCGCACCCCGAACTCGAGCTCCGCGTCGGTCACTCGTTCGGCTACGCGCAATCCATCGAGGTCCGCGGGCCCGTCGCCTCGCGCACGGCGCTCGCGGCCGAGCTCAACGCGCAGATGGTCGCGCTGGTCGACGCCGACCTGCCGCTGGTCGAGCCGTGGTGGACGGTCGAGCAGGCCCGCGCGCACTTCGAGCGCAACGGCTGGGGCGACGCGGCGACCCTGCTGCGCACCCGACGACGCGCGGCGGTGCCGTTGGTGTCGTACGGCCAGGTGTTCGCGCCGCGGTTCGGTCCGATGGTGTCGCGCACCCGCGCGCTCTCGGAGTTCGCCCTGGTCGCCGAGGACGAGGGGCTGCTGCTCGTGCACGGCGTCATGGATCCGACCCCGAAGCCGCGGCGGCGCGAGGCCGGTCCACCCGACGCCGAGGACACCTCGAGCGCGGCACTGTTCGCCCGCTCGTCGGAGGCGATGCTGGTGCCGCACCTGCGCTGGCTCGACGCCCTCGGGACGACCAACGTCGGCGAGCTCAACCGCGCGTGCATCGACGGCGACGTCTCGCAGCTCATCCACGTCGCCGAGGGCTACCAGGAGAAGCGCATCGGCCAGATCGCGGATGCGATCGCGGCCGCACGCGATCGCGTGCGCGTGGTCTGCATCGCCGGACCGTCCGCGTCGGGCAAGTCGACGTTCATCCGGCGCCTGCGCGTGCAGCTCCAGGTCGACGGCCTCACGCCGCGGGGGATCTCGCTCGACGACTACTACGCCGATCGGGACGCGATGCCGAGGGACGAGCACGGCGACTACGACTTCGAGGCGTTCGAGGCGCTGCGGCGCGACCTGCTGCAGAGCCACCTGCTGCGCCTGCTCGACGGCGAGACCGTCCGGACCGCGCGCTACGACTTCAAGACCGGCATCAGTCGCCCCGACGGCGGCGACGAGCTGACCCTGGCCGCGGGTGACGTGCTGGTGGTCGAGGGCATCCATGGCCTCAACCCCGCGCTGCTGCCCGGGCTCGCCGACGACCGGCTGTTCCGGGTGTTCGTGTGCCCGCTCGTGCAGCTCCCGTTGGATCGGCTCACCCACGTGCACGCGTCGGACCTGCGGCTGCTGCGTCGGATCGTCCGCGATCGCCACGGCCGCAACACGAGCGCCGCGGACACCATCCTGCGCTGGCCGTCGGTCCGCAACGGCGAGCGTCGCCACATCTTCCCGTATCAGCACCACGCCGACGAGGTCTTCGACTCTTCGCTCGTCTACGAGGCCTGCGTGCTTCGAGTGTTCGCCGAGCGGTACCTGCTCGAGGTCGGCGCCGATCACCCGGCCTACCCGACCGCCGATCGCCTGCTCGCCCTGCTCGAGCAGTTCGTCAGCATCTACCCCGACCACGTGCCGCCGACCTCGCTGGTGCGCGAGTTCATCGGTGGCAGCGGGTTCGAGTACTGACGACCGTCAGGCGTCGACGGAGGCCTTCGGTGCGGCGGCGTGCAGCCGGCGGGGCCGCGTCGCCACGCCGTCCCGCGGGGCGCCGAGGCGCGATCGCAGCTCGGCGACGTCGAGCTCGAGCAGCGCATCGTAGTCGTCGTGCCCCGCGAACAGCGACGGGACGCGCTTGGCCGAGGCTCGCCACGCGCGGACGGTGCGGACCGGCGCGATCACGAGGCCGAGCGCGGCGAGGCCGACCACCAGCGCGCTGACGTAGGCCCCGAGCCCGGAGAGCCCGCGACGCAGCTCCCACGCCGAGATCTCGGCCTCGCCGACCATGTCGGTGCCGTAGCCGGTGACGACGTGGTGGAGGTCGTGCCGCATGATCGCGCGGCGGCGCGACGGCGGGTTCGGCAGCCAGAACGACACGCCGAGGATCGTGATCTTCGAGCGCGGCTCGTCGTAGCCGGCGAGCGTGAAGCCGTTCTCGCGCAGGTAGGCGTCGCGCCCGTCGCGGACCCGGCACGTGGGAGGGATCGGTCGATCGAGCGGCGCCTCCACGGAGAGCCCGATGCTACACCGCGCTCACCGCTGGTGGTACCGCAGCACGCGGGTGCGTCCGCCCGCGGCCGTGGATTCGCAGTCGAAGCCGCGCAGCGCCAGCCGCCGGCTCAGCTCGCTGCCGCGGTGCCGTCCCGGGTCGACGATCACCACGTCGGCGCCGGCGTGGGTGTGCGCGTCGAGGAACCTCGCCAGCTGCTCGGGGTGCTCACGCTCGTAGAGCACGTCGCTGCCGATCACGAGGTCGAAGCGGCCGAGCGTGGGGTTGGACTCGCACCAGCTGATGTCGCGGAACGGCAGCGGGTCGAGCTGGTTGAGCGCGAGGTTGCGCAGCAGGAACCGCTCGCCCAGCGGATGGATGTCGCTCACGGTGACGTCGAGCGCACGCCGGTGGGCGACGATGCCGGCGAGCGCGAGCCCGCAGCCGATCTCGAGCACGCGACGGCCGTCGGGGGCGATCGTCGCCATCGCCTCGGCGAGCACGATGCCGGCGGGCCACAGCTGGCCGAAGAACGACCACGCGCACTCTGGGATCCCGCGGGCCTCGGCGAGGCCGTCGGGATCGCTGTACTGCGTGCGATCGAGCAGGGACTCGATGCGATAGTCGAGGGCCCCGACGTGCACCGTCTGTTGCTTGACCTGGTAGCCGGACATCCGCGCGGGGCGATCCGGCGGCGAAGCGGGCGAGGCACCCGGGTCGAGCGGCGAACCCTCGGACGGTCGCACGGCGATCCGATCGCCGCAAGGCGCTCGCGCTGGCACCGCGCGCCCCGTATGATCCCAGCTGTGGCCGGGCGCGTGAACTTCGGACGACTCGCGGCGTTCGGCGTCGTGATGGGCATCGTGCACGGCGTCGCGTGCACCGCGTCGCCGTTCGCGTGCGACGACAGCTCCGCGTGCGCGGGCAACGGCGAGCAGGGCACGTGCGAGGCGACCGGATGGTGTTCGTTCCCCGACGCGGGCTGCGAGTCGGGCGCGCGCTACGGCGAGCACACCGGCGACGGGCTCGCGGGCGAATGCGTCGCCGTCGGCGGGACCAGCACGGGCACCGGCGATCCGACGCTCGCGACGCTCGCGACGCAGGACTGGACCTCCGCGATCGAGACCTCGAGCGAGGTCGGCCCGACGTCGCTCGACGGCAGCAGCAGCGGCCCCACCGATCCGACCGGCGATCCGACCGCGTCGGCGGTCTGCGGCGACGGGGCGATCCAGGACGACGAGCTGTGCGACGACGGCAACGCGGCCGACGGCGACGGCTGCAGCGCGCAGTGTGTGCCCTCGGGCACCGTCACCTGGGAGCTCACCCTCGCGGCGGGCCATGGCCACGCCCTCGATCTCTTCGCGAACGGCGAGGTCGCGGTCGGCATCGTCGCCGACGGCATGAACGGCCCGTCGACCCCGGAGGTGTGGCGGGTCAGCGCCGCGGGTGAGCCCGTCTGGACCTGGGGCGCGGCGCCGATGGGGTGGGACGGCGTCGCGACGTGGGGCCTGGACGTCGCGGCGATCGACGGCGCCGAGCACGTCGCGGTCGCGACCCAGGGCAGCGGCGCCGACGGCAGCGTTGGGGTCACCGCGCTGCTCGACGCCGACGGGAACGCCGAGTGGACGGCCGACACGGTGAACGTCATCTTCTTCGGCGCGTACCTCCAGCCCACGGGCCAGGTGATCGTCGCCGGCCGGGGCGACGACGCCAGCGGCGTCACGCTGCAGTTCGACCCCGACGGCGGCGTGCCGATCGCCACCGTGGGCGAGCCCTTCGCGCCCGACGACGGTTTCGCCTTCGATGTCGTCGCGGACGGCGACGCGATCTACACCACCGGGCAGCGCGGCGCGTCGGGCAACGAGTCCGCGTTCCTCAACGCCGCGGTCGGTGACGTGTCGGTGCGCAGCGAGTTCGTCCTGGGTGAGCACAACGAGGGCCTCGCGGTCGCCCTCGATCCCCGTCGGGCGCGGCGCTGGGTCGTGGGCTACGCCAGCAACATGGGCGGTTGGATCGGCACGGTGACGGCGCAGGGCATCGAGCTGCCGGCGACGATCGTGACGGACGCCTTCTCGGCGAACCTCCACGGCGTCGCCGTGGATCCGAGCGGCGCGGCGATCGCCGTCGGCTGGGACTCGGCCGCGGGCACGCGCGACGCGTACGTGGTGAAGGTCGCGCCCGACGGGCAGCGGATCTGGAGCACCCGCTTCGAGACCGCGGCGGGTGACGACGATCTGCGCGACGTCGTGGTCGCGCCCGACGGGGCGCTCACGATCGTCGGCACGCGCCTCTCCGACGACGGTGTGCCGTCGGCGTGGCTCGCCCGGCTCGTGCCGTAGGGGCGCAGGCGGCCGCGTTCACGGCGCGGGACGGAGCGCCCGGCGCAGCACGCAGCGCTCGGGGTCGACTGCGACGCCGCGGCGATATCCGTCGAGCACGCGGCGGGACTGCTCGGCGAGCGCGCGGCGGATCTCGCGTCGCATGCCCTTGATGCGCGGGACCTTCATCGTGTCGTAGCCCGTCGTCTGGTGGCGGAGCCAGGCGATCACCGCGGCCTCGGCCCGGCGCTCGATGGGGATCCGCTGCGTGCGCGCGACCGTGCCGCTGCCGACCGGAACCGCGTGGGCGGTGACGGCCTGCGCCATCGCCTCACCGAGCGCGCGGTGGACCGGCGCGAAGTCGAGGAACGCGACGACGGCGGCGAGGAAGTCCTCGGCGTAGACGGACTGCGCGGCCTCGCGGCGGCGTCGACCGGACGCGAGTCGCTCGGCCCACTTCGGGTCGGCGCGCTCGACCTCGAGCTCGGCGCGGATCGCCTCGATGGTCGCCGCGGGCGCCCAGAGTCCGCGCGAGAACATCTTGCGCCCCCGCTTCTCGCGGACGGTCCACGTCGGGCCCGCCGCCTTCACGCGACGGGTCAGGCCCGCGTCGCCGGGGGGCAGCAGCGCCCAGTGGCTCGGCACCACGAGCACCTCGCCCGCGGCGGTCTTCGGACGATCGGGGGCAGGGCCGACGAACAACTCGCGGGTGCGATCGGGCACGGCCGTCATGTAGTCGATCGCGCGCGCGGGCTCAAGCGGGGATCGTCGAGCGCCGTTCGTCGCCGGCACGCAGGTGGACGATCGACGATCGCATGCCCTAAGCTCGCGCACCCGATCATGCAGCGCCTGCTCGTCGCCTTTTCCCTCATGCCGGCGCCCGTGCTCATGCTGACGCCCGTGCTCGTGCTGACGCCCGTGCTCGCCGCGTGCGACTCGGGGCCGACGCCGCCGGTGCCGACCGATGTCGCGGCGCCCCCGGCCGACGCGATCGTCACGCCGTCGGGTCTCGCGTCGAAGGCGCTCGTCGTCGGCACCGGCACCGTGCACCCCAAGGTGTCGAGCTCGGTGACCGTGCACTACTCGGGGTGGACGACCGACGGCAAGATGTTCGACAGCTCGGTGCGGCGCGGTGAGCCGACGTCCTTCGGCCTCACGGAGGTCATCCCGGGCTGGACCGAGGGCCTGCAGCTGATGGTCGTGGGCGAGACCCGCCGGCTGTGGATCCCCGAGGAGCTGGCGTACCGCGGCAAGAGCGGTCGACCGCAGGGGATGCTGGTGTTCGACGTCGAGCTGCTCGCGATCGAGTGATCCGACGGGCGTCCGCTGCGCCGTACCGTTCTGACCCGCGTGGCTGGGACGCGGGCCGCACGTGCGAGTTTTCCGCGTGTCCCTCCCGCGGGGTTCGGCATACTGGGGTCATGTCCACGCTCCGTCGCCTGTGCATCGCTGCGCTCGTCCTCGCCGCCTGTGACGACGGCGGAGGTGAGGACTGTCCCCGCGTCGGACAGCTCGCGGCCCAGCCGGAGCCCGCCGCCCACGAGACCGGTGGGCACGATGCGGAGTGCGAAGTCGAGACCGAATTCGGGCCGCCCACCGGTGCGATCTGCCCCGCCGGTTCGACGCTGACCTACGAGAGCTTCGCGAAGCCCTTCATGGAGACGTACTGCACGAGCTGCCACGCGTCGACGCTCACGGGGGACGCGCGTCAGGGCGCGCCGCTGTACCACGACTTCGATTCGAAGGACGGCATCCTCGCGGTCGCCGATCACGTCGACTACAAGGCCGCATCTGGGCCGGATGCGACCAACGAGCTGATGCCGATCGGCTCGGGGCCGACGCCGACGCTCGCGGAGCGGCAGCAGCTCGGCGAGTGGCTGGCCTGCGAGCTCGCGGCGATGCAGTGAGGGGACGGGTACGGGCGGGTACGGGTACGGGCACGGGCACGGGCACGGAGCAGGGTTCGGGAGAACGCTGCGCGTTCTTCCGCACCCTGCTGCCATGATATGCTTCCCCTCCCGACTCCATGGCGACGTGCTCGAAGTGCAATTTCGTGATGGACGCGATGCGGCCGGCGCCGACGCGATGTCCGCGATGTGGCACGCCGGTCGGTGCGAGTCGAGGTGTCGGGGGTCCGCCCTCGGTCGATCTCGATGACCTCGGCGTCGGCGCGCCGCCGGCGTTCGCCGGCGAGGGGCAGCCGCACGTCAGCTCCGCGGGCTCGACCCTGTTCGGCATGTTGCCCGACGATTCCCTCGAGGCGCCGGTGATGCGGGCCGAGCGATCGGACTCGGGCGGCATCAGCCTCGGCGAGCTCGACGACAACTTCGGCGAGCTCGATCTGCCGATGCCCGGGCCCGATGGATCGGTCGAGCTCGATCTGCCGATGTCGAGCCGCGCGACGCCGGCCCCGTTCGCGGCGCCGTCGGTCCGCGGTGCACCACCGGCGCCACCGCGCCCCCCGGCGCCGCGCGCCCCCGGTCCGACCGCCGCGGTCCCGTCGCCTCCGCCGGGCGCCCGCCCGCCCGCACCGCCGCGCCCCGGTCCGCCGGGCACGACCGCAGCGGTGCCGGCCGCCGGTACGCGTGGTGCTCCCGTGCCGCCGCCGCGCCCGACTCCCGCGCCGGTGCATCCGCGACCCGCGGTCGGCACCGTCCCCGTGCCGCCGATCGCGGTGCCCGCGACCGATCTGCCGACGCCGGTGCATCGCTCGACCGCGATGACGTTCAAGGTCCCGACCGTCGATCTGCCGACGCCGGCGCGGCCGTCGTCGTCGGGATTCCGCGCCCCCGAGCCGCCGCCGTTCCAGGGCGGTGGTTCGACCGGGAGCACGCCGCTGGTGACCTCGGCGGATCACGGGATGATCTCGATCGGCGATCTCGATCTGCCGTCGCCGGTCGAGCAGAACCTTCCGACGCCGGCCGGCATGACGAACCTGCCGACGCCGGTCGGATCGAACCTGCCGATGCCGGCGGGGATGACCAATCTGCTCGCGCCGATCGACGTCGATCTGCCGACGCCCTCGGCCGCGGGTCTGTTGACGCCCGCGTCGCTCGACGTCGAGCCGGCGCACATCCTGCCCGTGCCGGCGGATCAGGCCCTGGCGCCGGCGGATCAGGCCCTGGTGCCCGCGGGCGCGCGCCGTCCCGGGGCCGGCCCCGGCGAGGACGCGGCGCCGCAGCCCTTCGGCCTCGATCCGGCGCTGGCCCGTCGCTCCCCGGCGCCGCGCGACGTCTCCGTCGGTGGCGCGCGTCGTCCCCTGCTGCTCGCGGGCGGTGGCATCGCGCTGCTCGCCGCGATCGGCGGTGGCGCGTGGGCGATGGGTGTGTTCGATCCGCCGCCGGATGTGCCGGTCACGATCACCAAGCGCGGCGACCGCAAGACCGAGGGCAAGGCGGCTGCACCGCCGTCGGTCGCGGTCGAGCGATCGGCCGAGGTGATGGGCCTGCTCGCCGCCGACACGCCGGCGTCCTATGTCGCCGCGATCGCGGCCGCCGAGAAGACGGGCGATCAGGTCGGGCAGGCCGAGGCCGCGCTGTGCATGCACCTGCGCTACGGGCCCGACGCGCTGCGGCAGGGCCAGGCGACCACGTGGCTGCAGCCGTACGCGACGCAGGCCGAGCCCTTCGTGCGCCGCGTCGTCGGCCTCGCGCAGCTCGGCGCGGGCGCCCTCGCACCGGCCGAGGCCGCGCTCACCGACGACACCCCGCGCACGCGGCTGTATCGCGGCTGGCTCCGACTCGCGCAGGGACGTGCCGCCGACGCGCTGAGCGAGGCGGACACCGTGCTCGCCGCGGCGCCGAACGAGCTCTCGGCGATCGCGCTGCGTCACGAGGCGCGCGCCGTGGCCAAGGACGCCGACGCCGAGATCTCGGCGGTCGAGGCGTCGCTCGTCGCCCACCCCGGTCACCCGGGGCTCAGCGCGACCGCGGTGCGCGTGGCGATCGCGGCCGGTCAGCTCCGCAAGGCGCGGACGTGGCTCGATGGTCTCGGGCCCAGCCCCGAGGCGGGCAACGGCTTCGAGGCGATGCGACTGCGCCTGCGCGCGCAGCTCGAGGAGGCGGCCGGCTCGGCGGCCAAGGCGGCGCGGCACTACGAGGCGGCGGCGGTGCTCGTCGCGAGCGATCGGAGCCTGGGCATCGCCCGCGTGCGCGCGCTCGCCAACGCGGGGCGCCTGGGCGAGGCGGCCTCGGCGATCGCGAAGCTCGTCGCGGCCAAGCCCGACGACGTCGACGGTGCGCTGCTGCAGATCGAGGTGCTGCTCGAGGCCGGTGAGGGTGACAAGGCGCTCGAGCGGGTCACGGCGGTCGAGAAGCAGTGGCCCGGGCGCGCCGACACGGCGGTGATGCTCGGCCGCGTGCACGCGATGCGACTGCAGACGCTCGAGGCCCGCACCGCGTTCGCTTCGGCGCTCGCGCGGGATTCTGCGAACGTGGTCGCGAGCATCCACGAGGCCCAGCTGTTGGTGCGGCTCGATCAGCTCGGCGATGCGCTCGCGGTGTTGGACACGGCGCGCAAGCGGGCCGCCGACGCCGGCGCGCGCACGAAGGAGGCCGAGGTCCTGCGGGCCAAGGCCGAGATCCTGGCCAAGGCGGGGCAGCAGACCGCGGCCCTCGCCGCGCTCGATCAGGCCCTGGCGGCGACGCCGACGGACAACGCCGCGCTGCTCGGCCGCGGGCTCATGCGCATCGAGGCCGGCCAGGCCGACGCGGGCAAGGCCGATCTGCTCGCCGTGTACGAGCGCACCGGCGCGTTCGTCGGGCTCACCGCGCCGCTGGGCCGGATCTTCGTCCGCGAAGGGGCGATCGACAAGCTCGAGGCGCTCGTGGGTGACGGGCTCGAGGATCCCGACGCGGACACCGAGACACTGATCGTCGGCGCGCGGCTGCGGCTGGCGCAGGGCGACACCGACGGGGCGAAGGCGGCGCTGGCGAAGGTGCTCGCGATCACGCCGAACGATTGGGAGGCGCACCTGCTGTTGGCGCAGGCGCTGATGGACGCGAAGGAGTACGCCGAGGCGCTGGCGCAGATCGATCGCTCGATGCCGTCGAGCCCGAGCGCCGAGAAGCACCTGCTGCGCGGGAAGATCCTCGAGTACAACTCGCGGCACGTCGAGGCCCAGCCCGAGTATTTCAAGGCGCTGCAGATCGATCCGACGCTGGTCGAGGCGCAGTTCCTCTACGGTCGGCTGCTGGTGCGGTTTGGCGAGCCCAAGATGGCGGCCGATCAGCTGTTGGGCGTCACGGCGGCGACGGATCGATTCCCCGAGGCGTTCGTCGAACTCGGGCGCGCGCAGCGGGATATCGGCGAGGGCAGCAACGCGATCGCGACGCTCACGCGGGCGATCGAGCTCGATCCGACGCTGCTCGAGGCGCAGTACCTCCGGGGGCGGGCGTACTTCGAGACCAACGCGATGGCGAAGGCCGCGGACTCGCTGGCGGCGGCCGCGGTGGAGTCGTCGGCGAGCGAGGACTGGTACCCCGATGCGCTGTTGTTCCTCGGTCGGGCCCGCGCGAAGGAAGGCAAGCGCAAGGAGGCGCGGGCGGCGTTCGAGACGTTTCTGAAGGTCGCGGAGGAGAAGGACCCGGGGCGGGCGGAGGCGGCTCGGCAGGTCGCGGAGCTGAAGTGAAGTTCGGGCACGGGCAGGGGCACGGGCACGGCGCGTAGCCCTTTGGAAGAACGCTTTGCGTTCTTCCAAACGCTACGCGAGCTGCACGTCAGTATCGTACTCCCGCGTCACTTCCTTGCGCTCGGGGTCGACCATGAACACGCGGGCCTTGCCGGTCTGGCCGTCGAACTCGGTCAGCAGCCAGATCTCGACCGACCAGTTGTCGGTGTTGGCGAGGCACGGTGGCGCCCAGCCGATGACGACCGCGCCGCCGAGGCCGTCGGTGCGGCGCGACGCCGCGGCGCGCTGGTAGTTCGGCGTGCGGGTCACCGTCTTCACCGCCAGATCCGCGACCGCGCCGCCGACCTGCTTGCGCCACGAGCTGAGGAAGCGGAAGTCCTCGACCTTCGTCGTGCCGGCGCGGAGCACCGCGACGTAGGACTCGCTGGCATCGATCTCGCCGTAGTCGGGGAGATCGAACTCGGGATACAGATTGGTCTCGGTGATCTCGTCGTCGCGATCCTCGACGACGGCGCGCACGCGCTCCTCGTCGCGGCGGTCATACGACGCGAGCACGCGCAGCAGGTGGAACTGGCTCGGGAGCTGGTGATCCCAGTCGAGGATCGCGCACACCGACGAGAACGACTTGGTGCCGAAGGCCGAGAGCGCGGGCACGGTGGCGGCGAGCTCGGTGAGCGCGGCCGCGTCGGGCGCGTGGCCCTGATCGACGATGCGGGGGTGGACCTTCAGCGCGTGGGTGATCGCGTGGCGGACCAATGCGATGTCGTCTTGCCGATCTTCGCCCGTGCTCACGTGCCGGTGGCCTTTCTGGCGTCGCCCGAGGCGACCGCGGTGCGCACCGCGTCGACGAGCGCGGCGATGCGCGCGTGTCGGAGCTTGAGACTCGCGGGGTGCACGATGAGGCGGCTGGTCACGTCCATGACGGTCTCGACCTCGACGAGTCCATTTTGCCGGAGGGTCTCGCCGCTCTCCACCAGATCGACGATCTGATCGGCGAGCCCGGTGATCGCGCCCAGCTCGACCGACCCGAACAGCTCGATGATCTCGGGGTCGATGCCGCGGCCGTGGTAGTGGCGGCGGGCGAGTCGCGGGTACTTGGTCGCCACGCGCAGGGTCATGCCGCGGTGCAGGCGCGCCGGCCGGTCCCGCGACTCGGCGACCGCGAGGCGGCACGCGCCGATGCCGAGGTCGACCGGCTCGTAGAGGTCGCGGCCCTGCTCCTCGAGGGTGTCGCGCCCGGCGATGCCGACGTCGGCGACCCCGTGCTCGACGTACGTCGGCACGTCGACCGGCTTGACCAGCAGCACCCGGTTGCCGTCCGGCAGCTCGACGAGCAGCCGGCGGTCGTCGCTGTCGACGAGGGCCCGCGTGTCGATCCCCGCGCGCCCGAGCAACCGCGCCGCGGCGCCGAGGATCCGGCCCTTGGGGAGCGCGAAGGTGACTCCGTCGACCACGGGGGAGGGCAGCGTATCACGCACGGCCGGGGGCCGCGAGCGACCCGGGGCCTCCCCGAGGCGTGCGATGGCGCGCGGAGCGTGGGGACGGGCTCACTGGCCGTTGTCGTGGCAGCCCCAGATCTCCATGCGCAGGTGCCAGTCCCAGTCCGAGTTCAAGTTGGTGCCGTGGCGATGGACCTCCCAGTAGGCGCCCTGCGTCAGCGACAGGTGCATGTCCTCGGGGATGATCTGTGAGGCGTTGAACAGCTGATCGTCGCCGTCGAGGCCGAGCACGCCCGGCAGCAGGTTGCTGACGACACCGACGGCGTCGAAGATCCATCCGCTGTCGCCCGCGACACCGCCCGCCTGCATCGCCGCGTCGCCGATCGCATCGAACAGTCCGTTGTAGGTCGCCGGATCCTCGGACTCGATGCAGTTGTACGTCAGCGCGAGGTTGCCCTTCGGCGCCGACAGGTCTTGTTGACCCCACACCACGCCTTCGCCGAGGGCGAAGTCGTGGCCGTCGCCCTCGTCGAGCGCCGGGGTGATCGGGGTGAGCCGTAGCTCGGAGGACTCCGAGCCCTCCGCCGCGATCACGCAGTAGATCTCGTCGTTGAGGAAGTCGTCGTCCTCCTCTGGGACGTCGATGCGAGCGACGCGGATGCGCAGGCGCGGGTTCTCGCACGGCTGCTGCATGCCGCCGTGCTGGACCCCGGGCTCGGCGGCCAGTCGCGCGGCGTCGGCGTGCTCGATCGCGGGGCGGGGCTCGGGGTTGGCCACGCGGTACGTCGCGGGGTCTTCGATCCCAACCCGCGCGAGCTGGCGACGAAGCGCTCCGGCGGCGTTGGGGTGCGCGTCGAATGCGGCGCGCACGGCAGCGACGAACGGGTGCTCGTCGTCCGCGGGTGCATCGAGGGCCGCGATGACAACGCGCAGGCCGGGCCCACCCTCCTCGACGATGGCGGCGATCTTCGCCAGCGCCTCCTCGGGGGGCACGTAGCCCATCTGGATGTCGTCGAGCGCATCGGCGTGCATGTCGATCACCGGAGGGATCAACGCGCCCTCGCACGACGGCGCGGATGTGCACGGCACACACTCGCCGCAGTCCTCCGGACAGCTGTTGCAGGTCTCGTCCTCTGCGCATGTCAGATCGCCGCAGGGATCGGGTTCGCCCGTCGTGGGCTCCGCGGTCGTTCCCGACGGACCCGTCGAGTCCGCCGAGTCGGAGACCCCGCCGCACTCGCACTCGCCGAGGCCCGTACCCTCGGCATTGCACGCCTGCACGCCGTCGCCACCGCCCGGGCACGCGCAGCTGCTCTGCGCCCCGGGCACGCACACCATCGGGTCGCCCGTGTCCTCCCCCGTGGTCGGCGTCGTCGTCGTGAACGTGGTGTCGTCGCCGCGTTCGCCGTCACCTCCGGCGCAGGCGGTGAGCAGGGCAACTGAGGCGATCAGGGACAAGCGATGGGCGTGCATGGGAACTTTCCTGGCTCGGGCGGAACATCACCCGGGGGGAGTGGCGGTCCTTCGACCCCGCATGGGCGGCGGTCTTCCGAACGACGGCGTTCACCGTGGTTCGGAGGATCTCACCATGGTACCGGTGGATCGGCCGCGGTCGCAGCGCAGGTGTGCTCCAGGTCGCAGGTGCCCGTAGCACCCCGCTGCTAGCCTGTTCGGATGTTCTTATCCACCCTTCGACGGGGCGTGCCCGCGTTGCTCGCGGTCACCGGTTGCGTCTTCACCAGCGGCGGTTCCAACGGATCCGGGGGGTCCGACGGCGCGGACACGAGCGGGACCGCGGGTACGACGGACGACCCCGGCCCCGCGACGGCCGCGAGCGGGCACAGCGGCGGCGCCGACGAGACCGGTGGCGCGATGCAGTGCTACGGGGACACCACGGCGGGCTGCACGTCGCTGTCGTGGGCGACGATCGTCGGGATCATCGACACGATTTACCTGTTCCAGAACAGCTACTACGGCTACTCGAAGGCGGAGGCGCTCGCGCTCGCCGAGCAGCTCTACGACGAGGGCGTGGTCGCCGGCGAGTGGCTGCGGGTCGTGACGCTGCAGGATCTCGGTGACGGTCGCTGGCGCGCGCACGTGGCCGTGGCGGCGCCCGACGGCCACCCCGATCCGTCGGTGGCCACAGACGCGTTCACGGTCGCGCTCGACGGTGGCGAGGCCGTCGCGCCCGCCGCAGCGTACGTGCTCGGCGATGCCGACCCCGGCGAGGTGCACCTCGAGCTCTCGGTCGTGATCGACGACTCCGGATCGATCGCGGACTGCGACGCGAACTTCGTCATGGCCGGGGTCAGTCACCTGTTCGAGACCATCCCCCCGGTGTACGACGCGTCGCTGGTGAAATTCGCCACCGACGTCTACATGGCCCAGGCGCGCACGTCCGACGCCGACGCGCTCGCGAACGCCATGCGGACCTACTGCACCGATCGCGGATCGACCTCGCTGTGGGACGCCATCGCGATGGGCCTCGACGATCTCCCCGACTCCGACGGCATGCGTGCGGTGATCGTGTTCACCGACGGCCTCGACAACGACTCCACGACGACGCTCGACGAGGTCGTCGACGCGGCCAAGGCCGGCGGCGTGCCTGTGTTCGTGCTCGGCCTCGGGCTCGCCGACATGTTCGCCCTGTCGACGCTCGCGATCGACACCGGCGGTGCGCTCGTCTACATCCCGTCGGGCGAGCAGGGACTCACCGCCTTCGAGCTCGTCACCGGCTTCGTCTCGGACAGCTACATCGTCGAGTTCGAGGCGCCGTCGGGGTTCGACTCGGTCCGCATCGGGGCGACGCTCGCCGGCGGCGAGGCGGTCTCGGACGCCGCGGGGCCGCCCGGCTGAGGGGCAGTGGAGCCGATCCCACTCGCAAGGTGCGCGGGTGTTCCACCTGGTGCGACGGGGTCGTGGCCTCTGCCGCCAAGCTTCTCGGAATTGCTGGGCACGGAACGGGGCGTTACGCTCGCGCGGCGCATGCCCGCTGCCAAGAAACCCAATCGCACCGCGAGCGCGGCCGTCGCTGCCAGCCCCAGCCTGCCCACGCTCCTGCGAGCGCTGGTCGCAGAGAAGAAGCTGCGCCCGCGGAGCGCCGCCGTCGAAGGACTAGCGGCGGTCCAGGCGGTGGTCGCGAAGGACTGCGCGCCGGATGCCATGGCGTTCTTCGGCTTCCTCGCAACGCATCGCTTCGCGAGTCTGGGGCTGTGGCGGATCGCCAAGCCCAAGGACATGCTGGCGAAGCCCCGGGCCGGCGCACCGTTCGATGCAACGGCCTCGGTCGCTGCGGCGACCGGCACGATCTACCTGGGCAAGGACGGCAGCGGGAGTCAGTTCTTCCTGCTCCGCGCGCGGGCCCTCTCGGAGGTGTTCATCCACGATCCGGGAGCGGGACAACTCGCGCTCCTGGCGACCTCGTTGGCCGCGTTCGTCGAACTCAACCTGCTGATCGACCGGTGGGATCAATTTTGCGAGGGGCAGGACGTGGACCCCGATCCGGACGCCATGGACGAGATCGATTCGACGCTCCCGGGCTTCGCCGCGCTCCGTGGCCAGGCCAAGGCGCTGCGAGGCCGCCTCGATCTGGGCTCGGGCAGCGACTACGACGAGACCGTGGAGGCCCTGGCCAAGGCCAAGCTGCGGGCAAAGAGCGCGTCGGAGGTGGTGGCGAAGTACAAGGCCGCGAAGCGACGCGGCCTCGCCAAGCCGTAGGCCGCCTTCGCGGGGACCGGTCGCACGCCCGGTCCCTCACCAGCGCACGGGACCGTGGCGGTCGGTGAACATCCACCGCCTGCGCTCCGCGAGCTTCATGTTGCTGATCAGGTCGATCGGGCGCTGGCCGCCATACCCGAGCTCGACGAGGTGGCCGGCGAACATGCCGGCGAGCACGCGCTGGCCGTCGGTCGAGACGTCGAGCGACAGGCACGTGCTACCGAGGTGCACATAGCCCGTCGTCGTGCCTGCGGCGTCGACGTGCCAGAGGTAGCCGTTGCGATCGCCGAGGATCCACCCCTCGTCGCGGGCCGCCATCGCGGACACCCAGTGGACGCCGGTGAGGATCACCGAGTCGTCGTCGCCGTTGCCGGCGAAGTGGGCGTCGATCGACGCCAGCGCGTGCTGCACGACGCCGCTGCGGGCGAAGTGGCACGAGGCGAGCGCGACCAGGCCGCGCGCGTCGTGGAAGCACGCCGCGTTGGGATACTCGGACACCGGGTTGATCGTGAGCGTCTTGGCGTCGGCGCCGTCGCGGCGCATTACCACGTGCAGGCTGTCCTGATCCCCGAAGGCGAGGTGGCGGCCGTCGGCGGAGAGCGCCGCGTGGGCGTAGCTCAGGCCCGCGTCCCAGCGATCGTCGTTGCCGGCGCCCTCGGCCACGCGGGCGCCCGTCGGCCACAGCAGCGCTGCGTCCTTGTCGCGGTAGCAGACGAAGATCCCCGTCGTGGTGACCAGCAGCACGCGCTCGTCGGGCCACACCGTCACCGACTCGAGCCCGAGCCGACCGATCGCGATCGTGCGGTCGCCGAGCGCCGCGGCCTCGTACACCGGCTTGTAGTGGGTCGGCAGGCGGAACGCCACGGGGGGCGCGTCCCAGCCGTCGCTGACGTCGATCCGATCGGCGTGGACGCGGGCGAAGTAGCGGCGATCGGGCGAGCGGCCGATGTCGAGGACGCCGGGCAGCGGGTGCACGCCAGCGTCGTCGACGACGTAGCACGCGGGGTCCTGGTGGGCCTGGCCCACGCGCACCGCGATGCGGCCGTCATCGTCGAGGTAGAACGCTCGAGCGATCGCAGGGCCGATCGTGCGCTCGGCGAATGGCTCCCACGCGGGGCGGAATCGTCGGCGTGCCTCGGCGTGCTCGCCGTTCGCCGACAGTCGCGCGACCTCGTCGAGCACGGGCTGCCACAGATCGCCGCGGGTGTCCTTCGGCTCCGGGCCCGGATCCTGCTCGGCGTAGATCCGGTCGAGGAATCGGTTGATGCCGTGCATGTAGTCGCGGCCCTCGCGGTTCCACCGCGCCTCGGCCTCCGCGAGGCTCGGCACCGCGTCGACGCGGGCGGCCTTCTTCTTCGCGGCGGCCTTCTTCTTCGCGGGGGTCTTCTTCTTCGCGGGGGTCTTCTTCTTCGCGGAGGTCTTCTTCTTCGCGCGGCTCCCCGCCTTCGTCGTCGACGCCATGTCGCCGGAGCATGCCACGTACGCGCGATCCGTCCGAGGCGTGCAACGCCCCGGGGTCCGGGCCGACGGGGGGTCCTGCGGCCGATAGCAGCGCCGCCGGAGCACATCCCATGACCCTCGAGAAACTCCCCGCATGCCTCGCCATTCTCCTGTTGTCCGCTTGCCGCACCATCGACGCGCCCGTGCAGGACGGCGAGTCCGAGGGTGATGAGGGATCCTCCGGGACCACCGGAGCCATGTCCGAGACCGAGGGCCCGGGCACCTCGAGCAGCGCCACCTCGAGCGCGGGCACGATGGCGAGCACCGACGCGACCACCGACGCCGCGACCACGGACGACGGGAGCAGCGCAGACGACACCTCCGGCGTCGATCCCGACGACACCGGCACCGATCCCACCACGACGTCGGACGGGACGAGCGGCCCCGACACCGCCTCGGACAGCACCGGCGCGGTCGAGCCGACGCCGTGCATGGACAGCTGCGTGGCGCTGCCGGGCGGCGAGTGGCAGGGTCCAGTTGCCCTGTCCATCGACGACGCTGGGGATCCCGCACCGGGCTGTTCGGACGCGTGGGGCAGCGCGGTCGACGAGCTGTTCAGCGGTTTGGTCGCCCCGCCGGCGCAGTGCGAGTGCAGCTGCGGCGACGCCGAGGACGTCACCTGCTCGCCGACGCTGACGCTCAATCGCAAGGCGAACAACGGTGTTGCCTGCGGAGCCGCGGCGACCCTCGACTCGTACCAGCTCTCGCCCGGCTGCAACCCGATCAACGAGACCGACCAGGACACCCGCTGGGACCTCGTGGTCCCAGGCCCGCAAGGTGGCAGCTGTGATCCGATCGGCGAGGCGATGATCGACCCGCCGAGCTTCAACACCCGCTACACGATGTGCGGCGAGAGCTCGCCGGCCGTGGGCGAGTGCAACGGCGGTCAGACCTGCGTCGCCGACACGGATGCGCCGCTGTGCGTCTGGGCCGAGGGCGACGTGGAGTGCCCCGGCGACGGCTTCGGCGTGAAGCACCTCGTGTTCAGCCCCGAGGTCGAGGACAACCGGAGCTGCACCGCCTGCACATGCGGCGAGCCCGAAGGGAGCTGCGTGACCTCGGGCGTCGACCTCTACACCTGGGAGGACAACAACTGCATGCCCGAGCTGTTCAGCCTCCCGACCGACATGCCTGCCATCGGCTGCGTCACGAGCGACTTCGCGGTCTTCGATGCCTCGTACCCCGTCGCGGCCATTCCGACTCCGCAGACCAGCTGCGAGGCGGGCACGTCCAGCGCGAGCGGTGACGTGACCACGCAGGGACCCGTCACCGTGTGCTGCAACGGGTGAGGCCGCGTCACCCGCCCGGGCGCCGGCCTCGGCTGGCGCCCGCCGGGACCAGCGTCGGCGTGTCCCCGTCGAACCCGCGCAGCTCGAATTGCGCGGTGCCGTCGTAGAGCCCCACGGTGAGCCGGTCCGCGCCCTCGAGCACGAGATCCTCGTGGGCGGTCCGCAGCTTGGCGCGGTGCATCACCACGCCGTCGGCGCGGCGGATCACGAAGATCGCGTCGGGCTCCGCGGTGAATCCGTAGCCGCTGATGATGTAGCGATCGAGCACCAAGAAGCGGTTGTTCGACACCCGCGGCTTGGTGCGCCAGAGCAGCTTCCCGGTGCGGGTGTCGACCGCGAGCAGGGCCGAGCACTTGCCCCCGGCCTCCTTCGAGTAGCTCTGGCACGCCTCGTTGAAGTAGGCGGTGCCGTCGACGACGCGGAGATCCTGGACCTCGAGTCGATCCTTGCGCGACAGGTACTCGCCGAGCTCGAGGGTGTAGATCGGCTGGCAATCGCGGAACCCGCGGACGACGAAGCGGCAGTTGTTCGGGCTGCCGAGGGTGCACGAACTCGCTCCGTACGGATCTCGGTACAGCGCGACGTCGACGTCACCGTCACGCTCGAGCAGGAACAGCTCGGTGGTGTCGAGCGACAGGGGGATGAACCCGGGCACCGACGGACCGACCCACACCCGTGACTCGCCGCGACTCAGTGCGCCCTCGGTGTGGGCGCGCAGCCGGCCGCGGAAGCCGGGGTCCTTGGCGACGTCGGGCGGCGCGTGCACGACGAGATCGCCGACGTGCCGCTCGAGCGGGGCCACGTCGCGCTCGCATCGACCCTCACCCGAGGGTGCGATCGTCACCGGCTCGGGAGCCAGCGTCGGCGCGACGGCAGGGGCGATCGGGGTGACCGCGGGAGGCGGCGCAGCGGCAACAGGCGCGAGCGGGGCCGCGTTCGGGCGACAGGCCATGGCCGAGAGCGCGGCGATGGCGAGGGAGGTCGCACGCAGGGTCGTGCGGGTGTGGGCCGTGGCGAGGCGACGCATGCGCGGCGCAGCCTACCAGTCCCGGACGAGCCTCCCGCGATCCGGACCACGCGGCCGCAACTCGGGCGACGGCGCGCATCCGCGACGTCGCCCCGGCGGGCTCACTTCACGGCCTTCTTCACGGCCTTCACGGCCTCCTTGGCCGCCTGCTTCACGCCCTCGACGGCGCCCTGCGCTTCGCCGGTGAGCTCGTCGGCCGCGCCCTCGCGCTCGAGCTCCGTGTTGCCGGTGAGCGCGCCCGCGGCCCGCTTGATCCTGCCCTTGGTCTTGTTCGCGATCTCGCCCATGTCGTTTCGTCTCCGTTTCGAGGGCCCGCGAGAGTGCGGGCCGGTCGCCTGCGGAGCTGCACCGCGCATGCCAGGGGTCGCGTCGGTGCGCCGCGTCGTGGACCAAGCCCGGGCGTGCGGCGGATCGGCCGATGCGCGCGCGCGATCCGGCTCGATCGTGCGGGCGCGCTCCGCCGCCCCCACGGCGCGGCTGCGTGCGAGCGCGGCGATCCACGGCGATCCACGGCGTGTGCGTTGGCACGACGGTTGAAGAATCCCCGGGTCAGAGGCGGGCGAATGGATCCCAGACACATGAGCACCAACGCGACGGCGCGGCGCATGGACATCGCGAAGGTGTCGGTGTTGTTCGAGAGCAACGAGCACGCGACGCGGGCCAGCGATGCGCTGCTCGAGCGCGGCGTCCTCGGCGACGCCGACGAGCTCACGCTGCGGCGCGCCAAGCCGTGGGGGGATCGCCTCGTGCCGGAGCCCTCGAAACACCGCGTCGGCGTCGTCGCGGCGGCGGCGGTCCTGGGCGTGTCCTGTGTCGTGCTGATGCTCGGCGCCGCCGAGGGGCTCGACGCGCGCGGCTTCGTGACCGCCCTCCTGCTCGGGTTGGGCTGGGGCGCGCTGTACGGGGTGCTGGTCGGGGCGATGTCCGGGTCCACCGCGCCGAGCGCGTTCTTCGAGCAGTTCGATCCGCCCGATGGCCCCGAGCGCGGGCGGGTCGAGGTCGCCTCGGCGTCGCACGACGTGCTGGCCAAGGCCCGTCGCCACCTGCTGTGCTGTACGGGGGCGATCGCCGAGCGGCGGCGCTGACGGGCCACCGCGCACGACCGGTCGGACGCCCGTGCGGCGATGGTGGTCCCGCCGACTCGCCCCCGGTTGAAAACCCGGCTCGGGCCCTGCGCGGCCGCGTTCGGGTCATTTCGCGGGCCCGCCGCCGCGCGTCCGCCGATTGCCAGCGCGGAAAATCTCCCGCACTCTGAAGGAAGCTGCAGCGTCGGGCCATTGCGACTCGGGGCTGCGTGTGGTCACCGCCTCCAGGCGGCGATCCAGCGGCCGTGAAGAGGAGAATCCCCGTGCGAACGTATCGTATCGTTGCCTGCGTATTGATCTCGGCGCCGCTGCTCGCCTGTGCGGGCAACACCCCCGCGGTCGCGGAGATCTCGTCGGCCACGAACGCCGATGCGACGGCCGAGGGGACGGGACCCGGACCCGAGACGGGCGATCCCGGCACGGGCACGGCGACCACCGGCCAGGTCGGCACGACGACGGCCTCCCCCGAGTCGAGCGGCGACGACGATGGCGGCAACCCGTTCAAGTTCGACGTGCACGGCGTCAACGAGGTCGGCGAGTGCGAGGAGTCGGAGGCGGGCGTCTACTGCCGCGAGGGCCGTGCGGTCGAGTGCGATGGCCTGGGCAACACGGTGTCCAGCACCCTGTGCACGCCGAACATCTGCCTGTCGGGCACGGGCTGCGTCGAGTGTCTCGACGGTCAGTACCACTGCCAGGGCCCGCGGGTGATGACGTGCGACGCCAACGCGAACCCGCCGCACTGGAACGAGATCGAGACCTGCGATCCGGCGGGCGGTTACGGCTGTGACCAAGAGCAGGGCGCGTGCGTGGCCCTGCAGCCGATCGGCGAGCTGGTGCCCACCGGCCAGTACTTCCAGTACGCCGACTTCCACATCGGCGCGAGCGCCTTCACGGGCGGCTACGACGTCGACAGCTTCGGCGACTTCATCTACGTCAGCAGCTTCAACTTCGGCCAGGGCGTCGACGTCTACCAGGTCGAGGGCATCGACTCCGACGAGGACGGCGAGTTCGAGCCCAACCAGCACCCGGACAACCCCGACGACACCGGCCCCATCGAGGAGCGGACCATCGTCTTCGTCGAGTCGATTCCCAACGTGCTGACCTACGGCAGCACCACGGAGATCCTCGCCCTCGAGGATCGGATGTTCGTCGGTGGCACCTCGATCACCGAGTACATCTTCGGCGGCGCCTCGAGCCCGCTCACGACCGCGCCGGCGTGGCTCAGCACCTTCGCGCAGGTCGGCTACGACGACATCAACGGGGTCTGGTACGCCTCGAACGAGGGCGACCGCCGCGTGTTCCAGTACGACGCCGACACCCAGGCGTGGGGCATCGCGTTCCGGTTCCCGGCGCTCGCCGGCGACCACATGGACGGCCTCGAGGTCGTCACCGATCCCAACACCGGCACGCCGTACGTCTATGTCTCCGACATGACGAGCGACTACATCGGCCAGTACCGCCTCGACGCCGAGCTCGGCTGGGTGCAGGAGAACATGTTCCAGTACGCCGGGACCGCCGGCTCGCTGGTCGAGGGCATGGGCTTCGGCGCCTTCAACCACTTCTGGGCGACCGGCGGCGACTCGCTGTACGAGGTCGGCGGCGGCGATCTCACGACGTACATCGAGCCCGCGCCGACCGGCTGATCGTGCGTCCGCTCGATCGTCTGCCCCCGCGCCGCTTCGAGACGAAGCGGCTCTGCCTGCGTGCCCTCGAGCCCGAGGACGCGCAGCTCGTGTTCGATCTGTACGCGTCGGACCCGGTCGCCACGCGCCACATGTCGTTCCCGTGCACGGGGCGCGTCGAGGACACGCGGGCGTTCGTCGAGGGGTCGGCGGCGTACGGCCGCGGCGAGGCCTCCGACGTCGAGGCCTACACGTGGATCTTCGAGCTCCGGGACACCGGCGAGCCGATCGGCTCGGGCGGCTTCGGTCCCAAGGACGACTTCGCCCTCGCGGGCGGCTACATCCTCGCGACCCGCTACTGGGGCCGCGGCTACGCCACCGAGGCGTGGACGTGCCTCGTCGACTGGGCCCGGGCGCAGCCGGGCGTGTTCCGCATCGAGGCCACGCACGACGTCGACAACCCCGCGTCGGGTCGCGTCCTCGCGAAGTCCGGCATGACACGTGAGGGTGTGCTCGCGAACTGGACGATCTACCCCAACGTCAGCGCGGCGCCGCGCGACGCCGTGATGTACGCATGGGCGCGCCGGTGAGCGAGGCCGCGTCGATTCCGGAGCTGCGCCGGGTGTCGAGCGACGACGGCACGCGCCTGGCGTGGCGCGAGCGCGGCGAAGGGCCGCCCTTGGTGCTGTGCAACGGCATCACCACCAGCGAGTTCTTCTGGCGCCGCGTGCTGCCGCGGTGGCAGCAGCGTCGCCGCGTGATCACGTGGGACTACAAGGGCCACGGCGCATCGGCGCCGGCGCGCACGACCGCGGGCACGAGCATCGAGGCGATGGCCGACGATCTGCGCCGGGTGATGGACGCCGCAGGGATCGAGCGCGCGCCCGTCGTCGGCTTCTCGTTGGGGAGCCAGGTGGCGTTCGAGGCTTGTCGTCTGCATGGCGATCGCTTCAGCGCGGTGGTGTCGTTGCTCGGCCCCGCAGGTCGCGTGTTCGACACCGCGTTGCCGCCGATCGGCGGACCGATGGCGCAGCGGCTGCTGACGTCGCTGTCGCAGTCGGGCGTCGGCGCGGCCATGTTCGGCCTCGGCTCGTTGATGCGCGCGCCGGGGGCCGCGGTGCTGGTGCGCGCGATGGGCTTGACGGGGCACGTCCCCGATCGCGACATCACGGCGTTCAAACAGCACTTCGCCGCGATGCACCACCCGACCGTCGCGTCGATCGCCCGGGCGGCCGGCGAGCACGACGCCCGCGATCTGTTGCCGGGGTTGACGATGCCGCTGCTGATCATCGCGGGGGATCGCGATCGCTTCGCGCCCGCGGCGACCGTGGGGGTGCCGCTCGCGGCGCTGCAGCCGAGGGCGGAGCTGGTGCGACTGACCGAGGGGACGCACACGGCGCTGTTCGAACAGCCGATGGATGTGGCGCTGGCGATCGAGGGGTTTCTGGTTCGGCACGGCGTGTGAGGGGGCGATCGACCGTCGAATACGGATCAGCATGGGCCGCTCGGGTCCGTGATACGCTGCCCGGTGATGTCGAACGGCTCGCGGCGCCGCATCGCGGTAGGGATGATCGTGCTGGTCGCGTGCGCCACGACCGACGACGGAGCTGGTGAGACCGGTGGCACGAGTGGGTCGAGTGGACAGGGCAGCACCGGTCCCGCTCCGACCAGCAGCGCCACCGTTGCGGGGACCGACACCACCGGGAGCGAGTCGAGCACGGAACCGTCGGCAGACAGCAGCGGCGGCGCGGACAGCAGCAGTACCGGCGCGCCGAGCTGCCCCGACGTCGAGTTCTCGTACAACGTCGCGTACGACCCCCGCCCGGGGAACACCTGCGACGCGGTGCTCGGCAGCACCAACACCTGCGCGGTGACGCAGGTCGACTGCGGCATCTCCTGGGGCTGCAACGGGGCGTTCGAGAACCTGCTCCCGCCGGGGCCGATCGACGCCGCGGGCACCTACGTCGGCGAGGCGATGTTCATGGGCACGCCGGTGCAGTGCACGGTGACGTTCACGACGGAACCGCATGGATTCGAGTTCGCCTGTGCGGGGCGCGGGATCTCGTGCACGGGTGGGGGATTCTAGCAGGGGCCCCCGGAGCGGCGTGAGCCGCTCGGGCGCACTCGCGTCGTCTACTGCTCGCGACCATGATGCGAACGACCGTGGGATTCGGGCTCGCGTTGGCCGGATGCGGCTCGCGCGTGCCCATCGGCGAGGCCGTCGAGAGCAGCGGCGCTGCGGTGACCACCGATCTCACCGGCGTGGGGGGTGATGTTTCCCAGGGCGACGACGGCGATCCGGTGGCGGACGACGGCGGGCACGCGTTCGATGACTTCGCCGGACAGCCGCCGCCCACCGGAGCGTGCGACGAGGAGCATCCGTGCCTGCTCGACATCCTCGTGGTCGTCGACAACTCGGGGGAGATGGCGGCGGCCCAGGCCGCGCTGGTGCGGGGCTTGATCCCGTTGGTGCGGCGGCTCGAGACCCACGTGGCCGACGCGGAGGATCCGGTCGACGTGCAGATGATGTTCACGACGACGGACATGGGCGATCCGGCGTGCGCGCCATTCAATCCTGTGGGTTACGTGCCGGCGATGGGCGCCCCGACGGCGACCGGGTGCAACCTGCGGATCAACGACTTCATTGGGCTGGGGAGCAGCCCGGAGGTCCATCCCGACGTGTGCACGCAGACGTGCTTCGCGGACGTCGTGCCCACCGATCCCTTCGTCGCGTTCTACGGCGACGCCTCGAACAACGTCGGCGACGGCCCGTCCGTCGACATCGACGGCGACGGAGCGGTCGACTCCGTGGTCGCGCAGGCGGTGGCGTGTCTCGCCCCGCAGGGGATCAACGGCTGCGGCTACGAGTCGCCGCTCGGGGCCATGATGCGCGCGCTGGATCCGGCCGCGACGTGGAACGCCGGCGAGCGGCCGTTCCTGCGCGAGGGCAGTCGCGTGGTGATCGTGTTGCTGACGACCGAGATCGATTGCTCGACGGAGGACCCGAGCGTGCTGGATGACCCGGCGCTCTGGGAGATCAACCCGAATGGCGGTTTCCCGCAGCGGTCGAGCGCCGCGTGCTGGAACGCGGCGATGAGCTGCGGCGAGACGGACGGGGCCGGCAATTACGTCGACTGTGCGCTGCGTGACGCGCCGCTGGTGCCGGCGTCGAGGTACGTCGAGTTCCTCGTGGACGAACTCAGCGTGCTCGAGGGGCGCGAGGTCGCGATGGTCGCGATCACGGGCGTCCCAGAGGTCACGGCGCGCAGCGAGACGCCGCCGTTCGAGCCGACCGACGGCGGTCTCGTGCGCCTCGCGATCCACGATTTTCGCGAGGGCCTGCCGCCGACGGGCGATATGCTGCCGGGCGAAGCCGAGGACGGTGTGACACCGCAGGAGCTGCAGTGGAGGTACGGGATCGGGGCGGGGTGCGTGCGCGTGGACGGTGAGGATGGGGTGCGGGGGCTGCCGAACCCGCGGATCCACGAGGTGTGTGGATCGTTGGATGGGGAGGGCGAGGTGCGGTGCTGCGTGGAATCGATCTGTGATCCGATCGCGCGGCTTGACTGCATCGACGGGTGGGTCGCGCGCTAGGACGGCGCGCTGGGGGCGGGGAAGGTCTCGGCGAGTGCGTGCAGCAGCAGCTCGAACTTAGGGAGCTCTGGATAGGCCGCTTTTGCCTGCGTAAGCAGGCCTCGGCATTCGTCCGCAAGGCTCGCCGCGCCGGTCGTGTCGCCGAGATCTCGCTCGACGCTCGCCGCGTAGAAGAGTGACACCGCGAGATCGCTCAGTGTCTGCGGTAAGTCGCCGAGAGCCCTGTGTAGCTGACGCGCGAGCTCGAGCCCTTCGCGAAGGGCGTCGCGTGCTGGCTTGAGGTTGCCTAAGTCGCGTTCGAGCTTGCCCAAGTTTTCGAGGGAGACGGATAGGTCGCGAAGGGCCTGTGGCGAGTCGCCGAGAGCCCGTCGTAGCTGTTGCGCGAGTTCGAGGCTTTCGCGGAACGCGTCGCGTGCAGGCTCGAGGTTGCCGAGGTCACGTTCGATGTTACCGAGGTTGTCGAGGGAGACGGACAGGTCGCGGAGCGCCTGCGGCGAATCGCCGAGAGCCCGTCGGACCTGTCGCACCAGCGCGAGGCTCTCGCGGAATACGTCGCGTGCGGACTCAAGGTTGCCCAGCCCGCGTTCGAGGCTGCCCAAGTTGTCGAGGGCGATGGAGAGGTCGCGGAGTGCCTGAGGAGAGTCGTCGAAGGCGAGCTGCCTCTGTCGCGCGAGTTCCAGGCTCTCGCGAAAGGCGTCGCGTGCGGGCTCAAGGTTGCCGAGTTCGCGTTCGAGGTTGCCGCAGTTGTTGAGGGAGATGGATAGGTCACTCAGGGCCTGGAGTGAATCGCCGAGAACCCGGCGTAGCTGGCGTCGGAGTTCGAGGCTTTCGCGGAACGCGTCGCGCGCAGGCTCAATGTTGCCGAGTTCGCGTTCGAGGTTGCCGATGTCGTCGAGGGAGAGGGAGAGTTCACGGAGGGCCCGGGGGGAATCGCCGAGCGTTCGACGTAGCTGGCGTCGGAGGTCGAGGCTTTCGCGGAGTGCCTCGCGCGCGGGCTCGAGGTTGCCAAGGTCGCATTCGAGCTTGCCGAGGCGGGCGAGCGAGATGGAGAGGTCGCGGACGGCCTGGGGTGAATCGCCTAGACCCCACCGCAACTGCCGCGCGAGTTCGAGGCCTTCGCGGAAGGCATCGCGTGCGGGTTCAAGGTTGCCGAGTTCGCATTCGATCCTGCCGAGGTTGTCGAGGGAGATGGAGAGGTCACGGAGGGCCTGGGGGGAATCGCCGAGAGTCCGCCGGAGCTGGCGCCGGAGTTCGAGACTCTCGAGGAGGGCGTCGCGCGCGGACTCAAGGTTGCCGAGGTTTTCCAGGGACAGGGAGAGGTCGCGGAGGGCCTGTGGCGAGTCACCGAAAACTCGCCGTAGATGGCGCCGGAGCTCGAGGCTTTCGCGGAAGGCGTAGAGTGCGGGCTCGACGTTCCCAAGTTCGTGTTCGATCTCGCCGACGTTGTCGAGTGATATGGAGAGGCCCCGGAGGGCCTCTGGCGAATCGCCGAGAGCCCGGCGTACCTGACGTCGGAGTTCGAGGCTTTCGCGGAAGGCGTCGCGTGCAGCCCCGAGGTTGCCGAGGTCGCTCTCAAGGGTGCCGAGGTTGTCGAGTGATATGGAGAGGTTTCGTAGGACTTCAGGCGCGTCGCCGAGGTCGCGTCGGAGCTGTCGCGCGATCTCGACGCTCCCGAACAAAGCCTCGCGGGCATGTTCCAACTCGCCAAGCTCCCGATGCGCCCGTCCGAGACATCCCAGTGC
>LNFM01009326.1_pt1 | contig 29381 bp, 27 predicted proteins | sample 596031 | NCBI WGS metagenome assembly LNFM01 (sample SAMN04254537, study PRJNA301005) | activated carbon metagenome | isolation source: dual media filters at the Ann Arbor, Michigan drinking water treatment plant | place: USA: Ann Arbor
AGGGCCTGGGCTCGGGCGCCATCAGCCTGCAGGGCACGGCGGCGCAGCGGGAACGCTATCTGCCGCGCGTCGCCGCGGGCCAGGCCATCGCGGCATTTGCGTTGTCAGAGCCCGAGGCCGGCTCCGACGTCGCTGCGATGCAGTGCCGTGCCCGCATCGAAGGCGACCATGCCGTCATCGACGGCGAGAAGACCTGGATCAGCAACGGCGGCATCGCCGACTTCTACGTCGTCTTCGTGCGCACGGGGGAGGCCGCGGGCTCGCGCGGCATCAGTGCCTTCGTCGTCGACGCCGACACGCCCGGGCTGGCCATTGCCGAGCGCATCAGCGTCATCGCGCCGCACCCGCTGGCGCGCCTGCGCTTCACGCACTGCCGTGTGCCGCTGTCGCAGCGCGTGGGCGAGCCCGGCGAAGGCTTCAAGGTGGCGATGCGCACGCTCGACGTCTTCCGCACCTCGGTGGCCGCCGCGGCACTGGGGTTCGCGCGCCGCGCGATGCACGAAGCGCTGCAGCGGTCGATGGCCCGCCAGATGTTCGGCCACACGCTGGCGGACTTCCAGCTCACGCAGGCCAGGCTCGCCACGATGGCGACCACCATCGACGGCGCCTCGCTGCTGACCTACCGCGCCGCCTGGCAGCGCGACCAGGGCCGCAACGTGACACGCGAGGCCGCGATGGCCAAGCTCACGGCCACCGAAGGGGCGCAGCAGGTCATCGACGCCGCGGTGCAGATGTTCGGCGGGCTGGGCGTTGTCAGCGAGATGCCGGTGGAGCGCCTGTACCGCGAGATCCGGGCCTTGCGCATCTACGAAGGGGCCAGTGAAGTCCAACAACTGATCATTGCCAGGGAACTTCTGCGCGGCTAGTTGTCGGTGTTCTTGACACCCCCGTTCAGGGGGTGACCAGGGAGCGATGCCCTGCAATTGCACACACCTTTTAAGTGCTTGATTGCGGTGCAGATTGATCGGTCCAGTTGTGTCCTGGCACAGGCGGTGCAGCGTTCCGGCAAACCCCGGAGATCTCCCCCATGTTGCATTCGATCAAGTTCGCCTTCACCGCCCTGACCCTGGCCTGCGCCGCCCATGCCAGCGCCGCACCGATCATCAATTACCCCGACTTCTCCAGCACCGCCGGCCTCACGCTCAACGGCAGCGCCGCGCAGGTGGGTAACGTGCTGCGCGTCACGCCGGCCCTCATCAACCAGTCGGGCAGTTTCTTCGCCACCAACACGGTGAACCTGGCCTCGAACGCATCGTTCAGCACCTACTTCCAGTTCCAGAACACCGCGGCCCGCGGCTCCTGCGATTCGCTGGTCCCCTTGACCTGCGGTGCCGACGGGCTCGTGTTCGTCGTCCAGACGGTGGGCAACAACGTCGGCGGCGCCGGAGGCGGCATCGGCTACGACGGCATCGGCAACAGCGTGGGCATCGAGTTCGACACCTGGAACAACGGCACGCCCGACAACAACAGCAGCAACCATGTCGGCATCGACGTCAACGGCAGCATCACATCGCTGGCGCTGGCCGAAGTGACCGAAGCCGACATGAACAACGGCAGCATCTGGAACGCCTGGATCGACTACAACGGCGCCAACAACCTCATCGAGGTGCGGCTGACCCAGTCGGCCGCACGCCCGGCCGCGGCCATCCTGTCGTACACGCGCAACCTCGCGGCCGACCTGGGGACCACCAACGCCTTCGTCGGCTTCACCTCGGGCACCGGTTCGGCCTTTGCCAACCACGACGTGCTGCGCTGGTCGCTGGAAGACGACTTCCGGCCGATCAACCCCAACCCCACGCCGGAACCGGCCGGCCTGCTGCTGGTGGGCACGGCGCTGGCGCTGGTGGGGTGGTCGCGCCGCAAGGACGCCGTCGCGCGCACCTGATGGTCTGATCTGATCGGCGCCGGGCTGCGCTGCACCCGGTGAAGGCGCAGGCCGGGCCGTCATCCGACTTGGGTCGGATGGCGGTCGGTCAGCAAGCTGTGGTGGAATGGGCCGCATGCCCCACCGCATATCGCCGCGCGTGCTCGTGCTGCTCGCCCTGCTGACGCTGGTGTGGGGCACCAATTGGCCGCTGTTTGCCATCGCCACCCGCGAGGTGTCGGTGTGGACCTTCCGCGCGATCACCCTCGGCGCTGCCGGCGCGGTGCTGCTGGGTCTGGCGCACCTGCGCGGCCTGTCGCTGGTGGTGCCCAGGGGCCAGCGCCTGACGCTGGTGGCCGCCGCGGTGGCCTACCTGGTGGTATGGAACATCGCCAGCACCTACTCGGCACTGATGATCCCGTCGGGGCAGGCGGCCCTGCTGGGCTTCACCATGCCCTTGTGGGCTGCGCTGTTCACCTGGGCCCTGTTCCGGGAAAAGCTCACCGGCCGGCTGCTGCTGGCCATGGCGCTGGGCGCTGTCGGCGTGGCGCTGCTGATGTGGCGCAGCCGCGAGGCCTATGCCCAGGCGCCGCTGGGCGTGGCACTGGGCCTGCTGTCGGGCGTGGGCTGGGCGGTGGGCACCCTGATCCTCAAGCGGCGCGCCATCGACGTGCCGGTGATGGTGCTGGCCGGGTGGCAGATCGTGGTGGCCGCCGTGCCCATCACCATCGGTGCGCTGTGGCTGGGCGACCACCAGTGGTTCATGCCCTCGTCCACCACCTGGGTGGTCATCGCCTACATCGCCCTGGTGCCGATGTGCGTGGGCAACATCACCTGGTTCTCGATCGTCGGCCTGCTGCCGGCCAACGTGGCCGGGTTGTCGTCGATCCTGATCCCCGTGGTGGCGATGTTCGCCGGCGCGCTGGTGCACGACGAGCCCCTGGGGCCGCTGCAATGGGCGGCCATGGCCTGCTGTGTGGCGTCGCTGGCGCTGGCACTGTTGAAGCCGACGGCGGAGCCGCCGCAAGTTCGGACGATCGTGCCGGAGTGACCGCCGTCACAGCGGTGCGGTCGATCTGGGCCCATCGTCGGGCCAGAACAACACGGAGGCGCCGGCTTCGGCGCTGCAGCTCATGACCGAGGCACTGGGCGCGTGCCGCCCGTCTCGCCGATCCCTGCTCGCGCGCTGGGCGTTGCCCGTGCTGTTGGCTGGTTGTGGGGGTGGCGGTGGCGACGCCGTGGCGCCGATGCCCCCGCCCCCTGCACCTGAGAGTCGGCTCGCCGGCTTGGTTTGCAGCGGCGCGGCTGGGCGTGGCTGGTGCTGGCAGGCGCCGCTGCCGAGCGCCGAGATCGTGAATGCCGTGTCTTTCGCCACGCCACAGACCGGAGTCGCCGCGGGGCGGGCCGGCTTCGCCGAAAGCACGTCCGACGGTGGCCGCACCTGGACACGGCTGCCGCGGACCGGCTCCGCGATCTTCGACGTCGCGATGGTCGACGCGCAGACCGGCTGGGCGCTCACCAACACCGTCGGCGAGATCCTGAAGACCCGCGATGGCGGGCGCAGCTGGGAGCGGCACTCGCCCGACGCGCTTCGGGCGGTCACCCGCGACGCGCTGAACATGAAGCTCCAGGTGCTTGACCGCGACACGGTGCTGGTGCGTAACGTCTTCCCGACGTCGACCGACTCGGCATTGACGCGTGACGGGGGATCGACCTGGACCGTGGTGCCGACACCGTCGACGCGCATGCTGCCGGGCGGCGTTTACTGGTGGGTTCGGGAGCGCTTGGCGGGACCGCCGACACTTCCTTCACTCGCCTGGGACTACTACCGCATCATAGGCTACGGCGCGACGAGCACGTTGCTCGGCGCCCCTCCGCGCTGCCGGTCGCTGCTGTGGCCGCTGGATGCACTGCGCATCGTCGCGCAGTGCAGCGAAGGCAACGTGACCAGCATGCCGGTTCCGCGCATGTTCCTGAGCGAGGACGGCGGGCAGAACTGGCGCGACCTGACGGCGCAGGTCCCGACGCCTTCCAGCGCGGCGTGGCGGCTCGATGAGGTGAAGCTCGATCCGACGGGCGAGGGACTGGCCGTGCTGAAGGATCAGACCCCCGCACGCGAGAAGATCCAGCCGCTGCGCGTCTCGAAGGCCGCCACGCTGTGGGAACCGCTGTCGTTGCCGGACGGCCTGCAGCCGTTTGCACTGCCAGCATCGCCTGTCATCGACGACCGTTCGCTGTGGCTGGTCGACGGCAATGGCCGCGCATGGCTCAGCGTGGACCGAGGCCAGACCTGGCGGGTGCTGAACCACCCCAGCGAAGACGAGAGGCCGCAGCGACTGACCCGCGATGCGACCGGTGCCTTGCTGGCCGACTACCGTGACGTGGAGCGTGGGCCCGACGGCACGATCGTCTCGATCGAGATCGGGTGGGGCAGGCACTACCGCAGCACCGACGAAGGCGTGACGTGGCTGGCCGTGCCGGGCAGTCCTGGCCCCGATGCACGACGAACCGTCAAGAGCCTGGTCTTCATCGACGCCCGGCGCGGCTTCGCCCTCGACGACGATGGCGGCCTGCGCGACACCACCGATGGCGGCCTGACCTGGCGCCGCCGGCCGGCCGTGCCCGGCGGCAGCGCCTGCTGCGCCTACAGCGGCGCGTTGCAGTTCGCCGGCGCCACACAGGGCTGGATGATCGACCGGGGCCGGCTGCTCGCTTCCGCGAACGCGGGCACCGACTGGACGCTGGCGCCGGTGCCGGCCGGCATGGCGTCGCTGGTCGACCTGCAGTTCCTCGACGCGCGCCAGGGCTGGGCCGTGAGCGAGGCGGGCGCGCTCTTCGCGACCACCGACGGCGGCGCGACCTGGTCTGCCGCGACGAAGCTGCCCGGCGTCGTGAAGCTGGTGCGCTTCGCCGACGCGCAGGTGGGCGCGGCCCTGGTCAACGACGGCGTCTTCTACGACGCCGTGTGGCACACCCGCGATGGCGGCCGCAGCTGGGCGATCACCAACTTCCAGGGGCACAGCGGCGAAGACATCGTGCAGTTGCGCTACGCCGACGCTGCCAACCTGACCATGATCGGCATGCGCCGCGACAAGGAACGCCTGTGGCGCAGCAGCGATGGCGGCGCCACGTGGCGGGCCGGCACGCTGCCCCTGGCGAACGTGGGCCTGACCGCGCTGCAGTTCCTGGACGCTCGCCGCGGCCGGCTGCTGGCCCAGGGCGGTGTCACCCTGGCCACCGAGGATGCCGGCGACAGCTGGAACGTGATCGACGCCGGCCCCATCGGCGATGTGAGCTATTTCGACGCCAGCTTGTCGATGTTCTGGCTCGACCCCTCCACGGGCTGGCTCGGCGGCGGTGCCGGGGCCATCCTGGCGACGGTCACCGGCGGGCGCCGCTAGGCGCGGGGTCCGATCGGTTCAGGCCCGCTGCGACCCCTGCTGTTCCAGGGCGCCCAGTGCCATCGCTTCCGCCCAGGCTGGTGCGGCGCGCACGACCTCGCCCACCACCAGCACGGCCGGGCTGGTCAGGCCTTCGTCCTGCACCATGGCCACCAGGCTGTCGAGCGTGGCCACGCCGTGGCGCTGGCTGGCGGTGTGCGCGGCGCTGACCACGGCCACCGGCGTCTGCGGTGGCAGGCCGCCGTCCATCAAGCGGCGTGCGATGTCCCCGGCGTGCGCCACGCCCATGTAGACCACCAGGGTCAGGCGCGACTGCGCCAGCGCCGCCCAGTCGGGACCGCTGCCGCCGTCCTTCGTGTGCCCCGTCACCAGCGCCACGCCGGGGGCGTGACGGCGGTCGGTCACCGGCAGGCCGATGGCCGCCGGGCCCGCGATGCCGGCGGTCAGGCCGCTGACGATCTCGACCTCGATGCCGGCCTCGCGCAGCGCATCGCACTCCTCACCGCCGCGCCCGAAGACGAAGGGGTCGCCGCCCTTCAGCCGCACCACGCGTTCGCCGCGTTGCGCTTCGGCCACCATCAGCTTGTGGATGAAGGCCTGCGGCGTGCTGGCGCAGCCGCCTCGCTTGCCCACCGGCACCACGCGCGCCGAGCGGCGGAGGTAGCGCAGCACGCCGGGGTCCACGAGGTCGTCCACCAGCGCCACGGTGGCGCGCCGCAAGGCCCGGATGGCGCGCAGGGTCAGCAGGTCGGGGTCGCCGGGGCCGGCGCCGACGAGGGTGACGACGGGACGGCCAGGCGCGGCAAGGCTCACTGGACTACCCTCCGTGCTTCGCACTCGGGATCGGCCCGGCGCGCTCACACACTCACCACCGGAATGTGAATCTGGCGTTGAACATGCTGCTGCACCATGGCCTGCACCTTGGGCAGGCAGGAGCCGCAGTCGGTACCGCAGCGCAGGCGCGCCTGCAACGCGCCCAGGCGCTCGGCCGCGCTGCCGCGGCCGTCGCGCAAGGCATCGGCGATGCGTTCTTCGCTGACGTCGTGGCAAGCGCAGACCTGCGGGCTGCGTGGCGCCACCGGCATCGGCGGGCGTGGCGTGGCGGCCAGCAGCGCGCGGCCGAAGGCCGCCGCGGGCAGGCCTTGCTGCAGCAGGTCCAGCACCCAGCCTTGCGCGCGCGCATCGCCGGCCAGCACGAAGGCCGCCAGCCTGCCGTCGTCCTGAAGCCTCAGGGCGCGGTGCTGGCCGGCGCGTTCGTCGACATAGCGCAGCACCGGGCCGGTGGCCAGACCCAGCGTCGCCTCGAGTTGCCGCATCCAGGGCGCGGCGGCCGCTGCAGGCGCTGCCACGCGCAGCAGCAGACCCACGCCGTGATCCGGCTCGCGGCCGAAGGGCACGCAGCTGCCGTAGGGCATCGTCGCCATCAACGCCTGCAGTTCGCTGCGCAGGGTGGACCAGCGGTCGGCCGGCAGCCAGGCTGCGGCCACGCACTGCCAGGGCAGCTCTGCCTTCTCCAGGCGCACCGCTGCGTGCTTCAGCTCGGGCTGGCGCGACTGCGGGCAGAAGGCCGGACTGGTCAGCGCGTTGACGCCGAACGACCCCTCGCCGCCCAGCACCTCGGCGCCCCAGTGCATGGCGATGAAGGCCTGCGCCGGCAGCACCTCGGCGCTGGGCTGCACCGGCAGCAGCAGCGCGCCGCGGCGGGACGTCACGCGCACCAGGTCGCCGGCCTGCCAGTGGCGGCGCGACAGCTCCTGCGGGTGCATCTGCAATGCCGGCTCGGGGCTGTGGGCGAAGAGCCGGCCCAGCGTGCCGGTGCGGCTCATGCCGTGCCACTGGTCGCGCAGGCGGCCGGTGTTGAGCGACACCGGGAAGCGTGCATCGCGCTGTTCGGCCGTGGGCTTCCAGGCCGGTGCGACGAAGCGCGCGCGGCCGTCGGGCGTGGCGAAGCGGCCGTCGGTGTACAGACGTGCTGTGCCCTGCGGCTGGCCTTCGGGGCAGGGCCATTGCTGCGGCTGGTCCAGCGCGGCCCAGCCCAGGCCCGTGATGTCGAGGTCGCGCCCGCGCGTGCTGTCACGGTGCTCCAGCCACACCGCTTCGGCGCTCGGGTAGTCAAACATCGAGCGCCCCGCGAGCGCCGGGAAGCGCCGCGACGGCAGCCGCGCCTCGAGCCGATGCGCCACGTCGCGCGCGATGGCCCAGTCGTGCCGCGCCAGCCCCATCGGCGGCACGGCACCGCGCACGCGGCTGATGCGGCGCTCGCTGTTGGTCACGGTGCCGTCCTTCTCGCCCCAGGTGCTGGCCGGCAGCAGCAGGTCGGCGAAGGCTGCGGTCGCGGTGGTGGCATAGGCGTCCTGCAGCACCACGAACTCGGCGCGCTGCAGCGCGCGGCGCACGGTGACCTGGTCGGGCATCGACTGCGCCGGGTTCGTGCAGGCGATCCACAGCGCCTTGATCTGCCCGTCGGCGGCGGCCTGGAACATCTCCACGGCGGCCTTGCCCGGCGTGGCGGGCACATCCTGCACGCCCCACAGCGCGGCGACCTCGGCACGGTGTGCGGGGTCGGCCAGGTCGCGGTGCGCGCTCAGCAGGTTGGCCAGGCCGCCGACCTCGCGGCCGCCCATCGCATTGGGCTGGCCGGTCAGCGAGAACGGCCCGGCGCCGGGCTGGCCGATCTGGCCCGTGGCCAGGTGCAGGTTGATCAGCGTGCTGTTCTTGTCGGTGCCGCTGCTGCTCTGGTTCAGGCCCTGGCAGTACAGCGACAGCGTCGGCGTTCGGCGGCCGGTCTCGGGCGACACGCTGCCGCCGAACCAGCGCGCGGCCGTCACGATGTCGTCGGCGCGCAGCCCGCAGGCCTTGGCCGCGTGCGCCGGCGTGAACTCGCGCACGCGGTCGCGCAGCGCTTCGAAGCCCTGGGTGTGGGCCTGGATGAAGGCCATGTCGGCCAGGCCTTCCCACAGCATGACGTGCAGCAGCGCGTGGTGCAGCACGACGTCGGTGCCGGGCAGCAGCTGCAGGTGCAGGTCGGCCTCGGCGGCGGTCTCGGTGCGGCGCGGATCGACGACGATGACCTTCATCGACGGCCTGGCGCGACGCGCGTCCTCCAGCCGCCGGTACAGCACCGGGTGCGCCCAGGCCATGTGGCTGCCGGTGATGAAGACCGTCTGCGCCAGGGCGATGTCGTCGTAGCAGGCCGGCGGCGCGTCGGCGCCCAGGCTCTGCTTGTAGCCGGCCACGGCGCTGCTCATGCACAGCCGCGAGTTGGTGTCGACGTTGTTGGTGCCGATGAGGCCCTTGGCCAGCTTGTTGAAGACGTAGTAGTCCTCGGTGAGCAGCTGGCCCGAGAGGTACAGGCCCACGCTGTCGGGGCCGTGCTGCAGCACGGTGGCGGCGAAACGGTCGGCCACCTCGTCGAGCGCCGTGTCCCAGGCCACCGGCTGCAGCGGCTGTCCGCGGGCGGCCCGGCGCATCGGCTGCAGCGCGCGCGTCTGCTGCTGCAGCAGCGGGGCGGCGGTGAGGTGCAGCGTGCTGCCCTTGCTGCACAGGCGGCCGAAGTTGGCCGGGTGCTCGGGGTCGCCGCGCACGCCGGTGATCTGCGTGCCCTGGCTCTCGATGATGACCCCGCAGCCCACGCCGCAGTAGGGGCAGGTGGAGCGGGTCTCGCGTGCCTGGGTCACGCGGCAGCCTTCGACGCTGCGCCGGGCGCCGGGTCGGTCGCAGCGTCGGTTGAAGGGTCGAGGGCCAGCGTCTGCAGCTCGGTGGCGTCCAGGCTCACCTGGCCGCCTTCGACGCGCACCGCGAAGCGCTGCGTGCAGCCTTCGTCGGGGGCGCGGGCGCAGCCGTCGTCCAGTCCGATGGTCCAGTTGTGCAGCGGGCAGGCCACGGCATGGCCGAAGACGATGCCCTGCGACAGCGGGCCGCCCTTGTGCGGGCAGCGGTCGAGCAGCGCGAAGACGTGGTCGTCGGCGGCGCGGAACAGCGCCACCTCGGCGCCGCGCTCGCGCGCCACCCGGCGGGCGCCGAGCACGGGGATGTCCTCGACGCGGCAGATGGCGACCCAGTGCGGCGCGTTCATGCGGTCTCCTTCATGCCCGGCGTGGGGGCCGGCGACAAGGCCGCAGATGCGGCCACCGGCTCGAACTGCCGCAGGTCGACCTGCGCCTTCTCGAACTCGAACCAGGGGTCGGGCTCGCCGTCCAGGCTGAACTGCAGCTTGTCCCACAAGGCCTTGCGGCTCTCGGCGTCGTCCAGGACCTTCTTCCTGACGTGGTCCAGGCCGACCCGCGCGATGTAGTGCACCGTGCGTTCCAGGTACCAGCCTTCCTCGCGGTAGAGCTGCAGGAAGGCGCCGCTGTACTCCAGCACCTCGGCGGGCGTCTTGACCTTCACGAAGAACTGCGCCACCTCGGTCTTGATGCCGCCGTTGCCGCCCACGTAGAGCTCCCAGCCGCTGTCCACGCCGATCACGCCGACGTCCTTGATGCCGCTCTCGGCGCAGTTGCGCGGGCAGCCGCTGACGGCCAGCTTGACCTTGTGCGGCGCGTACATGCGCCACAGCGCGCGCTCCAGGTCCTTGCCCATCTGCGTGCTGTCCTGCGTGCCGAAGCGGCACCACTCGCTGCCCACGCAGGTCTTCACCGTGCGCAGCGCCTTGGCGTGCATGCCGATGTCCTTCCACACCGCCGGCAGGTCCTCCTTCCTGATGCCCAGCAGGTCGATGCGCTGGCCGCCGGTGATCTTCACCGTGGGGATGTTGTACTTGTCGACCGCGTTGGCGATGCGCCGCAGTTCGTCGGCCGTGGTCTCGCCGCCCCACATGCGCGGGATCACGCTGTAGCTGCCGTCCTTCTGGATGTTGGCGTGGCTGCGCTCGTTGATGAAGCGGCTCTGCGGGTCGTCCTTCGCTTCCTTGGGCCAGGTGCTCAGCAGGTAGTAGTTGACCGCCGGGCGGCAGCTGGCGCAGCCGTTGGGCGAGCGCCAGTCCAGCGCGGCATACACGTCGGGCACCGTCAGCAGGTGCTGCTCGCGGATGGCGTCGCGCACGAACTGGTGTCCCAGCTCCGTGCAGCCGCACATCGCCTTCATCTTCGGTGCGGCGCTGTAGTCGCCACCGGCGGTGGCCATCAGCAGCTGTTCGACGAGGCCCGTGCACGAGCCGCAGCTGGCGCTGGCCTTGGTCTGCTTGCGCACCTCGTCCAGCGTGAACAGGCCCTTGTCCTTGATGGCCTTGCAGATGGCGCCCTTGGTGACGCCGTTGCAGCCGCAGACCTCGTCGCGCGGCGCGGTTGTGGCCCTGGTGGCCGACGTCGCCGATGTTGCTGCTGGTGAAGGCCTGGCCGAACATCAGCTTGTCGCGGATGTCGCCCACCTTGCGGCCGTCGCGGATGAGCTTGAAGTACCAGCTGCCGTCGGCGGTGTCGCCGACCATGCAGGCGCCGATCAGCCGGTCGTCCTGGATGACCAGCTTCTTGTAGACGCCGCTGTAGGGGTCGCTCATCACGATCTCCTCGGCGCCCGCGTCTTCCGGGCGCCCGGACTGCGCCCCCATGAAGTTGCCGGCCGAGAAGAGGTCGATGCCGGTGACCTTCAGCTTGGTGCTGACCTGGCTGCCGGTGTAGCGGCCGATGCCGAACTGCGCCAGGTGCGTGGCGCAGACCTTGCCCTGCTCGAACAGCGGCGCCACCAGGCCGTAGGCGATGCCGCGGTGTGCCGCGCACTCGCCCACCGAATAGATGCGCGGGTCGGTGATGGTCTGCATGGTGTCGTTGACGACGATGCCGCGCGCGCAGTGCAGCCCGGCGGCCTCGGCCAGTGCCGTGTTGGGGCGGATGCCGGCGGCCATCACCACCAGGTCGGCCGGGATCTCGCTGCCGTCCTTGAACTGCACGGCGGCCACGCGGCCGGCCGGGCCGGCCCGCAGCGCCTGCGTCTGTGCGCCGATGAGGAAGCGGATGCCGCGGTCTTCCAGCGACTTCTGCAGCAGCCGGCCGGCCACGTCGTCGAGCTGGCGCTCCATCAGCCACGGCATGATGTGCACCACGGTGACCTGCATGCCGCGCTGCACCAGCCCGTTGGCGGCCTCCAGGCCCAGCAGGCCGCCGCCGATCACCACCGCGTGCCGGTAGACGGTGGCCGCATCGATCATGGCCTGCGTGTCGGCGATGTCGCGGTAGCCCAGCACGCCCGGCAGGTCGGTGCCCGGCACCGGCAGGATGAAGGGGTTGGAGCCGGTGGCGATGAGCAGCCGGTCGTAGGGCGCCTCGGTACCGTCGTCGGCGCGCACCACGCGTTTCACGCGGTCGATCTGCGTCACCTTGCGGCCCGTGTGCAGTGTGATGCCGTGGTCGCGGTACCAGTCCAGCGGGTTGAGGATGATCTGGTCGATCGTCTGCTCACCGGCCAGCACGGGGCTCAGCAGGATGCGGTTGTAGTTGGGGTGCGGCTCGGCGCCGAACACGGTGATGTCGTAGAGATCCGGGGCGATCTTCAGCAGTTCCTCGAGCGTGCGCACGCCGGCCATGCCGTTGCCGATCATCACGAGCTTCATCTTCTTCATCTCGGATCCTTCAGAAGTACCAGGCGACCACGGCGGTGACGCGGCCGTCGCGCAGCACGGGCACGGCCAGCATCGATTCGAGACCGGCCTCGCGCGCGGCGGCGCCCGCCGAGCCGGGTTCGTCCTTCGCGCGCTCGGCCACCATGGGCACGCTGGTGGCCAGCGCCCGGCCGAGGGCGCCCTGGCCACGCAGGCTGCGTTCTCCGCCGCCGTCGATGACGCCGGCCTTCTCGCAGAAGCCTTCCCGGCGCCGCAGGGCGCTGCCGTCCGCCTCGGGCAGCCAGCTTTCGAAGCGCTGCACCAGCGGCGTGGCCAGCGCCGAAAGGAAGGCCATCACGAAGACGTCCTTGCCCAGCGTCGCGCAGGGCAGGGCGAAGCCGCGGTTGATGCCCACCTTGATCGCGCCGTCGGCGCGCAGGAAGCGGCCGCCCTTGCCGAGGTCGGGCATGAACACCGGCAGGCCGGTTGCCCAGGCGATGCCGGGCAGGCCGGTGCCGGGGCGGAAGCTGGTGCGGCGGGAGATGAACTCGAAGGCGTCGGCGGTGGTGCCGTAGTAGCCGTCGTCCAGCGTCATGTCGCGGCTCTTGCCGGGGTCGTTGTGCCAGACCTCGATGGCGCCGGCGTGTTCCTCGTCGTCGCCGCAGAACAGCACCAGCACCGAGGTGAGGCGGTCGCCGGCGAAGAAGGGCAGGGCGATGCCACAGGTCAGGCCGTCGGCGGCGGCCGCCTGGGTGCGGCGGAAGTTGGCGCCCTCGAACGTCTTCAGCATCACCGGCCGGCCGCTCTCCCAGGCCTGGCCCGGCAGCCCCTCGCCGCGGCCGAAGCACAGGCTGGGGCTCACCGAGCCGAAGCGCCGCGCGCTGCCGTACAGGCCGCCGCCGAATTCGAGCAGGCTGCCGTCGCGGTCGGGCACCCAGACTTCCGCGACGCGGATGAAAGTCTTCATGCGGTTCTTTCCACGTGGCTGTGCCGCATGTAGAGGAAGTCGATGACCTCCTTGCGGTACTGCACGTAGCCGCGGTCCTCGGTCATCTCGACGCGGTGGCGCGGGCGCGGCAGGTCGACGCGCAGCACTTCGCCGATGGTGGCGGCCGGGCCATTGGTCATCATCACGATGCGGTCGCTCAGCAGCACGGCCTCGTCGACGTCGTGCGTCACCATCATCACCGTGGCGCCGGTGGTGGCCACGATCTTCATCAGCTCGTCCTGCAGGCGGGCCCGCGTCAGGGCGTCGAGCGCACCGAAGGGCTCGTCCATCAGCAGCATCTTGGGCTCCATCGCCAGCGCACGCGCGATGCCCACGCGCTGCTTCATGCCGCCCGAGATCTCGTGCGGGCGCTTGGCCACCGCGTGGCCCATGCCGACGAGGTCCAGCGCAGCGAGCGAGCGCTCGCGCAGCTGGGCCTTGGTCTCCTGCTCGCCGAACACGCGTTCGACGGCCAGGTGGACGTTGTCCAGGCAGCTCAGCCAGGGCAGCAGCGAGTGGTTCTGGAAGACCACGCCGCGGTCGGGCCCGGGGCCCTTGAGTTCGCGGTTGTCCAGCAGCAGCACGCCGGTGGTGGGCGTGGTCAGGCCGGCGACCAGGTTCAGCAGCGTCGACTTGCCGCAGCCCGAGTGGCCGATCAGCGAGACGAACTCGCCGCGCTGCACGTCCAGCGAGATGTCGCGCAGCGCCACGAACGGGCCGCGCTTCGTTTGGAAGGTCATGCCGACGTCGCTGATCTGCAGCATCGGCTTGCCCGTGGCGGAGGTGTTCGTCATGGTGTGGCCCTTCAGCTGTAGTCGAAGCGCCTGGCCACGGCCATCAGGCACCACTCGAGCAGCAGGCCGACGATGCCGATGACGAAGATGGCGATGATGATGTGCGCGACGTTGAGGTTGTTCCACTCGTCCCACACCCAGAAGCCGATGCCCACGCCGCCGGCGGCCACGATCACCAGCCAGGCCGTGCCCACCGACAAGCGCACGCCGGTCAGCATGTAGGGCATCACGCTGGGCAGCAGGATGCGCGTGGCGATCTTCCATTCGCTCAGCTTGAGCACGCGCGCCACGTTCAGGTAGTCCTCGGGCACGCGCTGCACGCCCACCGCGGTGTTGATCACCATGGGCCAGATCGAGCAGATGAAGATGGTCCAGATGGCCGCCGGGTTGGCGCTCTTGAAGACCAGCAGGCCGATCGGCAGCCAGGCCAGCGGCGACACCGGTTTGAGCAGGCTGATGATGGGCGACACCATGCGGTTGAGCGTGGCGAAGCGCCCGATCACGAAGCCCAGCGGGATGCCCACCACGGCCGCCAGGCCGAAGCCCAGCGCCACGCGCTCCAGCGAGAACAGCACGTTCCAGCCGATGCCCTGGTCGTTCGGCCCCTTGCTGTAGAAAGGGTCGCTGAAGAGCTTGACCGCTGCCTCGAAGGTGGCGGCGGGCGTCGGGAACGAGCCCCCCTTCTGCGTGAGCAGGGCCCAGAGGCCGACCAGCAGCGCCATGCCGACCAGCGGCGGGAGCAGATTGCCCAGCAGACCTTTCCAGTCGAAGGGGTCGCGCACGGGCCGGGGCGCTGCAGCGGCCGGGGCCGCAGCGCGCAGGGCGGCCTTGTGCTCGGCGGTGGCCGGCGCGGGCGGGGCCGTCGCCGCATCGGCGAGCAGCGCGGGGTCGCGCGGGGAATGGAAGACGGCACTGACCATGGTGCTCTCCTGCGGGCTGGGTGGGCGGTTCAGGTGGCGGCCGCGGCGCGGACCTTGAAGCTGTCGGCGTACTTCGCCGGCTCCTTGCCGTCCCACACCACGCCGTCGATGAACTTGCTGCTGCGCATGTCGCTCTTGGGCAGGCTGACCTTCACCTGTGTCGCGGCCTGCTTGTAGAGCTCGATCTGGTTGATCTCCCGGGCCACCTTCAGGTAGTCGGGGTGGTCCTTCAGCAGGCCCCAGCGCTTGTGCTGGGTGAGGAACCACATGCCGTCGCTCAGGTACGGGTAGTTCACCGTCCCGTCATTGAAGAACTTCATGTGGTTGGGGTCGTCCCAGGTCCTGCCCAGGCCGTTCTGGTAGCGGCCCAGGATGCGCTGGTTGATGGCGTCGACGCTGGTGTTGACGTAGGCCTTGTCGGCGATGGTCTCGGCCATCTTGTTCTTGTTCTGCAGGCCGCTGTCGATCCAGCGGCTGGCCTCCAGCACGGCCATGACCACCGCACGCGCGGTGTTGGGGTTCTTCTTGACGAAGTCGCCGGTGGTGCCCAGCACCTTCTCGGGGTGGTCCTTCCAGACGTCCTGCGTGGTGGCCGCGGTGATGCCGATGCCGTCGTCCACGGTTCGCCGACGCAGAAGCCGTCCATGTTGCCCACGCGCATGTTGGCCACCATCTGCGGCGGCGGCACGGTGATGACCTTGGCGTCCCTCATCGGATTGACGCCTGCCGAGGCCAGCCAGTAGTACAGCCACATGGCGTGGGTGCCGGTGGGGAAGGTCTGCGCGAAGGTGTACTCGCGCTTCTCGGTGGTCATCAGCCTGGCCAGGCTGGCCGCATCGACCGCGCCCTTGTCGGCCAGCTTCTTCGACAGCGTGAGTGCCTGGCCGTTGTGGTTCAGGTTCATCAGCACGGCCATGTCCTTCTTCGGCCCGCTCACGCCCAGGTGCACGCCGTAGATCAGGCCGTAGAGCACGTGCGCCATGTCGAGTTCGCCGTTGACCAGCTTGTCGCGCACGCCGGCCCACGACGCTTCCTTGGTCGGGATGATCTTGATGCCGTACTTCTCGTCGAACTTCATCACCGAGGCCATCACCACCGAGGCACAGTCGGTCAAGGGGATGAAGCCGATGCGCACTTCCTTCTTCTCCGGTGCGTCCGAGCCCGCGGCCCAGGCGGCGGTGCTCACGGTGGAGCCCGCCGCGGCGCCCGCGGCCAGGGCGGCAGATCCCTTGATGAAAGTCCTGCGGTCTTCGCTCATCAAACCCTCGCGTGTCGTCATGACTGCTCCCGAAAAGACAAAACAAAAAGGCGTCTCGACCGAACCCGCCGAGCACATCGCTCGGTGGCTTCAAGTCGGACGCCTTTGCCCGAATGTTCCTTGGGCCCCGCACGCCGTTGCGCAGGACCACCGGGCCATCACATGCAGGAGCCGTGCCAGGCTGCTCGCCCGAGGACGTACCTATGAAGTGGCGTTGGCGAGGCGGAGGGGCCGCACCAGTGCGATGTCGGCCCGTGCGTCGACATGGTGCGGCGCACCATCTCTCGGTGCATGGCGTGGGCCGGCCTTCAGCCGGGCGGACGCAGCAGGTCGCGCGCTTCGACGATGCGTTCGGCCACCTGCGCCAGCCGCTGGCCGCGGTCCATGGCCAGCTTGCGGATGTGGCGGAAGGCCTGTTCTTCGGTCAGGCCGACGTCGTCCATCAGGATGCCCTTGGCGCGCTCGATGAGCTTGCGCTCCGAGAGCTGCGTCTGCGCTTCGCCCAGCTGTTCGCGCAGCAGCCGGTCCTGCTCGAAGCGCGCGATGGCCACGCGCAGCACCGGCATCAGCCGCTGCGGCTGCAGGCCCGCGATGACGTAGGCGCTGACGCCGGCCCTCAGCGCCTGCTGCATCGGGCCGTCGCTGTCGTCTTCGGCGAACACCACCACCGGGCGTGGGCTGGTGCTGCTCACCGTGGCCAGGTGTTCCAGCGTGTCGCGGGTGGGCGATTCGCTGTCGACGATCACCACGTCGGGCTTCAGGCGCTGCACGCAGTCGTGGATGAGCAGCGCCTGGTCGACCACACCGACCACGAAGTGGCCGAGCCGCGTCAGTTCGTCGCGGATCACGCTCACCCGGTGAGCACCGTCGTCGATCAGCAGCACGCGCAGCGCGGCGGCGCCGGGGGCGTCGGCCAGGGGTGCTGGGGAAGGCGCGTTCACGTGCGGGTGCCGCGCAAGAAGCGTGCCCTTCGGGACCCGTGGCCGACCGGCGGCAGGCGGCACGCGTACGATGGGGCCGGTGATTATGCGACCGACCGTGCGCTGCCTCTGCCCGAGCCTGCGGGGCCTCGTGACCGTGCTTTGCTGCCTCGTGGTGGCCGCGTGTGCCGACGCGCCAGCCCAGCAGGCCTCACCGGCTTCACCGCATCCACCTGCACGGGATGGGACGACCGCCTCTTCACCCTCGAGCCCACCCATGAACCCCGATCTGCAACAGAAGGTTCAGGCCGCACTGGCCGACGCCGCTCGCGTCAGCGGTCTGCCGGCCTCGCAGCTCCAGGTCCTCGACGCCGCTGCCGTCACCTGGCCGGATGGTTCGCTGGGCTGCCCGCAGCCCGGCAGGATGTACACGCAGGCCCTGGTGCCGGGGTGGCGGGTCCGCATCCAGGCCGGCGACCAGGTGCTGGCCTACCACGGCAGCCTGCGCGGAAGCATGCTGCTGTGCCCCGCCGGGCGCGGGCAGCCGCCGGTGCCGGGCCGCGCGGTGATGTGACCCTTTTGTAGCGACCCTTTGATGGGACCGACAGCGCGGGCGCGCCTCCCTGCTGATCACCCCGATTGGCGCGGCCGCGCCGCAGGCCCAGAATGAACGGACCCGGCGTTTCCGGCTCTGATCCCCATGGCCCTCTCACCCACCGACATCGCTTCTCTGAGCCGCCTGCTCGACGACGCACTGGCGATGGATGCCGCTGCGCACGAGGCCTGGATCGCTGCGCTGCCGCCGGCGCAGCAGCACCTGTCGACCGCGCTGCGCGAGATGCTGGCCGAGCACGCCCGGCGCAGCGAGACCGGCCCCTTGTCCACCTTGCCCCGGCTGGAAGAGATCGGGTCGGGCGCCCGTGCGGGTGAACGGGTGGGCCCGTACCGCCTGCTGCGGGCGGTGGGAGAAGGTGGCATGGGCAGCGTGTGGTTGGCCGAGCGGGCCGACGGCAGCTTTCAGCGCCAGGTGGCGCTGAAGCTGCCGCGGCTGGCGGGCTCGCCCGGCCTGGCCGAACGCATGGCACGCGAGCGCGAGATCGGCGCCATGCTCGAACACCCGCACATCGCGCGCCTGTACGACGCCGGCCTGGACGAGCAGGGGCGCCCCTACATCGCGATGGCGTTCATCGAAGGCCTGCCCATCGATCAGTACTGCCGCGAGCAGCGCCTCGACGTGCACGCGCGGCTGCGCCTGCTGGTGCAGGTGGTGCGCGCGGTGGCGCACGCCCATGGCCGGCTCGTCATCCACCGCGACATCAAGCCCGGCAATGTGCTGGTGGACGCGCAGGGTCAGGCGCATTTGCTCGACTTCGGCATCGCCAAGCTGCTGGGCGGCGCCACGACGAACAGCGGGCTGACACAGGAGTACGGTCGTGCACTCACGCCGCTGTACGCCGCGCCCGAACAGCTCGCGGGCCGGCCCATCGGCGTGGCCGCCGATGTCTATTCGCTCGGCGTGCTGGGCTACGAGCTGCTCACCGGCCGCCTGCCGCACCAGCCGCGGCGGGCGACCGCCGCGGCGCTGGAAGAAGCCATTCTCGAAGGCGATGCCGCCCCCGCCAGCTCACGCGCGGGCGACAAGTCCGTCGCCCGCGCGCTGCGCGGGGAGGTCGATGCGGTCCTGGGCAAGGCCATCCAGCGCGACCCCGCCCAGCGCTACGCCACCGCCTATGCGTTCGCCGACGACATCGAGCGCCACCTGCGCGGTGACACCGTGCGGGCGCGTCCCGACACGCCCTGGTACCGCCTGAGCAAGACCGTGCGCCGCCACGCCGGGGCCGTTGCCGCGGCTTCCGCGGTGGCCCTGGCAGTGGTGGGCGGCGGCGCCGTGGCCACCGTGCAGGCGCAGCGTGCGCAGGAGGAAGCCCGCCGCGCGATGACGGTGCAGGCCTTCGTCGTCGACATCTTCCGCGTCAACAGCAGCAGCAGCGATGCCGGCGCCCAGATGCGCCAGCTGCCTGCCGAAGTGCTGCTGCAACGTGGGGCACAGCTCATCGACACCCGCTTCAAGGGCCAGCCGCGCGTGCAGGCCGACCTGCATGGCGTGGTGGCCGGGATCCTGCTCGACCTGGGCAATCCCACGCTGGCGGCACAGCACGCCCAGCGCCATGTCGAATCGCTGCGGGCCGCGGGCAGCGGCCCTGCGGAGCTGGCCCGCGGCGAGCTGCTCAACGCCGAGCTGCAGTACCGGTCGGGCCGCTTCGCTGCCGCCGAGGCCAGCGCCCGTTCGGCGCTGGACAGGGCCGATGCCACGCCCTCGCTGAGCGTCGACGGCCGGCGCTGGATGGCGTTGGCCAACTACTCGCAGGGGCGCATGGACGACGGCGACCGCTGGCTGGCCGAGGCCGAAGCCGGCCTGCCCGGTCTGGGCACCGCGGCCACGCCGCAGCGCGCCGAAGTGCACTGGGCGCGCGCCCAGCGGCTGGCCTACGCGAACCGGCTCGAAGCCGCGCTGCCGCTGTACCGCGAGGCCATCGACACGGCGATGGCGGCCGAGGGCGAACTGGCCGCGCGGGTGCTGCGCATGCGGCTGCGCTTCGCCGAGATGCTGATGTCTCACGGCCGCATCGACGAGGCGCGGCGGCAGGAGGAGGCCGCCGTGCGCGGCCTGCGGGCGCAGGGCGGTACGGCCGAGCTGCGTGCCGCGGCAGAGGAATCGCAGTTCTTCAGCATGCTCTACCTGTACGACCATGCCCCGTACGCCGAGGCGGCTGCGGCACTGCAGCGTGCGCAGCAGACCCTCGGCGGCGGCGAAGGCCGGCTGCTGCCGGTCACGCTGCGTGCCGAGGTCGACTTCCGGCTGGGCTGGATGAACTCCCGCCACGGTCGCATCGACGACGCCCAGCGCCTGCTGAAACAGAGCGTGCCCCTGCTGGAACAGGACGCTGCCGTGGCCGCGCGTCTGGAACCCTGGCTGTACTGGGCCACCGGACATGCGGCCATGATGGCCGGCGAGCACGAGATGGCGGCCCGGCAGTTCCAGCAGCACCTGGAGCACCGCCAGCGCATGAAGATGGATCGCCACCCCTGGACGGCCTGGACGCACTCGCACCTGGCGCTGAACCTGGCGATGCAGGGGAAGGCCGCGCAGGCGCTGGCGATGATCGACGCGCTGCCGCCTTTCGACGCGCCCTCGGGCGGCCCGCGTTCCGGCGAGCCGCTGCAGGACCTGCGCATCACGCAGGCGCTGCTGGCGCTGGAGACCGGAGACCCGCGCCGTGCACTGAGCCTGCTGCCGCCGGACGGACCGGATGGCGACATCGATGCCGCCTACGCCGACCGTCGCCTGGTGCGGGGCCGTGCCTTGTGCCTGCTGGGCCAGCCGGCAGAAGGCCTGCGGCTGCAGACCGTCCGCATCGAGGCGCTGGCCAGTGCGCGCGACGCGCACAGCCCCGACGTGGCGCGCGCCCGCGCGCTGGCCGCCCAGTGCGCACTCGATGCCGGGCAGCGTACCGAGGCGCGGCAACTCGCCGAGTCGGCGCACGCTGCGTTCCAGGCCCAGCACGGCGTCAGCGCCTATTTCAAGCAGCCGCTGAAGCGGCTGGAGCCGCTGCTCGCGCAGCGACCCGCCGAAGCGACGCGGGTGCAGCGCCTGGCAGCCCGCTGAGCCGCCGTCAGGGCTTCAGGATCTTCGCCACGGGGCTGGGCCGCAGCCGGTAGGCGTCGGGCATGCCCGAGCCGAGCAGCGGGCGCAGGTAGAGGCGGAAGGCGTCGGTGACGTCGGTGCCCGACGGCGCGATGAAGTGGTCCTCCATCGTGCGGGTCTTGCCGGCCACTGCCTCGAGGGGCAGCAGCTCGTAGTCGACCGAATAGAAGCCGGTGCGCTTGATGGCCACCGAGCCGTTCACGCTGCCCCACATCGCGAACTGCACGGCCTTCTCGCCCACCTCGCGGGCTTCGCGCTGGTCGACGTCGCTGACGCAGCCGATGAAGCTGCGCTGCAGGTAGCCGAAGGTGTCGCCGCGCACACGCTTGATCTTCAGCTTGCTCTTGATCTCCTCGCACAGCAGGTCGGCCAGTGCGCCGCTGCCCGACAGCTGCACGTTGCCGTGGTCGTCGTGTTCCAGGTCCTTGGCCAGCCGGGCCAGCATCGGCACGCCGCTTTCGTCGTGGATGCCCTCGGACACGGCGATCACGCAGCGGCCGTGGCGCTCGTAGGTGGCCTTCACGTCGGCCAGGAAGCTCTCGATGACGAAGTTGCGCTCCGGCAGGTAGATCAGGTGCGGCCCGTCGTCGGGGAACTTCTTGCCCAGGGCCGAGGCCGCGGTGAGGAAGCCCGCATGGCGCCCCATCACCACGCCCACGTAGACGCCCGGCAGTGCGGCGTTGTCCAGGTTGGCGCCCGCAAAGGCCTGGGCCACGAAGCGCGCCGCCGACGGGAAGCCCGGCGTGTGGTCGTTCAGGACGAGGTCGTTGTCGATGGTCTTGGGAATGTGGATGCAGCGCAGCGGATAGCCGCTCTTGCGCGCTTCCTCGGCGATGATGCGCACCGTATCGGACGAGTCGTTGCCCCCGATGTTGAAGAAGTGCTCGATCTGGTGCGCCTGCAGCACCTTGAAGATCTCGTGGCAGTACTTCGCATCGGGCTTGTCACGCGTGGAACCCAGGGCCGAGGCCGGCGTGCCGGCCACCAGTTCCAGGTTGTGGCTGGTTTCCTGCGTCAGGTCGACGAAGTTTTCGTCGACGATGCCACGCACCCCGTGGCGAGCACCGTAGACATGCCGCACCTCGCGGAAGCGGCGTGCCTCGAGCACCACGCCCACCAGCGACTGGTTGATGACGGCCGTCGGGCCGCCGCCCTGGGCCACCAGAATCTTTCCGGAAGACATGTCGAACCACCTCCTGGCCCTGTGCCCACGGGGTGTGGGCGCTTCAGGCCGCTGACAAGGTTACACCCGGGTTTCCACGGAGGGGGCGGCACGGAGCTTGCATCCTTCGTGCCGGCATACCGCTTGCCCGCGGTTGTGGCTGGACGGGCAGCGGCAGGGTGCTGGCCCTGATCTTGCAACGTAACACCGTGGTATTTCGGGCCCCCGGCGGGCCCCTCAAGTTAGGGTGATGCCCCGAGAGGCGGGCCTTCCTTTCCGGGCTATAGTCGCGCCCTTCGCGGCCCACCCCGGTCGCCTGTGGCCCACGAGGCCAGTTTTTTTGAGCAGCACCGCCATGGCGCATGCCGTGAGCGACTGGAGGATCTGAGTGGACTTCGCCGAGCAGCAACGCAACCCGGGCAAACATGCAGTGGGGATCGGCATCGTCCTGGTTCTGCACCTGCTTCTGGGATGGGCGCTCATGAGCGGCCTGGCCCAGCGCATGGTCGAGGTGATCAAGGCGCCGATCGAGACCAAGATCATCGACGAGGTGAAGCCGCCGCCGCCGCCGCCGCCCGAGAACCTGCCGCCGCCGCCGAAGTTCGCGCCGCCGCCGCCGTCCTTCGTGCCGCCGCCCGAGGTCAACGTCAACCCGCCGCCCACGCCGGCGCCCACCATCACCACCACGCAGGTGGCGCCGCCTCCGGCGCCGGTGACCATCGCGCCGCCGCCCGCGCCGGTGGTGGTGGCCGCGCCGCCCGCGCCGCCGGCACCGCCTGCGCCTCCCGTGCGCACCGAGCCGCGACTGGATTTCAACGTCTGCGACAAGCCCGAGTACAACGCCGCCGCCCGGCGCGCGGAGGCACAGGGCACGGTGGTGGTGGTCTACACGATGGACACCACCGGTTCGATCACCAACGCCACCGTCGAGAAGTCCGCCGGACCCACCCGCGAGCACAAGATGCTCGACCGCCTGACGCTCGAAGCCGTGACGGCCTGCAAGGGCAAGCCCGGCACGCTCGATGGCAAGCCCGAGCGTCTGACCTCACGCGTCACCTACGTGTGGAAGCTGACCGACTGATCCGCCCCCTTCCTGTCCTTCCCGTTGTTCACCGGCGCAGAAAAGAACGAGCTGCGCGAGCCTGTCCCTTTGGAGAAAACATGTCGATCATGAAGACCCTGCGCGCACCGTCGCTGGCCTTGAAGTGGGCTGCCTCCGCGCTTGCCGCCCTCGTGCTGGCCGTGAGCCTGCCCACCGCCGCGCTGGCCCAGGCCGCGTCGGCCCCCGCGGCCGCCGCCGCGCCGGCCCCGGCCGCACCAGCCCCGGCCATCACCGAAGAAGCCGTCGAGAACCCCTACGGCCTCAAGGCGCTGTGGAACCAGGGCGACGTCGTTGCCAAGGGCACGCTGGTCATCATGATCATCATGTCGATGGGCAGCTGGTACGTCATCTTCACCAAGCTGTTCGAGCAGCGCGCCATGATGAAGAGCGCCCGCAGCTCGGCCGACGCCTTCTGGAAGGCCAGCTCGGTGAAGGCGGGTGTCGGTGCCCTGGAAGAAGGGTCCGCGTTCCGCTACATCGCCGAGCAGGGCATCAAGGCCAGCGATCACCACGAAGGCACGATGGTCGAGGCCATCGACAAGCACACCTGGATCAGCATGTCGGTCGATCGTTCGGTCAGCAGCATCCAGGGCCGACTGCAGGACGGCCTGGCCGTGCTCGCCACCGTGGGCTCCACGGCACCGTTCGTCGGCCTGTTCGGCACCGTCTGGGGCATCTACAACGCCCTCGTGAAGATCGGCATCAGCGGCCAGGCCTCGATCGACAAGGTCGCCGGCCCCGTCGGCGAGGCGCTGATCATGACCGCCATCGGCCTGGCCGTCGCGGTGCCCGCGGTGATGGGCTACAACTGGCTGATCCGTCGCAACAAGGCCGTGATGGACATGACCCGCGCATTCGCCGGTGACCTCCACAATGTCCTCATCGCCGGCAAGCGCTGAGCGACCGGCTGACCGTCGACCCGGGAACACGCCATGAGCATGAACGTGGGCGCCGCCTCCGAAGACGGCGAAGACCAGCTGAACAACACCATCAACACCACGCCGCTGGTGGACGTGATGCTGGTGCTGCTGATCATCTTCCTGATCACCATCCCCGTGGTGACGCAGACCATCAAGCTGGAGTTGCCGAAGGAGCGGAACCTCCCGACGCAGACCAAGCCCGAGAACATCGTGCTGGCGGTGAACCGTGACGGCGAGGTGCACTGGGGCATCGAGAAGCTGCCCGACATCGAGACCCTGGTGACGCGGCTGAAGGTCGAGGCCGTCAAGGAGCCGCAGCCCGAAGTGCACATCCGCGGCGATGCCGAGGTGCGCTACGAATCCGTGGGCCGCGTGGTCGTGGCCTGCCAGCGCGCGGGCATCTTCAAGGTCGGCTTCATCACCGAGCCCCCGGCCGGCGCGGCGCCGCGCCTGAACTGAGAGCCCCCGAGAAAGAACACCATGGGAATGAATGTCGGCTCGACCAGTGAAGACGAAGACGGCGGCGTGATGGTGGACATCAACACCACGCCGTTGATCGACGTGATGCTGGTGCTCCTGATCATGTTCATCATCACGATCCCCATCCAGACGCACGCGGTGAAGATGAACATGCCCGTGCCCAGCAACGCCGCACCGCCGCCGAAGCCCCCGGAGATCATCCGTATCGACGTCGACTTCGACGGCACCATCGGCTGGAACGGCGAGATCATCGCCGACCGCGGTGCGCTCGAGGCCAAGCTGGCAGCCGTGGCCGCGCAGCCCGACCAGCCCGAGGTGCACCTGCGCCCCAACAAGCTGGTCACGTACAAGGTCGTCGCGATGATCATGGCCTCTGCCCAGCGCCTGGGCGTGACCAAGATCGGCATCGTGGGTAACGAACAGTTTCTCTGACCTCGCCTGCTCAGCGGGGATCGGTTGCGTCGGCGGCCGATCCCCGATTTGCGTTCTAAGCTTCACGCCTCTGGCCTTTCCCCCTTGGAAGCTCGCCCATGAAGTTCTCACGTGCCCTTATCGTCTCTCTCGTGGCCGCCGCGTGGCTCGGCACGGCCGTGGCCCAGGGCCTTCGGCCCGAGGTCGGCAGGCCGCTGCAACAGGCCGGTGAACTGCTGAAGGCCGGCAAGGCCAAGGAAGCGCTGGCCAAGGTGCGCGAGGCCGAGGCCGTCGGGGGCCGCAGCGCCAACGAGCAGCTCACCATCGACCGCATGAAGGCCGCCGCAGCCCAGCGGGCTGGCGACATGGCCACGGCGATCCAGGCGCTCGAAGCCATCCACCCCAAGGTGGGCGGCGCCGAGCAGGGCCAGATCGCCGAGCAGCTGGCCTCGGCCTATGCGCAGCAGCGCAACAACGGCAAGGCCACCGAGTGGATGAACCGTGCCGTCCAGGCGGGCAACAACAGCGCCGGCATCCGGCAGCTGCAGCAGTACCTGCAGTCGGCCAGCGGTGACTACAACGCCATCGCCAAGGACGCCGGCGCTGCCGTCTCTTCGGCCGAGCAGGCCGGCCGGCGCCCGGAAGAAGGCGACCTGCTTCGCCTGGCCGATGCGCAGCAGCGCACCAACAACATGGGCGGCTACGTGGCCACGCTCGAGAAGCTGCTGGCCTACTACCCGAAGAAGGACTACTGGAACGCCTACCTCGGCCGCCTGCCGCGCAAGGCGGGCTTCAGCGGCCGCCTGGGGCTGGACGTGTTGCGCCTGCGTCTGGCCGCCGGCGTGCTGACCAAGACCGAGGACTACATGGAGATGGCCCAGCTCGCGCTGCAGGCCGGGCAGACGGCGGAAGCGGTCAGGATCATCGACCGCGGCTTCAAGGAAAAGGCCTTGGGCGAAGGCGCCGAGGCCGATCGCCACAAGCGCCTGCGCGACCTCGCGGCCAAGAAGGACGCCGAGTTCAAGGCCGTCGCCGCCACCAAGGCCACCGAGGCGGCCGCCGAGAAGACCGGCGACGAGCTGGTGCAGATCGGCTACGCCCATGTCGGCATGGGCGAGGTCGACAAGGGCATCTCGCTGATCGACGCCGGCATCAGGAAGGGCGGCCTGAAGTACCCCGAAGAGGCCAAGCTGCGCCTGGGCATGGCCCAGCTGCAATCGCCCAAGGCCAAGGCCGCTGCGACGCAGACGCTGCGCAGCGTGAAGGGCACCGACGGCACGGCCGAAGTGGCGCGCCTGTGGGTCGTGCTGGGCGCCGTCTGACCGCGTTGCGCTGACCCGATGCCGACCACCGCATCGGCCCTGCCCGGCTTCGTCGAAGCGCTGGGCCATGGCGTCTTCGCCATCGACACCGGCTTCCATCGCGACCGCTTCGATGCGGCCTACCTGGTGGTCGACAGCGGCCGCGCCGCCTTTGTCGACACCGGCACCAACTTCGCCGTGCCGCGGCTGTTGCAGGCCTTGTCGGCCTGCGGCCTGCAGCCCGACGACGTCGACTTCGTGATCCCGACCCATGTACACCTCGACCACGCCGGCGGCGTGGGCCTGCTGGTGCAGAGCCTGCCGAGGGCACGCGTGGTCGTCCACCCGCGCGGCGCGCGCCACATGATCGATCCCGGCGCCCTGTACCAGGGGGCGCTGGCGGTCTACGGCGCCGACGAGATGGAGCGCTCCTACGGCCACCTGGTGGGCGTGGACGCCGGGCGTGTCACGACCACCGAAGACGGCATGTCGCTGCCGCTGGGCGGGCGCATGCTGGAGTTCATGGACACGCCGGGTCACGCCAGGCACCACCACTGCGTGTGGGATCCGCTGTCGCGCGGCTGGTTCACCGGCGACACCTTCGGCCTGAGCTACCGTGAATTCGACACCGCGCAGGGTCCGTGGATCATGCCCACCTCGACGCCGGTGCAGTTCGAGCCCGAGGCGCTGCGCCGCTCGGTCGAGCGGCTGGCGGCGCGGCAGCCGGCGTGCATGTACCTCACGCACTACAGCCGCGTCGACGACGTGCCGCGGCTGACGTCGCTGATGCTGGGCCTGCTCGACGAGGTGGTGGCGCTGGGCCACGCGCTGCGCACCGCCGCCGACCGCCACGAGGCGCTCCAGAGCGGCCTGCTCGAGATCTACCAGCGCAGCCTGGCCGCCCACGGCTGCAGCTTCAGCCGCGAGCGCCTGCTCGAACTGCTGGCGATGGACCTCGAACTCAATGCCCAGGGCATGGCGATCTGGCTGGACCGGCCGGCCGCATAGCCCGGGGGCCTGATAGCCTTCGGGCCCTTGGGCCCTTGAGCCCTTCTGGCCCGCCGGCCGCAGCACTGGAGATCCGCGCATGACATCGACCGTCCACTTCGGCCTCGAGGGCCGCATCGTCATCGTCACGGGGGGCTCGCAGGGCATCGGTGAGGCCTGCGCACGCCGCCTGGTGCGTGACGGCGCCAAGGTGGCCCTGTGGGACGTCAACGATGCCGCCGGCCAGGCACTTGCCGAGGAGCTGGGCGGCCCCGGTCGCGCCCTCTACCTGCACTGCGACGTGTCCAGCAAGACCCAGGTCGACGCCGCGCTCGCCGCCACCACGGCGGCGCTGGGCACCGTCGACGGCCTGGTCAACAACGCCGGCATCTTCAAGGCCGCCGACTTCCTCGACATCACCGAGGCCGACTGGGACGCGGTGATCGCCGTCAACCTGAAGGGCTCGTTCCTCGTCGGGCAGGCCGTGGCGCGCGGCATGGTCGCCGCCGGCCGCGGCGCCATCGTCAACATGAGTTCGGTCAACGGCACGCTGGCCATTCCCAGCATCGCCAGCTACAACGCCAGCAAGGGCGCCATCAACCAGCTCACGCGCGTGATGGCTCTGTCCTTCGCCGACAAGGGCGTGCGCGTCAACGCGGTGGCCCCCGGCACCATCGCCACCGAACTGGCGCGTGCCGCCGTGCTGACCAGCGACGAGGCCAAGGCGCGCATCATGATGCGCACGCCGATGAGGCGCCTGGGCGAGCCGTCCGAGATCGCCGACGTGGTGGCCTTCCTGCTGAGCGATGCGTCGAGCTACGTCACCGGCGAGATCGTGGTGGTCGACGGCGGCCGCATGACACTCAACTACACCGTGCCTCTGTAGGTCAACGACCTCAGGTGCGGGCCCAGAAGTCGCGGTGCAACGCGGCGATCTCTTCCTCGACCTCGGCGAAGGGCCCCATCACCACCATGTCCTTCTGGCCGCGCGAGAAGACGTCGCGGCAGGGCAGGTCGAGGGTCGGGTTCTCAGGGTGGTTGCCGGTGATCTCGAGCAGGCGCCGCTCGCTCATGCCGTAGACCAGGCGGCCGATGTTGGCCCAGTACTGCGTGCCCGCGCACATCGCGCAGGGCTCGACGGTGGTGACCAGCGTGCAGCCCCACAGCATTCCGGCGTCGTGCCGGTGTGCTGCGATGCGCGCGATCACGGCCTCGGCATGGTTCACCGCGTCGACGTTGCCCTGGGTCAGCAGCACCGTCTCGCCGTCGGCCGCCACCAGCAGCGCGCCGAAGGGGTGGTGGCCCTTGGCCAGGGCCTCGCGCGCCACCTCGTTGGCGCGGCGCAGGTGGCGCAACACCTGAACGTGATTCAAGCCTCGGCGCCCTCAAGCGGCCGCCGCGGAACCGGCTTCGCCGGGCCGCTGGCGGCGCCCCCTTGGGGGGGAGCGCCGAAGGCGCTACGGGGGGGGGCTTGTTTCATGCCGCTTGGGAACCGCGGTGCGCCCAGCCGGTGGTGCGCTTCTCGATCCAGCTGAAGAACTCGTACATGAACATCGCCATCGCGCCGATGGTCACCAGGCCGGCGAAGGCCAGCGGCATGCGCTGCTGGCTGCCGGCGCTCTGCATCAGGTAGCCGATGCCGCTGTCGCCGGCAGTCATCTCGGCCAGCACCGTGCCCACGAAGGCCAGCGTGATGGCGATCTTCAGGCTGCCGTAGAAGTACGGCATGGAGCGCGGCAGGCCGACCTTGACCAGCACGTCCCAGCGCTTGGCGCCCAGCACGCGCAGCACGTCTTCCAGCTCGGGCTCCAGCGTGGCCAGCCCGGTGGCGATGTTCACCGTGATGGGGAAGAAGCTGATCAGGAAGGCCGTCAGGATGCCCGGGCCCAGGCCGATGCCGAACCACACCACCAGGATGGGCACCACGGCCGCCTTGGGCACGGCGTTGAAGGCCACCATCAGCGGGTACAACGCGGTGTAGGCCAGCCGCGAGCTGCCGATCAGGAAGCCCAGCAGCACGCCCACCACGATGGAGATCAGGAAGCCCAGCATGGTGACCCAGAAGGTCTTCCAGGCGGCTTCCAGCAGCGGGCCCTTGAACTCGACGAACTGCTGCGTGATCTGCCAGGGGCTGGGGAAGATGAACTCGGGGATGTTGAAGCCCGCGACGATGATCTGCCACAGCAGCAGGAAGACCGCCAGCACGATCAGCGGCGACCACTTCTCCACGCGTCGGGAAATCTTCATTGCGGCACCACCACGCCGGTCTTGCGGATCGCCCCGATGTGCCCGCGCAGCTCGTGCACGATGTCGGTGAACTCGGGCGTGTAGGTGACCTCGAGGTCGCGCGGACGTGGCAGGTCGATGTGGCGTTCGACGACGAAGCGGCCGGGGCTCTTGCTCATGACGTAGACCTTGTCGGCCAGGAACACGCTCTCGCGCAGGTCGTGCGTGACGAGGATGACGTTGAACTTCTGCGCCGCGTGCAGGTCACGCAGCGCACACCACAGCTCCTCGCGCGTGAAGGCGTCGAGCGCACCGAAGGGCTCGTCCAGCAGCAGCATCTTGGGCTCGTGCACCAGCGCGCGGCAGATGCTGGCGCGCTGCTGCATGCCGCCCGACAGCTGCCAGG